>Ga0070717_10001534_pt1 | contig 16020 bp, 12 predicted proteins | sample LARL113metaG_FD_71366 | JGI IMG/M metagenome (GOLD analysis project Ga0070717, IMG submission 71366) | Corn, switchgrass and miscanthus rhizosphere microbial communities from Kellogg Biological Station, Michigan, USA - LAR L11-3 metaG | ecosystem: Host-associated > Plants > Roots > Rhizosphere ... | reverse complement strand
AAAACGGTGTTCGAAGTAGGTCCACTCAATGCCGCCTGGATAAAAGAAGTGGGCGAGGGGCACGAAGATTTGAATGGCGATGTAGGTCGCGACCAGACTCAAGACCAGACTTCGCTTTCGACGCCGAGGGAGTTCGGCTGTTTTCGAAGGTGGAGCAGGTAGAGGACGAAAAATGGAGATCACCCGGCGCGGCCAATCCGGAGACAGGAAAATCGTCGTGGCCGCGATCGCCAGCCACGGGAAAACACCGATCGAGAAAAAATGCGCGTTCAGGAGGTGAAAGATGACGATTACACAATACGCGGCCAGGCGAGTGCGCCGCCAAAGGAGAAACGGTGCCGCTAGAAGATCCAACAGGAGCGCGCTATAACTCGCGGCGTAGGGGGTCCAGGTCGCATGCGAAAATCGATCGATCAGCGGCGAATGAATATCGCGGGTGAGCCATGTCCGCATCGGTTCGCCCTTGAGCCAGTCCGGTGAAATTTTCGCGACGCCTGCAAAAAAATAGACAACGCCCATCTGCGCGCGCAACAACCACAACGCCCACGCCGGCGTGGTTTGGGCCCGCTTTTTTGGGTTAAGCCAGGAGTCGATTGAGAACGCGCGATGTGCCGGCACGAAAATTAAGAGAAACCCAAACAGGCACATCAAGTAGATGTGATTTATGTAGGCGCCTTCATCGAGAAGAAAGAAATAGCTGCAGCTGAGAAAAAAAAGCAAGGCGCTGACGCGGTAGAGAAATCCAGCGGCAACGAACGCGGCCAAAATACCGTAGACCGCCCAGTGAATATAAAGTCCATTGCCTGGCCAGGGTTGGACCCAGGAGAAGCCATAGTACTTAAATAGAAAACGCGGATGAATCCACACGATCGCGATTTGGTTGCGAAAAAGAATTGTTTCCGCGACCATCACCAAACCAAATGCGATCCGGAAAAACACGAGCGATGCGATGTCTACCGGCGCGAAGGCGCGCTCGCGGATTTTTGTTAGAGTTGATCGTTGAAGGCCCATGTGAAAGTAACGCAGATCCATCGCGCAAAGCGCGATAGCTACAGCTTTTCGGTTATCGTGCCGCGAAATATTTGTGGATGAAACTAATTTCGCAATTACTGATCGTCGCCGCCCTAGCGGCGGGCGGTTGTCAAAAAAAGGCGATTTCGACGTCGGAGTTTGCCGCTGAGCGGGAGAAGATGGTGCAGGACCAGCTCATGCCGCGCGGCATTCATGACGAGCGAGTGCTGGCGGCGATGGCGAAAGTGCCACGGGAAGAATTTGTCCCTGACAATCTGCGCGCTCAAAGTTATTCCGACAGCGCGCTTCCGATTGGTCACGACCAGACGATCTCGCAACCATTCATCGTTGCATTCATGACTGAACAACTGCGACCGCGACCGACGGATCGCGTTTTGGAAATTGGGACCGGCTCAGGTTATCAGGCTGCAGTCCTCGCCGAGCTCGTCAAAGATGTTTACACGATTGAGATCATTGAGCCGCTCGCGAAAGAAGCTTCAGCGAGATTGGCGCGCCTCGATTACAACACCGCGCACGTAAAAGTGGGCGATGGATTTCAAGGTTGGCCGGAGGTCGCGCCGTTCGATTCGATCATTGTCACCTGCGCGCCCGACAAAGTGCCGCAACCATTGACGCAACAGCTGAAAGAAGGCGGCCGCATGATCATTCCCGTCGGCAACGGATTGGATCAGCAACTCTTCCTGCTCGAGAAAAAGGACGGCCAAATGGCCGAGACCGCCATTTTGCCGGTGCGCTTCGTCCAGATGACAGGCGAAGCGGCGCAGAAGAAATAACTATTTCTTAATTTCAGCGAGCTTTTTCAGGTCGACCCGCTTGATCCATTCCTGCAGTGCTTTCGGATCCTGATTTTGCAATTCAATTTCGACAAAGTAACGCTTGGCCACCATTAGCCAGAGCGAAGCGTGCTTTTGATCCTTCTCGTAAGCTTCGAAGCCCGCGTTTCCGTCGATGGTGACGGGCTTGCTGTAACCTTCCGGCGTTTCACTCGTTTGCTTCCAGGCGCCACTTGTTGCTTCGACATAATCGGGGCTCGCCACTGAATCGAGAATGCTGATCGCAGCGGTCGGCGCGTCGGTGCCTTCTCCTTTATGATAATCGCGATGGACATTGGTGATTTTAAACCCGCCGACGTCGTCACTCGAGCCTTCCGCTTTTTCGGCAGTCCAGCCGGCAGGTGCTTCCGGCAAAATCGGAATCAGCTTTGCTGGATCGGCTACGTCCGGAATCAGATTTGGCTCGTTTTGCGCACGTAACGGAACCGCTGCAAAAGCTAACACGACTATGAATATTAACTGGAGGGACACGCGTCGTCGTGTCCGTAATATTTGGGCGCCGACAGAGCGGACGCCCTCCAATCGATAAGCCGCCGTTTTCATTGAGGGTCAGCTACTCGATTGACTTTGCCTCGATGCTTTGTCAAGAGGCGATCCATGACACGAGCGACGCGACTCGCAATTATGATCTCGATCCTGGCGGTCGCGGCTCGATTCATTTTGATCGATCAACCGTACATTGACAATTGGAGCTGGCGTCAAAGTGACGTCGCGGCGATCGCGCGGAATTATTTTCAAGGCGGTTTCCATTTCTCCCATCCGCAAATCGATTGGGCAGGGGATCAACCGGGTTATGTCGGCACGGAGTTTCCGATTCTGCCGTTTCTCGCCGCGCTTTGTTATAAAATATTTGCCGTCCACGAATGGGTTGGACGCGTTCAAGCCGTTTTTTTATTCGCATTTTCGCTGCCGTTTTTCTTTTTGCTCATTCGCAAGCTTTTCGATGAGACGTCCGCAATTTGGGCTCTGCTTTACTACAGCTTTGCGCCAGTCGGAATCATGGCCAGCCGCTGTTTTATGCCCGATATGCCGTCACTAGCACTTTCCATAATCGGTTTATATTTCTTCGAACGCTGGATTGAGGCGGAGCCGGATTGGCGGTCAGAATCATCATCATTTTTCGCGAGTGGGCTCTGCATTTCATTATCGATCTTAATCAAGTTGCCGAGCGCGATCATTGGCGCGCCGCTCGCGTGTTTGGCGGTTCAACGGTTTGGATTTTCAGCGTTTCGAAGTGTTCGCATTTGGGCTTTTGCGGCGGTTGCGCTTTTGCCTTCGGCCATTTGGTACGGACACGCCTACGAAATCGCCTTGAATTTTTATCCGCACCATTTCTTCGGCGCCGGCGGAATCAAAATCATGTCGGCCGCGTGGTATCTAAAAATCGCAAAAGAAATCGTGACTTCGACACTCACGCCGATTCTTTTCGTTCTCGGCGGAGTCGGCGCATTCATTGCAACATCAAGATCGCGTGCCCGACTGTTTCACTGGTGGCTCGTTGCAATGATCCTGTTCGTCGTCATCGTCGGCTACGGAAATCGGCACCAATGGTATCAATTGCCGCTCGTTCCAATCGCGGCCGCGTTCGCCGGTCATCTTTGCGCGCAGATCACGTCGCTGCCGAGGTTCGCGCGCGCGAGCTCATTTGTCGCGCTGTTTATGCGTGCCGGGTTTAGTTTGGTCCTGATCGCCTTTGCCGCTTGCGTTCTCGCCTACGCAAGAATTCTTTATCTTCCGGTAGCTGCACCGTTACGTGACAGCGGTTTGGAACTCAATCGCGTGATGCCTCCGGAAGCATTGATCGTGGCTGCGGACAATGGCGACCCGACGATTTTTTATTATGCCGCGCGCAAAGGCTGGCATTTTCTAGAAAAGGATGGGATCTACGATGGGGACCCGCGAGATAGCGGGCAGGGGATTGTCGATCTTGAGGGGTTGAGAGCGCGTGGCGCGAGTTATCTTGTGTTCACTTCAAATACCGTGTGGTGGCTCGATTATTATGAGCAATTGCGGCAGCATGTTGAGGCTACATCAACGCTCGTGGAAGCGACATCCGAGTTTAAAATCTACCAGCTCAATCCATTTCCAAAATGAAGAGTGAGAACGTGATCATCCGTCCGGCTAGCATGGCCGATGTTCCGGTCATTCTTGAGTTGATTCGCGCGCTCGCGACCTACGAACGAGCGCCCAACGAAGTGACTGCGACTGAAGAAAGTCTGGCCGAAGTCTTGTTTGGAAAAAAGCCCGCGGCGGAGGTTCTATTGTTATTCGAAAATGAAACCGCGGTCGGGTTCGCGGTTTTCTTTCACAATTTCTCGACCTGGCTTGGCCGGCCGGGACTGTACCTCGAAGATTTGTTCGTTAAGCCGGAGCATCGCGGCAAAGGGTACGGCCGCGCTCTGCTGATTGAGCTGGCGAAAATTGCGCGTGAGCTCAACTGCGGCCGAATGGAGTGGGCGGTGCTCGACTGGAACGAGCCCGCGATTCAGTTTTACCGCAAACTTGGCGCCAAACCGATGGACGACTGGACCGTATTCCGATTGACGCGCGACGGGATTGGTAAACTTGCGGACGCTGCGCTCGAATAATAACGTTCTACGCGCGGACGAGTCGCGCGATCAGATCCTCGCTCGCGACCATTCCGATCAAATTTCGTTTTTGATCGACAACTGCTGCCAGGCCCAGGCGCGCCGCGCGTAAACGCTGGACCGCGCGCGCGGCCGGCTCGCTTTCCTGAACGGTAACCATTCGGCGCATGTAACGGCCGAGCGATTGCGGTTGGTCTTTATCGAGCAAAATGTCGAGCACGTTGACCAGGCCGACGGCGTCGCCGTTGGCGCCGATCACGGGTAAGCGGTCGAACCCAGCCGAACGGCTGATTCTTAATACATCGTCGATCGCCGCGTCTGGTTTTAGAGTGGCGACTTTCGATAACGGTTTCATCACGTCGCGCGCGGTCACACTTTGAAAATCGACGACGTTGTGAATCATCGCGCGCTCGGTCGCGGTCAATGATCCCTCCCGCTCACTTTGCGTCGTGATTTGCTTCAATTCCTCGCGCGCGGCGAAAAGACGAGCGCGTTTCTTTTCCGTCGGCAAAAATAATTTTCCGACAGCCGCGCCGGTTGCAAGAACCGGCCAGAGCGCTGTGGTGCTAATTTCAAGAAAACCGGCGAGAGGCGAAAGGGCGCGGAAAGGGAAGCGGCGAAAGAGTGACTTTGGCAAGACGCTTAGTGCGAAAAGATAGATCGGTAGCGCGATTAGTATCGCCAGAACAAAACCGCCTGTGCCAAACCGCGAAACGAGCGTCCTAGTTAGGAGAAGCAGCGCGATGATGTCTGCGAAATTTGTGACCAGTAAAACCGTGACCAGCAAACGTTCCGGCGTCTTCAGCAATCGATTGAGCCGCACGGCCGCCGCCCGATTCAATTTCACGTGATGTCGCAACCGGACTGGGTCGATGGAGGTCAGGCCCGCTTCGATTCCGCTGAAGAGAAATGAAATCGCCCAGCAACCAATGATGATGAAAAGGTCTCTCATGCGGCAGCAGTGTTAGCGTTTGCTTCTTCTTCGAGGCAGGTGGTCTTTTCCAAAAGCAATTCCTGAATTCGTTTTCGGCTGGTGCGCCTGACCGTCACTAAAAGCCGCGGCAATTCCATTTTCGTGCCTGCGGGCGGCAGATAGCCGAGCCGGTTGAAAACGAGGCCACCGATCGTGTCGATTCCGTCCGCTTCCAATTCAAAGCCGAGATGCTCTCTCAGGTCGTCAAGACGTGCGTGACCGCTCACCAAAATTTTTCCGTTCTCGACCGGCTCGATATAAAGATCGACATCTCCGCGCGCGGGCGCAGCATCGCTCAAAATTTCTTCAACGATATCGGACATCGTGATGATGCCCTCGGTCCCGCCAAATTCATCGACCACGATCGCGAGCGACTGCGGATGGGTCAGGAAGAGCTTGAGCAAATCGAGCGCTCGCATCGTTTCCGGCACAAACGACGGGGCCAGCAACGTCTCGGTATAATGCTCGCTCGAATCGAGCAGGAACAATTTGACGTCGATGATGCCGACAATGTTGTCTGGAGTATCGGCATAAACCGGCACACGCCGGAAGCGCTTCTCTTTCAATTGCGCGCTCACATCTTCGTTCGTGAGATCATCCACGACGGCAAACGTCTCGACACGTGGCGTCATGCAATCCTTCGCTGTCTTGTCTCCCAGCTTGATGATTTCCTGGATCATCTCGCCCTCGGCTTCTTGCAGCGTTCCTTCTTCCTCACCAATTTCGACGAGCGTCTCCAGTTCTTCGTCGCTTAATCGCGCACGCGTGCGCAGACGCCGTGGCGTAAGAAGATCGACAATCACGGCGCTGACGTTTTCAAGCGCGCGTCCGACGCGGTCGAGTATTCGCACGGAGGTTTGAAGTGTGAACGCGCCGATCGTTGACAGTCGGTAGGGCGCGGCCAGTGCGATCAATTTCGGGATTAAATCGCAGAGCAAGACCACGATTGCGAAAATCACAACTGCGGCCAGCCGTTGCGGCAAGTGTCCGGCCAACGGACCCCGCCAAAGCAAAAGAAGACAAAGCACGACCAACGGCACTTTGACTAAACCGTCGCCGAGCAAGAGCACATTCAGAACGCGCCGCGGTTTATCTCGAAAAAGTCCGACGAAATCCTTTAGCGCTGGATGATTTTGCTCCAACCGGCGCAGTTGGTGCGGCCGCAGCGAAAAAAGGCCCGTTTCCAGTCCGGAAAAGAGCGCCGACAAAAAAATCAGCGCGACGATTGCGGCGAGCGTAACGGCCAGCTCGACCGGCGTCATTCTTGGCTGCGGCAGAGGATTCTGCCCTCCGAAAAAACGAAGCGTCGAGGTTTGCCGCTCATCTGAGCTCTGTCAAATTAAGCCCTACATGAACAAAGGCGAGAGGATTTCGCAATTCGTGCGCGAGCTCGAAGGCGACTTTGTCGACCCGGCCGGCAAAGTGGCGAATCATCCGTTTTATCGCGCCTTCTTTCGCTGTTGGAATGAGCGGCGCTACTACGAAGCGCACGATGTTCTCGAGGAGCTTTGGCTGAACACCGACACGAATGACGATAATTTCTTCAAAGGATTGATTCAGGCCGCGGGCGCATTTGTGCATTTGCAAAAGAATTTCGAGCACCCGACGCATGCCAAACATAGCCGGCGATTGCGGCCCTCCGTTAAACTGTTCGATCTGGCGGAGAAAAACTTGTCGAGCTTTGCTCCGCATCATCATGCACTCGATGTTTCAGCGCTTCTCGAGCTTCTGCGCGCGACCCGAGAGAAAATCGTCGCTTCGGATTTTAAATCGAATCCATGGTCGCCGAAAACCGCTCCGAAACTGGAATTGTCATCTGGTAAAAAGTAATTTGCAGCCGGCGATCGTCAGCACGATTGCCAGAAAAATTGCGATGCCTCGGACCGGAAGACGACGGCTTCCCAAATAAGAACCGATTGTGCCGCCGATGATCGCTGGAATCGCGAGATAAATTCCCAGCCCCGGCAAAGTGTGGACCGCCGTGAAATATCCGACCAGACCGCCGATTGAGTTCACCAGGATGAACAATGCTGAGACCGCCGCAGCCTGACGAATGCGCGCCCATTCACAAAACAAGAGAAGCGGTGTGAGAAAAATTCCGCCGCCGGTACCAGTCAGACCCGAGAGAAATCCAAGGCCCGTGCCAACACCAACCGCCGTTGCTTTTGGTGGCGGATTCACTTGTTCGGGATCGCGTTTCCGAAAAATCAGTCGCGCTGCCGAAAAAAGAAGAACCAGACCGATCAGGATTCGCAGAATGGAAGCGGAGGGCTGGAGATAGCCGCCGAAATACGCGGCCGGAACGGAAAGCAACGCGAATGGCCAGAAAAGTTTCCACGAAAAATGTCCGGCTCGCCAAAATTGAAATGAACCAATCGTCGCGACCAAAATGTTTAGCACCAGCGCGGTTGGTCGAATCACTGTGGTCGCGAGTCCGAACAAAGTCATCGTCGCGATGTAACCGGACGCGCCGGCGTGACCGACCGACGAATAAAGAAATGCAACCACCGCGATCGCGAGACAAAGAACAATGAAGATCGTCCCATCCATTGAGTTGTAGAGGCGCTTGGACCAAGCGCCTATTTATTTAATTCAGTGCTTGAGAACAAGCCCGCTACAACTGCTTGGGCTTTTTCTTTCTCACGTTAAGCTGCTCAGTGACACCAATTGTCATGGCCGCTGAAATTCAACCGGCAAACCCGTCCCATACGAACCGGCTCGCGCAGGAGAAGTCGCCCTATCTTCTTCAGCACGCGCACAACCCAGTCGATTGGTATCCATGGGGCGAGGAGGCATTCGCCAAAGCGCGTCGCGAGAACAAACCGATCTTTCTCTCGATCGGTTATTCCACTTGTCATTGGTGTCACGTGATGGCGCACGAGTCGTTCGAAAATGAAGCGACCGCCGCGCTCATGAATCGCGAATTCGTTAGCATCAAAGTCGATCGCGAAGAACGGCCAGATGTCGATCGGGTTTACATGACCTTCGTTCAGGCGACAACCGGTGGCGGTGGTTGGCCAATGAGCGTCTGGCTCACGCCCGATCTGAAACCGTTCGTCGGTGGAACTTATTTTCCGCCAGAAGATCGTTACGGTCAGCCTGCTTTTAAGAAAGTGTTGGAACGAATCGCAGCCGCTTGGAAACAGGATCACGAAAAAATTGCTGAGCAGGGGTCCAAAATTGTAGAAGCTCTTCGCGAATCGCAGAGTGCGCAGCCGGAAGCCGGAGCCAAGATCGACATCGGCGTTTTTCAAATGGCTTACGAGCAACTGTCACGATCGTTTGACGATAAAGAAGGCGGGTTCGGTACTGCGCCGAAATTCCCGCGGCCGGTTGCGCTCAATTTTCTAACCCGATTTTACGCGCGCGATCCAAAAAGCGAGTCCGGAAAACATGCGCTGGAGATGGATTTGTTGACGCTGCGAAAAATGGCCGCAGGTGGAATGCACGATCATCTCGGCGGCGGATTTCATCGCTACTCAGTCGATCGCTACTGGCACGTACCGCATTTCGAGAAGATGCTTTACGACCAGGCGCAGCTGGCGATCGCGTACCTCGATGCGTTTCAAATCACGCAAGATCGACAATATGCCGACGTCGCTCGCGACATTCTCGATTACGTCACTCGCGATGTGACCTCAAAGGAGGGCGGATTTTTTTCCGCCGAGGACGCCGACAGCCTTTTTGAACATGGAAAACCCGAGCACGGCGAAGGCGCGTTTTACAGTTGGACCGAAAAACAAGTCGACGACATGCTCGGTGATGATTCGGCGGTCTTTAAATTTCATTACGGTGTCCAACCGCATGGCAATGCGCCGGAGGGAAGTGATCCGCAGGATGAATTTCGCGGCAAAAACATTTTGATCGAGCGTCACACCCACCCTGAGACGGCAAAGCATTTCAAAAAGAGCGAAGAAGAAGTTCGGCAATTACTCGCGCGCGCTCGCGAAAAATTATTGTCGATCCGAAACAAACGACCGCGGCCGCATCTCGACGATAAAATAATCGCGGCCTGGAACGGCTTGATGATTTCCGCTTATGCGCGCGCGGCGCAAGTTTTGGATGAACCGCGTTATCTCGAAGCTGCGACACGAGCAGCCAAATTCCTGCGCGCAAATCTTTACGACGAGAAAAGCAAAATGCTCTTTCGCAATTATCGCGAAGGCCGAAGTCAGATCGAAGGCTTCGCGGACGATTACGCCTTCGTGATTCAAGGACTGATCGATCTCTATGAAGCTTCGTCCGACATTGGGTGGCTGAAGTTTGCGATCGAACTGCAAGAAACGCAGGACCGATTGTTCTTCGACGAGAAGAACGGCGGTTATTTCTCTACCAGTGGCAAAGACGCGAGCGTCGTGCTCCGAATGAAGGACGATAACGATAGCGCTGAACCGGCGGCGAGCTCGATTGCCGCGCTAAATCTTTTGCGACTCGGGCAATTGCGAAATGACAACGATCTTGAAGGCCGCGCGCGCAAGACCATCGACGCATTTGCACCGACCGTTTCACATTTTGCGAGTGCGATGCCCCAGTTATTATTGGCGCTCGATTTCAGTTTGAATAAGCCGCGCCAAATCGTTATCGCCGGCAAGATCGACAATGAGCAAACGAAAGCATTGCTCGAAGAAGTCCATCGCCATTTTCTACCGAACAAAATCCTGATTCTGGCCGACGGCGGCGACGGCCAGAAATTTTTCGGCGAAAACAATGAAGCAATCCGCGCTATGTCGCCGGTGGATGGCATACCCGCCGCTTACGTCTGCGAAAATTTCACCTGCAAAGCGCCGGTGACCGGTTCGAAGGAACTGGGCGACCTGTTGTCGAAGTAATTTCTTTCCGTTTGGTAGCAGACATAAGGCCTAGTCCGACATCCGCAAGGGTGTCAAAGGCCGATTCATTTGTTTAGGCTAACCTCAATGCGAAAACACGTATGAAAGGTCGCGCGGGGAATGAACCACGGCGGGTTGTGGCGGTCGGCGACACTATTATTAGTGAGCAAGGCTTGGTCGCAATCATTGGCCGCGATCCGCGCTACCATGTTTGCGGCGCGGCACATACTTTTGCGGAGGCAAATAATCTTATTAGAGAGCACCGCCCTGATGTGCTCCTCATCGAGCCATTTCTTGAAAACCGCGATGCCATCCGTTGGATCAAGGATATCGCGGCGGAATTTTCGCGTACTCGCATCCTTGTCGTATCGCGACAATCCGAACGGACCTATGCGGAGCGTGCCCTCAATGCGGGAGCGTCGGGTTACTGGATGAAGAACAGTTCGGTGGAGGAGTTAATGCACGCGATCGACACGGTGCTCGCAGGAGAAGTTTATGTCAGCCCGGCGATTTCATCGCTCGCGATGCATAAATTTGCCGGTCATCGCAACGTTCCACATGGGCTCGATGTTCTGAGTGATCGCGAGATGGCCGTGTTCGCACTGATCGCTGATGGACATGGGACCGGCCAGATCGCGAAAGAGCTAGGCATCAGTCGCAAGACAATCGAGACACATTGCGAACACATCAAACTGAAGCTTGGCTACGCTGATGCTGAAGCGTTACACCGCGGCGCTCGTGAATCGTTAGGCACATCCGAGCGTCCAACGCAAAATCCCTGAGCCGTCGATCGGGGATTAGCTCTGCGAAGATTGGGGGTCGATCCCCTATATACACGAATCCCTGGCAATCCGATCATCATTCGCCAGGAAAAAGAGAGCGCCGTGGAAATCACAGTAAGACTGCCGACAACTCTGCGGGCATGTGCTGTCCTCATCGAAAGATTTCCGAGACCTTCTATTCGCGTCGCGCTAGGTCTCTTCGCGGCTGCTTCGATCGCGGCCGTATTTAATTTTTCTGCGTATGCGCTCACCGATACCGAGCCAGGACAGGGTCCCCCGTGTAATGGAACGTGCCTCAACGGTGCACCCGGCACAAACGCTTCCTCCGGTTCTAATCAATCCGGCGGAAGCGGCGGAAATGGCGCGAGTGCTTCGGCCAGCGCGATAAGCAGCGATTCGTCAAACACCGCCAATGCGTATGGCGGAACCGGGGGTAATGGCGGAAATGGTGATGGCAGTGGCACCGGAGGTTCTGGCGGCGGTGGTGCCTCCGGCGGAGCGACTGCACAAACTACCGCCAGCGACGCTGCCGGAACTTCGGCACATGCCACAGCTATCGGCGGGGGAGGTGGCAGCGGTGGATTGGGCGGTCCTCAGTTTACTCTTCCAGGCAATGGAGGCTCCGGTGGACAAGCAACGGCTAATGCGCAAGGAAGTAACGATTCTGGAGCGCTAAATGTACAAAGTCAGGCTACTGGCGCCACTGGCGGTAGCGGGGCGAACGGCGGAAGTAATGGCTTTGCCTCATCGAGTGCGTCGGGGAGCGCGGCGGGAGCAGTGACAGTTTCCTCTTCGGCCGGTGGCGGCGGAGGCGGTTTTGATTTTCCCAGTGCCGGAGGTAACGGCCCTGGGAACAGAGGCGCCGACGGCGCGAGCGCATCTGCGACAGCAACCGGATCATCTACCGGAGGGGACGTTAACGTGACGGCCACGCAGTATAGCGGCATCGGGGGCTCGGCGGGTCACGGTGCAAACGGCGGTAATGGCGCCAGTTCAAACATGAACAATGCCGTCAGCGGCTCAACTGTTCCAGGGCACACACTTAGTCTTCAACAATCGGCGCAGGCTGGTGGCGGCAATGTCATCGATACTGCGGGGGCCGTTCCCGGGAACTCTGGTGATGCGTCCAGCACATTAACCACCGGCAATCCAGGAGGTGGGAGTCTTGCTGTGGACGTCTCTGCGAATGGAAGCATTGGCGGCGGCACGTTCAATGGGGGTGGAACTTTTACTGGTGTAGCCAAGCCCGGCGGAACGGCGACGGCGACGATTAATCTTAATGGCTCCGCCGACGTGGGGGGTACTATAAATGCCACCGGCGGTTCCGGAGGAACGGGAGGAACGGGAGGGGCGGGTGGCGCGGCGACTGCAGGCGGCACCGCTTCGTCTACTGGCGGAGACGTCGCTATTTACGATTACCAACAAGGCGGCGAAGGAGGGACTGGTTTCAGCGGTGGCAATGGCGGCCCGGGTAATTCGTCGACACTTACTAACGCTGTTGATGGAAGTTGTCCCTCCAATCGTAGTCTTGGGTTGCATCAGCGGAGCACCGGCGGAAGCGGCGGCGGCGCGACGGCCGGGAACGGTAATGGCGCCAATGGCGGAGACGCTTCGAGTACGTTGTCAGCCGGGGCTAGGAACGTAGCTAGCCTCACTTTGGGCAACGAAGCCTACGGCGGCGCCGGGGGCTATTCCTCTACGGGAACGGCGAGCAACGGTGGTAACGCAACCGGGAGCGTCAGCGGTGGAACCAGTGCCGATAATACAGACATATCTATAAGCAGTACGGTGGGCGGTGGCGATGGCGGCGGGTTCTACGGCGATGGCGGCCGCGCTGGCGCAGGTGGCAATGCGACGAGTCAGTCAAACGGTTTAGCTCAGGGCAGCAGTAATGTTACTTCACACGTGCGCGACTTCGTCTTCGGAGGGAACGGCGGTGGCGCCTCGTTCAACTCGTTAGGCCGATATCCGACTGGCAACGGCGCCAATGGGGGCACGGCTACTTCGCAAGCCAGTAGTAATACTCCAGGCGACGGCAGCAGTGAAGCTTTAGCGACTGGGGGCAATGGCGGCGCGGGCTCTGGGGCCGGCAATCACGGAGGCAATGGCGAAAATGCAACCGCGAGCGCGACCGGTTCAGCTGGAGGAACTGGGGGCATGACAGTCATCGCTACGCAAGCTGGAGGCACCGGCGGCTATGGCTACAACGGGGCTGTCGGAGGCAACGGTGCCGACTCAACTTTAACCGACGGGGTAAGCGGTTCTACGACTAGTGGCCAGTTCCAAACACTTACTCTTACTCAGAACGCATCTGGAGGTAGCGGTGGCAATGCAACCGACAGTGCTGCCGGAGTAGCCGGAAATGCTACGAGTACATTGATAGCAACCAACCCCGGCGGCGGTGATCTCTCCGGGAACTGCAGGGCGGATGGCGGCGCCGGTGGGAATTCGACTTCCGGAACGAGCTCGCCAGGCGGTACGAGTACGGCAACAATTAATCTAAGTGGTTCGAACAGCGTTTCTGCAACGGCTTATGCTTTCAGCGGCGGTGGCGGTAGCGGCGCGGCTGGAGCAAGTGGCGGCGATGCACTTGCTATAGCTACGGGCTCAGCCACTAGTTCCGCCGGTGCTTCTGCCACTGCTTATGGCGGCAGCCCGGGAAATGGTGCCATCGGCGGCGCGGCACGCGCGAGAGCAACTGGAACAGCGCCTTCGGGTGGCGTTAGTAGCTCAGCGCGAACGTCTGGCGGTCTGATTTCGAACGTCACTACCAATAGCAGCACGAGCGTAGGCAGCACCGATGTGAGCGAATCACGCGCTGCAGTGGCGGCCGCGGTCCCCAACTTTTGCGAAGCCGACGGCCTCCAAGCCGTGGCGTTTGCTACGGGTATGCCATCCAACTCGGATGCGTCCAATGCAGTTGCTGGAAATCCTTATGTCGCATCTAATTTCGACATCGGTGGCACGAGTACAATGCTCGGACTCGTCATGTTAGGAGCTTCAGATTCCTCTTCCGTTTCAAGCTCAGCGAGTTTCGAGGTCAATGTAAGCTCCTTTAGTAGTCAGGACCTAAGAATCGCGCTGGTCAATCCGCACTCGACGGGCAGCGGATTTACCAGCCTGCGCTTTCAATTGGTCGAAGGCAGCACAACGATCGTGGACCAAACGTTCACAAGTCTGGCCGCAGCCCTCGACTACTTTAACGATAACGTGCTCGATCTAGGCGCAGCATCGTCGTTAGGAACTGGAAGTCTTTCCCTATCCTTCACGGTCTCAACAAGTCCAGGAAACAGTTTCTACACCAGCATGCTGATCGGGACCGCCGGGACCCCGCCGACGACTCCAACGCCCACGCCGGCGCCGATTATCCATGTAACCGTGCAAACAAATCCCACCGGACTCACCTATACGGTGGATGGCTGCAACACTTACACCTCTGCCAAAACGTTTCTTTGGATAGCCGGTTCAAGCCATACCATCACCACAACGTCGCCTCAGACTGGCGGGACAGGGATTCAGTACGTCTGGGCTAAGTGGAGTGATAACGGAGCGATGTCGCACACGGTTGCTCCTACTGCGAACAAGACTTACACCGCCACCTTCAACAAACAGTACTTTCTAACTATGAGTGCTGGTACTGGCGGCAAGGTCAGTCCAGCGAGTGGATGGAAGAATGCCGGATCAAGCGTCTCGCTAGCGGCTACACCGACTAGCACTTCGCTGCTGAGTTACAGCTTTACTGGTTGGACCGGCACCGGCACGGGTTCCTATTCAGGTGCGAATAATCCAGTCTCAATCGTCATGGGCGGACCAATTACCGAGACTGCCGCGTTTACTCAGAATCCGGTTCAAATCACAGTGCAATCAAATCCGACCGGGAGCGGCTTCACGGTTGACTCGGTTGCTTACACATCCGCCCAGACATTTTCCTGGCAACCCGGATCCACTCATACCATTGCCACGACTTCGCCCCAGAATGGTGCAACAGGCGTTCGATACGTATGGAAGAACTGGAGCGACGCTGGAACGATCTCCCACACTGTTGCTCCCACAACAAACAAGACCTACACCGTTAACTTCACCACCCAATATTTCTTAACCATGGTCGCCGGCAGCGGTGGCACAGTGACACCGGTTAACGGTTGGAAGAACAGCGGAGCGGCTGTATCGATCACGGCCAAGCCGGCCACTGGGCACGCCTTTACTGGTTGGACCGGGGGAGGCACGGGCTCTTATACCGGGACGAACAATCCAGCGTCGATCACCATGGGTGGCCCGATCAGCGAGGCAGCGGCATTTGGCCCGTAGCGTTCAACCTAAGAAGACGGCTGCGAACGATTCGCTCTTAATTAGTACACCTGCGCCCGAAAAATAGATCGGCAGGAGCTAAACGCCTTCGAGGAGAATCATGTTCGTTTTCGCGGTCGCGTGGCGCATTTTGCGCGGCTCGCGATATTCCTCGCAGTTGAGCCATTCCTTAGCGCGATCCATCGTCGGAAATTCGAGCACAACAATGCGTTTCGGAGTCCAATTGCCTTCGAGGACTTCAGTCTTACCACCGCGAACAATGTATTTGCCGCCGTATTTGTGAACGGTAGCTGCGGCTTGCTTTTTGTATTCTTCGTAGCCGACCGGGTCGACAATTTCGATTTCGACAATTAAGAACGCCGCCACAACCAGAGATTAATCAGGAAAGCAGGAACCTAGGAAAGAAGAATCGAAAGAGAACCGCGGATTACGTGGATTGTCGCAGAACGGAATTTTCTGTGGGGAAGCAGTTTGCCTCCCAACCAAAATCGAACGGAACGCTAACAGCGCCCCCTACAGCGTAGAGATTTCAGAAGCGGCCGTTGCCACTGTCCTTAGCCGCTAGCTCGGGGACTTTTTTGCGGCGACGAAGTCGGAGCCAGTTGTTCCAGGTTTTGCGAAGGCTGTCGCGCGGCGTGAGATATTTTTGGTTGAGCTCGTTGCTCTTGAGAATCT
>Ga0070717_10001531_pt1 | contig 16022 bp, 10 predicted proteins | sample LARL113metaG_FD_71366 | JGI IMG/M metagenome (GOLD analysis project Ga0070717, IMG submission 71366) | Corn, switchgrass and miscanthus rhizosphere microbial communities from Kellogg Biological Station, Michigan, USA - LAR L11-3 metaG | ecosystem: Host-associated > Plants > Roots > Rhizosphere ... | reverse complement strand
GGCCGAGCAAGCCATTGAAGAATATAAGCACGTCATTGAGAGGAACCCAGGGAAGGAACAGAAGATCAACAGCGTTAAGGGCATCGCCTATCTGTATTTGCAGATGAAGAAGTTCGAGGATGCCAAGAAGTACTACCATGTGGCGGCGGACCTCGATCCAAACGACCCCGAGGTCTACTACTCGATTGGCGTCATCGACTGGACCCAAGCCTATCAGCCACGCATGGAAGAGCGCGCCAAGCTTGGCCTTAAGCCTGACGAACCGCTGAAGGAAAAGAAGGTTTGCGCCGGCTTGAAATCGAAGAACTGGAACGTAATTCAGGACGGGATCGATAATCTGAATAGGGCTTTGCAACTTCGCGCTGAGTACGACGACGCAATGGCATACATGAACCTGCTCTATCGCGAGAAAGCTGACCTGGAATGCGAAGATCCTGCTGCCCGGGCCGCCGATCTTAAGACCGCAGACGAATGGGTAGATAGGACCATGGCCGCGAAGAAGGCGAAGGCAGAAAAACAGCCGGGGGCTCAGGGCATCACGATGCAGCCCAGCCAGTAAGCCCGAATTTTTCCGCCCCCAGCCTCGCCATCGGCGAGGCTTTTCTGTTTAGCGGGAGACTTGGGGAGACCTTTCCGTGGATTTACCCGGGACTATGCGGATCAAATCTCCCCGGCATTGATCCGCGTCGAAGAACTTACTCGAGCTGCGTTGGATCCAGCGCAATTCGACAGATCAGAATATTCGCCCCAAAATTCTGCGGCGCAGGACAGCCGAAGCCGCGAAGCGTGGTGCGGAAGTCAGCCTCCTTATCAACCATGAAGCCGGCTTGGAACACCCATACTGGGGTGCTGGGGCTTAATCCAAACGTTTGCTCCATGTTCTGCAGGTCGGCCGGAAACGTTTCGGCTCGAAAGATCCACAGCTTGGGGTGAATCGCGATGACGCGAGCTCCGCGGCACGGCGATTCCTTGAAAGCGGGAACCTGACCGTAAAGCTGCACGGCGCTGCTATGGCAATAGTAGTAGCTGAGCAGAAGTCCGCCTTCGAGATCCGTGAAGATGATGGCGTTGGGCGGCAGCGAACGGTGCATCCAGTCCATCGCTTGCATCATGAGCTGCCTTCTTTGATTTTTGGGCCGGATGTAGGCTCCCGCGGGAACCACAAATAGGTTGCAGATGGCAAGCGCTAGTGTAATGGCGAGGGGTTTGATCCAGATTTTGGGACTCCGCCAGCGGGCCAAAGCGACTGCGATACCAGGCACCGCGAATCCGGCGAGATAGGAATTATGTCGAGTCCCACCGTAGGGATAGACGCCGCCCAGCGCCATTGCGCAATTGATGACGAATGGCGCAAGTAGCAAAAATCCAAGCTGGCGCGAACTGGGGTTGCGGCGATCCACCGCGGCTTTTACTTCTCCTAAGAGGATGACCACGCCGGCGATGAACAACAGCAGCGCCAGAACGCTGATTGCACCCTGGCTGAACAGGAAATGAAACACCCTGACATTTGCCCTGAGAATGAACGGCAAGACGTGATCCTCACCACGATGAAAAATCGAGCCGCGAAGATACGAATCGGCAAGGTTCTGAGCCATGCGGCGCTTGTTCACGACGTGAGTCTTCAGCAGAAAGGTCACTAGCGCGACGCCCACGACTTGGCCCAGGCCCCAAACTGCATATATTGTGCCGCGTACTCCAGTCGAGCGCAGGCGCAATAGCGCATACAAGCCCAGCACAAGCGCCAAAATCAACGATGAATAATGCGTGAGCAGAGCTAGGTAGAGGCAGAATAGCGACAGGAACATAGCGCCTGCCAAGTGCTCAGCGATAGCGCGATCAAGCAGGTATAGGCTCGCTGCGCAGAAGAAAAGCAGCAGCGAATACTGGCGGAGTTCTGCCGAGAGATAAATGAGCGCGGGCGAAAATAATGCAAGGCTCAGTCCGATCACCGCCGTCGTGGTATCCATCACCTGCTTCAGCCAAAGAAAGATGATCCAGCAAAAGGCAGTACCGGCAAGTAATGAAGGCAAACGCAGAATAAATTCTGAGGCCCCGAGGTGGCTCCAGTAGTGGAGCATGATTATGAACAACGGTGGATGCGCCGTGCTCAGAGTCGCTTGATAGGTCAGTGCAAACGATGGCTGGTTCGAGAGAACGTAGTGCATAGCCTCATCAGCGTTCAAGAATACTGAAGCGGCCCATATCGCTCGGACTAAGAATCCCGCTGTGAGCAGACAGCTTGCGAGGAAACAAGTGCGTGATTTAGCCGATCTCTCCGTGGTCACAGCCGCATAAGAAAGCCGCATAGGAAACCGCTATAGTATCCCGGCCTTGGCCAGTGTGCCAGTTCACGAGCGCGGTGGAATAGAATTAAATTCCCTGAACCGCGGGCGATTCTGCATTCACAAGCGAATAACCACTGAGGTCAAGGGAGCAAACGGGTCTACGCCGCTCATTTATGTTCAAGAAGATCCTGATTGCAAACCGGGGCGAAATTGCCGTGCGCGTGATTCGCGCCTGCCGCGAGCTGGGCATCAAGGCGGTCGCAGTCTATTCGGACGTGGACCGGGCGTCGCTGCACGTTTTGAAGTCGGATGAGGCCTATCACATCGGGGCGGCTGGCGCTTCAGAATCGTATCTGAATATTGAGAAGATTATCGATGTTGCCAAGCGCAGCGGCGCTGAGGCGATTCACCCCGGCTACGGCTTTCTTTCCGAGAATGCAAAATTCGGCCACGCCTGCGCCGAAGCAGGAGTGAAATTCATTGGGCCGAGTGCCACAGCGATGCAACTGATGGGATCGAAGACGCGGGCGCGCCAGCAGCTGGAGAAAGCGGGAGTCCCGTGTGTGCCAGGCACATCGCGAGGGCTGGAGTCGTTCGGCCAGGCAGAGCGCGTCGCGGAAGAAGTCGGTTATCCATTGATGCTTAAGGCTGCCGCGGGCGGAGGCGGTAAGGGCATGCGGCTTGTGCGCTCGCGTGAAGAGTTAAAACCCGCGCTCGAATCGGCGAAAAGCGAGGCGCTGCGGGCATTCGGCGATTGCGAGGTTTACGTCGAGAAAGTGATCGCAAACCCGCGGCACATTGAGGTGCAGGTGCTGGCCGATGAACACGGAAACATGGTTTATCTCGGTGAGCGCGAGTGCTCGATTCAGCGGCGGCATCAGAAAGTAGTGGAGGAAGCGCCGTCTCCGATTGTTGATGCGGCAATGAGGCAGCGGATGGGCGAAGTTGCCGTTCACGCGGCCAAAGCAGCCGGATACACGAATGCCGGAACTGTGGAATTCTTAGTTGACGAGGCTCGAAAATTCTATTTCCTTGAGATGAACACGCGCTTGCAGGTGGAGCATCCGGTGACAGAGTTGGTCACGGGCTTGGACCTTGTGCATCTACAAATTCGGATTGCCGCCGGAGAGAAGTTGCCGTTTGCCCAGGAAGAGGTGCATGTGCGCGGACACGCCATTGAGTGCCGCATCTACGCCGAAGATCCGGACAACAATTATTTCCCCAGCCCAGGCAAAATCACTCTGCTGCTGTCGCCTGACGGGCCAGGAATTCGACACGATAGCGGCATGTATGAGGGCTGGACCGTGCCCATTGATTACGATCCGTTGCTGGCAAAACTGATCGGCTATGGAAGCGACCGGGCGCAAGCGATTTCAAGACTCAGGCGAGCTCTGGACGAATATCTTGTCGGCGGGATCAAAACAAACATTTCTTTGTTCAGGCGAATTCTGAGCGATCAGGATTTTCAAGCCGGAGACCTGGACACAGGATATCTGGATCGTCTGCTGCAGACGAACCAGGTCAGCAGCGGAGATCAACATGCCGATGTAGCGGCGATTGCGGCGGGAATTTTTGCGGCGCTGGGTTCAGTTTCGGCGACGGCAAACGGCGTCGCGGGCGGCAGACCGGCAGTGGGACCCGCTACGGCATCGACTTGGAAGCAAGCCGCTCGCACCGATGCTTTGCGGCAAGGGCGGTGACTTACGAGATCGTGCAACCGACTGCGGCGTAATCTTTAGCCTGCTGAGTTCGCAAAAGGTGAGCGAAGTATGCAGAGACTTCTTTGCCGCACTCGGCGGATTCTTTGCGCTCTTTGCGGTTAAAGTCTTCTCTGCCGGTTTTCAACAGATCCTAAATTCATGATCTACGCCGTCAGCATCGAGAACACGAAGTACCGGCTGGAACTGAATCGGACATCCACGGGCTGGACTTGCAGCCTAAATGGCCGACCGGTTCAACTCGATGCGGTGCTGATTCGTCCTGGCGTGCTATCTCTATTGATTGAGAACCAAGCTTACGAGGTCAAGCGCGAAAAGCTAGGATCTGAGATTCATCTGTGGGTTGGAAATCAGCACTATGCAGCCGAATTGCGCGATCCGCGCTCCCTGCGCAACCTCAAAGATGGTGCGGGAAGGCAGCAAGGCTCCAGCAAATTGACGGCGCCAATGCCGGGGAAGGTAGTCCGTTTGCTGGTGAACGAAAAAGACCAGGTCGAGGCTGGCCAGGGGGTTGTGGTTGTGGAAGCTATGAAGATGCAGAACGAGATCAAGTCTCCCAAGAAAGGGATAGTGCAGAGGCTCGCGGCCGCCGAGGGCAGCAGTGTGAACGCCGGAGACGTGTTGGCGATTGTGGAATGAATCGAGCCCGAGCAGGTTCTTTTTAGTGCGCTGTGCCGTTGCCGTCCATGACTTTCTGCGCGTAATAGTTCTCTACTCGCGCCTGATCCCGAAGCACCTCGTAGTATGCCGCCTTAAGAAGTTGCTCGCGGCGCTCCTGAAGCTGCGAGCGAATAGCGATCTTGACCCGAGGATCGGCCAGTTCGCGCTGTCCCGCGGGCTCTTTGGAAAGCACCTTAACAATGCGGAAGCCGGCCAGTTGCTTGGTCATAGGATTGACGACGGTGATGATCGGGCTGTACTGGCCGGGCTTGAGCTTCGTCACCAATTCGCGCGTGAGAGGGTCGGTGTTACGCAGAGCCGACTCCGGAGTGAAACCCAAATCACCGGCATTGGCCGACGTCTCTGAATCTTCAGAGTAATTCATAGCCAACGTCCCGAAATCCTCTCCGCTGTCAAGGCGGTTGGCGAGGGTCTGAATCTTCTTGCGAGCTTCAGGTTCGTTCTGCGCCTTGTCATTCTTCAGATTGCGTACTTGCGCGCTGGGAGCGGTGGTCACGAAAATCTGCGCCAAATGATATTGCGGTTCGATGAGGTTGAACTCCGATTTGTGAGCATTGTAGTAGTTGGCAATATCCTGATCGGAGACGTTGATCTTCGAAGAGATCTCCTTATTCAAAACTTTCTCGACGGTAAGCGAGCGGCGGAGATCGCGCTTAAAGTCATCCTCGTTAATTTTCTTTTCCTTGAGCCGCGCGTCAAATTCCTCCTTGCTATAAGGCGATTTAAGGTCGCTTAGCTTGCGGTTGACTTCATCATCAGTCGCGAGAAGCCCGAGTTGTTCTGCCCGCCGCATGAGGATTTGGTTATCGATCAACTCGCGAAGAATGCTCAAACGAAGGCTGGTGGCTTGTTCTCCAGTAGGTTGCTGTTCAGAGCCAGACGTCTGATTTTGATAATACTTTTCCAGTTCGGCAAAGTAGATCTTGTGGCCATCGACTGAGGCCGCAAGGTCGCTGCTGACCTGCTTGGAAGTGCATGCAACTGCGGCAAGCAACCCGGCGAACAATACAGGACTAAGATGAACTTTGGAATTTGCCTTCAATCAAACCCTCCCCACGACGCCGCGCGTCGGGATCTCCCACTTGAGATATTGGACTATTTGCTCGCCGGCTGCGGCGGACTGGAAGCTGCGGCAGCCGCGCGCGGCGGGGATGCTACGCCAGCCTGTTGCAATGCGCGATCTAACACAGCACGAATGTCGCCAATGGGCATGGCTCCGTCTATTTTTTCTCCGTTCACAAACAGAGTGGGCGTAGCCTCAACACCCAGCGTGGAGCCTTCTTTAACTGAGGCTTTGACAGCCTCATCCTTTTGAGCCTTCATGCAGGATTGAAGCTTTGCTCCATCAACATTGTGCTTCTGACCTTGCACCATCGCTAGGCGATCGAGTGCGCCGAACTGACCATCACGGCTTTTCTCAGAGTTAACCTCAGCCTGATTGGCATGGATGTAGTCGGCGAAATCCCAATAGGCATCGTTGTTCTGCGACGCCAAGCAGTTTGCATCCACAGCGGCATGGGTGGCCCAGGGGTGAATTTCAACCAGCGGAAAATCCTTATAGATAAACTCGACGCGGTCTCCATATTCCTTCAACAATTGAGGGAAAAGCGTCTGGTGCATACGCGAGCAGTAGGGACACTCGAAATCGTCGTAGTTTACGGCTACGACCTTGGCATCTTTGTTTCCGCGCGTGGGGCGCCCGGAGAGATCAATTTTTTTCATCAGCTCGGCGTACGGGTCTTTTGTGAGATCAATTTTGGCCATACGCATGAGCGTTTTGCCATCTTTGGAAAGCAGGAAATCGTAAGTCTGCTTCTTATCGCTACCCTCAAACGTGATGGTCAGCGCGTCGTAATTTGGAAACTCGCTGGGCTTCAGCGGACTCAGGTTGATCTTTACTCCTGCTGGGATGCCGTAGAAAGAACGCACTTGCCGCTCAATACGCTGGGCAACTTCTGAAGGCACGGATTGGGCCGAGCAGCCCAAACAAATGAGAACCAGCAGGACTACAGATCGCCGCAAAAAAGTCACCAAAAACCGCCTGTACATGGGAATTAACACTAATTATCTCATAGTTACTAGGCCGGCCCGCTGAATGCAATCTCCAATTTTCAATTGTCAGTTGTCGACTCAGCTACGAAATTGGCGATCTGCGATCGGAAATTAGCCGGCCTTGCGACTGAGTTGTTCCGGTGGAAGCAACGAGTTCATGGAGCCGGAGCGAAAACCCTCCAGATCAAGCGTGACGAACTTGAAGCCGAGGGCTTTGAACGTTGCGGTAAATGTGGCAGCCATTCCGGAATCTAGAGCGCGCGGAAGCTCGTCTCGGGCTATCTCGATGCGCACAATCTCTCCGTGATGGCGCACACGAAACTGGCGGAAGCCGAGAGCGCGAAGGGCGTCTTCGCCCTGCTCGACTATGCTGAGAGCTTCGCGGGTAACTGGCCGGCCATATTCGATGCGCGACGAAAGACATGCCGAGGCTGGCTTATCCCAGATGCGCAGGCCGGCGGCGCGCGCGAGGTCGCGAATATCCTGTTTAGTCAATCCGGCATCGCGCAGGGGTGCAGCGACTCTGTGCTGCTCAGCCGCGAGCTGGCCTGGGCGGAAGTCACCCTCGTCGTCTAAGTTCACTCCGTAGGCAACAGACTCGAAGCCATGCTCGCGGCGGAAATTTTCCATCACGGTGAACAGTTCGTCTTTGCAGAAAAAGCAGCGCGAAGCGTCATTGCGCGAGTATTCAGGGCGGTCGAGTTCGTTGGTTGCGATAACTTTGAGCGGAATCCCGTGCTCGCCGGCGAACGCAATCGCGTCGGCAAGCTGAGTGCGCGCGAGACTAGGAGAGTCTGCGATGACAGCCAACATGTCATCACCGAGTACCTGATATGCCACCCATGCCAGGAAGGCTGAATCCACGCCGCCGGAGTATGCCAGTAGCGTGCGCCCGAGCGCACGAAGGCCTCTATCTAGCGCAGCCCGTTTCGAAGCAAGAAGAGCGGCGTCCATTGCCATATGCTAATACCTTTCGAAGCTACCGGCCCAACGATCAGATCTTCTGCAGCTTCCAGCGGCCTCGCCGGAACAGCAGAACCCCCGCTCCCGCAATGGCGGCCTCGGCAATCACAATCGAGAAAAACACGCCATTCGATGCGAACCCGGCGCGCAGAGCCAGCCACCAAGCGAGGGGAATCTCCAGTAACCAGAAGCCGAACAGATTCACAACGGTCGGCGTGACTGTGTCACCAGCCCCGTTGAACGCCTGCAGCATCACCATGCCGTAAGCGTACCCAATATTTCCGTAGCTCAGAATGCGCAGGCATGAGGTGCCGAGGGGCACCACGGCCGGATCGTGCGTAAACAATCGTAAGATTGGCTCCGCAAACAGAATGAAGAACACTCCCACGCCGCCCAAGAAAAGCATGTTATAGAACCCTGTGCGCCACACGGAGGTTTCGGCGCGATCCGGCTGCTTCGCTCCCAGGTTTTGCCCCACAAGCGTGGCTGCCGCATTGCTCAGTCCCCACGAGGGCAGGATCACAAAGATGACGATGCGAATGGCAATCGTGTACCCGGCGAGTGCGGCCGATCCGAACATGCTTACAATGCGCACCAGACCGATCCAACTGGTGTGCGCGATGGCAAATTGCAGGATGCCAGTCAGCGACACTCGCAGGAGCCGCAGCAGAACGGCAAAGTTCAACCGGATGTGCCGCCGCAACACGCGAATCCGCTCGCTGCCATGAAGCAGGCGATAAAACTGATAGATAACACCGATGCTGCGCCCAGTGAACGTTGCCAATGCTCCGCCGGTCACTCCCAGACGCGGGAAAGGGCCCAAACCAAAAATCAGGCAGGGATCGAGCACAAGATTAATGACGTTTGATACCCAAAGCAGCCGCATGGCGATGGCGGCATCCCCGGCGCCACGGAAGATTGCGTTGTTCAGAAATAGCATCAGCACCGCCCCGCAGCCACCTAGCGCAATCCTGGCATAGTTGCCACCGAGAGCTACAATTTCCGGGGACGCGCCCATCAGCCGGAGTAGCGAGGGGGCGTAGAAAAAGCAGGGAATACCCATGAGGCACGACAGCATCAATCCAATAGCAACCGATTGAACGGCCGCGACGGAGGCTCCGTCCTTATCTTTCTCGCCAATGCGGCGGGCCACCATCGCCGTAGTCGAGAGGCTCAATCCCAAAGCAACAGCGAACACCAGCGTCAGCAGCGATTCTGTAAGGCCTATCGTAGCGACGGCATTGGCGCCGAGATGGCTGACCCAAAAGACATCCACCACGGCAAAAAGCGATTCCAGGGCCATTTCCAATACCATGGGAATAGCGAGCAGGAGGATCGCGCGGTTCAGGTTTCCAACCGTGAAGTCCTGGTGCGAGCCTTGGAGCGATTCCCACACCGATCTCCAGAAACTCGGCTGTAATTGCGACTGGGCGGCTGCAGCGTGACTCATATATCCCTTACAAAACCGACTGAAGAAGGAGTGCTCCCTTAAAAAGTTGGAGGAATCCAACGAAAAATTGAGATTGCTTACGGGTGAACCGAAGGATGGCGGGCTAACGAGGAGTAAACATGGTTACTATCCTTGCCTTGATCTGGCCGGACGGTAATCCGGCTATCGTCAAAAGCGAAAATAAATGTAACACGAAAGCTACCGGCGTGACGAGAATTCATAGAAGTTAAAACAGTCTCTCCTGCCGCCGCAGGTTTCCGAACGCCCCAACATTGGCCAACGCAAAGGTGAAGCGAAACTGGTTTTCGTTGCGTACTGAACCCAGGGCAAAGCGGCGGTATTCGAGGTTCACTCCGCAGCAATCCCAGTTATAGGCCAGTTGGGCTGCGGAGTATTGCAAGACACCTAAGTTCTGGTCAAATCCGAAGTTGGTGGCGCCGCTGAAACCGCGCTTGCCGGTGTGGCCGTAGCCGAACAGAAGACGGTACTGGTTGAAGCCCTGACCCTGGACATTATGCGTAGAGGAGAGCGCCTCCCCTGGTGCCCGCAGGTAGGCATCGCCGCCGCCGATTGTAAACAGTCCAAATCGATAGTTTAAAAATGCAGTGCTTGTGTTAACGCGTCCGCTCTTGACGTCGTAATCGACGGCCCACGTTGCTTCTGTGCGCATGGTCGGTTGGACTCGAAGGCGAGAGATAAGCGGTGAGAAGCGACGAAGACTGGAATCTGTGAGGAACGCAATTCCCGTGAAGTCGGCGGTTGAAGTAAAGACATTCCGTGCGCCAAGCCGGAGCGCACCACCGAAAGTGGGGTCGATGAAGTATTTCTGAGCCAATTCCCAGCTAACGATCTCGCGAACTCGCGGAATTCTCTGACAGGGGTTCTCTCCCACCGGCACGCCCCGCTCCCAAGGAATGGGATTTCGCGCCCCCGGCCTCCCGACAGTGAGGGAGGGCATTCCTTCTGGGCCGCAATCCTCACGCTGGCCTGAGCTGCGCTTGGCATAGAGGCGATTCACCAGCGCATATTCCACCTCGTTCGTGTCGCTGAGGATGTCACGCTCGTCGAAGCGAAGAATCTCAGCAAAGTTATTTATGCCGGCGACATACTGATAATTCACACGTGGCTCGATGACGTGCTTCCACTCCCGGCCAAGAAATTTACGGTCAAAAACCCGGGCCAATGCCGGCGGGAGAATTTCCACCGATCCTTCGAAGGCTTTCCGATTTATGGCGCTGCTTCTGGCCACTCCAATCCCGCTGGTCGGCAGTAAATGCTCGGTATAGCTGGTGTCGCGCAGAGATATCTCGGGACGAAACGACCAGCCGCCGAACATCAACGGAAGCGATAAGGCCGGACTGAAATCAAAACGCCCCACGAGCGGGGCCGTATGGAACCCCGGTTCACTACGATAAAGCCCTTCTAGCGCGGCGCCGTAAGACCAGTAAAAGGGAGAGCGCCCAAGTTGGCGGTCTACCGCCGAGACTTCCAAGCTAGGAGCATGAATGATCTTTACGACCTCAAGAGGAGGTGTGTCGTTTTCGAAATCCTGATAGAGGCGAACGGATGCGTTGTAGAACGACCCGAGAGTGGTGTTGGAGAGAAAAGCCTGCGACTTTACCTCTGAGTTCACCGCCTCAGTGAAAACATCATTGAAGGCGAGGCGGAAGATGAATGAGCTAAGGTAATCGATATCAACAACTCCGCGGAAATTGTCGGCGAATCTGCCCTCCCCGCTGAGCCTGATGTCCTCGCCCCCCTGGTCGACCTTCGGATGTCCAAAACCACGATCCAGTACGCTGTAGAAATTGAAGTCCAGGAACGAGGTTTCACTAGGCTGGGTGCGGAACTCACCTTGCGGCGCCCACCCGCGCCTGGAGAAATATTGCGTTCCCACGGTCGCGTCGGTGCTGCGATTGATCGCCCAGAACACCGACTCGCCAAGCACGGTGCCTTTAATTGACGACCGGCCGATGTTCGGAACCAGAAAGCCACTCTGGCGTGGCAATCGTTCAATGGGATGTGTGGCAAATGGCAAATAAAGGACCGGAATGCCCATGATGCGGAACGTGCTGCGGTAAATTTTTGCGTCGCCGCCAACTTCCACAACCAGTTTGTGCGCGTTGAACTCCCATTTGGGATGGGGCAATTCGCACGTGGTGATAGTGCCATCGTAAACACGGTAATGATCCGGCCCGGTCTTCTCGACTATTTTCCCGCTGAAAGCGAACGGGTTGGGTGAGGTCAGGATCGCGTGCCGGGCGCGAATGCGGATGCCGGCGGTTCCATGTACGTTCTCAAAACGGCCAGTTTCAGCGCGAATGTTGTATGTTCCATGCGTAGCTTTGACGTGTTCGTCATTGGGACCGCCATCCAGCACAACATGGCCATCCACGGTGGCATCTCCGGTGTCGGAGTCGTAATCCGCCGAATCAGCGTAGAGGACATAGGTGGCGTAATGAATTTCCGCCTTCCCGCGAAGATGAAAGATCGGACCATCTTTTTCCTGCTCGATTGCACGAATGGTCACGTCTTCACTCCTGATTGCCGAAGGAGCTGACGGTGGAACTGGTGACCCATTCGATTCAGGAGAGGAAAGCAACTGGCTGGTAACTAAGCGAGGCGCGACTAGCAGATGACAAACGAACGCTGCCGTGATAAGCAATCGTGTGCGGGTCATCTTTGCAAGCGCACGAAATCCCGGAAAGAAACGCCGTGGGTATGGTGACGTTAGCACGGCACCAGCCCGAGTGGCAAAGCGCCTGTAATTTCGATCCGCGAGCACTGCGCTTTGGTGGCTTTCGGCGTTTTCTGCCGGTAGCGAAGGTCTTCCGCTGCACGGCAAACCACGGCTCACTCCAGCATGAAATCTAGATTTGAACCCGATCCCGGCGCAGTCAGTACGCGCGAGACGCAAAAGTTGATCGATCCGGAAGCCTTCGAAGCAAGCGAGCAGCGATTCGCGGCCAGCCTGGAGCAGAGGCAGTTACCACCGGCAGCGAGGTTCGTGGTGGATCACGCTCCGGGGGATGTTGCCGGGTCCTCCGCAGAACCACTTGCTAGCTCCGCCTCCGACCAGATGGAGAGTCTAGCAGAGGAGCAGCGGTCTTACGCCGCCACTCATTCGGAAACGAGCTCCAGAGACTTGGATTTAGACACCGCGGGTGATCCGAGTGCTTGGCGGCAAGAAGTGGCAGCACGTCTGAACAAATATCGGGAGCGCCGCCGGCCGACAGCGCCGCGGTACCCGTCACTGCGATTGAGATTCGAACCGGCTCAGCCCGACTGGACGGCTCGTGGCAATACGGAAGTGCCAGCGTCATCGCGTCAATCCCTGGCGGAAGACAGCGGGCAAGTGGCCATCTCTTCCGAGCCGAAACCTCAGAACCTCACAGAGAAGCCACTGCCCGCTAAATTAGCTGCCACAGAGACAACCGCGAAAATCATTGAATTTCCCCGTTCCGCTGCTCCGCCAAGGCCTTTGGATGAGCTGGCCGAGCCTGTGCTGGACCGCCCGCGAATTCTGGAAGCTCCCGAAATAGTTCCGGCGGGGCCTGCACTGGGTGGCATTCTGATCGAAGCCGCCGAGGAAGAACCGGTTGAGCGGCGCCCGGGTTTCGAAATCCCGCTGCAACCGGCGCGGTTGACGCGGCGGATCGGAGCGAGCGCCACTGACATTCTGATTGTGTGCATGGCACTGTTTGGTTTCGGCTACGTCTTCTTCAGAATTGCCGCCATCGTGCCCCCGCTGACCCAAGCGGCTGGCTGGGGAATGTTTATTGCCGGAATGTTTTGGGTCGCCTATCAATACCTTTTTCTGGTGCACGCTGGCACCACTCCGGGTCTAAAGATAATGAAGCTGCAACTGAGCCGGTTCGACGGCAAGCCCGTACCGCGTGGACTCCGGCGCTGGCGCGTGCTGGCTTCTCTGTTGTCGGGATTGTCCCTCGGACTGGGATTTGCCTGGTGCATGCTGGATGAGGACGAACTTTGCTGGCATGATCGCATCACCCACACATATATGGCCCCAAAATCCTGACGCGCCGGAGGAGATTAAATCCAGCGGTTTGAGAATACCGTTCGATTAAAAGCAAGCTCGCCTTCGGCTGACGTTTAGACCCAAGTTTCCCGAATCACTGCACTTTCCTGGTACGCAACACGGCTCCGGGCTTTATCTCCGTTGAGCACATAGGCTCGCGCCAAGCCCAAATATGCTAAAGGTATCAACGGATCTATTCCGGCATACCCTTTGACCTCATGCATTCGCTGAGAAGCTTGCACCGCATCAGTTCCGCGACCAGCCTTCAGGTACGCATTTCCACGAAAGTAGAGCACAGTCGTGTTAGCACGGGCGTAGACCATCGCGTTATCCAGCAGATCAATTGCCTTGGCAGCCCCATTGTGATTCAACTGCAGCTGGGCGTGAACTGCGGGAGCGCCGACGAACTGGACAAATGTGTCGTAAGGACGCTTCTGGGCGAAACTGTTTGCCAGGTCTTCAGCTTTCTTATCGTCTCCAGCCACAGCCAAGGCCAGAGCGGAAATCAGGACCGCAATCGGAGACTGAGAGATTTTCACAGATTGGGCAGCATCTTCGACAGCTCGGGATTTATTCAACACGGTGGCCTCCATTAAGGCCTCCTGGGAGTATTCACTACCCGCTCAATCCCAATCTCTCGGCAGCCTCTCGCGACTTCTGCCCGAAATCGCGGGCCGCCTTGATTTGTCCGCGGCAAGCTGCGATGGCACTCCTGGTACCCGAAACGGTCATGTCGCCACCCGGAAGTTGTTTGGCCGCTTCCAGATGCTTTTCCATCTCAGCGGCGTCATTCTGCACCCAGGCGATTGCAGCTAATTGCAGATGGTTCCCCAAGGGATTCAGCTTCCGCTCCAGCGCCTGATTCAGGATTGCTTTAGCTTCGTCCAGCCGATTAAGACCCATATAAGCCTGAGCCAGGTTGGCATAACCGCTGGCGCTATCGGGATCGAGTTGCACCGATTGGCGAGCATTATCTAGAGCATTTTCAAACTGCCCGAGTTGGTTGTAGATAGCGGAAATGTTGTTGTCCGGAATCGAATCGCGCGGATAAGTCTGCTTATACAACTCCAGCGCGGTGATCCCCTTTTCCAGTTGTCCGGAGTCCCCATAGTAGTGCGACATGATATAGAGTTTCTCGTGCTCACTGGTTCGGTCGCGCAGCTCAAAGGCTTTTTGGCGGTTTTGCTCAGAAGCTTGGTTCTGGCCCAGATTGCCATAGACCGCGCCTAGCCGGGCATAGGCCATCGCAAAATTAGCATCCAGCTCGGTGGCGCGTTGATCCAGCGGAAGGGCGGCTAGTTCGTCGCCCGCATTATGCTTCGCGTCCGCCAAACTTAGCGCTTTAAGCGCCTCAAGAGATGAGGTGGTCGCCTCTGACAACGGTTTGTCAAATTTCTGCACGGACGCGAGTGACTCGCCCAGTTTCTTGCGCAGGCTTGATCCTGCTTCGTGGAGCGAATTCAGCACCTCCTCTTTTCTTGATGCTTGCTCTTCTTCACGAGCCAGCGATTCTCCGGTCGAGGCGTTCACCGCTTCGAGAGTGATGACATATTGGCTGCCGAGATTGCCGATGGAGCCGTTGAGCATTGCCTTGATGCCGTCGCGTTGGCAAATCTCACGGCCCACATCGCTGGTAATTCGATCCTCCGGGCTGCGTCCCATGAACTGCAGCGTCTGCCGAACTCCGCGGCTCATTCGGGGGCATCGCTTCGACCCGAATTGTCGGCCACAGTCTGGCAGGGCAATTGACTTGCACGCTGAAACTTGCAAGACCAGGGTTCGCTGCTCTACCGCATCCAGACCAGGACAGCAACCGTCAGAGCGGCAACGAGCAACATCCCAATCAAATATTGGTGCGAGCGCAACCAGCTTTCTTCCGATGTAGTGAACTGAGAAAGAAATGGCGCAGCGGTTGCGCCTTGTACCGTTCCTAAAGATTCGCAATCCAGGCACAGCTTGCGTCCTTCAGAAACCGGGAAGCCGCATGCCTCGCAGGTCCCGATATTTCCCCGTTCGCCGGTGAGAACAACTTGAGGCTCGTCCGTTTCCTGGGAAATACTGGCTTCGGTTGCTCCTGATTTCAGCTCGGGCTTATCTTCATTACTGAGTTTTGCAGAAGCCTTCTCCTCGATGGAAGAGTTTGCGCTTGCCTCGGCCCCGTTCGCCGCCGGCTTCTTCTCCACGGTCTGTTCGCCGATCTTCTCCGCCCGCCGTGCCGCCTCAGCATGTTCCAGAGCTGTTTGGATCATCTCCGCCAATCGCTCCAAGGCAATTATGTCCCGCTCGCCGAACGCGTAGGCACGGCCGGAAAAAAGCTCAAAAACGCCATTGACTTCCGGCTCGCGAATAAGCGGCAGAACCACAACCGAGGCAATTCCCAAAGCCCGGCAGCTCTCGCGGTTTACTCGCGAATCAAGCTCCGCATTGTCGCAACGCAGAATCTGCCGCGTGCGCACGCTCTCGCCAGAAAGGCCGGAATTCACCTGCAAATGCGCTCCCAGCGCCGGCGCTGACGGTCCTGCGCTTGCGCGGCAAATCATTTCTCCATCTTCGGGCAGCGCGATCGCCGCGCCCGAAGCGCCAGTGATGTATTGCGCCCGTTCTGCCAGCAACTGCAGCGCGGCATTCAAATCTCGCTGTGCCATCTCACTGAGTGATTTGCCGCCGTCCTCGGCTGGAAACCGGAGCCGCTCAGGAGTTTGCGGAGGCGCGACAGGCGAACCGCCGCGCAAGCTCTCCGGCCGGACAGTTTTCAGCCCCGCCTGGGAAGAATCTCGGTCCAGGGTGGAAGATTCCATGAAAATTGTATGAGGGCTACTCTGCCCGGAGTTTCG
>Ga0070717_10001530_pt1 | contig 16022 bp, 10 predicted proteins | sample LARL113metaG_FD_71366 | JGI IMG/M metagenome (GOLD analysis project Ga0070717, IMG submission 71366) | Corn, switchgrass and miscanthus rhizosphere microbial communities from Kellogg Biological Station, Michigan, USA - LAR L11-3 metaG | ecosystem: Host-associated > Plants > Roots > Rhizosphere ... | reverse complement strand
CGCTGCGAGGGAAGATCCCGCCACCCCTGGAGATCACACTCTGGTCATAGTCAGACCAGGAGGAACGTGGCAGCTTGAAGAGCCGCTCGCGCTCCTGGAAGCTGCGCTCAGCATCGGGGTCCGGGTCGAGAAAGATATGTTGATGATTGAACGCGCCGATTAGCTTGATGTGCCGGGAGAGCAGCATGCCGTTGCCGAACACATCGCCGGACATGTCGCCAATCCCCACAACGGTGAAATCGGTCGCCTCGACATCCATGCCCAGCTCGCGGAAATGCCGCTTGACCGACTCCCAGGCTCCTCGGGAGGTAATCCCCATCTGCTTGTGGTCATAGCCAGCGGAGCCGCCCGAAGCGAACGCGTCCCCCAGCCAGAAGCCGTAGTCGCGGGCGAGGGCGTTGGCGATGTCGGAGAAGGTCGCGGTCCCTTTGTCGGCGGCAACCACCAGGTAGGGGTCAGCATCGTCGTAGCGCACCACGTCTGGCGGGGGCATCACCTGGCCTGCCACCAGGTTGTCGGTCAGGTCGAGCATGCCGCGGATCAGCATCTCGTAGCAGACTTTGACCTCTTCCAGGAGCGCATCCCGGTTTGCAGGCGGCTGCTTGACCACGAAGCCGCCCTTGGCACCCAGGGGCACAATGACGGCGTTCTTCACCATCTGGGCCTTCATGAGGCCCAGGATCTCCGTGCGGAAGTCTTCGCGCCGGTCGGACCACCGAATCCCGCCCCGAGCGACTCTGCCACCCCGCAAGTGGACGCCCTCCATCTGTGGCGAGTAGACGAAGATTTCGAACATTGGACGTGGCAGGGGCAGGTCGGGAATGAGGGATGGATCGAGCTTGAAGGACAGGTAGGGTCTGGGCTGCTGATCGGCTCCCCGCTGGAAAAAATTAGTCCGCAGGGTTGCCCGGATCAGGTGCAGAAAACTGCGCAGGATGCGGTCTTCGTCCAGGCTCGGCACGGCATCCAGGGCGTGCTCGATGTCCTCAACCAGTTTCGCCTCCGCCTGCGCGTTCTTGCCAGTAGCGGGATCGAAACGTGTGCGGAACAGGTCCACGAGCAGGCGGGCGATCTGCGGATGACTGGTCAGGCTCTGTTCCATGTACGCCTGGCTGAAGAGGCTGCCCGTCTGGCGCAGATACTTACTGTAGGTTCGCAGCACCGCAATCTCGCGCCCGCTGAGCTGGGCACGTAACACCAGCCGGTTGAAGCCATCGGTCTCGATGTCGTCGTGCCAGGCCTGGGCAAAGGCGTCTTGAAACAGCGCTCTCACGTGGTCTGTGTCCAGTTCGCCTTCCCCCGCGTAGACGAGGCCCAGGTCATACATCCACACCGCTGGTGAATCCTTGGGCCGAATGGCATACGGACGTTCGTCCACCACCTCAACGCCCAGGGTCTCCAGCACGGGCAGGATGTCCGAGAGCGTCATCGGCTGTTCGCATCGCACCACCTTGAAGCGCAGCAATCGCTCCGGTGCTTCGAGCGGTCGATAGAGGCTCAGGGCAAGATCGCCCCCGGGCGCGAGGTGCTCCATGCGCAGGATGTCCGGCACGGCGGCACGTGCGGGAAACTCGGCGTGATAGGCGGTGGGGAAGGCATTCCGGTAGCGCTGGAAGAGCCGGTTGCCGACCTCCTCCCCGCATTGCTCGAGCAGAGCCGCCTGCAGGTCGTCCGTCCACGAACGGGTGGCTTCGGCCAGGCGCTTCTCGATGGCGCGCACGTCATAGGCAGGAACGTCGTCGGGGTTCGTATAGATGATGATGTGTAACCGTGCCAGGATGGACTCCGTGACGTACGCCGCGTGCTCCACGCTCACCCCGTGCAACCGCTGCTGAAGAATCCGCTGAATGCGCAGGCGGTTTTCGGTGTGATAGCGGTCACGGGGTAGGTACACCAGGCACGACAGGAAGCGACCGTAGGGATCGCGCCGCAGAAAGAGGCGCACCTGCGGGCGCTCGCCGATATGCAAGATGCCGATCGCGATCGCGAACAGCTCGTCTTCCGTGATCTGGAACAACTCATCCCTGGGATAGGTCTCCAGAATATCGATCAGGGCTTTGTAGTAGTGGTCTCCAGGTGAGAAAGCGGCGCGGGCGAGGACGCGGTTGAACGTGTGGCGGAGCACCGGGATGTCACGCGGGTGCGCATGGTAGGCGGCGGTGGTATAGAGACCGAGGAAGCGCCATTCACCCATGACGTACCCGGAAGCATCGAAGCGCTTGATGCCAACATCGTCCATATAGGAGGGCCGGTGAACCGGGGAACGCGCATCGGCCTTCGTCAGGGTGAGGAGGCGTCTTGACCGGGCGAGCATGTGCCCCTCCGATGGGAGCGTGGCGAAGTCGTGCGAGACCGGGCTGGCGTCGGCTTCCCGCAGGATACCGAGTCCGGAGCCTGGCACCGCACGGAGCTGATCTTCACCGTTCCCGGTGAGCAGGTCGTACGCACGGTAGCCCAGAAAGATGAAATCCCCCTCGTCGAGCCATGCGAGCAAGGCCCTGGTCTCTGCAACCTCCTCTGGATCGACGAAGAGCGGGTTCGTGTCGAGTTCACGAGCGATCTGCTGGAGGGATTGCCGCATCTTCGGCCAATCCTCCACGACCGCACGTACTTGCCCAAGGATGCGGACCAGGTCCTGGCGTAGTTCATCCAGCACGGCAGGCTCCCGCAGCTGATCCACTTCGACGTGCAGGAGTGCTTCGGTGATCGTCGAGCTTTGGGCAGCCTCCGGCGGGAGGACCTCAAGGAGCTGTCCCTGAGCATCGCGCCGCGCATGAATGATCGGGGCAACAATGAGATGGATGGCGTACCCGTGGCGGGTGACTTCCATGCTCACCGAATCCACCAGGAAAGGCATGTCATCGGTAATGAGCTCGATGACAGTGTGCGGAGACTGCCAGCCGTGTGCTTCGACTTGGGGCGTGTAGACGCGCACTTTGCACTCCTGTGGTGCCCGGTGCTGGGCCAGGTTCCAGTGGGCCATGACCGCCCCATACAGGTCGAGGGGGCTGCGCTCGATGAGATCATCTGGGGCGATCATACGGTAATACTCGCTGGCAAAGACGGCAATGTGCGCCGCCTTGTCCTGGGGGAGTCGGTCTCGGACATAGGCGAGGACCTGCCCAAGGGTCTCGGATTTTGCGTCATGTAATGGTGCCATAGGAGCCTCCTCCGGCTGATTGTGTTGCCAAAAATCTGCGAAGTGCGCTGCACCTCTCATGACAGCTACCGTGGCTCTGGACCATATGCGATGGATGAGTACTAGAAACGAGAGGGTGAGGCAGCTGTGCCTACACCCTCACAGAATCTTTTTCCCCAGCGCAGAGAGTATGAGCTCAACGGCGAGCTGCGCCGTTGCATTCTCGCGGTCAAGAATAGGATTCACCTCCACCACATCCATGGAGACGAGACGGTTGGTGTCTGCGAGCATCTCCATGGCTAGGTGTGCCTCACGATAGCTGAGACCTCCTCGCACAGGTGTGCCAACACCAGGCGCTTCTTGTGGATCCAGGGCGTCCATATCAAAACTGAGGTGGATGGGATTGCCATGCTGGCCGACAACAGCCAGAGCGTCGCGCATGATGGCGGAAATACCACGCTGATCGATGTCGGACATGGTGAAGACGGCAATGCGCTGTGCGCGAAGCAGTACCTGCTCTTCCCGGTCCAGAGCGCGAGCGCCGACGATAGCAATGGTGCTGTGAGAAAGTTTTGGACTCCATCCGCCTAGATGCGTCAGGCGTTCATGCCCTAGCCCAGCCAGGGCGGCCAGAACCATGCCATGAATATTGCCGGAGGGAGTCGTCTCCTCAGTGTTGAAGTCGCCGTGAGCATCAACCCACAGGACGCCAATATCTTGATGCGCCCGCGCAACACCGCTGATCGACCCGAGTGAAATGCTGTGGTCGCCTCCTAACACCAGGGGGACCTCGCCTTTTTGGAGGGCTTCCGTCACGAGGGCAGCTAACTCTTCTGAGGCGTGGACAATCGGTTCCAGGTATTTCAAGTGGGAATTGCCTGCGGGCCTGCTTTCAGGTTGGGCAACAGTGATGTTGCCTGTATCGTGAACGAGGTAACCAAGTTTCTGTAAAGCATCTTGAAGACCGGCGTACCGTATCGCACTCGCTCCGATATCAACGCCACGCCGATCGGCACCCAGGTCCATGGGTGCACCAAGAAAACACACCTGCATAATGTGCCCTCCTGTTCCTCTATTGAACAGGTCTCCCAGTAGTTTTTGGCCGAAGAGATCGCAGGTGCCAGATAGTTAGCAAATTCGCACCCATTTCGGTTCATCTCACTCTTCAGCCGAATTGAGTCAATGAAGCCGCATCGTCACCCATCAGCTCTAGGAGATGAGCGTGAAAGGCAAGATACCATTGGTTATGCGACGCATGTCCTCTTTTCGCACAGATGCTACCGGCAGGCCACCAGTATGATTTTCCTCTTCATTATAGCATAGCTGGGTATTGTCAACTTGGTAAGGCCCCGATGCAAAAAAAGCTGAAGAGTGTGGTAGCATGGCCACATGAAAACAACCACAGCTGCTTCCCAATACAAAGGCTATCGTTTCCCCACTGAGATCATCAGCCATTGTGTCTGGCTCTATTTTCGCTTCTCGCTCAGCTTTCGTGACGTCGAAGAGCTTATGGCACAGCGAGGCGTTGTCCTCACGTATGAAACCGTTCGGCAGTGGTGCCTGAAGTTTGGCCAGACGTACGCCAACGAACTACGCAAGCGCAGTCCTCGCTGTGGCGACAAATGGCATATGGACGAGGTGGTGCTTACCATTCGAGGCAAGAAGCACTATCTGTGGCGAGCCGTCGATCAGCATGGCAACGTGCTGGACATCCTGGTTCAGAGCCGACGCAACAAACAGGCTGCGAAGAGATTTTTTCGGAAGCTTCTCAAAGTACTTGAGTACGTCCCTCGCGTGATCATCACCGACAAACTGGCCAGCTATGGGGCGGCGAAGAAAGAGCTTCTTGCCAGTGTCGAGCATCGGCAACACACACGACTGAACAATCGAGCGGAAAATTCGCAGCAACCAACACGACTGCGAGAACGGAAAATGCGACGTTTCAAATCAGCAGGGCATGCCCCACGCTTTCTTTCCGCTTTCGGTCCAATCTCCAGTCATTTCCCACCGCGAAGACATCGCCTGAGTGCAAGGGAATACCGTGCCACGTTACAGAGGCAATTCCAGGTCTGGAATGAGGTGACCGATATGAATAAGGTCAGCTAACCGTCGAATATCCTCGATCTCCCGTTGCTCTCCAATACCTTTCCTCGTTATAGCCCAGCAATAATTTTCGTGTCTACTGATAAGTTGACAATGCCTCTGTGCTCCCTCTCTTACCTCGCTCTGTTCGGAGGCGAGAGATTCCCGCTCGTGTCTCCTTGGAGAGCGTTTCACCAAGGTCGAATCGTCTGCAAGATCGAGGAGGAAGAGACGTTTGCTACCACCCTCAATGATTGTATCAGGCCCAGATGTCAACCGCAACTTGATGTGAATGAGCCTTTCTCCACAGAAAAGCCTATTTCGAGCCTCGGGTACAGCCATTGGATATGATGGATAATTCGTTCATCCGTTTAGGGGCTCCCCGCCGGCTTTTGACTTCGTGTTAGGGGCGCACAGAGAGAGGCGCTGGCTCCACAACCGACGAGAGGGTGGAGGCGACAGGCTGGACAATCGAGTGGGGAGCGTGGCTTGAGGAGACGTTGGTCTGTGGTGCGCACCGCCACTGCTCTCGAGTGGGGAGGGCTATGATGGAGCCAGTGCAGCTGACAAAGCCGCGCCAGGCAGAAAATGAGTAAGAACAAGAGCAAGAACACATGAAGGGTCATAAGAATCCTCGTTGCTTGAAATGAGGAGAATGGGAAGTTTCCTTAAAGGAAGGATAAGCAGGGTTGATAGGAAAGGTCAAGTGGTTAGGAGAGAAGGCTGAATTATCCACCATCGATAGAGGCAGTATCTGCCTCTGAAGACCCGCTTGGATAATACGAGGACCTATAAAATAGAAAAACAATTTCCGCTGTATGGAGCATACACTCTACGCATGCAGTTGTCAAGGGTATGTGGCGGGGTATGTTGAGGGTTGGTGAAAATGCCATAGTGACTGTTCGGTGATTTTGTCCTGCCTTCGTGATACTGTCCGGTTTGTTTCATCGGATGGTGCAAAGAGTGCCAAACGCACTTGTCCTGCGAAGGCGGCCTGGCTATAGCAACTCACACATCTACTATATGGTTCTGGCTCTGCTGGTCATTAGATAGTCCTGATTGCCAAGATTGATTGCACTTTTGAAGTGGTTTCAATTTCACCGGCAGAATTTATGAGTGGATGTCAGAGCGTCAGAGCGGTTACCCTTGACAATCGCATACACAGCGATTATACTCCATATAATGGAAAATAATTTTCTATTTGTAAGAATCTAACCCAAATAAGTAAATAGTCCGCTCCTGTTTCTGGACAGTGTTCCCATCTGCTTTTGGATTGCAGATCCAACTGCTCATTACTCTGTGTCGTTGCTTATCTCACTTTGACCGATAGTATTTAACGGAGGGTTAGACCATGACTTTCGACGTATCTGCCCGCACTGTTATGGAGCGGTGCGACATACTGGGGAGTTACAGTGAAGAGCCAGACCGTCTTACGCGTCCTTTCGCGTCGCAGGCGATGCATCAAGTAAACGAGGCCGTGGCATCATGGATGCATGCTGCTGGTATGACCGTCCAGCAAGATAAGGTTGGCAATCTGATCGGACGCTACGAGGCGAGCCAGGCTGGTGCCAAAACATTACTGCTCGGTTCTCATCTTGATACCGTGCGCGATGCGGGCAAGTATGATGGTCCTCTCGGTGTGATGATTGCGATTGCCTGCGTTGAGCGATTGTACGCTCGACGGGAGCGCCTCCCTTTTGCCATCGAGGTGCTGGGGTTTGCTGACGAGGAAGGCCTACGTTATCATAGCGCCTATATTGGGAGCAGAGCCGTGGCGGGTACATTCGACCCGGAAGCACTTCACTTAACCGACGCTGATGGTATCACCATGGCTGAGGCAATTCATGCATTTGGTGGTGATCCTGATCCTCGTGCCCTGCAAACCGCACGCTGGCATCGTGACGAACTCCTGGCTTACTGTGAAGTCCACATCGAGCAAGGACCGGTTCTTGAAGCAAGCAATCTCCCGGTCGCTGTGGTTTCGGCCATCGCGGGACAGAATCGTATCACCGTACGCTTTACAGGCGAAGCCGGGCATGCCGGTACAGTCCCCATGTCGCTCCGTCACGACGCGCTCTGTGCGGGAGCTGAGTTTGTGCTGGCCGTTGAGACAGTTGCACGCAGCCTGCCGGGATTAGTCGCGACGGTAGGGCAGGTCAGTGTGCAGCCAGGGGCAAGCAATGTGATACCGGGACAGGTGACACTCAGCCTGGATGTGCGCCATCAGGACGACACAGTGCGCGAGCAGGCGAACCGCCAGTTAGAAGAACGGGCCCGCGAGATCGGCGCAGCACGGCACGTTTCGGCCGACTGGCAGATGCTGCAAGGGCATCGTGCCGTGCCATGCGCAGCGCGTCTTAGCAGGCTCCTGGCGCAGGCTATAGAGGAAATGGGGTACCCACTGCTTTCCCTTCCAAGTGGAGCAGGACACGATGCCGCGTCGGTGAGCGAGCTCACCGATATTGCCATGCTCTTTGTGCGTTGTCGAGGAGGTATCAGCCACAATCCCGCCGAGTCGGTTACTCCGGAAGATGTGGAGGTAGCCATTCAGGCGCTGGAGCGGTTTCTGCTGCTTCTGTCTAAAGAGTGAGGTGACCTATGAATCTGTACGACCTCATCGTGCGTAACGGCACGCTGATTACCGCGACGGGTATCAGTAACGCAGATCTCGCCGTTGCCGATGGTCGCATCGTCGCCATCGAGCCAGACCTCGCAGGAACGAGCAAAGAGGAGATCAACGCCGAGGGACTCCATGTGTTTCCCGGCGTGATCGATGCGCATGTGCATTTCAATGAGCCAGGGCGCACACATTGGGAAGGCTTTGCTACGGGCACAGCCGCACTAGCGGCAGGCGGCACGACCACCTTTTTCGATATGCCGCTCAACGCCCACCCACCTACACTCGATGCAGAGAGCTTCGACCTCAAGCTGAAGGCTGCGCAGGCCGCGTCGCTCGTTGATTTCGCGCTCTGGGGAGGCCTGGTGCCGAGCAATCTCGCACAGCTTGACGAGCTAGCGGAGCGCGGTGTGATCGGCTTCAAGGCGTTCATGAGCAACAGCGGTATTGACGATTTTCAGTCCGTCGATGACCTGACGTTGCATGAAGGCATGATACATGCCGCGAAGCTTGGCAAGATTGTCGCGGTACACGCGGAAAGCGACCAACTTACCAGTGAGCTAGCGCGTCGTGCTATCGAACAGGGCAGGACTGGTATACGTGATTACCTCACCTCGCGGCCCGTAGTAGCCGAACTCGAAGCCATCCAACGAGCGATCCTGTTTGCGCAAGAAACTGGCTGCCCGCTGCATATTGTACACGTCAGCAGCGGGCGTGGCATTGTTATGGTGGCAGAGGCGCGAGCGCGAGGAATCGACGTGAGCTGTGAAACGTGCACACACTACCTGGTGCTGACCGAGGATGACGTGGAAGAGCTAGGCGCTGTGGCGAAGTGTGCCCCACCTCTACGTCCACAGGCAGAGCAAGATGCGTTATGGCAACAGCTCTTCGATGGGAACATTCCAATCGTGACATCTGATCATTCGCCGGCACCGGCCGATATGAAAACCAATCCCGATTTTTTCAAGGTCTGGGGTGGTATCTCCGGTTGCCAGTCTCTGCTACAATTGTTGTTGACGGAAGGCTACGACAGGCGCCAGCTACCACTTCCGACGATTGCCGCCATTACTGCTGAGAACATCGCCCGGCGTTTTGGTCCGTTGCCAGGCAAAGGACGCTTAGCTATTGATGCCGACGCTGATCTTGTCCTGGTTGATCTCTCGAGCAGTTTCACACTGCAAAGAAGCGACCTCTTCTATCGTCATCAACAGAGTCCGTACGCGGGCCGATTGCTTCGTGGGCGCATTGTACGCACACTGGTTCGCGGCAACACGATTTTTCGCGAGGGAAAGATCATCTCTGCACCTACTGGTCGGCTGCTGAAGCCGTCTTTCCCACGTGATTAGCATGATTAGCCATGAGGACTATACAAACCAACAATCATGGAGCTCTGTAGAACGAGGAGAATAACACGTTATGAGTATGCTACGTATTGCCGTCGGCCCCTTAGAATTCACCGCACGTCTGGAGGAAGCAGACGCGCCACAGACGTGCGCAGCATTTAGTCAACTCCTGCCATTTCGTAACAAAATCATCCAGGCCCGCTGGAGTGGTGAGGCGGCCTGGGTTCCACTAGGCGATTTTCAGCTGGGAGTGGGGTACGAGAATCATACGAGCTATCCAGGCCCCGGCCAAATACTGCTTTATCCTGGGGGGTTCAGCGAGACGGAAATCCTTTTCCCCTATGGAAGCACTTGCTTCACCAGTAAACTCGGGCAGTTAGCAGGAAATCACTTCTTGACTATTGTTGTTGGCAATGAACACCTACGGGAACTGGGGCGTCTAGTGCTCTGGGAAGGTGCTCAGGATATTCTCTTTGAAAGAAAGTAATGCGGCAAGGCTTGAGAAGAGAGAAGGGAAACGTATGTTACGGTTCGATCTGAATATCTCGATTCTGTTGAAAGAAGTTCCGTTCTTAGAGCGGTTTGAACGCGCTGCCAGCCTTGGCTTTGAAGCCGTGGAGTTCTGGTGGCCTGGAGGAGAAAATCTTTCTGCCACTGCGGAACGGCTGCATGCCACGGGGCTGGCTGTTGCCCTGATGAACTTTGACGCAGGTAACATGGCAGGTGGAGAGCGAGGCTTTCTCAATGACCCCGGTCGGCAAGAGCAGTTCCGGGCAAATGTGACGGTCGCTCTTGAATTTGCACGCCAGGTGGGATGTCCCCAGCTCAACGCGCTCGTCGGAAATATCATCCCAGGGAAGAGCCGTGAGGAGCAAATGGAACAGGTGCGCAAGAATCTTGCCTGGGCCGCTGATCAAGCCGCTGCCGCTGGTCTTGGTGTAGTGGTTGAGTCTCTCAACGTCTTTGAAAATCCACACTACCTCCTCACGAACACACGCGAGACGTTGGAGTTGCTTGCCGATGTCAACCGTCCGAACCTCAAGTATCAGTATGATATCTACCATATGCAGCGTATGGAGGGGAATCTCATCGCAACGTTGCGCGAGTACATTGGGAAGATGGGGCATATCCAGGTCGCAGACTCCCCAGAGCGCCACGAACCAGGCACAGGCGAAATCCATTATTCCCATGTGCTGGCAGCCCTTGACACACTGGGATACCAGGGCTATGTCGGTTTAGAATATAACCCAACCACCAGTTCGGAAGCGAGCTTTGCCTGGTTGCCCGATAACCGTCGGGGGGCAGTAGTAGTGAATGACCTACGCCTGTAGAGGACTGCCTGTCCACCTCGCAGTGGGGATTCGTGGCTCGTCGGGCCCGGATACTCACTATGTGACGGGCGTAAGAAAAGAACATATACCTGGGAGGCTTCTCGCTTCCCCCTTGCCTCCCAGTGCGAGAGGAGAACCTATGCGACGCACCAAAATTGTGTGTACGATCGGTCCAGCCACCAACAGCGAAGAGCGACTCGAGCAACTCATACGAAGTGGCATGAATGTTGCACGCCTGAACTTCTCTCATGGAACACAGAGTGAACATGCGCTTGTCATCGAGCGTCTACGTACTATTTCCGCTCGCTTAGGTTGTTCAATCGCCATCCTGCAAGACCTGCAAGGACCATTGATTTGGAGGTGAGATGCACGACAATGTTCACCAAGATATCGAAGAGGTACTCATTGATGAAGCCACCTTGCAGCACCGCATCGCAGAACTCGGGGCCGACATCACCCGTGATTATCACGGGCGGCGTCTTCTTCTGCTTGGCATCCTCAAGGGTGGCGCGATGTTCCTGGTAGACCTGATTCGCGCCATTCGGTTGCCGCTGGAACTCGATTTCATGGCCATCTCTAGCTACGGCAGTGCGACCGAATCCAGTGGCGTGGTGCGTATCCTCAAAGACCTGGATGACCCCATTGAGGGCAAGGATGTGCTCCTGGTCGAAGATATCGTTGACAGCGGTCTAACACTACAATATTTGCTGGACACGCTCCAGAACCGCAAGCCAGCCTCACTGCGTGTCTGTGTTTTGCTTGAGAAGACCAGAGAACGCGAGCATATGCTCCAGCTCGATTACGTTGGCTTTCACATTCCCAACCGTTTTGTCGTGGGGTATGGCCTGGACTATGCACAGTTCTACCGCAATCTACCCTATATCGGGGTGCTCCACCCAGAGATCTATACAGGGAAGAGGCTATTTCCTACCTCATGGTGATGAGGAGCAATACGTCAACATTGACGTGTGCTAGTCGACCTAAGAGAGTTCCCCACGTACAAGGGCACGTGCAATGGCGTTGTGACGCCCAATGAGTGCAGGTAGGTCGACATCGAGCAGCCTTTGTTCCTGAACACGCACCCGCCCATTGATCACGCTCAAATCCACATACGGTGGATGGCAAAAGATGAGCGAAGCCAGCGGATCGTGGGGAGCACCTCCCGCGAGTCCCAGCGTATCCAGACGATAGCCGATGAAGTCTGCCGCCATGCCAGGTGCGAGGGAGCCAATATCATCGCGACCGAGGACTGCTGCACCACCCCGCGTTGCCAGCCAGAGCACTTCCCTGGCGGTCATTGCTGCTGGATTTCCAGTCACCCGGTGCAAGAGCAGCGCCTGCCGTGCTTCTGCAAGCATATGCGAACTATCGTTGGATGCTGAGCCATCCACGCCGAGACCAACACGCACACCAGCCTGGCGCAGTGGGCCGATTGGGGCGATGCCTGAAGCAAGCCGCATATTTGAGCTGGGACAGTGCGCGACGCCAGTACGTGTCTGCCCCAAACGAAGAATCTCCTCTGCACCGGGGTGAACCATGTGCGCGTGCCACACATCCGGTCCCACCCACCCAAGGTCTTCTGCCAACTCTACCGGCGTGCGGCCAAAGACGGCAGTGCAGTAGGCCGCCTCATCCAGCGTTTCGGCTAAATGCGTATGCAAATACACGCCGTAGGAGCGCGCCAGTTCCACACTCTGCCGCATCAGCTGCGGAGAGACAGAGAAGGGCGAGCATGGAGCTAGCACAATCCGAAGCATGGCGTACCGATTCGCATCATGGTAGTCCTCGATAACTCGCTGCGAGTCGCGCAGGATCGCATCCTCGTCCTCTACCACACTATCTGGTGGCAGGCCGCCTTGCGCTTCTCCTACCGACATAGAGCCCCGAGCGGCGTGAAAGCGAAAACCCATCTCTGCAGCCCCTGAAATCTGATCATCGAGGCGGGCCCCGTTAGGCCAGATGTAACAGTGATCGCTCGATGTCGTACAGCCCGAAAGCATTAGCTCCGCGATGGCGGTTTTGGTACTGACGTAAATGGCTTCAGGGGTGAGACCCGCCCAGATCGGGTAATGGATGCGCAACCAGGAGAACAGATTGGCATCTTGTGCCGCGGGGAGATTGCGCGTGAGTGTCTGGTAAAAGTGATGATGTGTATTCACCAGGCCAGGAAGGATAATCATGTCCCGTGCGTCGATCACCTGATCCGCCTCTTGCGGGAGTTGATCCGTCGGCCCGATCTGCTGAATCACATTCCCCTCTACATAGATGCTCCCATCTGTCCAACGAGTGTCGGCATCATCCATTGACATGATCAGTGCAGCATGCTGAATGAGCAGTGATGTCATCTTGCGTTTGCGACGCTTCTTCCATGAGCCTGAGGAGGTGTAAGTGCGGGGCGCACGGGCGCTAGCAACTTTCGTCGTCAGCCTGCCGCCCTGTATGTCGTTGTCGCAATCACTCGCGAACGTGCATCACCTGCGGCCGAGCGTTGCCTGAAGGGCCATGAAACCTGGCAACCAGCAAAAGCGTCGCTTTTCTCCTTTCTGTGGTTCCTGTCCTTTTGCCGTAAACCTCGCCTCGGCTCCGTGATGTTGGATCACGAGCAGTTGTCGGGAAGGCGCTGCCTCTTTTTCCAGATGCGCGTACATTTCCAAAGCTAATGGTAGTGTCCAGCCTGCTCATCGGCCGCTGCTCGCCTGGTGCTTCCAGGCCGCGCCCACCCACGTGGGTGGGCGCGGCGACAAGCGGTTGCGCCGCACGGCGGTCGTTTCATTTCTCGTCCGGCAGCCAGCTTCCGCTCGTTCAGCTTCTTACTGCTTCCACGGCGGGTGCCTCGATGAGGTCTTGTAGGCGCAGGTTAGCTATCTTGGCGATCTCAACGAGAGCGATTGCCCTCTCCTGTGCTGGGGAGTTCTCCAATCGGTCTTTGCCGCTCGCCAGGATGGTCTCCTTAGTATTCTCCCTAACGCAGACTACCAGTGGGAAGCCAAATTTGTCACGGTAGGCTTTGTTCAGCGCGCTAAATGACTCGTACTCCTCTGGGGAGAGGCGATCGAGACCCGCCGAGCTCTGATCCCGCAAGGATTCCAGACCCAGCAAACCCTCGACCGGGATCTGCATTATCTCGTACGCATTGTATGAGGGTTCAGACCTTGACGAGGTCTGCTCCGATCTGAGCATTCTGCCCAGATCGGGGTAGGATCGTATGAGTTCCAGCTGGCGCTCGGGCGGGGCGTCAAACACGGCTTCCTGGAGCGCACGGCGCAGCTCATAAAGACTTTGGAAAGGGCGCTTTTCCCAGGCGGACTCAGCGATCCAGTCCCCGCCCTGGAAGAGCCGTCCGAACTTCTCCACGAACTCTTTCTCGCTCAGGTGGTTCACCTGGCTAAGCGAGATCTTCTCTGGCATCCGGGGCGTGGGGGTGACTTCCTGCACCAGCCTGCCCTTGCCGGTCAGTACGTTGAAGAAGATGTTCAGCAGGATGGCGGCCAGGCTGCCCATAGTGATGCTGCTGCCCACGATGATCTGCAATCCAGAAGGAAAGTTCTTGTAGAAATCCGGAAAGGCAACTGGAATCATAGCTAGCCCGATGCTGACGGCCACGATGACCACGTTATATTCATCGTGGAAGTCGACCCGTGAGAGCGTTTGTATACCGACCACGGCGACGGTGGCGAAGAGAATGGTTGCCGCGCCGCCAAGCACGGGCGCAGGGATGGCAGCGACGAGCGCGGCTACCTTGGGAAGGAGCCCGAGTAGGATCATGATCACGCCCGCGGCTGCCACGACGAAGCGGCTCTTGACGCGGGTCAGCCGCACGAGCCCGATATTTTCAGCAAAGCAGGTGTAGGGGAAGGAGTTCAGGATACCACCGAGCAGCGTTGAGAGCCCGTCTGCCCGCAGTGCCCGCGCAATGTCCTCCTGGTGGATTGTCTTCTCCACGATCTCGCCGGTAGCGAAGACGTCGCCTGTTGTCTCCACGGCCGTGATCAGCATGACAATCACCATGGATATGATTGCTGCCAGGCTGAACGTCGGTAGCCCAAAGTGGAATGGCGTGGTGACGCCGAACCACCCTGCTTTACCAACTCCACTGAAGTCAACCAATCCAAACGCTGCGGCGACACCCGTGCCGATGACCAGCCCGAGGAGGACGGCGACGGTGCTGAGAAAACCACGGAAAAACCGGTAGATGATGAGTACCAGCAGCAGGGTTCCGGCCGCGAACGCCAGGTTCTTGAGACTGGCGAAATCCGGGGCTGTCGGGATGCCACCGCCAGCGGACTGGATAGCCACTGGCACTAAGGTGACGCCGATGATCGTGATGACCGTGCCGGTCACGACCGGCGGGAACAGGTGCAGCAGCCGGCTGTAGTAGGGGGCTATCAGGAAAGTGAAGATGCCGGCGATGATCACGGCACCGTAGATCGCGAGCAGTCCCGCAAGGCCGCCGCCCTGGGCATTGCCTATGGCGATCATCGGTGCGACCGCGGTGAAGGTGACCCCCTGGATGAGCGGCAGCCGAACGCCGACCCTCCAGAAGCCGACAGACTGGATAATAGAAGCGATCCCACAAGTGAAGAGGTCAGCGCTAATCAGTTGGATCAGTTGCTCGTTCGAGAGTTTGATAGCCGCCGCCAGAAGCAACGGTACGATGACTGCGCCCGCGTAAAATGCCAGTACATGCTGGATCCCATAGACTGCCAGACGCCCCAGTGGAGGAACCTGGTCCACCGGGTGGGCAGCGCTGGTGCGCCCCTTTCTCTTGAATCCTGTTAGAACACTTTGTATGCTAGCCATCCTCTAATCCCTTGTCCTTTCTGCTGGCAAAACCCGGTCAAGAGCGCTTCGCTCATGCTCTCCAGGCTCCCATCCAGCATGCATGAATGAGCTTGTTGCGGAAGGGCAATAGCTTCTTGAACGCCGCACAGGTTTTTGGCGCGGCCTCCTCTTTAAGGCGCGGTACATTCCCATGGGCCGACGGTAATACGTAGCATGCTCGTCGATCGATGTCCTGCTTATTTTTCTTGTTGCTTCGCGAGGGCCGCCAGCACCCGCTCCGGAATCATCGGCTGCTCCGAGAGCCAGACACCGGTTGCGTCATGGATGGCGCTGGCGACCGCCGGGGCAAAGCACGATAGTGGCATCTCTGCCATCCCACGCGCCCCAAAGGGCCCATGAGGGTCGGCCAACTCCAAAATGATCGGCGTTACCTCCACCGGCATATCGAGCGCCGTCGGCAGCAGATACGTGCTCAGGTAGGGGGTGAGGATACGGCCGTCGCGCACCTGCAAGTTTTCGAGCAGTGCATAGCCGAGCGCCTGCGCCAGGCAGCCCTCGATCTGCCCCTCCACCTGCTGGGGATTGATGGCCCGCCCCACGTCATGCGTGCTGATGATGCGCAGCACCTGCACCTGCCCCGTCAGCGTGTTGACCTCCACCTCCACCGCCTGCGCCGTATAGCCATAGCAGAAGTTGGGCCGCCCCGCCCCGGTCTCGGGATCGAGCGG
>Ga0070717_10001529_pt1 | contig 16025 bp, 13 predicted proteins | sample LARL113metaG_FD_71366 | JGI IMG/M metagenome (GOLD analysis project Ga0070717, IMG submission 71366) | Corn, switchgrass and miscanthus rhizosphere microbial communities from Kellogg Biological Station, Michigan, USA - LAR L11-3 metaG | ecosystem: Host-associated > Plants > Roots > Rhizosphere ... | reverse complement strand
TACGAAATGGACAGCGCGTGCGGGCGGCGTTCAACAGGCGATCGATGAAATGAGCCGCACTTTCAACCTGGGTCCGGGTGACAGTGTTGCCGCTGTCGAAGCGAAATATCTGTCCGAGTCAGGGATCACTCAGGCTAAATGGCCGGCCCTGATTGAGGTCTTTTCAAAAGGTTCAAAGGCCGACAAGGAACAGGCTGCTTCGTTGACTGCCGGCCTGCGCGCTTCCGGGCGGCAACGAATCGAACACTACCTCGATCTATTCTGCACCGACGGCCGGAAGCCGCGTGCCAGTATCATCACCAAGAACCTGGCCAACGCCCATCCGCAGTGGGCTTCGCGCCTCGATGCCGAAAAGAACCGCGTCTGCAGCCTGCTTGCGCAAGAGCTCGCGGTGCGGGCACGCGACCGTAGCGCCGCGCTGATAACGGTCGCAGCCGCGGTCATCGAACGTTATCGGGAGGAGAAAGAGCGCCGCGGCCTGCTCGACTACGAAGACCTGATCGACAAAACGCTCGAGCTCCTGCGTGATGCATCGGCCAAGAGCACGGCCGCCGCCTGGGTGCTCTACAAGCTCGATCTCGGCATCAATCATGTGCTTGTCGACGAGGCGCAGGACACCAGCGACAAACAGTGGGAGATCATCAAGATTCTCGTCGCCGAATTCCTGCCGGGCGGCGCGCGCGAAAACGTACGGCGTACTTTGTTCGCGGTCGGCGACGAGAAGCAGTCGATCTTCTCATTTCAGGGCGCGGTACCGCACAAGTTCGCCGATATGCGAACCCATTTCCAGGCAATGCACAGGACAAGCGATGTCGAGTTTGCGATTGAGCGACTTGAGTATTCGTTCCGATCCGCGGTTGGCGTGCTCGCGGCGGTCGATACGGTATTCAAGCAACCGGAGGCCTTCCGTGGGCTGACGGCCGATCCGACGTGGGCCGTCCATCAGGCATTGCCCGACGCAGTGCCTGGCGAGGTTGAAATCTGGGACCTGGTCGCGCCGAACGCGGATGACAGCGACAAGGAAGGCTGGGACGCGCCGTTCGATACCACGAGCGAGACCAGTCCTTCGGTCAAGCTCGCCACAAAGATTGCTCGCACGGTGAAGGGCTGGATCACGAGCGGCACGCGTCCAGGCGAAGTGCTCATTCTCGTTCGTCAGCGCGGTCCCATGTTCGAGGCGGTGATCCGCGCTCTCAAGCGGGCGCAGATTGACGTCGCGGGCGCCGACCGTCTGGTGTTGACCGAACACATCGCTGTCATGGACCTGCTGGTGCTTGGCGACGCACTCTTGCTTCCGGATGATGATCTGGCGCTCGCGACCGTACTCAAGAGTCCGTTGTTCGGCTTTGACGACGATCAGCTTTTCAAGCTCGCCTACCAGCGCAAGGGCCCGTTGCGGTCTGCCTTGCGCGCGCGAGCTTCTGAAGATGTGGCGTTTGGTGAGGCCTCATCGGCGCTTGATGCGTTAACGATGAAGGCGCAAACATTGTCGCCTTTTGCATTCTACGCACATGTGCTGGGTGCGCTGAGAGGCCGAGCGAAAATTCTGGGCAGGCTCGGTACCGAGGCCGCCGACCCGCTCGACGAATTCCTCAACCTCGCGCTTTCTTACGAGCAGCGGGATGCCGCGTCGCTGCAAGGCTTCTTGAATTGGATAAGGGCGGCACAAAGCGAAGTGAAGCGCGACATGGAGATGGCGCGCGACGAAGTGCGCGTGATGACCGTACACGGCGCCAAGGGGCTTGAAGCAAAGAACGTCATCCTCATTGATCACACGACCACGCGCCCGGAAGGTGCACACCCTCCACGCCTGCTGACGGTGCCGATTGCCGGAGCACCGCCCGATGCAGCCGCATTGGTATGGGCCGCCGCTCAGGCCAAGGATGCCGGGCCGATGGGAGATGCACGCACGAAAGCGCTCGAGGCGGCGCGCGACGAATATCGACGACTTCTGTATGTCGGATTGACACGCGCCGCCGATCGCCTGTTAGTCTGCGGCGCCAAGGGCGTCAACAAGGCGCCGAAGGGCTGTTGGCACGATCTCGTGCTCAGCGCGCTGCAACCTCTGTCGGAAGAAATCGGCAATGACGAAGGCAAAGTCTGGCATTTCCGCAAAGGCGTTCCTGCAAGCGGAGACAAGCCACACAAAGTGAAGAGTCGCGCTGAGCTGCCGGCCTGGCTCACGTCGACAGCGTCGTCTTCGCCGACGCCGAAAATACTGCGACCGTCCGATACGACGGATGACGAACCGCGTCACTTCACGAGCGGTGGCGAGCGCGAGACGGCGCGCCTGCGCGGTCTATTGGTTCACCGTCTCTTGCAGTCGCTGCCGGATGTCGCCGCCGACCGGCGCCGCAAAGTGGCTGATGACTACCTTGCGCGGGCGGGACACGAATTGCAGAGCGCGGACCGCGTTCGCCTGGCAGAACAAGTCATGCGCGTGATCGATGACGCCCGCTTCCGTGAACTTTTTGTGTCAGGTAGCCGGGCCGAAGTTCCCATTGTAGGGACGCTTTTCAGTGGGAGTGAGACCGTGACGGTCTCCGGTCAGGTCGACCGCCTTTCGGTAACGCAAGCGGCCGTACTGATTGGTGATTTCAAGACCAACCGCGAGCCGCCACGCCGAATCGAAGATGTGCCGCCGGCCTATGTACGCCAGCTCGCCCTCTATCGAGCCCTGCTCAGGAAGCTTTACCCAGATAGGCCTGTGCGTGCCGCGTTGGTATGGACGGAAGTCCCTGATCTCATGGAGCTTTCTGAAGCGCTCCTGGATCGTGCCCTGGAAGAGGCCACCGCGCGGGTCACCTCCACGTGAGACTGCCTTGACGCTGCGGGACCGCGTTCATAGTTTCCAGCCCTCGCAATTTTCTGGGGCGATTCTCTCCCCGCTCAACATAAGAGGTAGTTGTCATGGCCGTCGGCAAAGTGTCGGACGCAAGTTTTGAATCGGACGTTTTGAAATCTGCCGAACCGGTGGTCGTGGACTTCTGGGCAGAATGGTGCGGTCCCTGCCGCATGATCGGTCCGGCGCTGGAAGAAATTGCCGGCCAGCTCGGCGACAAAGTGAAGATCGTGAAGCTCAATGTCGACGAGAACCCGAAGACCGCTGGGCAGTACGGCATCATGTCCATTCCGACTCTGATGCTGTTCAAGAATGGCAAGGAAGCCGCGCGTCAGGTCGGCGCCGCGCCCAAGCAGAAACTGCATCAGTGGATCAGCACCGCTGTATGACGGCGCGATAGAGATTTCCTGAAACGGCCGGCTCACAAAGCCGGCCGTTTTGCTTTACTGCGGCAACGTTCCGTTCTCGCGCAACGCCTCGCCGGCAAGATAGAGCGAGCCGGTAATCAGGATCCGCGGCGGCGGATCGAGATCCAGCTTGCGCGCGGCCTCGAGTGCGTCCGTCAGATTGTCGCGGCTCGTAGCGGACAGACCGGTGGCGCGAGCCGCGCCGGCAACAGCGTCGGCGCTCAATCCCTTTTCCGCGTTCGGAACAGGCACCGCAATCATCCGACGCGCAAGTCCAGCAAAATTGCTCAGAAAGCCTTCGCTGTCCTTTGTTGCGAGCATGCCGACAATCAACACCAGCGGCCGCGAAACGCGATCTTCCAGATCAGCGAGCGCCGCCGCGATCGCCCGGCCGCCGTCCGGATTGTGTCCGCCGTCGAGCCAGAGCTCGCTGCCAACGGGCGCAAGCTCGACGAGACGGCCGTGACCCAATCTGTGCAGGCGTGCAGGCCAGTCGGCCTTGGTCATGCCCGCATCGTAGGCGGAAGGTGGAATTGCGAACCGACCTATCGTGCGCAACGCAGCGATCGCGAGGCCTGCGTTCTCGAACTGGTGCCTGCCGTAGAGTTTCGGCGGGGGCAGATCAAGCAGTCCGCTTTCATCCTGGTATACAAGGCGGCCACGTTCCTCGGTTGCCGTCCAGTCGACGCCGGCGACTTTCAGCGGCGCGGCGAGCCTCGCAGCTTGCCGTTCGATCACGGCCAGCGCGTCGCGCGGCTGAGACGCGACGATCGCCGGCACGCCGCGCTTGAGAATACCGGCCTTCTCTGCGGCGATCTTTTCGATGGAATCGCCGAGGAAGTCGGTGTGATCAATCGAAATGCGCGTGATGATGGTGGCGACAGGATTGTCCACAACGTTTGTCGCATCGAGCCGTCCGCCGAGACCCACCTCCAACAGCAGCACGTCGGCGGGGTGTCGTGCGAACAACAAAAGACCGGCGGCGGTCGTGATTTCAAAAACGGTGATGGGTGCACCAGCATTGGCGCGTTCGCATTCTTCCATCGCGGCCGACAGTTCCTCATCCGAAACCAGCGCGCTTTCGCCGCGTCCGCCGATCCGGAAACGCTCGTTGAACCTGACCAGATGCGGCGAAGTGTAGACATGAACACGTTTGCCTGCCGCTTCGAGGATCGCGCGCAGGAAAGCGATCGTGGAGCCTTTGCCGTTTGTCCCGGCAACATGGATGACCGGTGGCAACTTTTGTTCGGGATGATCGAGGCCAGCCAGCAGCAGCCGCACGCGGTCAAGCGAAAGATCGATACGCTTGGGATGCAGCGCGGTGAGACGCGCGACTATGGACTCGGGTAAACTCATGAGTTTCGACGCATCACTTCAGCAAGCCGCTGTTGTTGTCCGCTTCGACCCCCGCGAGCGCGCGGCCCAAAGATCATATAGCCGAGAGTCGATGCTCTCGTCTCTGGATTCCTTCAGGCGCGGGATTGGCGATTGAAGTGACTGCTTTAAAGGAAAAAAGTCAGTCGAAATTATGCATGCGCCGGAACCGGCAGCTGGACCTGCCCGGTATCAGTCGGTGACGGCGCGCGCGTCAGCAGCCGGCACAATTCAGCAAGCGTCGGGCGCAATTTGTGCCTGTGTACGACCATGTCGACCATACCGTGCTCGGCGAGATATTCGGCGCGCTGAAAGCCCTCAGGCAATTTCTCCCGGATCGTCTGCTCGATCACCCGTGGACCGGCAAAGCCAATCAACGCTCCCGGCTCGGCAATCTGCACGTCGCCGAGCATCGCGTATGATGCCGTCACGCCGCCCGTCGTCGGATTGGTCAGCACGACAATGTAGGGCTTGCGTGCCTCTCGCAGCATCTGCACGCCGATCGTCGTGCGCGGAAGCTGCATGAGCGAAAGAATCCCTTCTTGCATGCGTGCACCGCCCGATGCCGCGAACATAATGAATGGCGTCTGCCGACGCACCGCGGTCTCGAGGCCGGTGATCACTCCTTCGGCTGCCGCCATGCCGAGCGAACCGCCCATGAAGTCGAAATCCTGAACGGCAATGGTGACCATCTGGCCTTCCAGACGGCCGATGCCGACTTTCACCGCGTCCTGCAGCCCGGTCTTGGTCCGCGCATCCTTGAGACGATCCGCGTAACGACGCTCATCTCGAAATTTCAGTGGATCGACGGGGACCTCGGCCAAAGGAATTTCTTCAAACTCACCGCTGTCGAACATGGATTTCAAGCGCATGGGCGCGCTGATGCGCATGTGATAGTTCGAACTTGGGATGACAAACTGATTGGACTCGACGTCCTTATAGAAGACGAGTTGTCCGGTTTCCGGACACTTGATCCAAAGGTTTTCCGGCGTCTCGCGACGCAGGAAGCTGCGGATTTTCGGCCGAACGACGTTGGATATCCAATTCATGGGTCCTATCTCTATACGGCCGATTCGACAAAATTATAACTGACGGCCGGGCCGAATGTTCATTGCGCCGTGACGCGCCGGGCAGACCGCACGCCCTGGGCAAGGGCCGAGACCAGCTGGGTGACTGCGTTTACCGTTCCAGCGCTGGCTTTACCGGTTTTGTCGAGACTTTTGAACATGGCATCCACGAGCGCCGACCCCACCACGACACCATCAGCACCCTCTGCGATGGCCCGCGCCTGTTCGGCGGTTTTCACTCCGAAGCCTACCGCGACAGGAAGCCGCGTGTGCCGTTTGATCCGCGCAACCGCTCCGGTCACCTTGCTTGTGTCTGGCGCAGCGGTCCCGGTAACGCCGGTCACCGAGACGTAATAGACGAAACCCGACGTATTGGTCAGCACCTTGGGCAGACGCTTGTCATCGGTCGTAGGTGTCGCAAGCCGGATGAAATTGAGTCCCGCTTTCAGGGCCGGCAGGCACAGCTCATCGTCCTCCTCCGGCGGCAGGTCGACGATGATGAGCCCATCCACGCCTGCTGCTTTTGCATCGGCGAGAAAGCGTTCGTTCCCGTAAATGTAGATCGGGTTGTAGTAGCCCATCAGAATGATGGGAGTCTGGTCATCGTCTTTTCGAAAATCACGCACAAGCGACAGCGTGCGCGTCATGCGCTGTCCCGCCTTGAGTGCGCGCAGGCCGGCGGCCTGGATCGCAGGACCGTCAGCCATGGGATCGGTGAACGGCATACCGAGCTCGATGATATCGGCACCCGCTTTCGGCAATGCCTTGGCGATGGCTAGCGACGTGTCGTACTCGGGATCGCCCGCCATGATGAATGTAACCAGCGCGGCACGGCCTTCTTTTTTCAGCGCCGCGAAACGCTTGTCGATTCGCGTGCTCATCAGGTCTTGCTTCCCAGAAATGCCTCGACTGACGCCAAATCCTTGTCGCCGCGGCCCGAAAGATTGACCACCATCAAATGATCTTTCGCTTTCTTGGCGGCGATTTCCGGCACCTTGGCCAGAGCATGCGCAGATTCCAGCGCCGGAATGATCCCTTCGAGCTTGCTGCAGAGCTGAAAGGCTTCGACGGCTTCATCGTCGGTGGCGGAAAGAAATTGCACGCGTCCCATATCATTGAGCCAGGCGTGCTCCGGTCCGATGCCGGGATAATCGAGACCAGCCGAGATCGAGTGTGCCTCCTCGATCTGTCCGTCATCGTCCATAAGCAGATAAGTACGGTTGCCGTGCAATACACCCGCGCGCCCGCCGGCAATCGAGGCGGCGTGTTTCCCGCTCTTGAGTCCGTAACCGGCTGCTTCAACGCCATAGATTTCGATGGACCGCTCATCAAGGAACGGATGAAAGAGCCCCATGGCGTTTGAGCCGCCGCCAATGCATGCAATCAGGGAGTCGGGTAGGCGGCCCTCGGCAGCGTGTAGCTGCTCGCGCGTTTCCCGACCAATGATCGACTGAAAGTCGCGAACCATCGCCGGATATGGATGTGGGCCGGCAACTGTTCCAATGCAGTAGAAGGTATCGCTGACATTGGAAACCCAGTCGCGCAACGCCTCGTTCATCGCGTCTTTGAGCGTGCGGGCACCGGATTCGACCGCACGCACCTCGGCGCCGAGAATCTTCATCCTCAGCACATTGGGTTTCTGGCGTTCGACGTCGACGGCGCCCATGTATACGAAGCAAGGCAATCCAAATTTGGCGCAAAGCGTGGCGGTGGCAACGCCGTGCATACCGGCGCCGGTCTCAGCGATGACGCGCGTCTTGCCCATGCGCAAAGCCAGCATGATCTGGCCGAGCACATTGTTCACTTTATGCGCGCCGGTGTGATTCAATTCTTCGCGCTTGAGGTAGATCTTCGCGCCGCCGCAGTGCTCGGTAAGGCGTTGCGCAAAATAGAGCGGCGATGGCCGACCGACATAGTTGGCAAGATGGCCGTCCATCTCCTTCTGAAAAGCAGGGTCGGCCTTCGCTTGAGCATAGGCCTGCTCAAGTTCGAGAATAAGCGGCATCAGGGTCTCGGCGACAAACCGGCCGCCATAGATGCCGAAATGCCCACGCTCGTCGGGACCGGTGCGGAAGGAATTTGGTCGTTGGATGGCCATGCGCGGGTCCATTACTTGACCGAGCGCACGATCGACGACTCTCCCAATTGGAGAGGTGGCGAAGATAGCTCTGCCTCCGCCGCACGCGCGGCCCGAATAAACGCCCGGATCTTGTCAGGATCCTTTTCGCCCGGCGCACGCTCGACGCCCGATGACACGTCGACGCCTGGCGCGCGTGTGATGCGCAAAGCTTCCGCCACATTGTCGGCGTCGAGCCCGCCCGAAAGCATGAAAGGAACGCCGGCATTCAGGTCTTTGAGAAGCGTCCAGTCGAACGTCTTGCCGAGACCGCCCGGCCGCGTTGCATCCTTGGGCGCACGCGCGTCGAAGATCAGGCGATCCACGACCTGCGCGTACTGACGAATCTGAGAAAGATCCCTTCGTTCTGCGACCGGCAGTGCCTTCATGACCGGCAGTCCAAAGCGCGTGCGCACGGCGATGACACGGTCAGGTGTTTCATTGCCGTGAAGCTGAAGCATGTCCGGTTTGAGCGCCGCCACGATGTCGAGCAACGTATCGTCATTGGCGTCGACGGTGAGCGCGACTTTTCCGGCGCGTCCTTGAACGCGCTGGCCAAGCGTGCGCGCCGCCTCGAGCCCAAGATGGCGCGGACTGGGCGCGAAGAACACGAAGCCGACCAGATCGGCCCCGGAATCAAGCGCCACATCAAGCGCTTGCGGGGATCTGAGGCCGCAGATTTTGATCGACAGTGGCATTGTGAGGCGCGTTCTAGCGTCTTCTCCAATTGGCCGCAAAGCGGAACCGCGCAGCTGAGTTAAGGAATTGGTGGCGGAATAGCCTTGTGAGAAGCGGCCTCCGCAGTGGTCGCAGGCGGTTCAGGGGCAAAACGGCGGCGGATTCCGTCCATCTCCTGGTGCAGCGTGCGGACCTCCCCTTCGAGCCGGCGTGCCGTACGTCTCCATCGCCCTTGTCTGAACCACGCTGCGACGCCGCCTACCAGAACGCCCAGGATCAAAAGTGCGAAGATCAGCACGAAGAGCGGAATCGTTGTCGCGTAGGCCGGGTTGGCCGAGGAGAAGGGATCGAAAGAGACCGTCACCGATTGCCGATTGGCCACCGCGAAAGCAACGATCACTATCGCCAGCGGGACGACGATCAGTATCGAGACGATTCGGCGGAGCATCTGCGAAATCTGCTCAAAAATATCGATGGCCGGGAAGACCCCGGCCATGACCATAGCATTGCGTCGGTGGAAGGAACCAGAAGCCCTAGATGCCGCCGGGCCTGTTCAGCCGTTCACGCATTTCCTTGCCGGTCTTGAAGAACGGAACCGATTTCTTGTCGACCGCCACGTGAGCTCCGGTGCGTGGGTTACGGCCGGTCCGGGCCGGCCTGTGCTTCACCGAGAAGGCGCCAAAGCCGCGCAGCTCGACACGGTCGCCCTTGGCCATTGCGCTCGTGATCTCACCAAGGATCGCGTTGACGATGTTCTCGACGTCGCGCTGATAAAGATGCGGGTTCTGAGCCGCAATGCGCTGGACGAGCTCTGACTTGATCATCGACACCGCCCTACCCCATCAGTTGGATACCGGAGGGTGCCAAAGCGCCAAGAGACCGTCAAGATTAAGTCGCTCAATTGCCTGGACTCCGCCCCATTCCTCGATGCGGTGCGCAATGGCGCTAAGGCCCACAGCTTCGAAGCTCCAAGCCGCAAGATGCAGGAAGGAGAGCTCGCTGAACCTTGGTTGCAGCGAATAATCGCGCACCGGCGTGTTGGCGGGGACCTTTTTCTCTTTTTCCAGCCAAGCCAACGCCGTCTTCTCATTGCCGAGGTCGTCGATCAGTTTGAGATTGATCGCCTGCCGGCCTGTGAAAACACGACCGTCAGCCACCTGCGTGAGCTGGGAATCGTCCATTTTACGCCGATCTTTCACCAGCCCTTTAAACCAGCTGTAGGAATCCAGGACGATCGACTCGATTGCCGCCCGCGCTTCGGGGCTGGTCGGTTCAAAACCATTCGGCGCGGCCTTCAGCGGCGAGGATTTCACTTCTTCGACCTTGATGCCGATGGTCTTCAATACGTCGGTGAAGTTCGGATACTGGAACAGTACGCCGATCGAACCCACTAAAGAGGTTTCCTGCGCAACGATGTGTTCGGCGGAAAGCGCGGCGATGTAGGCGCCGGACGCTGCGAGGCCGTCAACCACGACGACCATCGGTTTCTTGCTCTGCAACTCGCGCAACGCATCGAAAAGTTGCTCGGAACCAGCCGTGGTCCCGCCCGGGCTATCGATATGCACGATGACGGCGCGCGCGGCAGAGCGGCCGAGCCGCCCCAGTGCCTCGACCCGATCCTGATTTCCACGGATCAGACCCTGCACCTTGATCCGGGCGATATAGGCGCCGGGCGTCGAAAACCGGTTGCCTGGCATGAGCAGCCAAACGGCACCGGCTATGGCAAGGAGGGCTATCGCCAGCGCACTGACACGCCAAAATGTAAGCTTACGCCTTATACGGCGACGATCGACGATGGCATCGGCATCGAGCGACATGACTTCGCTCCTTCAATCGAATTCCATTCTAACCGTTTGCTCCGGATATTTCTCGGTCATCCGGCGCGCTCTGTCATAGCAACGCAAACCCCGGGGGAATTGCCCCCGGGGAAGAATTTGCGCTGCCGATCGCTTACTCCTCGGCCTTTTCGGTCTCTTCTTCGGATTTATCGCCGGCCCGCTGCTTGAGCGCTGCGCCCAGGATATCTCCCAGCGATGCGCCTGAATCGGCAGTGCCGTACTGGGCAATCGCTTCCTTCTCCTCAGCCACTTCCAGCGCCTTGATGGAAACGCCGACCTTGTGAGTCTTGCGATCGAACTGGGTCACGCGAGCGTCCACTTTCTGGCCGACCGAGAACCGTTCCGGCCGCTGCTCGCCGCGCTCGCGCGCAAGATCCGCTCGCTTGATGAAGGCGACGAGGTCGGTTCCGACGATCTTCACGTCGATGCCGGATTCCTTCACCTCGGTGACTTCGCAGGTCACCACTGATCCCTTCTTGAGATCGCCGGCTGACTCCATCGGATCGCCCGCGAGCTGTTTCACGCCGAGTGAAATGCGTTCCTTCTCGACGTCGACGTCAAGGACCTGGGCTTTGACCATGTCGCCCTTCTTGTATTCCTCGATCACCTGCTCGCCCGGACGCTTCCAGTCGAGATCGGACAAGTGGACCATGCCGTCCACATCGCCATCGAGGCCAAGGAACAGACCGAATTCGGTCTTGTTCTTGACTTCGCCTTCCACCGTAGATCCCGGCGGATGTTTCTCGACGAACACTTCCCACGGATTGCGCATGGTTTGTTTGAGGCCGAGAGAAATCCGGCGCTTCACCGGATCGACTTCGAGAACCTGCACTTCAACCTCCTGCGAGGTCGAAACGATCTTGCCCGGATGAACGTTTTTCTTGGTCCAGGACATTTCCGAGACGTGGATCAGACCCTCGATTCCCGGCTCGAGTTCGACGAAGGCACCGTAGTCGGTGATATTGGTGACGCGTCCTTTGAAGCGCGCGCCGACCGGATATTTGCCCTCGATGCCCTGCCACGGATCGTCGAGCAGCTGTTTCATGCCGAGCGAAATGCGGTGGGTCTCGTGATTGATCTTGATGATCTTGACCTTCACCTGCTGGCCGATGTTGAGCACTTCGGTCGGATGATTGACGCGACGCCAGGCGATGTCGGTCACGTGCAGCAATCCGTCAATGCCGCCGAGATCAACGAACGCACCGTAGTCGGTGATGTTCTTCACGACGCCGTCGATGACCTGACCTTCCTCAAGGTTCTGCACCAGCTCCTGACGCTGCTCGGCGCGAGTCTCTTCGAGAACCGTGCGGCGTGATACGACGATGTTGCCGCGCCGGCGGTCCATTTTCAGGATCTGGAACTGCTGCGGCACATTCATCAGCGGTGTCACGTCGCGGATCGGACGAATATCGACCTGCGAGCGCGGCAGGAAGGCCACGGCGCCGTCGAGATCGACGGTGAAGCCGCCTTTGACCTGGTTGAAGATGACGCCCTGAACCTTCTCGCTATTGTTGAAAGCCTTTTCCAGCTTGCCCCAGCTCTCCTCGCGGCGCGCCTTGTCGCGCGACAGCACAGCCTCGCCAAGCGCGTTCTCGACTCTTTCGAGATAGACTTCGACCTCGTCGCCGACCTTGAGGGCGGCCTGCCGTCCGGGTCCGGTGAATTCACGCAAGGCCACACGGCCTTCGGTTTTCAGACCGACATCGATGACGGCGAATTCCTTTTCAACTGCGACGACCTTCCCCTTGATGACGGAACCTTCCTGCAGGTTTCCGCCGCCGAAGGCTTCATCGAGCAGCTTGGCAAAGTCTTCACGCGTGGGTGCTGTAGCGGTGGCCATGGAGTCTCCTATTTGCGGCGCGCCGGCGGTTTGAATGGCGTTTCGAACGCGCGGGCCGAAGGTCCCGCAGACCTACGGCAGCCTCCGGAATCCCGGACGGCCGGCGCAAAAACCGTGCTTTCGGAACGATGGTTCGATCAGGCGCGCTTTACGCTGAGGCTCGAGCGGGGCTTTGTCCTCCAACACGAGGGGTGGTCAGCCACGCCCTCGGCCCGCCCGGCTGGCCTCGACGATGTCGATGGCGGCCCGGATGGCCGCGTCTATATCCAAATGTGTCGTATCGAGCAAGTGCGCGTCGGGTGCCTGTTTCAGGGGGGCGATTGCGCGGCTTTGGTCGCGGTGGTCCCTGTTCCGGATATCGGCGAGCACCTCGGCCTCGCCGACGGAACGCCCTTGCGCCTTGTATTCGGCGGCGCGACGGCGGGCGCGCACCTCGGGGGTGGCAGTCACAAAGATCTTCACGTCGGCATCAGGACAGATGACGGTTCCGATATCGCGCCCATCAAGCACAGCTCCCGGCGGACGGGAGGCAAAGTCACGCTGGAACGCAAGCAGGGCCTCGCGCACCGAGCGTATCGCTGAAACGATCGAAGCCGCCTCGCTGATGCTGTGCGCCTTGAGCGCGCCCTCATCGAAGTCCGATGGAACGAGCGACCTCGCCGCGGCGGTGGCTGCAGCCGCATCCTCTGGCTTTTGTCCCTTGTCGAGCACCGCCTTCGCCACGGCACGATAGATCAAGCCGGTATCGAGATGACGCAAGCCGTAGTGAGCAGCCAGCCGTTTCCCGAGTGTGCCCTTGCCGGACGCGGCCGGACCGTCGATGGCGATGATCATGAGAGATCCGCGCCGATCGAACGCATCAGCTCGACGAAACCCGGAAAGCTGGTCGCGATGAACGCGCTGTCGTCGATACGGACATGATTTTCGGTGGCGAGACCCATCATCAGTGCCGCCATGGCGATCCGATGATCCATGTTCGTCTTCACCTCGCCGCCACCAGCCGGACGACCTTTGCCTTGCACGATCATATCGTCGCCCTCGATCTCGACGACGACACCGTTGACCCGGAGCATATCGACTGTAGCAGCCAGGCGATCGGACTCCTTCACGCGTAACTCCTTCAGGCCACGCATGCGCGTCACGCCTTCGGCGAAGGAGGCGGCAACCGCCAAGATTGGATACTCATCGATCATCGAGGGGGCGCGCTCAGCCGGCACATCAACGCCCTTCAAGGCCGAGGTGCGCACACGCAGATCGGCAATTTCCTCTCCGCCGTCCCGCTTTTCGAGATCCTCGATGCTGGCGCCCATCTCACGCAATGTTGTCAGCAGACCCGTGCGCAAAGGATTCGTCATGACCGCATCGAGAACCAACTCCGAGTTCGGCACGATCAACGCGGCGACCAGCGGAAATGCAGCGGATGAAGGATCGGCTGGAACCATGACCTGCGCCGGCTCGAGCTCGGGTTGCCCCTGCAGGACAATCCGACGGCCGTGGTCGCCGTGGGCCTTGCTCGTTACTTTTGCGCCGAAATGCTTCAGCAGTCGTTCGGTGTGATCGCGGGTCGCTTCTGCTTCGATCACGGTGGTCTCTCCCGGCGCCGCGAGTCCTGCCAGTAGTACCGCCGATTTCAGTTGCGCCGACGCGACCGGTGACTCGTAGACAATCGGAATCGGATCGGCCGCGCCTTTCAGCGTGAGCGGAAGCCGTCCTCCCTCGGCAACATGGACAACGCGCGCACCCATCCTTTGCAGCGGGTCAAGCACGCGCTGCATGGGCCGACCGCGCAACGATTCGTCGCCGTCAAATGTTGCTGTCACCGGCGCTCCGGCCACCGCGCCGATCGCAAGCCGCACGCCGGTGCCCGAATTTCCGAAATCGAGCATGCCAGCCGGTTGCGCGAACCCCCCGATCCCGACCCCGTTTACGCGCCAGGTCTGATCTCCGGTCCGCTCCACGCGCGCACCGAGTGCACGCATGACATCGGCGGTGTGCAGGACATCCTCGCCCTCCAGCAGCCCTGTAATGGTGCTTTCGCCAACGGTCAGGGCGCCAAGAATGAGAGACCGGTGAGAAATCGACTTGTCGCCGGGTACCCGGACCCGTCCCTGGATCGGGCCGCTTTGGCGGGCTGTCAGCGGCACTGGTTCGGGCGAGTTCACCGGGGCGGTATCCTTGGGAATCTGCGCCCTCCTACCACGCAGCCGCGCGCGGCGTCATCCTGCCGATTTTGACTTTCCGGAGGGGGTCAGCGCTATTGACAGGGGCTTCGCAACTAGCCAAGTGAAGCACCGATTTAAGCGACCCATCCTTAGGAACCTCTGCTGTGGCTAAACCCGATCTCGGCACCAAACGCGTCTGCCCCGATACCGGTCGTAAATTCTACGACCTCAACAAGACGCCGGTGATTTCACCGTATACAGGCAAAGTTGTGCCAATCGCTGCGCCGACTCCTCCGCGCGCGCGAGCTGAACCCGTAGCGCCGGCGCGTCCGGCGCCTGCGCCAGCCGAAACCGTCGTGCCGGAGACCACCGACGCCGAATTCGTATCGCTCGAGGACGCCGAGGCCGAACAGCAGGGCAAGAAGCCGGCTACCGCTGAGACGCCCGCGGCCGGCGAAGAGGAAGAAGTCGAGATTGGCGACGAGAGCCTGGACGATGCGGCCTTCATCGAGGAACAGGAAGAAGGCGACGCCGACGTAACCGACATCATCGGCGAGTCCATCGAGAAAGAAGAAGAGAGCTGACCACTTTCGCCGCGTTCCCAAAGCGGCGGCTGGATTTGCAAATTGGGGCCATAGCTCAGATGGGAGAGCGCGTGAATGGCATTCACGAGGTCGGCGGTTCGATCCCGCCTGGCTCCACCAAAACCTTTGTGTTTATGGGGCTTACTTAAATGGTTTTGAAAAACACGGTTTGAAGGACAAAGTTATAAAGAGTTATAAGGGTAGGAATCAATTCCTATAAACTTTTTTAGCCTCGGCAAAAGCCGTTCGTTCTTTGTTCACGCTTTTGTTGACACGACTCGAATTGCACGCATTTGGTGCAATTTATGCCAAAAGTCGCCTGCCTTTATCTTGATGATTCCGGCCCGAAATCCGGACCATTTAGTCGCCCGAGAACTTACGTTCCGCGATTGGTTCACTTTGGGCGGATATCTCATCAACGAAGAAGACGAAGGCAAGCTGCGCACAGCCCATGGAAATTTCTGCGCTGCCTGGGGCATCAAGTATCCACTTCATTCGTACGATATGCGGGCGCAGCGGAAAAAATTCGCATGGCTAGGCAAACTTAACGAGCACGAATTTTCGAAATTCATGACCGATCTGGCATCCATGCTTGTTTCGTTTCCAATCCTTGGCCACGCCTGCGTAATTGATAGACCCGGCTACAACGCTCGCTATCGCGAAAAACACGGCCGCCAAGTCTGGCAACTTTGTCAGACCGCCTTTTCAGTAGTGGTTGAGCGAGCGGCCAAGCATGCCTTGAAGAACGGTAGAAAGCTGCGCGTGTATGCCGAAGAGGGCGACAAAAGCGCTGATACCAAGATTAGGGAATATTACGCATCCCTTCGCTCTGACGGCATGCCGTTCGATGGAACCACCATGGCGAAATACGCCCCGCTCGGGAAAAAAGAACTCAAAGACGTTCTGTACGAACTAGATTTCAAAGCGAAGTCTTCACCCATGGCGCAAGTCGCTGACCTTTACACCTATCCAATCGCTCGGGGTGGATACGATGAGGCTTACGGACCATTTGCTCAACTGCGCGCCAATAAGAAATTGATTGATGATCATCTTAAGCCCGAAGAAATCCCTCATCTCGGAATCAAGTACAGCTGTTTTGAGTTGGTTCAAAAGCAGA
>Ga0070717_10001528_pt1 | contig 16038 bp, 17 predicted proteins | sample LARL113metaG_FD_71366 | JGI IMG/M metagenome (GOLD analysis project Ga0070717, IMG submission 71366) | Corn, switchgrass and miscanthus rhizosphere microbial communities from Kellogg Biological Station, Michigan, USA - LAR L11-3 metaG | ecosystem: Host-associated > Plants > Roots > Rhizosphere ... | reverse complement strand
TTGTCCACGGTTCTGTTTGCCGAATACTGTGTGTCGAGCATGCCAGATTCCGGCTGCTCAATGCTAGTTTCTGCTACGTGCGACGACCCGAAGGGGCATCCGGCGCTCTCCAGAAACTCCTGACAGAAACTGCGGCTGTTCCCCTAAGCTGCCGGAGCTTCGATGATTTGGAACCCCAGCCTCGCGGCTTTCCGCTTAAGCGCGTTGATCTGACGGTGGCGGTGTTGAGCCTCGTAGAAGTCCGCGCCTCGGTCGATAAACTGCATTCCGTGGCTCAGCATGCGATACACGAGTCGGGCTAGTTTGGCTGCCATCGCCTTAATCGCCACTGGCGCCCCCAGCCTGATTTTGAGTCGACGGAACTGCGCTCCTAGATAGCTGTGGCTGGTTCGCAGGGAACTTGCCGCCATCTTCAGAGCAATGGTCACCCTGTTGTTGCTTGGCAACCGACCTTTCCCAATGAGCTTATCGCCGCTAATCTTGTTGTCCGGACAGAGCCGTAGCCAGGAAACAAAATGGCCGTCGGTCTTCCATTTGCTCATATCCCATCCCGCTTCGCTGATGATCGTCATCGCGGTCATGACATCGATGCCGTCGATTCGGGTCAGGTCCGCGCACCGGTCATGCGAAACAACTCTCGCCGTAAGTCGAACTGCGGCTTATTGCCTTTCTTGTTCTTGAGCCGTGTCTGTCGCTTCTCTTCCGGCAGCTCGGCCCCTGCGCTCCGGTCTTTCCTCTGCTGGAGGTAGTCCTGCAGCCGCCGATCGCACTCGGCCATCTGCTTCTGGCAAAACTGGTAAGCATCCTGCTCCTGCTTCAGCACAAATACCAGATCTTCTTGCCAGTTGCCCTCGAGACTGCGCGCGATCTCCTCCTCGGTCGCCTTCACCCGCGGATCACGAAACGCAGCGAGCTTATGCGGATCGCGTTCGCCCGCCAGAATTGCCTTAATGATTGCTTGTCCGGTGATTCCGCTCACGTCAGTTAACACATTGGCCAATTGAACATTCATTTGCGTCAGAGCCTTCTGAATCCGGTGGACGTGCCGTGCCGCCCCTTGCACCAAGTCATTGCGCTGGCGCCAGTACGTCCGCATCGTGCGGATCTCCTGCGACAGGCGAAACGAATTCCGCAACAAGCCGTAGGTGTGCAGCTTCATCAGCCATTGGCACGTCGCTTTTGCGCCCTGGTAGATTCTTCGTTTCCCGCGCATTTACCAGGTACACTTCGAAACCCGCCTCCTCGAGGATGTCGAATACCGCGATCCAGTACACGCCAGTCGACTGCATCGCCACGGTTCGAATCCGGCATTGCTTCAGCCAATCGGCCATCGACTTCAACTCGGCTGTGGTGCACCAAATCGCCGTACCGGGTCGCTGTCCCGAGTCGGTGGAACAGCCACGTAGTGGGATTCGTTGCCAATGTCAATGCCGGCGGCATCGGGATGGACCACTTCCAAGCTGAGATTTTCGCTCTGGATTCTCCGCATCGTCTCCCGCCGTTGCTTGCGATTCATCTGGCGCCAAATGACCCTGCGTTGGACGGCAGGTTGCTTTCCTGGTTTCCTCCTGTTGTTTGGGTTTCATGCGAACCCTTTCCATGTTGAATTCAACTTGGCTCGGCCCGGTCGACGAAACTATCCAGTCTCTCCAGCGGGGTCGGGCCTTTTCCTTTTCAGGACAACGCCGCCACCATCTTCACAATCGCCAATACCGGAGCCATGCTAATGTTCGGGCAGGAACGCTCCAGAGAATATGCGGCCTTAGCTGCCGAGCCAGATTGTGCTTCAGATTCTAGTTGGACCGAGCTACTCCCCGGCTTTCGAGCGCTCTGATCGAGTTTCAGGGTCGTACAACCACCGCGAAGCGGTGGCCACTGCTATTGTGGCATGAAATCCTGTCGAAACCTGCTTGACAGACTCGACCAGATGCCGCAGAATCGGACTCATCCGAGGGCAAGCGCCAGCCAAATCTCCCAGCCAAGCTGATGGTGTGAACTAAACTCCCCCCGGACCCGTGGGCCGTAGCGGCTACATTGGTTCGTAGTAAAGGCTAAATCATGAAAAGTACTTTGCGCAGTTTGTGGAACGATGATCGCGGGCAGGACATCGCTGAATATGCCGTCATGCTGGCTGTGATTCTGGTCATTGTCGTCGGCACCATCCGGCTGGTTGGCAGCAATGCCAATAATGTTTTCTCTTCCGTAGCCAGTTCCGTCCAGTAGCAAGGATCAAGCTCGGGACGTCTGCAACCGCTCGCGTGCGCTGGCTGCGTATCGCGAGCGAGTGCTGATGTGCGCCGTGCGCGCATGGCTCAGGGTACGGTTGCGGTGAACGTTGCTGTCGCCGTTACTCCGCTAACAGTTGCACTGATGCCATACACACCAGAGGACGGAGGTGTGGTGTAGGCCACAGACGCGTTCCCCGATGTATCGCTGGTGGCTGGCACTGCAGAGAAGCTGCCGCCCGCGCCTCCGTCTGAGAACACTGCGGAAGCGTTAGGAACTGCGTTCCCGTATTGATCAGACACATGGACGACAAGATTCTGTGCTAATTGCGTTGATGCAGGCGCGCTTTGGCCGTCTCCCGAAACCGCCGCGAGGTTCGCCGCCGGGCCCGCGGTCGCGGTTTCGTGCATATGCAGTATCGTGAGTGAAAGGGCGCTGGCGTTGATAGTTAACAATGCCGCCTTGGTAGATGTTGTGTAGAGGATCGTAGCTCGGCCGAGGCTATCCGTAACGGCCGAGGTGGGGGAGAGTTTCCGGCCGGCGCCTCCATCGTTGAAACTTACCGTAATGCCTGGGACTCCGTTGCTGTATTGGTCTGCCACCTTCACTACAAGAGCAGCGGGCAATTGAGTAGTGACAGTCGCACTTTGATTATTTCCTTTCAATGCCACAATCCACTTCGGCGCGGCCGGCGTCCCGGTCTCAGTTAGGGCTGTGCCAGCGAAACCGGGAACCGAAGCAGTTATCGTTACCGTACGTGCGATCTTCGATAGAGTATAAATAGTCGAAGCAAAGCCATTTCGCGTCAGTGACGGGTGTCGTGCTGAACGTACCACCTTTGCCCCCATCGCTGAAAGTTACTGTGACCCCGGAAAGTGGCTGTCCTGAGTAAGGATCAACTGCCTTTATCTGTAGCGCCACCGGAAGCACAGTGTTCACAGTAGCGGTTTGGTTGTTTCCAGCCACCGTCAGCAAAGCCGGGAACAATCCATAAACCATGAGATTCTGCCGGGTCGCGACATACACCTTTCCGTTGGCGATGGTTTGAGTGGCAAAATGCGCCGTGGTGGGCAACGTATGTATCTCGCGTGCCCGCTTGCCCGGTCGTGTAGAGGAGTTTCAACGTGCTCGCTGCATATGCCGACAGGTTCGCACCATTAATGACCCACAAAACGCCGTTGGTATTCCCGTTAGCCGAAAGGGTCGCGGATGACCACCGCCAATTGAGTTTGCCGATTGAACCACCGGAGTAGTCGACAGCAGGCCGTTATTGAGCGAGAACGCCTTGATCGGGGATACTCCGCCGAACTACAATTTGCCGTTCCAGTACACTGGCACTCCATTTACTTCGCCGATGCCCGGGGAAAGCTCCTGCACGATTTGACTGTCCCCGGCTGGGTTGTAATGACCCATATTGTCGCGGTCCAACAAATACAGAATTCCTTGCTTGCCCGTTGCCACGGCTAAATGTGGATGCGCTCCCGGCTGATCTGGCAGGACCAACACCCCGGCCGAACTCAGGTCCAGATCCATCTGGGAGAGCGTCGCCTGGTTGTATGGTGTGAAGTAATCGGTCAAAGCCAGTCCACTCGATGTCTGCGTCAGCTTCAGCACGCTTGACCCGAAGTCCTGTCCTCCCAGATTTGCATCAAACGCGCCTTCAGCCGTTTCCGCATAGATATTTCCAGCACTGTCTGCCGTAAGCCCAGCTCCACTCTGCCAGATGGATGCCAGACCCTTCACCGGCGAAGCGTCGAAGACTCCTACCTGTTGAAGTGTGAGTGCGTTGTATGCCAGTACCCAGGCCTGATTGCCGTAATTGCACCCATTCGAACCAAACCCGGCATATATGGTTCCGTTCTCAAGCAACAAACCTGGGCGGTTCATTTGGTACAAATCCTTGAATGTCGCCACCGAGCCGGTGTTCGTTTTGAACGTGGCTTTCAACACCACGGGGCCGTTGAATTACACCGGAGATATGTCTGTTAGCGCGGCGGGTTCGATGTCGGTTTCGGTAGCGTAGTCCTGCAGACGAATGTTATTATCTAGCGAGTCTGCGATCCCCGCAGCTTCAGATCGCATCGTAAGGTGAAGAATTATGGTTTGGACCGCGCCAGTTTTCGAAGAAGTCTTGCTGTGCTGCGAAATTAATTCTTACGCGAGCGCGAAACTGTAAACGCTCCTGCATGCATGTGAAAATCCTCGGCTCCGCGGCCGGAGGAGGATTTCCTCAATGGAACTGCGCGTGTCCGAACTGCCGCCTCGTCCGTAGCGGCAAGTTTCCCGGCAAGGCTCGCTCCCAGGCGCAGGTCGCTGTCAGCGGTGACGGGAAGTCCTGGTTCTTGCTGGGAGCATCTCCCGATCTCCGCTCACAAATTGAGGCTGCTTCGGAATTACAACCTCCAGACAGAACAAACAGCTCTCCTTTGTGCGGCATCGTATTGGCGGCTGCTGATCTCGACCATATTCTCGGCTTGCTGCTTCTGCGAGAACTCCAACCATTGAACGTCTATGCTACGGCCTCCGTAACTCGGCTTCTGCGCGAGCAGAACAGCATGTTCGCGATGCTCACTCGCGCTCCAGACCAGGTTCGTTGGCGGGCAATCCGCGTCGGAGAGTCTTTCCAACTCTGCACTCCGTCCGGTCATCAGACGGGGATTACCTGCACCTCCATTCCGGTTTCCAACCGATATCCGCCTTACGCGTCGCCCGATCCAACTTTGGATCCTGATGAGGCGGCCGTGGGATTGATCCTCACTTCGGATTCAGGGCGAAAGATGGTTTATGCGCCTGCTGTCGCTGGAATCACGCAATCTCTTCGGGAGTGGCTGGAAAAAGCGGATCTGCTGCTCTTCGATGGAACGTTCTACAGCGACGATGAACTGACTACTGTCCGTGGATCTGGCGAGCGAGCGCGGGAAATGGGACATATCCCCGTCGGAGGCGAAGACGGCAGTTTGCGCGAGCTCGCTGGTCTCCGCATCCCACGGAAGCTGTATATTCACATCAATAACACCAATCCCATGCTGAATGAAACCAGCCCCGAATATCGAGCCGTGCGGGCAGCGGGATGGGAACTGGCGGAGGACGGATGGCAGGCCACTCTGTAGAAAACGTGCCCGCTCCCCTCCTCTCTTTTGACGACCTGCGCCACGCATTGCGCCAGATTGGTGAGCAGCGCTATCACCATCGCCATCCCTTTCATCTCTTAATGCATGACGGGAGACTCAGCCGGGGCCAGCTACAAGCTTGGGCTTTGAATCGCTACTACTACCAGAGTGTGATCCCGATAAAGGACGCGATTATCATTTCCCGCAGCAACGATCCTCGCTTCCGGCGCGCATGGCGAAAGAGAATCGTCGATCATGACGGAGATGCGACCAGCGAAGGCGGCATCAAGCGTTGGCTCAAACTGGCGGAAGCCACTGGCCTCGATGGCAACCGCGTCAGTGGTGCGCGCGAGATCTTGCCAGCCACTCGCTATGCGGTAAACGAATATCTAAGCATCGTGCACACGCGGCCGCTGCTGGAGGCAGTCGCTTCCTCACTGACGGAATTGTTTTCTCGCGATCTGATCAGTTTGCGGATTGAGAAACTTCGTGAGCACTATCCCTGGCTGAGTGGTGGCCTGGATTATTTCGAAGCACGGCTGACCCAGGCTCCAGAAGACGCGGCCTTCGCGATCAATTATGTCTATGAGCACGCCAAATCCCGCGAGGAGCAGGAGGGAGCGATCCAGGCGCTCCGCGACAAGTGCGATATTCTTTGGGCACAGTTGGATGCTCTGTACTTCGCCTACGTGCAGCCAGGATGGCCGCCGCCAGGCGCTTTTCGCACCGAGGAGTAATGTGGCCAGCCCACAGGATTCCAGTAAGCCGAAGCTCGCAACCGGATGCCGCTGGGGAGGAGCGGAATCGGCGCGGGTTGTGCTATTTCCGGAAGGAGCGATCCGGGTTCAGGGCACGGGACGGAGAATTCTGGAGCTGTGCGATGGCGAGCGCACGTTCTCCGAACTCATCGTGCAACTGCAGCAGGAGTATTCCGAAGCCGACGCTATAGTCATCCGTGCGGACGCTTGCCGCTTTCTCGAGCAATTGCACACCAAACGCATCGTTGATTTTTGACGTCTTCATTTCTGATGTTTTGATTTTTGATGTTTGCTTGATTTCTGATGCTTTCGAATCCGCTGGCCCTCATTGCCGAGATCACGCATCGTTGCCCGCTGCATTGCGTGTACTGCTCAAATCCCATTGAGCTCGCGTCTGCCAATGCTGAGCTGCCTACGAACGACTGGCTGCGCGTTTTTTCTGAAGCCGCAACCTTAGGCGTCCTGCATGTGCACTTGACTGGAGGCGAGCCGCTGGCGCGCACTGATCTGCACGACTTGATCGCCGGAGCGCATCACGCAGGTCTCTACACAAACCTGATTACTTCCGGCATCGGACTTTCCCGAGAACGCCTGAAAGAACTCGTCGACACCGATCTCGATCATATTCAGCTCAGCTTTCAGGACTCCGGCGAAGCGCAAGCCAACTGGATCGCAGGCACAAAATCGCACGCCCACAAAGTCGAGTTGGCAGGTTGGATTAAGGAACATCGGATCGCATTTACGGCCAACCTCGTCGTGCATCGTCAGAACCTGGATCACTTGGAAGAGATGATTTCGTTCCTGGAAAAGCTGCGGCCTGATCGCATCGAGATTGCGCACACCCAGTATTACGGATGGGCGCTGAAAAACCGCGCTGCCCTCATGCCCACGCGTGCTCAGGTCGACAACGCCGTAAAAATCGTGGCTTCCGCGGCAGAGCGCCTGAAAGGAAAAATTCGCATCGATTCCGTAGTTGCCGATTATTACGCGCGCTATCCCAAGCCCTGCATGGGCGGCTGGGGCCGCCAGTTAATGCTGATCGATCCCGCAGGCAGAGCGCTCCCTTGTCACGCAGCCGCTGTGATTCCCGGACTCACCTTCGACAATGTTCGCGAGCGTTCTCTCGAATGGATTTGGCGGGAGTCCGGCGCGTTCCAGAAATTCCGCGGCGAGTCGTGGATGCCCGAGCCCTGCCGCAGTTGCGATCGCCGTACCGAAGATTTCGGCGGTTGCCGCTGCCAGGCTCTCCTGCTCACCGCAGACGCGAGCGCCACCGATCCTGCCTGTTCTCTTGCTCCATCGCATCCGGTGATCGAACTGGCGCGCCTGGAAGTTCCTATCGACACCGTCCCGCCGCAAGGAGACTGGATTTACCGCGCTAATCCCAAATGAGGTATGCACTTTTCTGTGCACTCGGCGGTTGTCGCAACCCCACCGGACGCTAAATTGTATTTGGATTTTCTGAGCAGTAGGATCTCCATCGATCGTATATTTTCGACTAGAATGAGCGCTGTGGATCACGAAGCGAAGAGCGGGCAAGTGAAGCGTGGCAATGCACCAGAGCGCGACCCTGGCCACGAGCGAACCGTCGATGAATTCCTCAGTCGACTAAAAAACGATCTGCGCCGTTCTCCGCCTGGAGAGGAATCGGTCGCCGCTGCGGTCGAAGCGGTGCAGCGCTTCGCCCTGGAAGCAGACTCCGAAGAAGGCTCCAAGATCGCCTCATCTAAAGGTGCGACTACTTGCAACGTGTGTGGAAGCCCGAATCGTCCAGGTAATCGGTTTTGCGCAAACTGCGGTGTGCCTTTGATGGATTCACCTCCCGACCCGAAAGAAACCGCGACAGAGCGCCACTCACAATCACCTCCCGCCGGCGAACACCATTACCATCATCATTATCATCACCACTACTTCTCTTCAGCCAACGGCATAAACCGGGCAGCTCCAGCCGATCCGCGCGTCTCCAGCAGCCTCAGTTCGGCGCGTGATTTCCAGTTACGCGCGCCCAGTGGCGGTTCGCTGAGCCGCGCAGAAACGGCCATGCGCAAGCTGACCCACGATTGGGCTCTCGCCTGCAACGGAAAGCACCTTGAGGATCTCGTCAGCCTCTACATCCCCGATGGACTGGTTCTGCGTTCCAATATTCCTCCTGTGCGCGGAACTGCCGCCATTCGTGAATTCTTTTTCAGTATCCTCGGCGCTGGCTTGGGAGATGTGGAACTGGAGCCATTGCGCGTTGAGGTTTTCGGCGAGATCGCCTACGAGGCCGGCCGCTTCAACATGCTTGTTCCGGTTGCGATGGGTAAGCGCCGTGAAGAACGTGGAAAGTACATGATTCTCGCCGCCCGCCAGGCTGGCGACTGGAAAATTGTCGCTGATTGCTGGTCCAGCGACTTGAATCTGGCGGTCGCTTCGGAATCAAGCAATTCATCGCCTGCCGCTCAGCCGGCACGGCCACAGCGTAAATCCTGAACTCACGCCTCTACACCGAGCTTCCCGAGAGCTTCGCGCAGCTGACCCAGATTCTCCATCTCGATCGTATTCATCCCAAGCCCCCGGGCGTACTCCAGATTCAGCGCACGATCGTCAATAAAACAGCATTCCCCTGGCGGCTTTTGCGTGATTTCCAAAGCCAGGCGATAGATCCCTTCCTCCGGCTTCCGCAATCCTACAAAACAAGAGCTCACGAAAAGCGTGAAGATTTCCCGCAGCCCAAATTTGTTTATCCGGTATAAGTTAAGCTCCGTAGATTCATTGTTGATGGTAGCCATCAAATACTTTCCCGAATTACTAAGCTGCCGCGCAAATTCCAGAACGTCAGATTGGGGTTGCGAAAGCGAGAACATATATCGCTTAAAGTCATCCCGCGTGAACGGCCGTGGCCGATAAAAAATCGTACGCTCCAGATATTCATCCAGTGCGATCTTCCCGCGCTCCAGCGACGAGACCACCATCTCATGCCGGTCATGAAATTCTTCTTCGTCTAATTTGAATTGCTCGAGTGCCTGTTCGCGCTGTGCGCGGTCCCATGCGTTTGTGAGTAGCACGCCTCCTACGTCCCAAAAAATCGCGCTAATCTGCGGCAACACCTACCCCTCCGAGTGGGAATGATTGCATGGGAAATAATACAGGCTACGCTCGATGTAGGACGTCCTAACGTGTGGGATCGCTGCAAATGAACTTCTCTCTTGGAATGACCGGATTTAGCTGAAAGACGCGCTCCGCGCCTTGGCGGCGCCCTTCTGTTTGCCCGCTGTTTTACCCGTCGTTTTGCCCGTTGTGCGCCGCGTACTGGGGACGTAAGCGCAGGAACGAAAATCGTAATGTTGGGCCAGGCAAGCGGGACAGAGATGGAGTTGATGCACCTTACACTGAATCACCGGAGTGTCACTGCCACACAGTTCACAGCCACCGCGGACACGCCGAGCACCGTTTTTGTTTTCCGGCGCTGATGCAGCGGCAGATTGCAATCCGCGAGCCTTGAGGTACATGCCCGACGCAGTAAGCAACGCTCCAAACGAGAACACACAAGCCGCTAATGCCAACACGCTGCTGTCCGGGTTTGGTCCCATCGCAGCTGGCACCAGGCAGAGCCCGATAAACATCCCGAAGGCTCCTACTGCGATCATCCAATTGCCGGTCCGTGAAGACATTTAAGTTTCCTTCGCGCGAAGAGAGCGCGAGAACCCAGGTAACCAACCCCGAACATAACGGGTTCCTATGTCTAACTCCAGATGACGAAAGTCACCTTTGTCCCTTCTGTTGTCCCTTTTCGGACGAGGTGACCGCGGTAACTTGTTCCTCGTTCCTGTAGGGTCCTAACATTCGCAAGGTATGGCGCTTAAGTCGCTCATAGTGTGCACGGATACGAAAGCACTACAAGTGCTCAGGCAAATTTTTGAAGATTTAGGCGTCGGGGTGGCGCACTGTGAGCACTCTTCTCTCGCCACTACTCGCGTTGCGACTAGCAGTTTCGATGCAATCGTGATCGACGCTGCCGATCCGCAGGGCCTGCAACTGATCTCGACTGCCCGCCACAGCTCCGAAAATCACACCTCTCTGATCGTTGCGCTGGTCGACACGCGAGAGCAGGTCCGGGAATTATTCGCCCAGGGAGCCAACTTTGTCTTGTACAAGCCGATCACACCCGAGCGAGCCGCGAGTAGTCTGCGCGCCGCGCGCGGTATGATGCGGCGCGAAAAACGCGGCAAGTTGCGGATTCGCCTGCACGCGCAAGCCACCATCGCCTACGCTAATGCGGAGAATGTGCCGGCCACGCTGCTCGATTTGAGCGAAGATGGACTGGCAATTCAATCCGAGCGCCGGCTGCCGCAACGCTGCAAGGTCTATTTCCAATTCAGTTTGCCGGGACAGAAATCTGTAGTCCGGCTTTCGGGAGAAGTGGTGTGGCAAGATACTTCCGGACGCGTCGGCATTCGCTTCGCTGATGTTCCGCAAGCCTCGCGTCGTGCCTTGATCGATTGGATAAAATCACAAGCTTTCGAGCAGACGCCATCTTTAAAAGCAGCAGCACTGCCCGCAAAAAACCGTTCAACTGCCGTCGGACTGCTGGATTCACCCTCGAACCGTCGCGTGCAATCCCGCCACGCCTGCCGTCTTGGAGCAGATGTTTTCCGCCAGGGGAGCGCCGTACCTAATCGTTGTGTGCTTAGCGACATCAGCGCCGGCGGCTGCTACGTGGAAACGACAGAGCCGTTTCCTGCGGGTGCTGCCGTCGAGATCATCGTTCGTACTCTTGCCATGAAGCTGCGCGTGCAGGGCATCGTGCAGGTGGCACATCCCGGCTTCGGCATGGGAGTCAAGTTCACCTTGAAGACTGCCGAGCAGCGTGAACAGGTGGAGCAACTGGTCGCTTGCCAGGTTTCCGAAGAAGATATTCGCGTCTGAAGCCTTGCGAGTCGGAGAGAGGACTACGCCGGGGCCCGCTCTTCGTGAACCGCTTTTTGAAAGTACTCGAGCGACAGCCGCAGGCCTGTTTCGAGATCGATCTTCGGCTCCCATCCCAGAAGAGTTCTAGCCTTGGTGATGTCCGGCCGCCGCTGCTTCGGATCGTCCTGCGGTAAAGGTTCGTGCCGGATTTTGCTTTTCGATCCGGTAATCGCCAGCACCCGGTGCGCGCACCCTAAAATCGTGAATTCTCTAGGATTGCCAATATTTACCGGCAAGTGCTCGTCAGAGCTGGCCAGCCGCAGGAAGCCTTCGATTTCATCGCTCACATAGCAGAAGCTGCGCGTCTGGCTGCCATCGCCGTAGACAGTCAGATCGTCGCCGCGTAGCGCCTGCTTCATGAAATTCGGAATCACCCGCCCGTCATTGAGCTGCATGCGCGGCCCATAAGTATTGAAGATTCGTGCGATGCGGGTGTCCACTTTGTGATAGCGGTGATACGCCATTGTGACCGCCTCACTGAAGCGCTTGGCTTCGTCATATACGGAACGGGGCCCAATCGGATTCACGTGCCCCCAATACGTTTCTTTCTGCGGATGCTCCAAAGGATCGCCATAACATTCCGATGTCGAAGCAAGCAGATATTTCGCGTGATATTTGAGCGCTACATCAAGCGCATGGAATGTTCCCAGCGATCCGGCTTTGAGAGTTTCGATTCCATGAATGGTGTAGTCCACCGGGCTCGCCGGGCTGGCGAAGTGAAATACGTAATCAACTCTTCCGCAATCGAAGGTTTCGTTGATGTCAATCTGGCGAAATTCAAACCGGCTTTCGTTGCGCAGATGCTCGAGATTGGATTGCCTCCCAGTCAGCAGGTTATCAATGGCGACGACCGAGTAGCCTTCACCCAGAAGCGCGTCACACAAATGGGAGCCGAGGAATCCCGCTCCGCCGGTGACCAGGGCGCGTGGCTGGCTCTTCATCGCTTGAGTTTTCTCGCCGGTGTGGCTGCGGCGGCGTTTTGAGTTTCCGGCGCGGCGGCCTGCCGCCCCACGCTGTAGTAGGTGAACCCGCGCTGTGCCATGATTTCCGGATCGTAAAGATTGCGGCCGTCGATCACGATCGGATACTTCAATTCCTTGTATAAGCGCTTCAAATCCAATCCGCCGAACTCTTCCCACTCGGTTAGAATCAGCAACGCGTCAGCGCCCGCGGCGGCTTCATATGCGCTGTTCACGAAATCTACATTGGAATTCAAAATCTCGCGTGCGCGCCCCATCGCAGCCGGGTCATAGGCCGCGATCTGGCAGCCCTCCTGCAAGAGTGATTGCGCCAGCAGAACTGCGGGCGATTCCCGAATATCGTCCGTGCCTCCCTTGAAGGCCAACCCTAAAATCCCAATCCGCTTACCGCGCAGCGTCCACAACGCGCTGCGCACCTTGCGCAGAAAACGATGCCGCTGCTCTTCGTTGATGCGCATCACTTCATCCAGCAGCCGGAATTCGTACCCGCACTCTCGCGCCACTGCTCGGAAGGCTGACAGGTCCTTCGGAAAACAAGATCCGCCGTAGCCTATACCTGGATTCAAGAACCGCGGGCCAATGCGGCTGTCCGATCCAATTCCCTGAACTACCTGCTGCACGTTCGCGCCCACGGATTCGCAGATTGATGCCACTGCGTTAATAAAAGAAATTTTCATTGCCAAAAACGCGTTGGAAGCGTGCTTGATCAGTTCCGCGCTCTTGGCACTGGTGACGATCAGCGGAGGCGGGATACGCGCTCTGTCGGGTTTAGGAATCGCATCCGGACGCTGATAGTAGCTGCCATCGTTGAGCGGCGCATAGATTTCGCGCAGCAGGGAAGCACAGCGTTCGCTATCCGCTCCGACTACAATCCGGTCGGGATAGAGAAAATCCGTGACCGCGCTGCCTTCTCGCAAGAACTCAGGATTAGAAGCGACATCGAAGGAATCGGGCGCGGCATTGCGCAGGATGATCTTGCGAATCCAATCACTCGTGTAAACCGGAACTGTGCTCTTCTCAATCACAACCTTATAGCCGTTGATTGCTCCCGAAATGCTGCGGGCCACCGATTCCACGTAAGACAGATCGGCTTCGCCTTGCTCCGTGGGAGGCGTGCCCACCGCAATGAATATTGCCTCGCTGGCCCGCACCGCCTTCTGCAAGTCGCCGGAAAATTCCAATCTGCTCCCGCGATGACGCCCGAGTAATTCCGGGAGAAAATTTTCATGAATCGGGACTCTGCCGTCCTTCAACGCCGCGAGCTTCTGCTCATCGTTGTCAACCAGAATGACTTCATGTCCCAGGTCGGCAAAGCACGCCCCAGCAACAAGTCCTACATATCCCGATCCCACAACCGCAATATGCATCCGCTGCTCCGGCTATCTCGCAAGAACAAATTCGACAATTACTTTATCAGTTTTCCTGCGGACGTTGCGCGAATCACGGACCGCCGCCCTGGTCAGGCATCACATCGATACGTGACGACAGTTACAGCTTCTGCGGAGGCAACCTTCTGCGGCCCCGACGCTCATCGTCCCAAGTTTGCAGAATATCGAGTACCCGGGAGCGAAAACTTCAAGTCATGCGCTTGCGATCTTCTCTCGCGTTCCAACTTCCTCCCGCAGAAAACTCTTGCCCTTCCGCTCCGATCCCAACGCCACCACTGTTGCTAACACCAGAATGTTTGCGATCTCAAATGCCGCCAGTGCCCATGCGTAACCCACCCGACTGCTCAGCTTGTACTCAATCGAGTTAGTGCGCGCCGCAAATAAAATCCCGAGCTGATACGCAAGTCCCGGAATCAACCCTCGCGCTGAATCCGGCGACAATTCATTCAAATGTGCCGGAATAATTCCCCAGGCCCCTTGCACTCCTGCCTGCAGCAGACATGCGCCCATGATTAATATCGCGAGTGATCCCCCAAATGCCCACGCCGGAATCGCCACCAGCGAAAGCATCAGCGCGCCCAGAATGCTGTAGCGCCGCCCCAGCCGTTCAGAGAGCTGACCGAACACAATCGCTCCCATCACCGACGCTATGTTGTACAAAATTGCGACATAGGAAACGACGGCACCGCTGAATCCCCGCGCCGACTTCAAGAAGTCCGGGTACAAATCCTGCGTGCCATGCGCAAGAAACATCATCAATGTCATCAAGACCACGAGATAGCTGAAGATTTTCCAGTGCTCGCTCGCCGCGCGCACGATCTCTCCTGTCGTGGCAGCGCGATGTTGCTGCCATGCAACCGATTCCCGCACGCGAAACCGAATATAGAACGCCAGCAGCGCAGGCGCTCCGCCCGCCCAGAACATTGCGCGCCATCCCCATGCGGGCAAAATGAAGCGGGCCGCCATCGCCGCTAGCAAGTAGCCAACGCAGTATCCGCTCTGCACGATTCCCGACAGTACTCCCCTCCACTTCGCCGGAGCATTTTCCATGGCCAGCGATGCGCCCACTCCCCATTCTCCGCCCATGCCGATTCCGTAGATCGTTCGGAGAATCAGAAACACCGTGTAATTGGGCGCAAAGCCGCACAGCAACTCGATCACGGAAAAGAACACCACATTCGCCATCAGTGGCTTGCGCCGTCCATACCGGTCGGCCAGGAGGCCGAAAATGAGCGCTCCCACGGGGCGCATCACCAGCGTGTAGAACAGCGTCTCCACAATCTTGCTTTTATCTACGTGGAAATGCGCCGCCAGCGTGTCCATCAGGAATACGAGGACGAAGAAGTCGAACGCATCCAGCGTCCAGCCAAGAAAGCTGGCCGTTACCGCATGCCACTGGTCTGACCGCGATAGAGGGGAAGATTGAGCAGGATCGGGCAGGTTTTTCCCTCTGAATGATAGATAACCGCGCCGAAAGTGTACACCGTAGATGGGCTGGCGAGTGCCGAAGCCTGAGTCCGAAGTCCCCATCTGTAAACACTTGAACCCAAGAAATAGAGAATTTCGGCCCGAACCATGTTGCTTTCGTGCCCCGATTCCGGGCTACTTACGGTCTGCCTTGGTAAATTGTTTAGGAAATAGCACTTATCAACCCGCATTTATGTTGACATCTAGGCGATTTCAGGCGAGACTTCGCTGGATCGACTCTGGGGTGGCACCCATGCGCCTGCTCACCCCCCAGGGAGGGAACTCCCACCTTGTGAGCTGGCCACAGGCCCGCCGTGCCAGTGCTAAGGTGTACTTGCATGGCTCATCAACCTATGTTGTTGCCGGATCCTTCCGAGCGCCCATTCCCACCCGAGGGCAGTTTTTCACCCGCCCGCGGCCCGGAGTGGCTGGAAGAGGATTCCGGCAACTATCTCGCAGAACTGGCGGCTAAGCTGGCCTCACACGGCGGGGGAGAGTCCTCTGCCGATCTGGCGCTTGACCTCATGCTCAACAAGATCGTTGACCAGGCGCGTCTTGCAACCGCCGCCTCGGGTGCTGCCATCGCCCTTTCTCGAGACGGGGAAATGGTCTGCCGCGCTTCGGTCGGCGAAAGCGCTCCCGGATTGGGTGTCCGCCTGAATACTCGGTCAGGCGTGTCTGGGGCCTGCGTCCAAAGCAAAGAATTGCAGCGCTGTGACGACGCGGAGAACGATCCTCGTGTCGACGCCGCCGCCTGCCGCGACGCTGAGATCCGCTCCATTTTGGCCGTTCCCATCCTGGACCAGCAGGAATTGCTGGGCGTGCTTGAAGTCTTTGCGTCGCGCACAAAAGCCTTCGACGACACTGACGTTTATGCGGTACAAGCCTTATCCCGGCGAATCGTTGAAAATCTTCGGCGCGCGGATGATGTGGGATCCTCAGTTGATGTGGCGCCATCAGTTGAGGAGAAAGCTGAAGAACAAAAACCTTATCAGGAGCCAGTCCCGCCTCTTGCCGCCGTATCTCCCATCTCAGAGCCACCGCGACGAGAGCCAGACCCGGTGCCGCCGCCAACCCATGAAAATCAGAACGACGAGCAACCACCTTTTGTTCCGCCCAAGCTCCTATTCGAAACCGAGGCTGCTACGCGCCGGGATTA
>Ga0070717_10001527_pt1 | contig 16039 bp, 12 predicted proteins | sample LARL113metaG_FD_71366 | JGI IMG/M metagenome (GOLD analysis project Ga0070717, IMG submission 71366) | Corn, switchgrass and miscanthus rhizosphere microbial communities from Kellogg Biological Station, Michigan, USA - LAR L11-3 metaG | ecosystem: Host-associated > Plants > Roots > Rhizosphere ... | reverse complement strand
AGTTCCCTGGGCGAAACGCTTAAACGACGGCTGACTCAGGATCTCGACCAAAAAAAAGACGTCGCCGAAATATGCCTTGGAAAAGCATTGAACGTGTCGGTTGTAGCGTCTGTTGCCAACCCTAAGGGAGAGCAAGCGGGACCTCCAGACGAAAAAGATGCCTTCGCCGTGGTATCACCGGGTCAGCGGCTTACGGTCGTAGTCAAGTTTCACAACGGGTTTAAACACGCGTTGACAATGGACAACGTCTCGTTTGAACCCCGTACCTGGGTTAAGGAGGACAGCCAGGAATCTCAGATGGTGGAACCGGGCGCTGATGCGTATGCAAACTTCGGGCTGCAAATCCCTGCCGACGCAGAATCGACTAGGCCGTACTGGCACCGTAAAGATCCGCAGCGCGAGAGTATCAATGAAATTGACGACGAAAGGTTCGTCACCATGCCATTTCCTCCATACCGCTTTCGGGTGCACGTTGCATATCACTTACACCGGGACACAGAAGTGAATGTCCTCGGCTGGAATGCACGGGGAGCAGTCGGCCCCAGTGGCCAACTCTCCGAGCCTGTATTAGTCCCGTTTCTCGATGCACACCTGATCGTACGCAAGCGGGAGTTGGCGGTAGCTCCGGCATTCTCCGTCGCACTGGATAGCGCCGGCAGAGTTCTATCTGCTGATGATGATCGTGCGACACCGATTGCAACCCGAGTGCGCACGAATCTTGATGGAGCACCAAATGGCATACTTCGCATAAGAACTCCGACCGGCTGGCAATCTGACCCTGCCGAGCAGGCGGTTTTTCCAAAGGGACGAGGGATGGAACAAGATTACGTTTTCAAAGCATCCCGCACCTCCGTGAATGAAGGCAGCGCGAGTCTGCCGGTCTCTCTCGATTCATCCGGTCTTCATTATTCCGAAGGGTACACTCTCGTCACTCGTGAAGACCTTGGCTCCTTCTATTACTTTGAGCCCGCAGTGCAGCACATCAGCATTGTGGATGTGAAAGTTCCCAATGACCTCAAGGTCGGCTACATCATGGGCGCCGGGGATGATATTCCGACCGTGCTCCAGCAGATCGGAATGAGTGTATCGCTAATTCCCGCTGACAAGCTGGCTACAGAAAATCTCGCGCAATATGGCAGCATCGTGTTAGGCGTACGCGCTTACGACACGCAGAAAGAGCTCCCCACGAATAATCAGAAGCTGCTGGATTTTGTCTCCAACGGTGGAACCTTGATCGTGCAGAACAACAACAGCATTGGCGATTTCAATAGCGGGCACTTCACGCCATATCCAGCGGAATTAGGTCGCGCTCGAGTTTCGGTGGAAGAGGCGCCGGTGCAAATTCTTGCACCCGATGACCAGTTGTTTCATTATCCCAACGAAATTTCGCAGAAGGATTTCGATGGCTGGGTGCAGGAGCGCGGCCTCTACTTCATGGACAAGTGGGACGATCACTTCAAGCCGCTGCTTTCCTGCCATGATCCGAATGAACCCGACCAAAAGGGCGGGTTATTGATCGCGAAGTATGGTAACGGGAGATACATCTACACCGGTTACGCGTTCTTCCGTCAATTACCTGCGGGAGTACCGGGCGCAATTCGTCTGTTCGTCAATTTAGTGAGCGCGGGGGTCGAACACTAACTGCGGCTTTCCACTTTTAGAAAACAAAAAACGAATACCTCATTCCGGATGGCTTTAGCTATGCGGAATTTGCTGTTTGGCTCATCGGAGAAAGCATATTCCTCATCGCTGAAGCACACGGAATGACCAGGCTGAGATAAGAAAATGAGTCCGCGAGTTGATAGCCGCTAGAAACCAAGAAAATGCCACCTCTTCAACAAGCTGGCGGTCCCAAGCTCATCCGTGGTATCGGGCTGGGAAGCGCGACCGCGCTGAACATGATCGACATGATCGGCGTCGGCCCGTTCATTACCATTCCGCTGGTGGTCAGTGCAATGGGCGGCCCGCAGGCGATGCTGGGGTGGATCATCGGCGCCCTGCTGGCCACTTGCGATGGTCTGGTCTGGGCCGAACTGGGTGCGGCCATTCCGGGTTCAGGCGGATCGTACCAGTATCTGCGTGAAATCTACGGCCCTCATCGTCTCGGCAAACTGGTGTCGTTTCTGTTCATCTGGCAGCTTTCCTTCAGTGCGCCATTATCGATCGCCTCCGGCGCTATCGGCTTTGCCAGCTATGCTTCGTATCTACTGCCCGGCCTAGAGCAGCAGTATGCGGCCCACAATTGGAACCTGCATCTTCCACTGCTTGGAACCATGCAATTTCATTGGTCCGCGGCAGGTACAACTTTCATCGCAATCGGGATTGTGCTCATCGCGGTGTTGCTGCTCTACCGGCGGATCACAGACATTGGTTTCCTTTCAAAATTTCTGTGGTTCGGGGTAATGGGAACAATTGGCTGGATCATTTTCGCGGGTTTCACGCACTTCAACGCTGCGCGTGCATTAAGTTTTCCGCCCGGCGCGTTCACTCTCTCTAAGAATTTCTGGCTCGGCCTCGGCTCGGCCATGCTGATCGCCACCTATGATTACTGGGGCGCTTACAATGTTTGTTTTCTCGGGGATGAGATCAAGGAACCGGCCAAGAATATTCCTCGAGCCCTGCTGCTATCGATTTTTCTCGTCGCCTGTCTATATCTAATGATGAACGTGAGTATTCTCGGGGTGGTCGATTGGCACGAGATGCTGCGCTCACCAAATTCCAACAACAAACTTTACGTCGTTTCAACTTTCATGGAGCGCATTTATGGACCATGGGCGGCGAATCTGGTCACGGTGCTGGTCATGTGGACCGCCTTCGCTTCGGTTTTTTCGCTGATGCTGGGCTATTCACGCGTGCCTTACGCAGCCGCTCTCGACGGAAATTACTTTAAAATTTTCTCCCGGATTCATCCCGTATATCGCTTTCCGCATATCTCACTGCTGGCTCTGGGCGGGGCGGGCCTGCTGTTTTGCTTTTTCTCGCTTGCGGACGTAATCTCGGCGCTGGTGGTCATTCGCATTCTGCTGCAATTCATCCTTCAAGCTGTCGGCATCATCGTTCTACGGATACGCCGGCCCGAAATGCCGCGCCCATTCCGTATGTGGCTCTATCCGGTTCCTGCGATTTTGGCCATCTTTGGGTTTGCTTACATTCTGCTGGCCCGAAAAGATTTCCTCAAAGAAATTCGCTACGCATTCGCGATCTTGATTGCTGGCATACTTCTGTACATCATGCGAGCCTGGCGCTATCACGATTGGCCATTCCGGGCGGTGCTCCCTGCGGCCGCGGAAATTAAGGCAAGCTGATGGCCGATTCCCTTCACGCGCCACAGTCCAGTTTGCAGGAGTACGAGAGCAACTCTGCGCTGGCGCCTTTGCGCGAACCGCTGTTCCGTTCGCTTTGGATTGCAGCTGTAATTTCCTACATCGGCAAATGGATGCAGATGGTCGGCGCTGCCTGGCTCATGACCCAGCTCACGACATCTCCATTCATGGTCGGCCTGGTCCAAGCCGCCATAATGCTTCCTGTCTTCCTGGTGATCTTGCCTGCTGGCGCACTTGCCGACATGGTTGACCGCCGCCGTTTTCTCTTGGTGACCCAGGCATGGATGGTTGCTGCCGCCGCGTCGCTCGGCATACTGACGCTTCTGGGCTACGTCACACCATGGCTGCTGGTGCTGTTTACGTTTCTGCTTGGATTAGGCGCGGTGGTTAATGATCCCGCGTGGCAAGCTATCACGCCAGAGGTTGCCTCTCCGAGAAACCACGCCACCGCTGTTGCCCTCAACTCTGCGGCATTTAATGTGGCGCGCGCTGTAGGCCCTGCTCTCGGTGGGTTCGTGATTGCCGCTACCAACTCCGGGGTCGCGTTCCTAATGAATGCCGCCGGCTTCTTTGGCGTGATTCTCTTCTTATATCGTTGGAAGCGTCCCAGCATTGAACATGCTGAAACCGGGCGTATTACCGAATCTTTGCGCGCCGGCCTTCGTTATATGCGTTCTGCGCCCGCGGTGCATTGCGTTCTGATACGCACCGCGGTATTTAGCGTGGGCGCGAGTTCGGTGCTCGCGCTTCTGCCGATTATTGCTCGCCGCTATGGCGCATCCGGATATGGTCTGCTGCTCGGGGTTTTTGGACTTGGGGCGCTAGCCGGGGCCGGGCTGCTTCCGCGCTTGCGAACCAGGCTCTCGGTCGATGGTCTGGTCGCAAGCGCAATGCTGTTATTTGCCCTCGCAACCTTTGGCGCGGGACGGACCCAAAACTTCGGATGGCTGACGATAATTTTGTTTGCCGGAGGAATGGCCTGGATCAGCATTGTCGCGTGCTTGAATGTGGCCGCCCAAATCATGACGCCGAGCTGGATGCGGGCGCGCGCGATCTCCATGTACCTGCTCGTATTGCAAGGAGGTATGGCGCTGGGAAGCGCCGGTTGGGGCGCGCTGGCGACAAAATTCGGCGTGCCGACTACAATGCTTTGTTCGGCAGCAGCTCTGATCGCGGGGCTGGCTACTGTGCGACGTTTTCGGCTCACGTTTGAGGTGCCCGAAATGGCGCCTTCAGTCGGTAGCCAGTGATTGTTCGGTATCACCTTTCTGGGGCAAGACAACTTTTAATCTGAGGAGAAACGCTATGCGTTGTGCGAAGTCACTGCTTGGAATTCTTGTGCTCGTATGTTGTTCAGCATCCGTGTTCGCTCAAATGGCGCCGCAGCCACCGGCGAAAACGCCCGGCGATGCTTTGAATGCAGTCTTGAACATTGCCAAGTCCGAATTCGTGTCTGCGGCCGATGCTATGCCGGAAGACAAGTACTCTTTTGCGCCAACCAACGGCGAATTCAAAGGCGTTCGCACCTTCGCGGAGCAGGTGAAACACGTCGCTGCGGTCAATTACATATTCGGCGCCAGCATTTTGCAGGAAAAACCGCCGGTCGATACGGGCGAGGAAAAAGGGCCAGCCACGGTCAAGAGTAAAGCTGAAGTTATGAAGTTCCTCAATGACTCTTTCGCGTATTTGCACAAAGCTCTGGATTCGATAAGCGATAAGAATCAACTAGATCAGGTAACTGTATTTGGTGAGATGAAGATGGCGCGCCTCAGCGTGGGTTCGTTCTCCGTTGCCCATCCTATGGATCATTACGGTCAAATGGTGGAATATCTTCGGATGAATGGAATCGTGCCGCCGGCCAGCCGTCCACAGAGCAAGTAAATTTCGGCCACGGATTGCCGGGCGGTCACGGACGCAAACGAAATGTTCGTTAAAATCCGTGAAAATCCGTGCAAATCCGTGGCCTCTCCTTAATTCCTTCGAAAGCAACCTTAGTACCATCTTTTTCGGCCACCCCCCCTTGCGAAGTTCCCCGATTTTGCCTAGCATCCCAGATGAAAGCCGGCCTGCAAGGTTGGTGATGGCGGTAACCGATTTTTGAACCAATGCTTGAATGAACGGGGCCTGACTCGTATCTGATCTGGTGTGCCATGCTCCGCCATGCGGAGAGGCCTAAAGGATCTCGGAGGGTCCCAAACGTCTACCGACGGTTCATTCTCGGCCCGTCACACGGTCAAGTGGGTCGGCTTCTCAATTTGAAGTTGGGTCCTGTTCTCTCTAACCATCTTTTTCGGAGCATAACTGCGTCTTTCTGAAAAGGGTTTCCATCGTGTAACTTCGTGTCCGTTGTGGTTAATGCTTTAAACCGTTTGAACCACGAAGGACGCGAAGTTACGCGAAGGAAAACTAGTTTGACTTCCGTGTGGGGCTCTGCATCTAATTAATCAGTGTTTCCCAGACTTTTTCAATTCGGTCATTTCTCTATACCCACTTATGGTGTCCTGGTCGCGCTAGGTGTTCTGGTCGGCCTTTGGATCAGCGTCCGCAACTCTGCGAAGCAAGGAATTAAGCCTGAGAATGCGTGGGATTTTGGTATCGCGGTCGTGCTGGCAGGGATCGTAGGCTCGAAACTGCTTTACATTTTGGTTGACTGGCATTTCTACGTTGAGCATCCCAGGGAAATCTTCAGTCTGGCCACTTTGCAGGCTGGAGGAGTGTTCAGCGGCGGACTGATTGGGGCATTCATCGTTGCGGCCTGGTTTCTGCGCAAGCATCACATGCCTGCGCTCGCCACCTGCGACGCATTCTCGCCCGGCCTCGCCATGGGTCACGCGATCGGACGACTCGGCTGCTTCGCGGCAGGGTGCTGTTACGGCAAACCGACGGACCACTTCTGGGGTGTCACATTTACCAATCCGCTGGCGCAACAACTTGTGGGAACCCCCTTGGGCCACGCTCTCGAACCTACGCAGCTGTTTGAATCCGCAGTTGAGTTGGGAATCTTCTTCCTTCTTACCTGGATGTTCAAGCGCAAAAAGTTCGACGGCCAGATTTTTGGGGCATACCTTTTCCTCTATGGCATCGCGCGCTTCTTCCTTGAATTCCTTCGCGACGACCCCGGCCGTGGTTCCGTGTTTGGAGGTGCCCTGAGCGGAACGCAGCTCATTGCAATCGGCCTCGTGCTCACTGGCGGCCTCATATGGTATCTGCGACCCGCGCCGAAGTTGACGATGGCCCCGGCTACGCGCTAGGCCAAACTTCACCGCTTATCCAAAAATTGTCATGCTGAGCGAAGGAGTCTGATTCGCTGGCGAATCAGATTCCGGAGTCGAAGGACCCTTCTCTCTTCGGATCGGCACCAGCCCTTCCTGGAGTTCTCACACGCAAGCCAGTTTCAGCACGGTTGGTAGAAATTCCCTTCGAGGTTCATCGTTATGCGAAGATCAAAGGGGTTCTTCGGCTCCGGGCTGGCGGAAAGCCCGCCCGCTTCGCTCACAATGACAGCGAATAAATTGATTTTGCAAACCAAAACAACTCTCACCGTCGGCTCGGAACACGCTGGTCGCCGCTTGGACCACTTTCTGGTGTCTCAGCTCGCCGAGACCAGCCGTTCATGGATCCAGCAGTTCATCGCTCAGAAAAAAGTCCTGGTAGATGGAAAGCCGGCCAAAGCTTCGCTCCATCTACGCGGGGGAGAGCGCATTGAAATTGTTGGAGAGCTCGAGCGTCCGCCATTGCGGGCGATTGCGGAAGAGATTCCGCTGGACGTAATTTACGAAGATGATGATCTCGCGGTTGTAAATAAACCCTCGGGAATGATGGTCCACGCGGGCGCCGGAGCCACGGACGATGAACGAAACCGCGGAACTTTGGTTAACGCCCTGCTGCACCGGTTCGGCGTCCTTTCGGGAGTGGGAGGCGAATTGCGTCCCGGAATTGTTCACCGCCTGGACAAAGAGACGAGCGGCCTGATCGTTGTCGCGAAAAATGATGTTGCGCATCGCAAATTGTCGGCTGAGTTTTCCGGACGGAAGGTGCGCAAGACGTATATTGCCTTGGTCCATGGCTGGCTCAAGGCTGACAAAGGTACAATTTCCAGTCCCATCAGCCGTGACGCTATCCGGCGCATTCGCATGACCACGCGCCGCACCGGCGGCCGGGACGCCATCACGAAATATGCCGTCGAACAAAAGATTCAATCGGAATTCGGGAAGTTTACCCTGCTCAAAGTCAAGATCGAAACCGGGCGCACTCATCAAATTCGGGTACACATGGCTTCTCTCGGACATCCCGTCGTCGGCGACGCCCTGTACGGCGCTCCACGCGAAATTCGCGCCAAATCCGGCTCGATAATTTCGCTGTCCAGAAATTTTCTGCACTCGGCGGAGCTCCAGTTCGCGCATCCGCGCAGCGGAGAGCTACTCAGCTTTTCGAGTCCTGTTCCGCGACCGCTCACAGAATTTTTGCGCGGATTGGAGTCCAATTCATCCGCAGAGAAGCGGCTATAATGGATGTCTCATGGTTCGGCTTCCGCGTACTTGCCTGGTCCTGACTGCGGCCTTTCTGAGCGCGCCTCTCATAGCTCAGAACTCGGCTCAGAGCACGGACGATCTGCCGGCCGCACCTTCGGCTGTCATTCAGAAAAAGCAACCCCCGGCAAAGGAGGCAGCCCCTCGGACGCCTCCGCTAGAGCAGCCCGCGGCAACCCCACAAACCCAGTCGGAGCCACCAACCCAGGCCACTGCTCCGCCCGCGCAGGCTTCGTCGGAAGACTCTGCCGCGCCCATGAGCAATGCCGACTCCGGCGAGGCGCCGAGGACCGCAAACGATACGCCATTCCACGCGACCGTGAACGAGGTGCCGGTTGTGTTTACGGTTACGGACAAACACAATCATTATGTGCGCGATCTGAGTAAGAGTGACTTCAAGGTTATGGACGACGGCCGGCCCGTTGTCGATATTCGCAGCTTCCGTCGTGAAACCGATCTCCCATTACGAGTAGGGCTCCTGATCGATTCCAGCGCGTCGGTTCGCAGCCGCTTCAAGTTTGAACAGGAAGCCGCGATCGAGTTCATGAATCAAACTATCCGGCCCAAGTACGATCAGGCGTTCGTGCTGGGTTTTGATTCCAGCCTGGAGGTCACACAGGACTTCACGGGCAGTTCCGAGCTTCTCTCGAAAGGCATACGCAGCCTGCGCCCCGGCAACAGCACGCGGCTTTACGATGCGCTCTTCTACGCCTGTCGCGAGCGACTGAATACCCCAGAGACGACGTCGGCCCGCAGAGCCATCGTTTTGATCACAGACGGAGAAGACAATTCCAGCCGCTCAACCCGCGAGGAAGCCATCGACATGGCCTTGCGGGCAAACGTGATCGTTTATACGATCAGCACCAATTTTCCGGGCTACGCTGAAAGCGGCAAATACGACAAGATCCTGCAGCGCATCGCCGATGCTACTGGCGGACGCTGGTTCGAGCCATTCCAAGTTACGGATGTGGCCAACGCCTTCGCGCAGATACAGGCCGATCTGCGCAGTCAATACGCGTTGGCTTACCGGCCAACAGATTTCCAGCATGACGGCAGATACCGCACCATCGAGATCCTGGCCGCACATAAAGGCTTGAAGGTGCATAGCCGGCGCGGATATTACGCACCGGCGGAGTGAGAAAGGCCGCCGTCAGCCGTCTGTCTTCAGACACCGACCAATAAAGTCTCTACACTCAACCTCGAGAGGTAAAACGTGAGCTCAACCGAAACCACACCCAGTACGAAACGCGAAATAGAAGTTGAAATTCCTCCCGAGGAAGTCTCGCGTGAAACTGAGGTGTTGATCCAGAAATATCAAAAGCTGGCCCGCATCCCGGGTTTTCGCCGCGGACATGTTCCCGCGTCCATCATTCGGCAGCGTTTCTCGCAAGACATTCAGAATGACGTGATCGATGCGCTGGTGCCAAAGTACTTTCGCAAGGAAGCTGAGCGCCTCGGTGTGGTCCCGATTTCGCAACCTCGCGTTACTGACCTGCATGCCAACGAAGGCAAGTCGATGCACTTCAAGGCCAGCTTCGAAGTGATGCCTGAAATTAAGGTCGAGGGATACAAAGAACTTCGTGCCGACCATCCTGAGATCTCTGTGACCAATGACGAAGTTGAGGAGTCGCTGAACAACCTGCGGGAGCAAAAGGCGACCTTCTCTCCGATAGAAGGCCGGGCGATCGCCGATGGAGATTATGCCCAGATTTCACTCGATGGTACGCCAAAAAATGAGGAGTCCGGAACTAAGCCTGTTCACATGGATGATGTACTGGTCGAGATCGGTGGGAAGACGACTATGCCGGAGTTTACCGACAACCTGCGCGGGGCCAGCGCGGGCGATGAGCGCACATTTGATGTGGTCTACCCGGATGATTTTTCCGACGAGCGTCTTCGCGGCAAGACCTTCAGCTACAAAGTTAAGATCAATGCGATCAAGCAGAAATCCTTGCCCGAGCTGAATGATGATTTCGCTAAAGAAGTCGGAGAATTTTCCACGCTGGAGGCAGTCCGCCACCGCATTCGGGAAGGCATGGAACACGAACGTCGCCAGACAGCAGAGCGTGAAGCTAAAGACAAGCTGCTCGCAGAGTTGATCCGTCGCAATGAGTTCGAAGTTCCGGAGGCGCTCGTGGAGCATCAGATCGATCTCCGGTTGGAACGCGGCCTTCGCGCCTTGGCTGCACAGGGAATGAGCTCCGAGCACATGAAAAAAATGGATCTTCCTCGGCTACGCGCCGGACAGCGTGACCAGGCCGTTCAGGAAGTTAAGGCTGCGTTGCTGCTTGAAAAAATCGCAGAAGAAGAAAAAATTGAGGTTGGGGACGACGAAATCAACCATGAGATTGAAGCGTTGGCGAAGCAGACAAATCAGGCTGCAGATGCGATCCGCGCACGTTTGACACGTGATGGAGCGCTGGATAGAATCCGGAACAGGATCCGCAACGAAAAGGCCCTCGATTTCCTGTATCGTCAATCTGCTTAGGCAGAGCGCTTCCAATCCCCCCATCATCCCGGAATTTCCGGGCAGGAGTGTGAGAAGTGAGTGAGAAAGACGCACGCATGATGCTGGTCCCAATGGTCATCGAACAAACCGGCAGGGGTGAGCGGGCCTATGACATCTACTCCCGCCTGCTGCGGGACAATATCATTTTTATCGGCACGCCCATCGACGATAACGTCGCCAATTTAGTCATCGCACAGATGCTGTTTCTCGCTCAGGAAGACCCGGAAAAGGACATTCAGCTCTATATAAATTCTCCCGGTGGGTCGATTACTTCCGGTATGGCGATTTACGACACCATGCAGTATGTGAAGAACGACGTGACTACAATATGCATTGGACAGGCGGCCAGCATGGCGGCCACTCTGCTCGCGGCGGGAGAACCGAAGAAGAGGTTGGCGTTGCCTAATTCAAGAATCTTGATCCATCAACCGCACATGGGCGGACTGTCAGGTCAGGCGACGGATATTGACATCCATGCGCGGGAAATCCTCAGAATGCGCGATATTACGAACCAACTGCTCTCCAAACATACTGGGCAGAAGCTGGATAAAGTTGAAAAAGATGTTGAGCGCGACTTCATTATGAATGCCCAGCAGTCAAAGGAATACGGAATCATTGACGATATCATCTACAAGACCAGATAGGTTGTATGATCGGCCTTTCGTCGGTCTGAGAAGTACTCGGGGAGAAAGAGTAGTGGACTGGATATCTTGGCAAACAGGAAGAGACAGAAACAGCAACTAAAGGAGTGGGGGCCGCGTGAAAAATAAGACCGGAAATGAAGAAATTCTTCGCTGCTCGTTCTGTCACAAGTCGCAGGACGCGGTCGCCAAGCTGATCTCCTCTCCGAGCGACTACCCGCGGGCATATATTTGCGACGAATGTGTGGCAGTCTGCAATTCCATTCTGGAAGATGACCGCGCAGCTACCCCGGCGGCAACAACTCCCAACCAGCTTCCCAAGCCGCAAGAGGTCAAGACCTTTCTCGACGAGTACGTGATTGGGCAGGAACAAACCAAGAAGAAGCTCGCGGTCGCGGTTTACAACCATTACAAGCGGATCTACATGAACCGCCAGCGCACCGGGGACGGCATTGAGCTCACGAAGTCTAACATCATGCTGATCGGTCCAACCGGGACTGGAAAAACCCTGATGGCGCAGACCTTGGCGCGCATGCTGGACGTGCCATTCGCGATCGTGGACGCAACCACTCTGACCGAAGCTGGATACGTCGGTGAAGACGTTGAAAATATTATCCTGAAGCTCCTGCAGGCCGCCGACGGCGACGTAGGTCGGGCGCAGACGGGAATCATTTACATCGACGAGGTGGATAAGATCGGCCGCAAGGATGAGAATCCATCCATCACCAGAGATGTTTCGGGCGAAGGCGTGCAGCAAGCTCTTCTGAAAATATTGGAAGGAACAATCGCGAATGTTCCTCCCCAGGGCGGTCGTAAGCACCCGCACCAGGAATTCACCCCAGTGGACACCACGAACATCCTTTTCATCTGCGGCGGAGCATTTGTAGGCTTGGACAAGATTATCGGCCGTCGCGCTGGACGAAAAGCTTTGGGCTTCCGCGCCGATGACGACCAGACACAAGAGGTGGTGCCAGATCGTAAACGCAGTTTTGAGTTATTAAGCGAAGTGCAACCCGAAGACCTGATTAAGTTTGGTCTCATCCCAGAATTTGTAGGCCGGTTGCCCGTAGTAGGCGTACTGGAAGACCTCGACGAACAAACCCTCATCGAAATCCTTACGCGTCCAAAGAACGCCATTGTCAAGCAGTACCAGCGCCTGTTCGAGTTCGAGAACGTGCGCCTCAAATTCAGCGACGACGCTCTCCGCGCGGTCGCCCGCCAAGCCATGGTCCGGAAGGTTGGGGCCCGCGGTTTACGCATGATTCTCGAGGAGTTGATGCTTGACCTGATGTACCACCTGCCAAGTCAAAAGAAAGTAAAAGAGTTCGAAGTCACTCGCGAAATGGTTGAAAAACGCAATGTTTCGCTTACCATGATGGAGAAGGCAGGCTAAAGTGGGCTCTTAGCCTTTAGCTGTTAGCTCTTAGCTTTTCGCGGCGGTGCCAACAGACTGATACACTGTGTTTCAGGCTAGAAGCTAAGGGCTAATAGCCAGGAAGCTGAGTTTTCGTGACCTCACCCAAGGAAAAATTCGAGACCAGAAAGCTACCCATGATGCCAATCAGGGACGTCGTCATCTTCCCTTACATGATGACGCCGTTCGTGGTAGGCCGCGAATCTAGCGTTCGCGCGCTGGAAGAAGCGCTTGCCTCGGATAAGAAGATATTTCTCGCCACCCAGCATGATGCGAGCATCGACGAGCCCAAGGCGAACGAAATTTATCAGATAGGGACAGTGGTCAACATCGTTCAGAGCCTTAAGCTGCCCGACGGCAATATAAAGGTGCTGGTCGAAGGCATCGAGCGCGGTAAGGTCCTACAGATAGTCGATACAGAAGGGTTCATGGCGGCGACCGTCCGTCTCGCCCATTACACAGTCGAGACCAACGCCCAGCTCGAGGCTGCCATGCAGCGCGTCACTACCCTGTTCGAGCAATATGTGAAGCTTTGCCAGTCGCTCAACTACGAGACCATGATCGCGGCCGTGCGTATGGAAGATCCGGCCAAACTCACCGACACCATTGCTGCGAACCTCCAGCTGTCAATTGAAGAAAAACAAGAGCTGCTGGAAATTTTTGATCCTGCCGAGCGTCTCACCCGTATCGCGGATGTTCTCGATATCGAAATCGAAAAGCTGAACATGGACCGCACCATACAATCGCGGGTCAAGCGGCAGATGGAGCGGGCGCAAAAAGAGTACTACCTCAACGAAAAGATCAAAGCCATCCAGAAGGAACTGGGACGTGGAGAGAAGAGCGAATTCGACGAGCTGAAGAAGAAAATCGAAAAGGCCGGCATGTCGAAAGAAGTTCGCGAAAAGGCGTTACAAGAACTCAAGAAGCTTGAGGCCATGCCTCCGATGTCAGCCGAGTCAACGGTTTCGCGTAATTATCTGGATTGGCTGCTGGCAGTTCCATGGAAGAAGCGCTCCAAAGAAATCCGGAACATCTCGCGCGCCGAGAAAGTTCTCAACGAAGATCACTATGGGCTGGAGAAAATCAAGGAACGCATCCTCGAATTCCTCGCTGTCCGGCAGTTGGTAAAAAACCCGAAGGGGTCGATTCTCTGCTTTGTTGGCCCTCCGGGCGTCGGCAAAACCTCACTGGGGATGTCAATCGCCAAAGCCACGGGACGCAAGTTTGTTCGCATGTCGCTCGGCGGAGTCCGCGACGAAGCCGAAATTCGTGGCCATCGGCGTACCTATATAGGCGCGCTGCCCGGACAGATCATACAGATGATGAAAAAGGCCGGAACCAAGAACCCGGTCTTCATGCTCGACGAAGTAGACAAAATGTCCATGGATTTTCGCGGCGACCCATCCGCCGCCCTGCTCGAAGTGCTTGATCCCGAACAGAATTTCATGTTCGTCGACCACTATCTCGACGTTGAATACGACCTGTCACAAGTCTTCTTCGTTGCGACCGCTAACGTTCTGCACACGATTCCTCCTGCCCTCCAGGACCGCATGGAAGTGTTGCGGCTGCACGGTTACACCGAGGCCGAAAAGGTAGAAATCGCGAAGCAGTTTCTCATCAAAAAGCAGATGGAGCAGGCAGGCCTGAACGAGAAGAACATTAAGATCACAGACGATGCAATCACGACATTGATTCGCAACTACACCCGCGAAGCCGGCGTACGCAATCTGGAGCGTGAGATCGGTAATATCTGCCGCAAGATCGCCCGCAAAGTCGTAAAAGAAGGTACCAACTATACCGTAACCATTGCGGCTGAGAACGTAAATGATTTCCTTGGGGTGCTCAAGTTCCGCGACACGCTCGCCCACGAGAAGAGCGAAATCGGGTTGGTCACCGGACTAGCGTGGACCGAAGTCGGCGGCTCGATTTTGAGCACCGAGGCCAGCGTAGTGGACGGCAAGGGCAAGCTCACCTTGACCGGCAAACTTGGAGACGTGATGCAGGAATCCGCGCACGCTGCCATGTCCTACACTCGTTCGCGAGCACAGCGACTCGGCCTGACGCGTGAGTTCTATCGCAATTTCGACATCCATGTACACGTGCCTGAAGGCGCGATCCCCAAAGATGGTCCCTCGGCGGGAATTACCATCGCGACAGCAATCGCCAGTGCACTGAGCAAAATTCCCGTGCGCCGGGATATCGCCATGACCGGCGAAATCACGCTTCGCGGCAAGGTTCTCGCAATCGGCGGCCTGAAAGAGAAATTACTAGCCGCGCATCGCGCCGGACTTTTTGAAGTCATCCTGCCCAAAGACAACGAAAAGGATTTGGCCGAGGTACCTGAAAACCTGCGCAGTGCCATGAAGCTGCACTTTGTTGAGACCATGGATCAAGTGCTTGCGCTGGCTCTCGAGCAGCCATTGCCGGACACCGACATGCCTGCCGAGGCTTCCCAGACGATCCCGCTGAATGGCCCTTCCGAAGGGCCTGCGGCACACCAGTAAAGACTCCATAGGTTGTCCGAATCAGACACTCAGCTTAGCTGTCCCCATTCCTGCCCCTCCACAAGGCGCGTCCGAGGAACTACAATTCCAATATTGATGCCATGCTCCCACGCATGTCCATTCACGTAAAAGGCACGACCGGGCTGGTAATTGCCGCAGTAATCATGATCGCAGTGCTAATCGCCTTTCCCGCCTACCGCATATTCCTTGCTATCAGCCTCGGAATCGGAATCGTAGTTGCGTTTATCCTTCATTTGCGCAATCGCTATAGCCCCATCGAAGACAAAGACGTGGACAACAAGCGCCCGTTAGGCTTGGACTGAGCTGCGGCAACTTGCAACTTCCAGCTAGAACCCGGAAACTGAACTGTGCGCGTTCTTTCGAGATTCATGACATCGGCCACCGGAACCGACCAGTTTCCGCCCCCCGCCACTCCGGAAATTGCTTTTCTGGGACGATCGAACGTCGGCAAATCGAGCGTCATCAATTCCCTCCTAGGCACGAAAATCGCAAAGACCAGTTCGACCCCGGGCCGCACTCGTTCCATCAATTTTTTTGAAGTGCGCTGGCCGGGAAGGCCGCAGCCAGAGCTGGTTTTCAGCGACCTGCCGGGTTATGGATACGCCCGCGTGCCGAAGGAAATCTCCAGTCAGTGGTCGGGATTCATAGAGCCTTACTTGAAAGAGCGGCGCTGCCTGGCGTTGTGCCTGGCACTTGTTGATTTAAATGTGCCGCCGCAGGAGAGCGACAAGCAGCTCATCGAATTTCTGGCAACCGCCGGCCGGCCATTTCTGATGGTGGGAACCAAGGCCGACAAACTTTCGGGCAACACGCTTCGCAAAGCGGTTGACGCTTTCAAACAGGACACGCCCGAATTGCGCATAGTTCCCTATTCGGCGCGAACCGGCGCGGGCCGGGATGAGTTGTGGCGGGAGATTCGGGAAGCGATCGCCGACTCATCAACCGCGCTCCAAGCGGTGCTTTAGAATCTACCCGATGTCGGTCCCTGCTGAACTCCAAGAAATTTCTGGTGCCGTGGCTCTGCACGATTGGTTCGGATTCTGGCCGAACTTCCACGACGCTGAAATTATCAGTCTGCACTTAAATCGCATTGGAACT
>Ga0070717_10001526_pt1 | contig 16042 bp, 16 predicted proteins | sample LARL113metaG_FD_71366 | JGI IMG/M metagenome (GOLD analysis project Ga0070717, IMG submission 71366) | Corn, switchgrass and miscanthus rhizosphere microbial communities from Kellogg Biological Station, Michigan, USA - LAR L11-3 metaG | ecosystem: Host-associated > Plants > Roots > Rhizosphere ... | reverse complement strand
AGCGATTTGAGCGCTTTCGCGCGGGCAAATCAGCCTTTTTCGCGGGGCACGCGCGCCTTCAGCTCGTTTTCGCTTGGCCGGTTTCGAGCAGCGTCACATGTCCCATTTTGCGGCCCGGCCGCGGCGGACCCTTGCCGTAGAGATGAACGGTCGCCCCCGGTACGGTGAGCCATTGCTCATATTCGAGGATCTCGTCGCCGATTAGGTTGGTCATGGTCACGGGTCCGTGACGCACCGGCTTGCCGAGCGGCCAGCCGGCGATGGCGCGGATGTGCTGCTCAAATTGCGAGATCGATGCGCCGTCCAAGGTCCAGTGCCCGGAATTGTGCACCCGCGGCGCGATCTCGTTGACCAGAATCCTGGCGCCGCTGTCGTCGACCAGCACGAACATCTCAACCGCGAGCACGCCGACATAGTCGAGCGCATTGGCGATCTTTTCCGCCACTTCGCGCGCCTGTTTGGCCAGCGCATCCGGGATCGCGGCCGGCGCGCGCGAGATTTTCAGGATGTGGTCGCGGTGCTCGTTTTCGGTCACGTCGAAACATTCGACCTCGCCTGATACCGAGCGCGCGGCGATCACCGAAATCTCGCGCTCGAACGGAACAAAAGCCTCCAGAATCGCCGATTTGGTGCCGAGATCCGCCCAAATGCGATCGATATTGTCGCCCTTGCGGATCAAGGCCTGGCCCTTGCCGTCATAGCCGAAACGGCGGGTCTTGATCACCGCGGGCAGCCCAATGCGCGAAATCGCCGCCCGCAACGTCGCCGGCGAGGACACGTCGGCATAATCGGCGGTGCCGATGCCGAGCCGCTTGACGAAATCCTTCTCGGCGAGCCGGTCCTGCGTGGTTTCCAGGATCTTGCGATTGGGCAGCAGCGGCCGTCGCGCCGCCAGGATCATCGCGGCTGCCGACGGCACATTCTCGAATTCATAGGTGATGACGTCGACGTCATTGGCGAACAGCTCCAGCGCCTCGACATCGGCAAATTCCGCGCAGGCCGCATTCAGCACCACGTCGAAGGCCGGCGATTCCGGGTCCGGCGAGAATACCTGGCAGCGCAGCCCAAGGCGCGCCGCCGCCATCGCCAGCATCCGGCCCAACTGGCCGCCGCCGAGGATGCCGATAGTGTCGCCGGGCTTCAGTTTCACCTGATTGGTGGCGGCCGTTACACCATTAATGATGGCTGTCACGCCGAGCCCTCCGGGCGCTCTTTGACCGCCTCGGTCTGCTGCTTGCGCCAGGCCATGACCCGCTCGGACAGCGCCTGATCGGTCAGCGCCAGCACGCTCGCCGCGAGCAGCGCCGCATTGATCGCGCCGGCCTTGCCGATGGCCAAAGTGCCGACCGGCACGCCGGCCGGCATCTGGACGATGGAAAGCAGCGAATCGACGCCAGACAGCGCCTTGGACTCGACGGGCACCCCGAATACCGGCAGTTCCGTCAGCGACGCGGCCATGCCCGGCAGGTGCGCCGCCCCGCCGGCGCCGGCAATGATCACCTTGAAGCCGGCCGCCTTGGCGCCCCTGGCGAAGGCGTAGAGCCGCTCCGGCGTGCGGTGGGCGGAGACGATCCGTTTCTCGCAGTCGACTTCGAGCGCCGCCAGCGTGTCGGCGGCATGGCGCATGGTCTCCCAGTCCGACTGGCTTCCCATGATGATGGCTATCGGCGCGGTCATACGGTCAATTCTTCTCAGGAATACAAAAACATAGCCGGATTATAGGTTCAGGCCTGACCTCAGCAAGGCGTGGCAAGGGGACAGGAATGGACTATCCTGTCTTGGTGAATCGCGGCAAGCCCTCATAACCAAGTCTTCACCAACATGTCCGTTAAGAAGAAAACCAAGGCGACCGCGTCCAGGACCGCGAAGCGCCGCAAGCGAAGCGTGGCGGCGCCCAAGTCGGCGCGGGCGCGGGCGCGGACGGCGCCGGCCGCAGTGCGGCAGCTGCTTGTCTCGGACGGCGGCAAACAGGCCACCCGCAGGCTCAAGGCCCAACTGGCCGAGGCCGAAAAGCGGATCGAGGCGTTGCAAGCCCTGTCCGACACCGATTTCCTGCTGGGTATTCTCAACCGCCGCGGCTTCGAGCGCGAGCTGCATCGCTCGATCGCCTACATCAAGCGCTATCACGCCAGCGGGGCGCTGATCGTGCTCGATGTCGACCGCCTGAAACCGATCAATGACGCCTATGGTCACGCCGCCGGCGACCAGGTGCTGAAAGCGATCGCTGCGGTGCTGACGAGCCAGGTGCGCTCATCCGACGTGATCGGCCGGCTCGGCGGCGATGAGTTCGCGGTCCTGTTGTGGAATCTCAGCGAGACCGATGCCAAGGCCAAGGCGGCGTCGCTGGAGCAGGTGATTGACCGGCTCGCCTTTGTATTTGGCGGCAGCACGATCACGACCGGCGCGTCGGCGGGTGTTGCGATCCTGGGTCCGCATGCGGAGGCGGGCAAGGCGATGGAAGAAGCCGACAGCGCGATGTATGTGCGCAAGGCGCAACGGCGGCACGAGGCGTGAAATTCTCGATAGCCTGACGTTGCCGCTGACCGGGCCACGGATGGTTTGTACAGACTGATCGGTCGGCACAGTGAGCAGGATCATGGCAAAACCCACCCCATTCACACTTCGCATCTCGGATGCCGACATCGCAGACCTCCGCGACCGTCTCGCCCGCGCCCGCTTCCCCGATCAGGCGCCGGGCGAGCCGTGGGCCTATGGCACCGATGTCGCTTATCTTCGCGAGCTCACCGAATACTGGCGCAAAGATTTTGACTGGAGGGCCGAGGAAGCCGCGCTGAACGCCTTTCCACAATTCCGCGTTCCGCTCGACGGTATCGACCTGCACTATTTGCACGTGCCCGGCGTCGGTCCCGACCCGATGCCGCTGCTGTTGCTGCACGGCTGGCCCGGCTCGGTGTTCGAGTTTCTCGAGATCATTCCGCGCCTCACCGATCCCCAGCGATTCGGCGGCGACGCCCGCGATGCCTTTACCGTGGTGGCGCCGTCCTTGCCGGGATATGGGCTTTCGTTCCAGCCCGGCCAGAAACGGTACGGTGTGCCCGAAATGGCGGATTGTGTCGCCGCGCTGATGCACGACGTGCTCGGCTATGCGCGCTTCGGCGCGCAGGGCGGCGACTGGGGGGCCGCGGTTAGCAGCCGGCTCGGCTATGCACATGCGAGCCGGATGATCGGCATTCACATCAATCTGATGATCGCGGCGGCCCGCGATCCCGCAGCCTTCGCCAACCCAACCGAAGAGGAGCAGCGTTACCTCGGTGAACTCGCGCATTGGATGCGCGAAGAGGCAGGTTATCAGTGGATCCAGGGCACGCGTCCGCAGACGCTGTCCTTTGCTCTGACGGATTCACCTGCCGGGCTTGCCGCATGGATCGTCGAGAAATTCCGCGCCTGGTCCGATTGCGGCGGCGCCGTCGAGCGTGCGATCAGCCGGGACCGGATGCTCGCCGACATCTCCCTGTACTGGTTCACCGGGGCGATCGGCTCGTCGTTCTGGCCGTATTACGCAAGGCTTCACGGCTCGGTCATCGTGCCTCCCGGCGAGACCATCTCGGTGCCCACCGGCTACGCACAATTCCCGCGCGAAATCCTCAAACCGCCGCGCTCGGCGGCATCGCGCATGTTCAAGGACATCCGCCGCTGGAGCGTCATGCCGAGGGGCGGCCACTTCGCAGCGCTGGAACAGCCGGAATTGCTCGCCGATGAAGTGCGCGCCTTCTTCCGGGAATTGCGATAACGCCGCGCGCGGCTGGTGTTACAGCCCGCTCAGATCATCCGGCACGTTGCCGAACTTTTGCAAGAGCCGCGCGTCGTTGAATTCGCCGGCCATGGGATCGCCGGTGCGGCTGAAGGCAACCGCCCCGATACTGCCTGCGGACCTCGCCATGATCTCCGCGCGCTTCAGCGCCGCGATCGAACTCTGGCATTCTTCCGCCGCGCCCGCGACCGGTGCGCCGCTGTCGTCCTCAAAGAACGGCAGCGCGACGTAATAGGTGACATCGGCCATGATCTTGCTCCCGATTGTCTTCTCCTGTTGATGATCGATCAGGCGGCGGCGTCGCTTCCCGCAGGCGAGGGCGCGCAACCGGCCGCGATCGCCGCCTGCAATTCCTGCAATTCCGCTTCCAGATATTCGTTCGCCATGATCAGCGCCTTGATCGTGCTGCGCAGGTTGCCGTCGCACATCGCGATCGCCTGGTCGCAGGCCTTTTCGTATCGGCTGTTGGACAACAGGTCTGATGCGGACTCAGGTACGGACACAGATGCGGACACAGATACTGACATGGCTTGGCTCCGAACTCGGGAAAAGGGCAGGATGCTATGTTCCCTTTTTGTTCTCGTGAAGTCAAGAGGCGGTTTGCACGGTTGGGCCGCGGGGAGGCACACCGGGCTCAAGCAATGATGTCGGGGGTAATCTGGTCTTCGATGAAGGCGATGCGGTCGCGCAATTGCAATTTGCGTTTTTTCAGCCGCTGCAACCGCAACAAATCGGGCGCGGGCGATTGATGCAGAGCGTCGATCGCCGCGTCGAGGTCGCGGTGCTCCTGTTGCAGCCGAGCGAGTTCGGCCTGGAGTTCGCGCTCATCTTCGTCGGTCATGATGTACGTTAGCTGATAAACGCGATCAGATCGCGAAAGGCTGTGGATACCCTGTTGAGAATATCGCCCCTGCCAGCGCCGCCCGCAAGCCAATCCGGCGGTTCGCAATCGGCGGCGGAGCCCGTCCGGCCTAGGGACAAGGGGGCCGGTTCCGTACTCACGGATCGTTACATATGACGTCAAATATGAGAGCGCGATTCGCAATCACCATCGACAGTCCATGGCAGTTGTGTAGACTTGGCGGTCCGGATCGAATCCGAGGGTCAAATCCTACCAAGGAGGTTTCGAATGGCAATTCAGGCACATCTTGTTGAATTGGAACGGAAACACAAAACTCTCGAAAACGAATTGCACGAAGCCCTCGTGCACCTTTCAACAGACGACCTGCAAATTGTTGAGTTAAAGCGCCGGAAATTGATGGTGAAGGACCAGATCGAGCGGCTAAAGCACAGCGCCGAAACATTGCACTAGCGAAATCGCGTAACATCACCGGGATAGAACGAGCGCAGCTCACGCGTGAGCTGCGCGAGCGGGTTAGTTTGCGCTGCAAACTGGCTCGCTGTTTTCATGCGCTGGCTAACTCTCCGACGTGGTCGGCGATGGCGAGCGACGATGTCAGTCCCGGCGATTCGATTCCGAACAGATTGATCAGTCCATCGACGCCGTGGTCCCGAGGTCCCTGGATCAGGAAGTCCTGGCGGGCGACCGCGGGCGGCACGATCTTGGGCCGTATCCCCGAATAGCTCGGCATCAAGGCGCCGTCCGGCAGCGTCGGCCAGTAGCGGCGGATGGCCGGATAAAACCGTTCCCCGCGTGCCGGGTCGACGGCGTAGTCGATGTGATCGACCCACTCCACGTCGGGACCGAATCGTGCCTGTCCCGCCATGTCGAGGGTAAGGTGCACGCCAAGCCCGCCGGGCTCGGGCACCGGATAGATCAGGTGCGAGAACGGCGCCCTGGCGGTGCAGCTGAAATAGTTGCCCTTGGCGAGATAGGCCGGCGGAATCAGCTCAAGCGGCATGCCGTCGATGCTGCGGGCCACGGCCGGCGCCGCCAACCCCGCCGCGTTGACGAGAAGGCTGCATTCCAGCGTCATCGGCGCCTCGCCGGCTGCGTCCAGCTCAACTCGGCCGGCGGTCGCCTTGGCGCGTTCCAGCGGCGTGTGAAAGGCAAACGCCGCGCCGGCTGCTTCGGCATCGCCGCGCAGCGCCAGCATATAGGCGTGGCTGTCGACGATCCCGGTGGAAGGCGAGAGCAGCGCCGCATCGCAATTCAGCGCCGGCTCCAAGGCGCGCGCGGCCTCGCCCGACAGCGTCTGCATGTCGAGCACGCCGTTGGCTTCGGCATGCGCCCTGATCGACTGCAGCTTTTCGCTTTCGCTCGGCGTCGTCGCCACGATCAGCTTGCCGCAATTTTTGTGCGGAATGCCGTGTTCGCCGCAATACTGATACAGCGCCCGTTTGCCGTTGACGCACATCCGCGCCATCAGGCTCCCGGCGGGATAGTAGATCCCGGCATGGATCACCTCGCTGTTGCGCGAGGAGGTGACGGTGCCGATGCCCTCGGCGGCTTCCAGGACCACCACCTCGCGGCCGGCCTGGGCGAGCCGCCGCGCGACCGCAAGGCCGATGACGCCCGCACCGATAACGACGCACTCAACCTTGTCCATGGGCAGCTTTTTAGAGTCCGGGAGCTGGCGCGAAGATTGGGTTCAAACGCGCTCGATTAGGGGTGTCATGTTAACGAAAGCCTTCGAACAACCCATTGCTCTGTCTCGAAGTATCTCCCGCACCCATTCCCGTTATCGAAGCATTAATCATGTCAGGGCATTTGCCGTAATTTGAGACGCATTTACAAGCCGTAAGGGTACGCGTTTACCCGATCCAAACCCGCGAAGCCAGACACTCCAGCGCGAAATCCGCGGGTGACTGATGGCTGGCAAGAATTGGCAGGCAGGCGGCATGAATCTGATTCTTGCGCAGGCTGTCGTGTGCCTGGCCGCAAGCATCACGCCGTCTTGCGCCGCCCAGGCTCTCTCTGAAAAGTTTTCGCCGGCGAGCTATCTCGGCAATGCCGATCCTGGCTTGGTCTGGGAAGTGCTGATCGGCGGCATCGTCGTGAGCTCCCTTCTGGCGGCGATCGCGCTGTGGATCCATTCGTCGCTGCGCCGGTTCAAGCGTTCGCAGCTGCGGCGGAATGCCTATATCGGCTCGGCGCTGAACAGCCTCAGCCATGGCGTCGTGATGACCGATCCGAAGATGCGGATCGTCTACTGCAACGATCGCTATCTCGAAATCTACGGCCTGACACGCGCCGACCTTGCGCCCGGCATGACCGGACCGCAATTGCTGGAGCTCAGGCGCGAGCGCGGCACGCTCGATTGCAGCGTTGCGGATTACTACGAGCATTCCGCCAGGCCGGAGGGCCTGATCAGCGAACTGCCCAACGGCAAGTCGGTTCTGGCGAAATATTTCCCGCTGCCGAATGGCGGCTCGATCTCGACGCATGAGGACTGTAGCGAACAGCGCGCGCTCTCGCGGCAGCTCGCCTCGACCAAGCAGTTTCTGGAATCGGTGCTCGATCATGTGCCGGTCTGCGTGGCTGCTAAGAGCATCGAGGACGGCCGCTATATCTTCGCCAATCGCGCCTTCGAGCGTTTCTCGCGCTTCTCCCGCGACCACATCGTCGGCAAGCGCGCCGATGAGATCTTCCGGCCCGTCACCGCGGCCGGCATCGAAGCCGCCGACAAGGCCGCGCTATTGTCGCCGGACGGCCACTATCGCAGCGAACTTCTCGTCGAGCGCGGCAAGGAAAAGCGCGTGCTGGCCTCCAATCGCGTGATCGCGCGCGACGAAAACGGCCGGCCGGAATTCCTGATCGCGCTGTTCGACGACGTCACCGAGCGGCGGTCGTTGTCGCAGGAGCTCGAAAACACCAAGAAATTCCTCGAGCTCGTGGTCGACAACATCCCGGTATCGCTGATCGTCGAGAATGTGCGTGACGGCCGGTACTTGCTCGCCAACCGCAGCGCCGAAGCCATCCTCAACCGGCGGCGCGAGGATGCCACCGGGCTGACGGCGGCCGATATCTTCAATCCGAAGGAAGCCAAGCTGATCATCGCGCGCGACGAGGCCGCGATTAAGAAACGCGGCGCGATCGCCGAAGAACATCCGATCTCGACCAAGGACGGCTTGCGGCTGTTCCTGACGCGGCGCATGACCGTGCTCGATGAAGCCGGCCAGCCGCAATATCTGATCAAGACCCATGAAGACGTCACCGACCGCCGCCAGACCGAGTCGCGCATGGCGCACATGGCCTATCATGACGGCCTGACCGACCTGCCGAACCGCGCCGCCTTCCTGCAGGCACTGGCCCAGATGATCGAGGCCTGCGCCGGCACCAGCGAGGAATTCGCCGTGCTCTCCCTCGACCTCGACGGGCTGAAGGAAATCAACGACGTGTTCGGCCATGCCACCGGCGACAAGCTCCTGATCGAGGTGGCGCGCCGGCTCCAGGCCGCGGCCGGCGGCGGCGTCGTGGCGAGGCTTTCCGGCGACGAGTTCGGGTTGATCATCGACGGCAAGCAACCCGAGGCCGGCAAGGCGCTGGCCCAGCAGCTCGCCGAAGCGCTCGCCGACGAGTTCGTGATCGAAGGCAAGTCGGTCCGCACCGGTGTGACCACCGGCATCTCGGTATTTCCGCACAACGGCTCGGATGCGGCCTCGCTACTCGCCAATGCAGGTGCGGCGCTGTTCCGCGCCAAGGCGAAGTCGCGCGGCACGATCAGCGTTTATGAGCCGGAGATGGATCAGCAGATCCGCGACCGCCGCGTGCTCCATCAGGACCTCTCGCTCGCGATCAAGAACGGCGAACTTTCGCTGCACTATCAGCCGCAGGCGATCGCGCAATCCACGGTTGCCGCGAGCGAGATCGTCGGCTTCGAGGCGCTGGCGCGATGGCAGCATCCGGTGCGAGGCTTCGTTTCGCCCGGCGAATTCATTCCGCTGGCGGAAGAAAGCGGCCTGATCGTCGCGATGGGCGAATGGATTCTGCGCGAGGCCTGCCGCGAGGCCGCGTCATGGAAGGTGCCGATGCAGGTCGCGGTCAACCTGTCGCCGGCCCAGTTCACGCACGGCGACCTGGTCGGCCTCGTGCACTCGATCCTGCTCGAGACCGGGCTTGCGCCCGACCGGCTGGAGCTCGAAATCACCGAGGGCGTGCTGATCGAGGATTTCGATCGCGGTCTGGCGCTGTTGCGGCGGCTGAAGGCGCTCGGCGTGCGCATCTCGATGGACGATTTCGGCAGCGGCTATTCGTCCTTGAGCTATCTGCAGGCGTTCCCGTTCGACAAGATCAAGATTGACCGCGCCTTCGTCGTCAACCTCGGCCGCAATCCGCAATCGGCAGCGATTGTCCGCGCCGTCATCGACCTCGGCCATGCGCTGGAAATGTCGATCGTCGCCGAGGGTGTGGAGACGCAGGACCAGCTCGGTTTCCTGGCCGAGGAGGGCTGCGACGCGGTGCAGGGCTATTTCCTCGGCAAGCCGTTGCCGATCGCCCAATATGCGGCGCTGATCGGCCGCAACGCTGCCAATGCCATGGAGCCGGCACGCAAGACTGGCTAGTTGTAGCGAAAGTCGAATTCGTTACACTGGAAGTCGCGCATGGCGGACTACGATCTGGCGATCATCGGTGGTGGGCTGAACGGTGTCAGCATGGCGCGCGACGCCGCCGGCCGTGGCTTGAGGGTGATCCTGCTGGAGCAGGGCGATCTCGGCGCCGCCGCATCTTCGGCAACATCGCGCCTGATCCATGGCGATCTCTCGGTGCTGGAGCGCAGGAGGTTTTTGCGCGTGCGCACGGCGCTGGCCGAGCGCGACACCTGGCTCAGGATCGCGCCGCATCTGGTGCGCCCGGTGCGGTTTGCGATCCCCGCGCATGCCGACGAGCGCCCGCCGTGGCTGTTGCGCCTCGGACTGCTGCTCTACGACCGGCTCGCCTCCCGGCCTGATCTTCCTGCATCCGCAACCGTCGACGTCACCCACCATCCGATCGGCAACGCGCTGAAACGGCCATTCGGCACTGCGTTCGAATATTCCGATTGCGTGGTCGACGATTCCCGCCTCGTCGTGCTCAACGCCGTCGATGCCGCGGCGCGCGGTGCCGAAATCCGCACCGGCGCACGCTGCGTTCGCGCCGACAGGGGCGATATCTGGCGGCTGGTGACGATCGACCGCGGCTACCGCCGGGTATTCACGGCGCGCGCGCTTGCAATTGCCACCGGGGCCTGGACCTTGACGGTGGCGGAAACCGTCCTGCGCCAGCCGGTGCCGCGCGCGGCCGCGACCCAGGTCAGCCAGATCATCGTCCGCCGGCTGTTCGAGACCGACAATGTCTATGTGTTCCAGAACAGCGACCAGCGGCTGATCTTCGCGAGCCCCTATGAGCGTGATTTCACGCTGATCGGCACCGTCACTCATGCCTTCAAGGGCGATCCGGCTATCGTGGCCATGGATGCCCGCGACGTCGCCTATCTCTGCGAGGCGGCCAACCGCTATTTCCGCGAGCCGATCCACCCCGCGGACGTGATCAGGACGGTTTCCGGCGCCAATCTGGTCTTGCGCCCTGCCGGCAAGGACGGCTCGCTCATGTTCGACGCCAGGCGCCGCAAGGCGCCGCTGATCACGATGTTCGGCGGCGATCTCACGACCTCGCGGCTGCGCGCCGAGCGCGCGGTCTCCCGCCTGACACCGTTCTATCCGATGTCGCCGCGATGGACCGCGAAGGCGCCGCTGCCGGGCGGTGACTTTGCCTGGGATGCGTTCGACAACGAGGTCGAAGCCGCGCGCGAGCGCTGGCGGTTCCTGACCGAGCCGCAAGCGCAGCGCCTAGTCGGTGCCTATGGTTTGCTGCTTGCCGACATCCTCGGCGATGCCAGGGAACGCGCCGATCTTGGCCCGGGCTTCGGGCCCGAACTGACGGGCGCGGAAGTACGTTACCTCATGGGCCACGAATGGGCACGCTTCCCGGAGGATATTCTGTGGCGGCGCTCAAAGCTCGGCCTCACCATGCCGCCGCAGGATTGCGAGGCCCTGGCGGCGTTCATGGCGCGAGGAGCGTGAGGTTACTGCCCCAAAAATCTCGGCAGCCGCCCTTCCGCCATCGCGCGCATCGCCTCCGTGGCATCGCGCGAGTTCAATAGCCGGATAATATCCGGAACCGAGTGGGCGAAGGCTGTGGCGTCGCCGCCGTCGGCCCAGCTCTGTGCCTGCGCCAGCGCCGCCTGCACGGCAAGCGGCGGCGCCTTGCAGATTTTCTGCGCCAGGGCGATGCCTGCGGCCTCGATCTCGCTCGGTGGCCAGACCAGCGAGACCACGTTCATGGCAAGCGCCTCGGCGGCACCGAATTCCTCCGCGGTCAGCGAATAGCGCATCGCCGTTCCCCAGCCCGCCGCGCGAATCAAACGAAACAATCCGCCGCCGAAAGGATAGACGCCGAACATCACCTCGTGGAACGCGAAGCGGGCATTGTCGGCGGCGACGCAGATATCGGACGCCAACGCCAGCTCCAGCCCGACGTTGAAACAGTTTCCGTTGATGGCCGTGACCAGCGGCTTCCTGCGTTTGGGACCGGTGACCCCGGTCGGGGTCACCTGATCGTCGTCGAACGGACTTTTGCCCGCCGCCCAGGCCGGCAGCACGTCGGTGGGGTCGACCCCGAGAGAGAAATGCGCGCCATTGGCGGTCAGAAGCGTGCAGCGCAGCTCCGGTTCTGCGTCGACCTCGGTCAGGATACGGCCGAGCGAACTGAACATATCCATCGTGAAACGATTGCCGTGATCCGGCCGGTTCAGCCTGACATGCGCCAGATGACCGGAGCGCTCGTAGATGATGGCCGACATCGGTGATCCCTTTTTCTTGGGTGTCGGCGCAATGTCGGCGATCTCGTTCCGTGTGAGGATGGCAGAAGAGGCCAATCGCGTTGCCGTTTCGGCCATTCATTGTTGGCGGAATTTTTGGCGATATTGGCCGGGCGATAGTCCAGCCACAGCCCCGAACGCGCGGATGAAGGCGCGGGTGTCGCGGTAGCCGACCTCCTCGGCGACTCGGTCGATCGGCGCGTTCGCTCGTTCGAGCAGCCGCTTGGCGGCCTCGATGCGGACCCGGCGCAGATATTCCCGTGGCGGCATCTTGGTTGCCGACAGGAACCGACGGTTGAGGTTGCGCACGCTCATGGCGGCCGCGTTCACCATGTCGTCGATGCCGATCGGCTCGCGATGGCGATCTTCGATGAAGCTCTGAAGCTGCAACACCTTGTCGTCGCCATGATCCTTTGGCGCGATGAAAAAGAAATATGGACGTTGCGATTCCGGATTGCGGTCGATCGACAGCGCTTTGGCCGTCGCTACCGCCAGGTCGTGGCCGGCGAGCCGGTCGATGACATGGACCGCGAGATTCAGATACGCGGTGGTCGAGCCCGCGCAGATCACCATGTTGTCGTCGATGATGCGTTCCTCCAGCGCCAGGCGCACGGCCGGATAGCGTTGCTCGAACAGTACGCTGAAGGCGGGATTGGTGGTGACGCGGCGGCCGTTGAGGATGCCGGCTTCGGCCAAAAGGAAGGCGCCGGTGCAGGTCGAGGCGAGCAATGTCGATGCTTGCGGAAACGAATTCAGCCAGGCGACGAGAACAGTCTCCTGCTCAAGCGTCGCTTCGATGTCGTTGAAGATCGGCGGGATCAGCACGACGTTGCTGTCACCGGCATCGGCAAGCGAGCAGTGGGGCTCGATCGTGTGGCCGCCATAACCCTGCACTGGCAGGCCGCCCGCCGTGGCGATGCGGACGTCGTGGCCCGACCAGCTTTGGTCGGCACGCCGGTCGGCAATATAGGCCGCGATCGCAAAGGCGTCGGCCTGGCCATAGACCGCCGACGTCATGCAGCCCTCGAAGGCGACGATCGTGATTTTCATGGGCTTGATTGCATATCAGAGAGGATGCGAATGCTATCCATAATATTGAGGAGGTTCGCCCGGCGAATCGGTTGAGCCAAGGGCGAACCAAAGCTAGCTTGCGGGCGGCGGTTGGGCCGGCGAGGAACATGGCTGAGGAAGTACACAGGATCGAGGTGGCTGCGGCGCGGGCACGGCCAGTGGCTTTGGCCGCGCCGCCGCCGAAGCCTGAAGCGCAAGCGCCATCGGCCGACATGCCGCTGTTGCGGATCGAGGGCGTGGTGAAGAAGTTCGCCGCCTTCCGCGCGGTTGATGGCGTTTCACTCGATATACGCGCCGGCGAGTTCTTCGCGCTGCTTGGTCCGAGCGGCTGCGGCAAGACCACGCTATTGCGCATGCTGGCCGGCTTCGAGGCCCCGGACGAAGGCCGCATCCTGCTTAACGGCAGGGACATCGCCAACGTGCTGCCGCATGCGCGGCCGATCAACATGATGTTCCAGAACTATGCGCTGTTCCCGCATCTGTCGGTGCGCGACAATATCGCCTTCGGCCTGAAGCGAGCGGGGATGGCACGGGCCGACATCGCCACCCGCGTCGCCGAAATGATCGCGCTGGTCAAGCTCGAGGGGCTGGAGAAGCGCAAGCCCGACCAGCTCTCCGGCGGCCAGAAGCAGCGCGTGGCGCTGGCGCGCTCGCTGGCGCGGCGGCCGCAAATGCTGTTGCTCGACGAGCCGCTGGCCGCGCTCGACAAGAAGCTGCGCGAGAGCACGCAGCTCGAATTGATTGAGCTGCAACGCCGGCTCGGCATGACCTTCATCATCGTCACCCACGATCAGGAGGAGGCGATGACGGTCGCGGAACGGATCGGCGTGATGGACGCCGGCCGGCTCGACCAGGTGGCGACGCCGCGCGAGCTTTACGAGGCGCCGAGCTCGCGCTGGATCGCCGAGTTCGTCGGCGACGTCAATCTGTTCGACGGCCAGGTCGAGACGCGCGAGCTCAACCGGCTGACGATCGCAACGCGCGACGCCGGGATGGTGGTAGTCGCACAACCCCGCCATCCCGTGACCAAAAACATGGTCAGCGTCGCGATCCGGCCCGAGAAAGTGAAACTGTCGCGCCGCGGCCCGGTCGCGGATACGGTCAGCTCGCAAGCGATCAACCGTCTCGAAGGCATCGTAACCGACGTCAGCTATCTCGGCGGCCTCACGATTTACAAGGTCAGGCTCGACTCGGGTGCGATCGTGCGCTCGTCGATGGCCAACACCGCGCGGATCGACATCGATGCCTACAGCCTGAGCCAGCGCGTGGTGGCGTGGTTCACGCCGGACGATTGCGTGGTGCTGGAACAATGAGCGCGCGCAACATCTTCGCGCGTCCGGCGCGCCTTGGAGCGATCGCGCCGTATCTGTGGATGGTGCTGTTCTTCCTGGTGCCGTTCGGCTTTGTGCTCAAGATCAGCCTGTCGCAGACCGCGATCGCGCAACCGCCCTATCTGCCGGTGTTCGACCTCACCGCGGGCGGCGCGGCGCTCAAGTCAGCGATTGAGGCATTGTCGATCGACAATTTCCACCTGCTCGTCTCCGACAACCTCTATGTGCTGTCTTACTTGCGCAGCCTCGTCGTCGCGGTCGCCTCGACCGCGATCCTGCTCGGGATCGGCTACCCGATCGCCTACGGCATGGCGCGGCTGCCGCAACGCTGGCAGCCGGTCGCGATGATGCTGGTGATCGTGCCGTTCTGGACCTCGTTTCTGATCCGCATCTATGCCTGGATCAACATCCTGCAGCATGACGGCTTGCTCAACCAGATCCTGCTCAAGCTGCATCTGGTCTCGGCGCCCGTGGTGTGGCTGTCGACCGACAGTGCGATGTATCTCGGTATCGTCTATTCCTATCTGCCGTTCATGATCCTTCCGCTCTATGCGACGCTGGTCAAAATGGAGCCGGCGCTGGAGGAGGCGGCCGGCGATCTCGGCGCCTCACCGCTCAAAGTGTTCTGGCTGGTGACGTTTCCGCTGTCGCTGCCGGGCGTCGGCGCCGGCGCGCTGCTGTGCTTCATTCCGATCGTCGGCGAGTTCGTGATCCCTGATCTGCTGGCGGGCTCCAATTCCCTAATGATCGGCCAGACGCTTTGGCTCGAATTCTTCACCAACAAGGATTGGCCGGTGGCGTCCGCCGCCGCGATCGTGCTGCTGGTGCTGCTGCTGGCACCACTTCTGCTCTATGAGCGATTGCAGCGCCGACAACTGGAAGAGGCGCGGTGATGGCGAAGCGCAGGATGTCACCGTTCAATATCGCCTCGCTGCTTACGGGGTTTGCCTTCCTGTACCTGCCGATCGTGATCCTCGTGATCTATTCGTTCAACGCCTCGCGGCTGGTGACGGTGTGGGGCGGCTGGTCGCTGCGCTGGTACCATGAATTCTTCAACGACAGTGCCATGATCGAGGCCGCCTGGATGAGCCTTCGCGTGGCGGCGGCATCGGCGACCATCGCGACCCTGCTCGGTACGCTGGCTGCGGTCGCGCTCTCGCGCGGCGAGAGTTTTAGGGGCCGCACGCTGTTTTCCGGCATGCTCTATGCGCCGCTGGTGATGCCCGAAGTCATCACCGGTCTGTCGCTGCTGTTGTTGTTCGTCGCCATCGACGCCGAGCGCGGCTTCTGGACGGTGACGATCGCGCACACCACGCTGACCATGTGTTTTGTCGCCGTGGTGGTGCAGTCGCGGCTGACGTCGCTCGACAAGAGCCTCGAGGAAGCCGCGATGGACCTCGGCTGCGATCCGGTCCGCGCTTTCGTTGCGGTGACGCTGCCGCTGATCACCCCCGCGATCGCCGCCGGCTGGATGCTGGCGTTTACGCTGTCGCTCGACGACCTCGTGATCGCGAGCTTTACCACCGGTCCGGGCTCGGCGACCTTGCCGATCCGGATCTATTCGGAGGTGCGGCTCGGCGTGAAACCGGAGATCAACGCGATCAGCACGCTGGTGATCGCGCTGATCGCGGTAGTCATCGTGGTGGCCTCGCTGGCCTCAAAGCTGTCGAGCGCACGCGGCGAGAGCGCCGCGCCGCTATAGGCACTCACGACTTCACCGCGCCCGCGGTGAGGCCGCCCACCATGTAGCGCTTGAAGGCGTAGTAGATCGCGGCCGGCGGCAGCGCGTAGATGAAGCCGGTGGTCATCAACAGTTCCCACGGCGAGTCGTCGGCGGCCAAAAAATTGCCGAGCGCGACCGGCAAGGTGATGTCCTTGTCGTTCGATAGCAGCAAAAACGCATAGAGATATTCGTTCCAGGCGAGCAGCACCGCATAAGTGCCGATCGCGACCAGCGACGGCATCATCAGGGGGATGTAGACCAGGCGGAAAATCTGCAAGGTGGTGGCGCCGTCCATGATCGCGGCTTCGTCGAGCTCGACCGGCAGCTTGTCGGAGGCCTGCTTCAACACCCAGATCGCGTAAGGCGAGGCGATGGTCACCATCGC
>Ga0070717_10001525_pt1 | contig 16044 bp, 18 predicted proteins | sample LARL113metaG_FD_71366 | JGI IMG/M metagenome (GOLD analysis project Ga0070717, IMG submission 71366) | Corn, switchgrass and miscanthus rhizosphere microbial communities from Kellogg Biological Station, Michigan, USA - LAR L11-3 metaG | ecosystem: Host-associated > Plants > Roots > Rhizosphere ... | reverse complement strand
CACCCAACTGGACCCGCCCACCCCAGAGAAGGGACAAGAATCGCTCATGTAGTGACCAACCTCAAAACCCGCCCCCTTATCTTCTTGGAGTTACGGGCCATAATGTCAAACATGCGCTAGCGGTTACCTGCACAGCGAGCAGCCTCACCTCTTCCATCAGGGGCTCGAGCACTTCCTTGGAAGGTCGGGCTTCTTCCAACACTTGGCGGCAGTCTTCGCAGGTTGCGATATGGTTCTTCTCGCTTTCAGAGAGGGCAGTTCCGGACGAATACGCCTCCAATCGGTCGACAGGGAGGCACTCAGGTGTCGGATATTTGGATTCCTTCAAACGCTTGGAATAGCTCTCCAACAGCTCACGCGGGGATATCCCCAATCGCGCGGCCCGCGCCTCTGCTGCCTGCAAATAAAGAGGCTTGGCGCCGGCCCTCAGTCCCTCACCGGGACCATAGAGCTGTTCGACATCTTCCTTTGCGACTGGGTTGAGTAGCGACTGAAGCAGATTTCCTTTGACCATCTTTCTGTCCCTCTACAGATCAATACCCCAAAAGCGGATCGGATTTTACAGAGTTCTCACTTATTTATCTCCCTTTCTTTCAGGTAGTTGCGCAGCAGCTGCCTTAGTCTATGCAGGCGGACGCCGGCGTTTGAATAGGAGAGATTCAGACGAGCCGCAATCTCGGCAACAGTGTATCCCTGTATCAGCAGGTTCAGCAGGTCTCGGCTTTCCTCATCGAGCTGAACCAGAAGCTCACTCATGAGCTGTTGCGCTCTTACCAGGTTTTCTGGTGTCTCGGGCGAGACCCGCAAGTTTTCGATGACCGATTCCTCGACTGATTCGACAACCGCTGCCGCACCCAATGCTGTTGCCGCATCTCGGGCTGCGTTTCTGGAGATCGCCTTCAGGTAGAGCAGGAACGCATCCGGGTCCTTTAGCTGACTGAAGTCGCAGTAGCGGACGACCCGTTGAAATACTTCTTGGGCGACATCGCGCGCGATATCCAGTTGGCCTCGCAGAATGCGATTCGCCTGCTGGCCACATCGGATTCGGGGTACTTGCCGTTGCACTCGTTCTTGTCCTTGCGGCTCATTTTGCTTGCTGTAGGAATGCTCGGAAGAGCGGGTGGTAGAGTTTGCGCTTTGAGGTGTTTGATCCGGCAGGTCCTCAAACAGGATGAGTCCCTGCGGTTGGGACTGCGCGGCTGCCTCGACTAACTTTTAGGGTATGCCGAGTTCGTGCAGCTTCTCGGGCCGAAATATCAGCCGTGGCTTCGGGCTGCGGTCGATTGGGTCGAAGACCCGCAGATCAACCAGTGGGCCTCTGGCGTTCCGGTAGGCAGGCCAATGCGTGTTGTTGATAGTCACAACGGCGTCGTACATGGTTCACCTCCCGATGCCGTAGCCGTTTTCACGACCACCGAAACTGTTGTAGGAGCCGTCCGGCAAGTCGATGTACACGGCGTAGCCTCGTGGATCATTTTCAAAGTGGTTGAGGATCAAACCGCTGCGGTCCAGCACGGTCTTGATCCGTTCTTGTAGCTTTTGCTTCCGCTGCTCTTGCCGTTCACTGAGGCCACAGTTGCAAGCGATCTCGTTCAAACGATTCAGCGAAGTCGCGAATCTGCAAAGCTCTGGGGCATCGTGCGCGGCTTCGGGCGGAGTGCGTTTCCCGATAGACGCGATGTAGGCAGACAAAATCGCCTCCCTGCGTTTGCGTGCGCATGGCTCACCTCTGACTTGTGGTTTGGGAAAGGGGCTTGAGGAGGAGGAAAATGCGAGTCAGAGAGGCGGTTGCCTCTCTGACTCGAAATTGTGGATTCGTCGCCGTCAGGCAGCTTCGGGCAAGAATTCCTCGATGATCTTGTACCCGCTTTTGCCCTGACCGGTGACAACCAGGCAAGGAAGGTTGAGTTCCAGTCCGGCTTGGATCTCGCTCGCCGGAATGTCGTAACCGCTCGCTTCCAGACGCTCGGCCAGTTCCTCAGGACGGCCGACACGCGCACCGTCTCGCCACCGACATCCACCTTGAGGAAGAGTGACTCGCCCTGACGGGTCTTCATGCGATCAATCTTGGTGATGACCGCGGGAACAGGGTTCCCTTCCGTGGCAGATGTGGTACGAGACTTGATCGGCATTGGCTTTGCCGCGCTCGGTGAAACTATTTCCCGAGCGAAGTGGCTTGCGGTGCCCTTTGCAGCACGAGAAGACAGGCGTTCCAACAAATCGTAGGCGTAAGACGCGGTTTCCCGATCTCGCGCCTCGTCATTCGTTACGCGCGCCTGAACCTCAACTTGCACGCCGTTCTTCCCGTCGGTCTGGACGTTGCGCCGGATGCGAAACACGAGCGGGGACAACACTACCTGGGCTCCACGAACCCTTTGCAGAAGCACTGAACAGGCGGTTTCATCATCCTCAGGTGCCACAACCACGAGGATCCTTCCGAACAATGATCTTGTGTCGTCAACAGTCATTTCGTTTCCAGAGGAGTTCTCGCCAAGAATGATGGGGCAATTACGAAGGTATTGGCAGGCCGACGCACAACGAGCACGCAGAATGCCGCTGACCTCCAGTGATCATGCTGCTTTCTGGTCACCAGCGATCTATTGGGCCATGGCTCGCTTATTGGTTGGGAATCGTTCATCCAGTTCCAGATTGAGCTCCAGGACATTAACTCTCGGTTCTCCGAGTATCCCAAGCTGCCTGCCTTCTGTGTGTTTGGCTAACAGGGCGCGCAATTGGTCAACTGTTGTTCCGCGCTCTTTGGCAATGCGAGGCAATTGGTACTCGGCTGCGGCGGTTGTGATGTGAGGATCAAAGCCGGACGCAGAGGTTGTCACCAGATCGATAGGCACTGGCGTGCCGGGGTTTTCGGCTTCAGCGCTGGCAACATCACCCTTCACTCGATCGATGAGCTTCTGGTTCGTAGGCCCGAAGTTCGATCCTCCCGAATTCGCAGCATCGTAGCCATTTCCAGCCGCCGACGGTCTGGAGTGAAAATAACCGGGTCCAGAGAAGCCCTGACCGATGATGCTGGAACCAACTGTCTTGCCGCCCTTCTGAATGAGTTGGCCGTTCGCTTTTTTCGGAAATATGAGTTGCGCGATACCGGTGACGACAAGGGGGTAGACAATACCCAAGAGGATGGTGGTTGCAATTGTCATCAACACGGCTGTAATTAGATTTTTTTTCATTGCGAACTCCTCTACGCAAGCCCCACGCGAGTGATAAGCATGTCGATCAGCTTGATCCCGATAAAGGGAATAACGATCCCGCCCGCGCCGTAAATCCACAGGTTGTTCCGCAGGAGCACGGCTGCTCCCAATGGACGGTACTTGACTCCGCGCAGAGCCAGCGGAATTAGGGCGATGATGATCAGCGCGTTGAAGATGACCGCAGACAGGATGGCGGACCCGGGTGTCTGCAGATGCATGATGTTCAAGACGTTCAGTACAGGAAAGGTTCCGGCAAACATCGCTGGGATAATCGCGAAATATTTTGCGACATCATTAGCAATAGAGAACGTAGTCAACGATCCGCGCGTCATCAGCAACTGTTTTCCAATTTCCACGACCTCAATGAGCTTGGTGGGGTTCGAATCAAGGTCCACCATGTTTCCGGCTTCTTTCGCGGCCTGGGTCCCGGTATTCATGGCGACGCCCACATCGGCTTGGGCAAGCGCGGGTGCGTCGTTCGTACCATCGCCGGTCATGGCAACCAGCTTGCCTTCGGCCTGCTCCTTCTTGATCAGATCCATCTTGTCTTTGGGTGTCGCTTGGGCGAGAAAATCGTCCACTCCAGCTTCTCGCGCGATAGCCGCGGCGGTAAGTGGATTGTCGCCGGTAATCATAACCGTTCGGATGCCAATCGCCCGTAGCTGATTAAAGCGTTCTCTCATTCCTCCTTTTACGACGTCCTTCAATTCAATCACGCCGAGAGCGCCACGGCTCTTCTCAGCCACCACAAGAGGCGTACCGCCCGCGCGGGCGATCTCTTCCACGGTGGTTTTCACCTCACCGGGCATTCTGCCCCTGCTCTGAGCGACGTAGTTTGCGATTGCATCGGCTGCGCCCTTGCGGACTTCAAAACCATTAAGGTCTACTCCCGACATGCGAGTCTGGGCACTGAAGGGCACAAAGCGCGCATCGTGCGAACCTAATTCCCGTCCGCGTAACCCATATTTCTGTTTGGCTAGCACAACGATGGAGCGGCCTTCTGGAGTCTCATCCGCGAGCGACGAAAGTTGAGCAGCATCCGCAAGCTCCTGCTCCGTCACCCCAGGGGCGGGAATAAAGCGCGATGCCTGACGATTTCCAAGCGTGATGGTTCCTGTCTTGTCCAGCAGGAGAGTATTGACGTCCCCTGCGGCTTCTACCGCTCGGCCTGACATTGCCAGCACATTGTGCTGAACCAGGCGATCCATGCCGGCAATACCGATCGCGGAAAGCAGTCCACCAATAGTCGTAGGAATGAGACAAACGAGGAGCGACACCAAAACGAACACAGTCTGCGGTGAACCTGAGTAGATTGCGAATGGCTGTAAGGTCACGACTGCAAGAAGAAAAATAATCGTCAAGCCGGCGAGCAGAATGTTGAGCGCGATCTCATTCGGTGTTTTCTGTCGCTCGGCGCCTTCCACCAGAGCGATCATACGGTCGAGGAAGGTCTCACCGGGATTCGAGGTGATTTTGACTTTGATCTTGTCAGACAAGACGCGCGTACCACCGGTCACGGCCGAACGATCGCCACCGGCTTCCCGGATTACGGGAGCGGATTCGCCGGTGATCGCCGACTCGTCCACGGACGCTACGCCCTCGATAATCTCACCATCCGAGGGAATGAACTCACCGGCGGAAACGAAGACCAGATCTCCTGCTCTGAGCTTTGAACTTGGCACTTTCTCTACTTGACCATCGTTCCCAACCAGGCGATTGGCGATGGTCTCCGAACGCGCTTTGCGAAGCGTGTCTGCCTGCGCCTTGCCACGACCTTCCGCCATGGCTTCAGCAAAATTTGCAAATACAACCGTAAACCATAGCCAGAGCGTGATCTGAAGGTTGAATTTGAAGGCAGGGCCGCCCTTGAAGAGCAGAATAGTAGTGATTACGCTGCCGATCTCCACGACAAACATGACGGGATTCCCCATCATCTTTCGCGGGTTTAGCTTGAGAAATGCGCCCCAGACCGCACGCCGGACGATCTTCCATTCCCATATAGCCTTGTTCCTGCGTTTCATAGGCGACTGCCCGAGGCGAACCGACTGTACTTCCGGAGTAGTTGGTGTTTGAGTTGTCATTGCCATAGCAGAGCCCTCTAGAACGTCTTGCCCGCACCCATGAGCAGGTGCTCAAGGATTGGACCAAGGCTTAACGCCGGGAAAAATGTCAGTGCACCCACAATCACGATGAGGCCGATTAAGAGCACTGTGAACAGCGGCGTGGTTACCGGGAAAGTGCCTAGTGACGGCGGAACATACTTCTTGCCCGCAAGGCTGCCCGCTATCGCCAGAGTCGGAATGATCATCAGAAACCGACCGGCAAGCATCGTGATGCCTCCCGCGGTGTTGTACCAGAGCGTGTTTGTCGTCAATCCGGCGAATGCGGAGCCGTTGTTACCGGCTTGCGAAGTGAACGAATAGATGATCTCGCTGAGACCGTGGGGCCCGGGGTTCAGAATGCTGGATGTGCCAAAACCTCTTACGGAGGAAATCGCAGTGAATCCCAAAATCAACAAGGGAAATATCAGAACGAAAAGCATGGCCATTTTTACGTCATAGGCCTCGATTTTCTTGCCAAGATACTCAGGCGTGCGGCCCACCATAAGGCCTGCAATGAACACGGACAGCACGATAAAGACCAGCATTCCGTACATTCCGGCGCCAACACCACCGAAAATGATCTCGCCGAGCATGATATCGACGAGCGGCACCATGCCCCCGAGCGGCGTGAAAGAATCATGCCAGCCGTTGATCGCGCCACAGCTTGCATCCGTTGTCACCGTAGCCCACAACGCAGTATTGGCGATCCCGAAGCGGACCTCTTTCCCCTCCATGTTTCCGCCGGGTTGCAACGCGCTGGCATGTTGATCGGTCCCGGCTAGCAGGGGATTGCCGCGAGCTTCCGCCCAATACGCAACGGTCACGCCAGCGAGAAACATGATGGCCATCGCCGCCCAGACCGCCCAGCCATGCCGCTGCGAACCGGTCATTCGTCCCAATGTGTAAGTGAGTCCACCACCGATGGTGAAAATCGCGACCAACTCGATGAAATTGGAAAGGGGAGTCGGGTTCTCGAACGGGTGTGAGCTATTCGCGTTGAAGAAACCGCCGCCATTCGTACCAAACTCCTTAATAATTTCTTGGGACGCGACTGGACCTTGAGCAATCGTTTGTTCTGTCACCGTATCCATTACCGGCTTACCCTGCGCGTCCAACACGGGCTTGCCGTCAGATCCGACTTTTTGCACCTGCATGGGCTCAACCAGTTTCGCTGTGTCGTAAGGTTTCAGATTCTGAACGACGCCTTGCGAGACCAGGACAAGAGCACCGACCATGCAGAATGGCAGGAGTACCCAGAGGTTACAGCGGACAAGATCGACCCAAAAATTGCCAATCGTCTGCATCTGGCGACGGGCGATACCACGGATAAAAGCGATCGCCAGCACAATTCCCACTGCCGCAGACATGAAGTTGTGATAGGCGAGACCCGCCATTTGGGTGAAATAGCTCATTGTCGTCTCGCCCGAATAGTTCTGCCAGTTGGTGTTTGTCGTAAATGAAGCTGCGGTGTTGAATGCCAACGCGGGGGAATTTACCGCTCCCAGCTTCTGAGGATTGAAGGGCAGATACCCCTGCAGGCGTTCCATCAGGTACAACACAATCATCGAGACCAGGCTGAACAGCAGCATCGAAATCGCGTACTCCGTCCAGCCCATCTCATGATCTTCGTCAACGCCAGCAACCCGGTACAGAAGCCGCTCAATGGGTCGGAGCACCGGGTCCGTGAAGGTCTTCTCTCGGTTGAACACACGAGTCATGAAGACCCCCATCGGCTTCGTGACGAGCAAGACCAGAGCAAGAAAAAGCAGTATTTGGAACCACCCGTTCGCTGTCATGTCAGAATTTCTCCGGGCGCAGGAGTGCGTAGACGAGGTACACCGTCGTCAGCACACTGACTGCGAGCATGATCACCGATTCAACGCTCATATCGTTTTCCTCACTTCACGCGCTCACAGAAGCGCACGTAAGCAATCGACAACACGAAAAATGCGATCGTAACCGCTATCCAAATAATGTCTTGCATATTGATCTCCGCATCCTAGAACCGCTGATCTCTATCCCTCCGCATAAAAGTCCCATCCTCAGTGGTGAAAACTGGAGTCAAAGGTCAGGATTACTCCTAAGGCCAACAGATGTTGCGTTGGTGTCAGCCCAGGGACTCCGGGACGCACGTCGCCATCATTAAAAAATCCGCCACCAGGTCCCCGCGAATCGTCCCAGCGGTGCTCAAGCCGTACGATGGCATTGGCTTGCCGATATGGAATGCGGTATTCAAGCGTGCTGGTCACAGCTTTGACAGTTTGCGAGAATCCGGTCCAGCGGCCGTTACGGTCCCAAGCGACCTCGGGCCGTACGGTCGTGCTCCAGTGCTTGTCGAATATCCAATGCATCGGCAACTGCGCCGATATCCACAAGGCGCGCGGATTTCCAGCTATAGCAACTTTTTCCTCTGAAACCTGGTACTCGAACGCGACGGTAGCCGGTTCTCGCTTCCACTCGACGATGCTATCGGACAGGAAACGCCAGAACTGGAGTGAAGTTTCCGACTGGTGGGGACCGTAGAGCACCGTCTGTTTCACGCTCACGCGCTCGGTTGGCTTGTATGCAAGTTGGCCACCGGAGCTCGGGACATTGTTGGCATGCGCCAAGTGCCAATAGCCGCTGATCACGAACACGGTTCCGGTCAGCTTTGGGGTAAGCGGATATTGAGCGTTCACGCCCAACATCAAATACGGCGTGAAATCCGCCCCCCACGGACGCGTGTAACTGAAGTTGTCTTTGGCGTAAAGCGAATCGTAACCGATAAAGCTGCTGAAAATGCCACCTTGTATAGTCAGCCCTTTTCCGATGGGCGCAAGATAAGAAACGTCAGTAGGACCGAGGTGGCGCAGCCACTTGGAACCATCGAGGTTCGGTGCAGTTGCAGAAAACCCGAACACCTCCGAATCCTTGCCTGCTTGCAGCGTCAGCTCCGTTCCCCAGCGCGAGCTTTCAGAGGCTTGCTTTTTCAGATACACCGCCGTCATATTCAAATCCGCCTGGTTGACGTGGAACGTTGTGCCACGGCTGCGGAACAGGTGATTCGCGGGATAATTAAAATCGTGCAGATATCCAGCATCGATGAAGCCGCCGTATTGCCATGTCGATTGCGCCGCCGAGGAACCCGATTCCTCCGGTGGCGCGGCGGTAGTCTGCCCGATCGCGAACCTATTGGCAAACGACATGGCAATCATCACAAGCAGCAGTAAGTTCGATCTGGCGATCCTGCCCCCGGTTCGCATCGCGCCTTCGCCATTCTTTTAGCACGATGATGAGCCTATTGCTAACAGTACGAGCAGTCTCTCGATCGGAGGTCATTTTTGCGAACTTTTTATAACTTGCTGTTCCCTCGCTAGAACTTCACCAGAATCGCCATATTCAGCCGGTTCTCGCTCTTTCTTAAATCTGGAAAGAAGCCTGGTACCACTGATCCAGGTGGACCGGTATTTCCGCCGGGAGGGGTAACACCGCCTGGTCCAGAGAAGTATGGGACGTTGTCGGCCCGATGGTTGTACTCCCAACGAAAGGTGATGTATTGGCTGGGCATGTAGTCGAATGTCCCCGACGCATCCCAAGCTTTGTACGGGTCACCGGGATTTTCCGTAAAGTAGGGTGTTCCGGATGCCGCTGTCGCTCGGTTGATGGGAGGTAAGAGCACCAGATAGCGTCCCGGATTATTGATCTCGCCGCCGCCAATCGTCAGGCCGAATAGGTCTTTGTGGAACCACAGTCTGTTGTAGACCATGAAGCCCAGGAAGCTCTGCTTGGGCCATATGACACGCTGACCCGCAACCACCTTCACCGAATTCCCGGCACAGCTCACGCCGCCGCCGTGCTCGCAGCCTGCGTCACCCGTCAACGAGAACGCGGCTTTACTGATGAACGTCTCGGGATTGTCGTAGTATTTGACCTGAATGCTGTCGTCGGTGTGATAACGGATACGGGCCGGTTGACCCGGAGCGTCAGGCCCCAAAGCGTATTGATTCCCCAAGATAGACAGCCACGGAGTCGGGCGCCACAGGATCTGCCCACCGACACCCGGCCGGTTGTTGAACCTGCCATAGGACTGCCATCCGTTCACGAACCAAGGCTCGATCTTCAGTTTCTCTGAGGGAAAGATTTGCACCCGCACGCCATTGAAAAACCATGGCGTGTTAGAGGAAACATAAGAAGGTTGATAGGCCCAATTATCGAACTGATAGTAACTGAATAAACCAACGTACGACATGAAGATTCCGGCATCGACGTTGATGCCGTGCAGCGCGTTGAAGTGATAACCGCCGTAGGCTTCCGACAGATAACGATAGGCATTATCGAGGTTCCACTGGCCGCGCGAGGGGCTGGCGTCATTGCGCGGAGTAGTTTGCGAGTACATGCCAAACTGAGTCATCAGCCTGGCGCGCACATTGTCATAGTGAAAGTCGCCGCCGACACCCAACTGCGTCAGCTGAACTTCATTCGCCCGAAACACCTCGCTTGATCCGCTGATGGTGTCGTCCTTCGGATGCCTAAGATCGTAGACGTAATCAACGTCCGCTCTAATTTCGGGTGTGAAAAATTTGCTGTCGAAAGCTGGCGTTTTCGTCCGTGGATTGCCGTTCAACCAGGTGAAGTCCGCGAAAGCAAACGGCTCGGCGGGTTGCTTCTTCGCGGGCTGTGTGGACGGAGGCAGCAAAGCCTCGGCTTCCGGGGGCACGACCGTCGCGGCGGGAGCAGCCGGAGCAATCGCCACCGTGGCTTTTGCGCTGTGAGTGGCCGTACTCGGCTGCTCTGCAGCCTGATGCTGCTTCAGCTCCGTTTCCAGTTGCCCGATGCGCCGCTTCATTGCGTCGAGCTCCTTCGCGATAGCCGGCGATATCCGCTGATCGGAAACGCTAGCTTGCTGATTGTTCGATTCGCTCTGGTTGTCTTGGAGTGAGTCCTGTCCAAGGGCGCCGATCGGACATACGGCAAGACAAAGACTCCCAATGAGGACAGCTAGACCGTGCTTCCGGGTGCCCGCTACCAAGTTCCTAGCCATTTTTCGTGTTTTCAAACGGATCTCACTTTCTTCGGCGTAGGCTGATTCACACTCACTCGTCCAATGAGCAGTACAGTGCTCGGTAATTCATTTGACTGCGCACTGCCGATTGCTGGTCCCATTCATGTTGTCCCCGCTTGTCTGGGTATTTCCACGCTACCGGTTTCCGATTAGCGATGTCGGTGGAGGGTGATGCGTTCTAACGGGAATGAGCGCTGGGCACGCGTTCTCCTCCCATCTGAGGAAAGAGCAATGAGAAACCAGACCATGAACCCGGCACTCAGGAGACATACCAGGATGATGACGGTACGCTCCGAGTTGGCAATTGAATTGATTAGCAGAGCTTGCATTTTTATCGCACCGTGTTGCTGCCCAAGCATTCAATCTGGCTCGAGCCTAGCAACCCCATTCAGCTTCGCCCGGTTTCGCGAAATATCGCTTTGAGTCCTCTTGCTCCCCGTGTACAGAGTCGAGTTCGAGTAGGGCCAGACGTGCTGCAGCTGTCATCCTGTTTCTTTCCCTTTGTGGAACTTCTTTCCACGATTGGTCGGCTTGCTCGCTACGACAACCAAAGTCGGACGCGAGCGCCTGGTGGTAGTGATGGAAAAGTTGCGCTAACTGCTCCGCAGATACTTCTTGAATGGACATCGAATACTGCCTTTCTTGTAGCTCACTGTTCACGGCTGACCGGCTGCTTGTCATCAGCCGAGTTTTATTCAACGCGAGACGGTATAAAGCCCGAGTAAAAAGTTCATAAAGAATTCGTAAACGTGGATCTCTGCTCTTATAAAGTCTTCATGTGTGGCTGTTTTGCTGCGTGCGAGAGCTCGGATGTAGTGTTGACCGGCTTTGCGGGAATAGACGAGCGATTCTTCCGGATAGGGTTTTGCCTTCCGCGTATCTCGTGAGCGGCGGCGGAAACGTGCTAGGAAGGACAGGCGGCGCTTCGGACGTCAGTCGCCTGGCTCAAATCGATAGCCGACCCAGGGTTCAGTGATGATATAGCGCGACGCGCTCTCGTCGGGTTCGAGCTTTTTGCGCAAATGCCCCACGAAAACGCGCAGGTATTCTGGTTGTTCTATGCTGTTCTGGCCCCACACCGCCGCGAGCAGAGCGCGATGCGTTATGACTTTTCCTGCATGCCTTGCGAGATAGACCAGCAGATCAAATTCCTTCGGGGTTAACCGAACTTCGCGATTTCTGACGCCAACCGTTCGAGCGGGGATGTCGATGCGGAAATCACCTATTTCAATCACCGGAGCCTCTGGCTGCTCTGGCGTCGCAGCTCTCCTCAGTGCCGCGCGTACTCGCGCCAACAGCTCATTGACGCTGAATGGCTTTGTGATGTAGTCGTCGGCTCCGGCGTCGAGCGCTTCCACTTTGATGGTCTCCTCACCCTTGACCGACAGCACGATAATCGGAGTACGCGATTCCATCCGTACACGTCGACACAACTCCAGCCCGTCCATGTTTGGCATGCGCAGATCGGTGATAATCAAGTCCGGTGACCAGCTTTTCATCTGATCAAGCGCTTCCTCGCCATCCGCCGCGGTTCGAATGCCGTAGCCTTGGCTGGACAGCGTCGTTTTGAGCACGCGAGTGATTTGCGCCTCATCGTCCACAACAAGAATGTTCCGTTTGACCTCTGAATTGGCCATTCGTGCCTCATTTCATTTCTTGAGTGACGATGTGAACGTCAACAGGAGGGGCGTCTCGCAAGAACTTGTGTATAGCCGAAAGATACAGATACTTTCTCCAACTCCTTTGCGCCGATCGTCCGAAGACGACTTGGGTGATGTGCTTCTCTCGCACCAGCTTAGCAACCTCCTCCGCCACACTCTTTCCTTTTGCATGGACTACTCTGGCGCCCAGGTTCTCAGCAAAACGGAGGTTTTGAGCAAGGCTGCGTTGATCTTCCGGACCGCCATCGGTGCCGATATCAACATATATGACGTACAACTCTGCCTCGATTCGTTGCGCCATCCGGGCTGCCCGCGCGATCAGGTATTGTGCTGCGGGGCTGGAGCTGACGCAGACGGCGATGCGCTCTCGAAGGGCCAAGTTTTTGCCTAGACCTTCCCTCTCCAGGTACGACTCTAGGCTCCGATCCACCGCTCGCGTGACTTGTTGCAGCGCCAGTTCACGAAGCGCGATGAGATTGCCAGGCCGGAAGAAGTGGCCCAGCGCTCTCTCCGCACGTTCGAGCGGATAGATGTCGCCGCGCCTCATCCGCGTCTGCAGAGCCTCTGGTGTCAAGTCCGCAAGCACGATCTCATTGACTCGCTGCATTACCCAGTCAGGCACCGTCTCCCGGACATGGACTCCTGTTATGTTGAGCACTGTGGGCACCAAGCTTTCGATGTGCTGCACGTTCATGGTCGACAGCACGTCGATTTGTGCGTCCAGCAAATCCATCACATCTTCATAACGCTTGCCATGCCTGCTACCCTCAATATTTGTGTGGGCCAGTTCATCCACCAACGCAACCTGGGGCTTTCGGGCAAGAATGGCGTCCACATCCATCTCTTCGAAGGATGCGCCTTTGTACTGAATCTTGCGCCTGGGGATGGTTTCCAATTTCGAAGCTAATTCGGCGATTACCGCCCGCCCATGAGTCTCCACCACTCCGATGACCACGTCCTCGCCGCGACTATGCCGGCGGATGCCTTCACTCAGCATGTTGAAAGTCTTTCCCACGCCAGGCGCATACCCCATAAAGAGCTTGAAAATCGGTTGCTTTTTCTGCGGCGCTGCTTCTTCCAGCCACTGTTCGGGTGTCTTCGGCATGCTATGTATTATCCTCAGTCAGCAGTCAGAAATCGAATAAGGTGAAGTCTCTCGCGTGAACAGATCAATCGACAATCCGATCCTGCGCTTTGTTGCATCGACCGCGATCTTGTCAGCCATCGTATTTCTGTACTTTCGATGGCTGCACGTCAATCCGACAACGGTCGGATTCAGCCTTTTGCTCGTCGTTTTGCTGATCTCCGCTGCCTGGGGCCTGCGTTACGCAATTTTCACAGCGATCGTTGCCACGGTGGTTTACAACTACTTTTTTCTGCCACCATTGTTCAGGTTCACAATTGCCGACCCGCAAAATTGGATCGCGCTTTTTGCTTTCCTGGTAACAGCGGTAGTGGCCAGCCAATTGTCCGAACGGGCACGCCGGGGCATGTTATATGCAGATCAACGCCGGCGTGAAGTAGAGCGGCTGTATTCCTTCAGCCAACAATTGTGGGTCAGCGAAAATGTATTCGAGCTTTTGAATATTATTCCCAAACACATCGTAGACTCCTTCGACGTCAACGGGGCTGCCCTTTTTCTGGAGGGCAAGCAAGAGGCCTATTATTTCGACGAGGTCAGCCGATCCTTGTTCCCGATCGATCAACTCAAAGCAATCAGTGATCGGGGAGAGCCGGTGCTCGACCGGGAACATAGAATCTGCTACATGCCTTTGCGAATGGGGGTGCGGACGGTCGGCGCCCTTGGGTTAGCTGGCTGCGATCTCTCTCGTGAAAGTTTGGAAGCGATTGGCAGCTTGGCTGCAATCTCTATCGAACGCGCCAACACGGTGGAGAAATTGACACGAAGTGAAGCCGCTCGGGAGACGGACCGCTTGCGTTCGGTGCTGCTCGATTCCGTTACCCACGAGTTCCGTACGCCCCTGACAGCGATCAAAGCATCGGCCGAAACCCTTCTCTCCGATGTCCAACTGGACAAACCACAGCGCCAAGACTTGCTGACCGTTATCAATGAAGAGAGCGATCGGCTAAACCGCCTTGTCGGTGAGGCCGGAGAAGTAGCGCAACTCGATTCCCATCAGCTTCAATTTCATTTTGAAATACACCAGATTCGGGAAGCCATTGATACTGCAATCAAGAGCTCACGGCAGGCACTCCTTCGCCATCCCCTTGAAGTCAACATTCCGCAGAGTCTCCCGCCAGTGCGAATGGATCTTGAGCGGATCACTGAGGTAATAGTTCACCTGCTGGACAATGCAGGTAAGTATTCGCCACCAGAGACTCCAATTCACGTCACTGCCGAATTGCGAGGTTCTGAAGTGGTCACAAGCGTCGCGGATCACGGTCCGGGAGTTGATGACATGGAACAGCAAATGATTTTTGAGAAATTCTATCGTGGCCGCGACCAACGAATGATCATCCAAGGCACAGGAATGGGCTTGGCAATCGCCAAGGCAATCATAGAACTGCATGGTGGAAAAATCGGGGTTACGAGCCAGCTAGGTCGAGGATCACTCTTCTATTTTTCTCTGCCTGCGGCTTAATCCGGGTGGCAAGCGGCCTGCCTGAGGCCGTTTCAATCAGAATGATCTTATGTCCAACGCGTTGCAGTTTTCGAGCCAGCCTCTTCTCCCACGTCGGCCACCATCCCTTTCGGCTGCCAATGACAACAAGTGATCCCGGCTTCAATACCGAGGTGAGTACTTGCAATCGCCAGCGGCACAAATACAGATGCACCGTCGACTCTACTGGACTAGCCTGCGCGATTTCGAGGAGACATTGTTTGTTGAAGTCGAGTGAAACAGGCGGATTCTCAAGCGGAAGGGGATACGGAACAGTAGTAGCGACGACTAAAGATATGTGACCATTCAAGCCACGCAGAAGATTAGAGGCCCGGTTAATTGCAGCAATAGTAGCCTCCGCGGAAGTGAAAATAACAGCAATTTCTAGCCTACGGTCGGATTCATTCGCCCCGGACGGGCTTGCGGGCAGAACCGCGTCAAATACCAACTTTTCGTCTACGCCCGAGAACTGTCGAGAGCGTTCCATGTCGAACCTTGCAGTTCGATGGTGAGGGAAATGACGTAAAGAAGTAATGGAAAAAGCATGAAGATTTTATAAAGATTCGATCGTACCGTTGAAACGATATCCGATCCAAGGCTCCGTCGTAATGTATTCAGGATTCTCAGGATTACGTTCGAGCTTCTTTCGCAAATTCTTGATAAACACCCGCAAGTAGTCGACTTGATCGCCGTAATCAGGCCCCCAGACGGCTTGCAGGAGTTCCCGATGAGACAATGCTTGGTTAGCATGCTGGGTGAAATGTCGAAGAAGATCCAGCTCTTTTGGCGTCAAATGGTTGCTCATGTTCCGGTTAGCTACTGTGCGAGTGCCGAAGTCAATCACAATCTCACCCACGCGAATCTTGTCAGGTGACGATTGGGGACTCTGTACTCTGCGGAGTGCAGCACGTATGCGAGCCAGAAGCTCCGGTGTACCGAATGGTTTTGTGACAAAATCATCGGCTCCGGCATCAAGGGCGGCAACCTTGTCCTCCTCAGAATTTCGGACCGTCAGCATGATAATCGCGATGTTCGTGTCGCTTCGGATCGCTCTGCACGCCGCAAGTCCGCCCATGCCAGGCATATTGACATCAAGCACAACCAGATCCGGGCGGAACTCGCGTATTCCTTCGAGGGCCTCCTCTCCCGTTTTGGCTTCGTCTACCTCGTAGCCACTGGCCACCAGAGTCGAGCGCATCAACCGCCGAATTTTGGGTTGGTCATCGACAATGAGAATACGACCGGCGCTCAAGCGATCTCCTGTTTAAGGACTGGCAACTTAATCCGAAACGTCGTCCGTCCCGGCCGGCTGGAAACAGAAAGTTCACCGTCATGGGATTGCACGATCCTATGAGCAATGCTCAGGCCGAGCCCGGACCCGGGTATCTGATTTTTGATGGAGGGACTTCT
>Ga0070717_10001523_pt1 | contig 16056 bp, 17 predicted proteins | sample LARL113metaG_FD_71366 | JGI IMG/M metagenome (GOLD analysis project Ga0070717, IMG submission 71366) | Corn, switchgrass and miscanthus rhizosphere microbial communities from Kellogg Biological Station, Michigan, USA - LAR L11-3 metaG | ecosystem: Host-associated > Plants > Roots > Rhizosphere ... | reverse complement strand
TCTCCGCGCCAGCGCGGCTCAGTGCCGCCGCCACGCGAGACCTGCCATTTTCCTGCGGCGCCAGGAAACGTGGTCGCGTAAATCTCCCAGTTCCCTGACTCATCGGATGCGTACGCAACCCACTTCCCGTCGGGAGAGATTTGACCGTTATTTTTTCTTCCTCCACCTTCCTGAAATGGAGTGGGATTCCCCCCATCGGCCGGCACCAACTCGAGGTGGTCGCCTGCCAGGCTTTTGTGCGTGCACAAGATCTGTTGGTCGCCCGGCACCCAGGAATTCGGAACAATATCGTCCGAATTCGGGACCCTGACCACTTGCTTTTCGCGCTCCAGGCCGCTTGCTGGTTTCACTAGAATGCTCCCGTATCCCACGCTGCCGCCGGCCGAGCGGTAGGCCAGCGTCTTTCCGTCCCGCGACCATACCCCCGTGACTTCCTCAGCCGGGTCAAATGTGAAACGCGAGTTGCCGGCCCCGGTTGTACTCTCGATCCAAACGTCCACGTTATTAGCTTTTAGATCGCTGATGTCCACGGCGACTCGGCTGCCGTCAGGAGAAAGCGTGGGATTGCACATGACTGCCGGCTCGCCAATCCGCCCCAGCTCCTTGCCTGAGCGATCCATCCATGTCAGTGCTGACAGTGCTGCTCCGGTGCTGGTGTTGTAAATCAACGTTCCATTCTCCCCTGAGGTCAGAGCCGCCCAGAAGGTGGAAGGCTGAAATCCTACCGCATTCGCGATCACGACTGGGTTGCCCAGGACGGCGGCCTTTGCGGTGTCAAAGGCCACGCTTACCAAGTGCCGCTCCTCATCTGCATAAAACAGGTGGCTGGAATCGAGGCTGAGACTGGAGTGGGCGAGAATCAGCAGTTTCCTTTCTTTTCCATCGAGTGAACTCACATAGATCCCGCTATCGGGATCGTCTTTAAGGTTTCCGAAGTTGCCCACAAAAAACAGAAAGTGATTGCCGTCCGGGAGAAAAACCGGCCAGCGGTGGGTTTGGTCCAGGGAGGTAAAAATGTGGTCTGTGACCGGCGCTTCGCCGCTGCCGTCTGCATTCACCCGCCAAATCGCGCTTCCGGCGTCAGGGGCATAGATGATTACGCCGCGACTGCCCCAGCTTCCACCACGTGCGGCTTGGATCTTGGCCAGCACCTGCGGCGTGCCGCGTGAAACCGATACTTTCTGCAGTTTACCGTTAGCAAAAAATGCTACGTACGCGCCGTCTGGCGACCAAAAGGGAAAGCTCGCGCCTTCGGTTCCCTGCAGGACAGTGGTCGTGGGTGATCCGACGCGTTGCACATAGACCATGGGCAACCCAGATTTTTCTTCTGGCGATACGAACGCCAATATGGAACCATCTGCCGAAAGCGCCATATGACTCACTTCACCGGGAACCGGAATGGCGAATTCCATCCGAGTCGCTGGCGGCGGGCGCTTCGCCACCAACCAAGTCAATCCAGCCCCGGCCACCAAAGCGACGGCGACTGCCGCCCAGAGTAGTGCCGGAATTCTACGACTCGCTTTTGCGATCCGCGCCGTACCACTCGAATCCGTTCCTGAAAGTGCGCCGAGCGCAAACGACAGATCTTTCGCTGACTGGAAACGCTGTCCCGGGTCCTTCTCCAGACATCGCCGCACGATGCGGTCAAGAGCGGGAGAAATCGGACGCGCGGGATCGGACAACTCCAGCGGATCTTCCTTCAGAACTGCAGTCATGGTCTCAGCCGGAGTGTCGCGCCGAAATGCGCGATTCCCCGACAGCATTTCGTACAGCACTGCGCCAAACGCGAAGATATCCGTACGCGGGTCAGCTGGCTCGCCCCGCACTTGCTCGGGAGCCATATAGCTGGCGGTCCCCATCACCACTCCCGCTGCGGTATGCGAGCTGGTCAGGGTGACGCCATCACCATCGGCGCTCGCAGCACTGGTCTTCTGCGTCAGCTTTGCCAATCCAAAATCCAGAATCTTGATTCGCGCGTCTCTGGTTACGAAGATGTTTTCCGGCTTCAGATCGCGATGCACGATTGCCTTCTCGTGCGCCGCCGCCAGCCCTTGCGCGATCTGCACTCCGTAGTCAATCACCATGCGTTGCGGCATCGCGCCGCGATCGAGCACCGTGCGCAGAGTCTCGCCCTCAAGCAGCTCCGAAACCAGAAACGGCGAGCCGTCGTTTTGTCCAATATCGAAAATCGCGAGAATGTTGGGATGATTCAACGCTGCGACCGCCCGCGCTTCCTGCTCAAAGCGATGCAGTCGGTCCGTGTCACGGGCAAATGATTCGGGAAGAATTTTCAGTGCAACGTCGCGCCCAAGCCGTGTATCGCGGGCGCGATACACCTCGCCCATCCCGCCCGCGCCAAGAGGAGATTGGATTTCATAAGGTCCGAGTTTGCTGCCGGAGGTTAGTGGCATCTAGTGCTGAGGATTATATCTTGGCGGTCTGGCGTACCCCTGAATCACACAAAACGAGGCTGCCCCATCCCTTCGCGGTTTTCGAAGGGTGGGAAACCACGACTGTAAGCATCATGGGGTATCCCTGATACCACACCGACGGTGGTATGCTCACGGCGAGCGCGGGGCCAGTGCTGCTGAACGCGCAGCGCGCGGAGTTGAAGATGCACCAGCGCAAAACCTTCGTGACGCCGGCTGTCGAGATACCCACCCTTTGAAAACCGCAAACGGTGGGGCAGCCTCAGATCGGGTCGTGCAAAAGGTGGGCCAGCCCCCATTAGATTACGCCGGATTTATTCCAGGAGAGGGACTTGTGCACTCGCTATTTGGGATAGGCCTAGGGATGGTGAGTATGCCGCTCAGCGCCGCTAATGGCGACACAACCGGAGCTCTTGGGGGCATAGCGGGTATCCACCTCTCCGCTCTAGAGTTGACTGGCAGCAAGGCGATTCGCTGGATTTCATATCCTCTTAACTTTGCTCAAACGGTCAAAGATAATAAGAACATCGAGAAGGATTACCACAAGTGCATGAGTGGCGGTGGTTAAATGGGAGAAAACGCGCCCAACAGGTCGTTTGATTCAATGAGTAAGGGATGGCTCCTGGTAATGGCCATAATTGTTGTACCGGTGTACTTCCTTGTCGCCCGTTTTGCCGACGACGGAAAAACATTGGTCGCGTCGTGCAGTGCTGGGATGATTGTGGTTGTTGGGTATTTCTGGGATTTGAGGAAGCGCGTTGTTCTGGATTACGGTGACTTTCATTGCGTTTCTTCACGTTCTTTTCGTGGTGTTGCTTCCCCAGCCGGCCAAGCAATGGAATATGTTCATAGGAACTATGTTCAAATGCTGCCCTTTGGACTTCTAGATTTTGCGATCGCGTATGGCATCATTAGACTCGTCGAGAATGTTGCTAAAAGGAGTTCGTAGGCGGGCAAACAACGCAAACAAACCCCGGGTGCCGGGTGCCCCATCCTTTGCGGTTTTCAAGGTTGGGATTTCGAAAACAACTGCGGCCTGCGCCCCATCACTCGTCGGCGACCGGGTTCCTCAGCGTCCCAACTCCTTGCACCGTAACTTCCACGACGTCGCCTGCCTGCAGCGGACCCACGCCTTTGGGGGTTCCGGTCGAAATCAGATCTCCTGGCAGCAGCGTCATCACTTGAGAAATATGGCGGATGACCAGATCCAGCGGAAAGATGAAATCGCGCGTGTTGCCCTGCTGCCGCGCCTCTCCATTCACCCGAGTTTCCACCGCAACACCTGGCCACGGGTCGAGCTCGTCACTCACGAGTGGACCCACGGGACAAAAAGTGTCGAACCCCTTGGAGCGGGTCCACTGGCCGTCTTTATTCTGCAGATCACGCGCGGTTACATCATTCACACATGTGTAACCGATGATGTACGGTCGCACATCTTCCTCAGGATGCAGGCTGCGACAGCGCTTGCCGATGACCACGCCCAACTCTCCTTCGTGGTCCACACGGGCTGAGATTTTCGGCCGGATGATGTTTTGGCCGGGCGCCAGCAGAGACGATGGTGGTTTCAGGAAGACCACCGGTTCTGAAGGAACATCGTGGCCCAGTTCGGCAGCATGCTCACGATAGTTTCGTCCGATACAAACAATCTTTGAAGGTTGTACCGGCGCCAGGAGCACGGCTTCGGCGAGGACGACGTGATCAACTCGTTTGCTGGAAAAACCTTCTAACTCCCAGTGGTCCGCGTCTCGCGGAACGAGTAACAGTCGAGTGATCGAATCCACGCCGGCGATCGCTTCCACAAGGCCGTAGTGGGCCTGCCCGTGTACCTCAAAACGACAATATTTCATCTGGCCGCGTCCCGGTTGTTATGAGTGTGAGACGTACGCTAGAAAATAGCACAGAACGGAATCCGGTACGCAATCGTCACCATAAATAGGCAGCAGCAAACAACCCGTTTCATAACCGGGCATCTCAATGAGTTAAGTCTTGGGTGAGCTTCGTCTTGGCGACCTTCAAAGCAACGCGCTATACAGACTTTCCTGGTGGGATTCAGGAAGCGCCCCAGCGGCTCTCGCAATTTCTTCAGTAGTTCGGCTTCTGACAGTAGCCGGAAAAGCAAACAATGGCGATCAGACCTTTAGTGCCGGGGAGCGAATCAGACGTGGCTGCGGAGCCTCGTGTCTCCCCAGAACGCCGCAAACACGACCCTGCTCTAGAAGGTCGGTATCAGGACCGAATTCCAAAGCCTGTTCCGAAAGGCGTTTTTCGGTCGATAGGCTTGGGGTTGATTACCGGGGCGGCAGACGATGACCCTTCGGCAATTGGCACCTATGCGACCGCAGGCGCGAAGTTTGGCCCTTCGTTCTTGTGGATCGCTCCGGTTGCGCTCCCCATGATGTTTGCCGTGGTTTACCTCTCCTCCAAGCTCGGTCAGGTGACCGGGCAGGGTCTATTCGCGGTAATCCGGCAGCATTACCCGCGATGGTTGCTGTACCTTGCGTTGACAGGAGTGCTAGTAGGAAACACGATAGAAGCCGGAGCTGACATCGGAGGAATGGCAGCGGCTCTCAACCTCATAGCCCCGGTTCCGGCAGCCGCGATGGCGATCCTAATCACCGTCACTGTATTGGCACTCCAAATTTGGAGCTCGTACACCCTAATCAGAAGCATTTTCCGATGGCTTGCCCTTGCATTACTGGCTTACCTGGGATCTGCAGTACTAGCTCATCCCGGACTGATCCCGACCATCAAAGGTACCCTGATCCCAACCATTCGACTGGACCGTGAATTTCTTGAAATGCTGGTTGCGATCATCGGCACCTCACTCTCCGCCTATCTCTATACCTGGCAATCGAACCAGGACGTGGAAGAAGACATTTCCATGGGCCGCCGGCGGTTGGTGGATCGAATGGGCACCACCAAAGAAGAACTGAGCCACTCCGCGCGAGACATCGCCGTGGGCATGTTCTTATCGAGTTTGGTGATGTATTTCATCATCCTCTCCACTGGCGCAACCCTTTTCAAGGCGGGGAAGATGGACATCAATACCGCGGCGGAAGCGGCCCAAGCGCTGCGGCCTCTGGCCGGCAAATTCGCTGAGCTTCTGTTCGCGATTGGCGTGATTGGCGTTGGCTTCATTGCCGTTCCTGTCATGACAGCAGGCGCAGCGTATGACGTCTGTCAGACTTTTGGCTGGAAACACGGCCTGCACGCCCCTGCCCGAGAGTCGCGGGGGTTTTACGGAGTGATCATTGTCGTCACGCTAATTGCAATGGGAATGAATTTTCTTGGGCTCAATCCCATTAAGGCGCTAGTGTGGGCGGGAGTCGTCCAGGGATTTTCGACGCCATTCCTGATGTTCCTCATGATGCGGATGACGAATAGCCACCGGATCATGGGACGCTGGGTGAACACCCGGGCCCTCAATATCTTAGGCTGGCTAACCACGGCTGCAATATTTGCCACAACCGCCGGCTTGGTGATCTGCTGGCTTAAGTAGTAAAAGTCGTTAATGATCAAGGAACGGTCTCGGTCGCCTCCGGTGAGTGCTCACTTTCATTTCCTCGTACATCAACTGCAGAGACTTCGTAGAAATACCGATGGCCTGCAAGGATTTCAGAATCCCGAAATGCTGGCGACTTCACAAGCTCGGAATTCAATTTGACAACCGGGCTGTCTTGTTCGTGGCGATAGACATTGTAGCCAGCCAAATCGGGTTCAGTGTTGGGCGCCCAAACCAGATCAATAAATGACTTCTGCCCCGGGCCAGAAAAAACCGCTTGCAGGCCGGAAGGAGTTGCCGGAGGGAACACATCATGCGCAAAAACTCTGAGTGAAACCGTATCTTCACCCTCCACCTGCTGATCGATGCCGCCTGATTGTGCGATGAGAGTTACCACGGTGACGCGATAGTCGTAAGTCTTCTCCCATTCGAAACCGCCGTCCAGCAGACTGGGCGACGATTCGTTTGTGTCAGCCAGTTCCCCTGCAACCGAATCAACGTTCGCCCCCGGCTCGCGGCGATACACGCGATACAAATATCTCAGCCCGCGAACATCTTGCGGCGGTGCAACCGGCTTCCACGATAGTCTCACTCCTTCTGCCGTGACTTGCGCCTGAAGATCGCTGGGCGGCGGCAAAGTGGGCGCAGCCGGCACTTGGACCTGATTGGAAAGACCAGCCGTTTTCCCATAAGAATTCAGCACACTAACCGCGTACACAACATTCGATGTCGGATATGCAGATTGCAGGTCCGCTGGCAACTGATCCGTATAACTCACCTGGGGTTTTTGCGCGTTGTCTTTAATCGCTGCAGATTTTTGAAACGGGATTTCCGACACCGGAGTACCGCACTCCTGCAATTTCGTCCCGACGCCCCGGCATACTTCCGTCAGCCCCGCACGCCGGATGTTTTTATGGTCAGTGGTTAGTGACGGCACGGACCAACTCAGATGGACCTTGTCTCCTTTGCGAGCTGCACGAAGGTCAGTCACAGGGCGCGCCAATTCAAGCGATGGCGGCAACGGCACACCAGGCGTGCCGCAGCCGGCAAGTAGCGCAATCGCGGTCAGGCCCAGGCCCAGTTTAATCTTTGCAAGACTCATCTGATCGCGAACAGAGTATCACTCGCAAGCGACATGCAGGCACGGGGAACAACATCCTGCATGTGCCTATGTCACTATTTCCTTCACGCACTCGCGGAAAACTTTCGAATGTTGATCGATATCAGACGCTTCAGTCTGCGGAGACATGAGTGCCATATTGTGAAATGGAGTAAGCAGGATTCCGCGATTCATCGCATACAAATGCATGAAACGTTCGAGTTCGAAATCCATGGCATCGTGTGCCTGTTGCCCATTGCTGGGCGGGTTCGCCGAAAACAGATACTCCGCGCGGCATCCCAGACGAGTGACGTGCCACGGGACTCCGAGCTCAGCGATCGCAGCTTTCACGCCTGCCGTCCAGCGCTCCGCCATGGGAATCATTCGATTGAACGCATCCTGCGTGAGCACCTTGGTCAAGGTGGCGCGCATCGCGGCCAGTGACAGCGCGTTCCCAGCCAGAGTCCCACCGATTCCGCCCACGTCGCAATCTTCGAGGCTCTGCTTGGCGGTGATTCGCGCGGCAACCTCCTCGGAAAAGCCATAGGCAGCTCCCGGAATGCCACCAGCAATAGCTTTTCCAAAGACGAGTATGTCGGGATCCAGGTTTTCAGCTCGCGTGTATCCGCCCGGCCCAGCGCAAATCGTATGCGTCTCATCTATGACCAACAGCGTGCCATGCTTGCGCGTCAACTCCCGCAGCGCCTGATGATAGCCGGCCTCAGGATGGACTATGCCAACATTGGTCATCACAGGTTCGGCCAGAACACACGCAACGTCACCTGGCGCAAGCGCCTGCTCCAGTGCAGGAATGTCGTTGAACTCTACGACTTTGGTCGTGACGGACGGATCCACCGGCGGCCCAATGTTGCCGCTGCGTGCGCGCGACGTCCCGTCCGGTTGCAAGGTGATGAAAGTCTCATCCACCGTCCCGTGATAACACCAATTGAAGACGAGGATCTTGGGACGTCCGGTAATTTGCCGGGCGAGGCGAATGGAAAAGCGGTTCGCATCCGTGGCAGTGAGCGCAAATTGCCAGTAGCGGAGTCCGAACCGTCGCTGCAACTCTTCCGCAACGAAAATGGCGTCTTCGCCAGGCAGCATCAATGTGAGTCCACGCTTCATCTGCTCTTCGACGCCTTTCATTAGTGCAAACGGAGAATGTCCGGTCATTGCACCGGTGTCTCCAAGACAAAAATCTATGTAGCGGTGCCCGTCCACGTCGTAGAAATATGCCCCCTGGGCTTCGCGCACAAAAGGCGGAAAGGCTCCGGCCCACTTCATCATCCAGTTCATCGGCACGCCGGCCAGCAGTGATCTGCCGGCACGTTCGAACAACGCCTTGGACTTCGGACGTTCGTCCACAAAACGCTTCTGCTCACGCTGCATGAGCGAGACAAGCCGGGCGCGGTCAAGGAATTTAACGAGTGTTTGCATGAGGCAGCTAGATTAAATGCAGGCAGCGGACAGATTCAATGGAGGCACAGCCGCCGACTACACCCTGGAACGGGCGCGGAACAGCCGTACATGAAAAGGACAGCCAGAAACACTCTCCGCATCGTGCGTACCTCACATTTTCAACGTAAAATCCGCGAATATTGGGATGTTTCGGAACTAACTCGTAGTCTGAGTCGCTTGCCGATCGATTGCGAGATCGGCCAGAATCTTGGTCACGGCCTCTGATCCTGAGCGAACGCAATCCGGCACGCCAATTCCATCGTAAGCGTTACCTGCGAGCGCCAATCCCGGCATTGCCGCAAGAAGTTTCCACACTCGTTCAATGCTCTTGTTGTGGCCAACGCCGTATTGGGCCATAGCTTGTTTCCATTTGTAAATTCGCACGAAGAGCGGCTCCGCGCGGATTCCAAGAATTTGTTCGAGTTCATGGCGGACGATAACCTGGATTTCATCTTCGGAATCCTGCAAGATACCCTCGTCGCGCGTGCCTCCCAGAAAACAACGAATCAGTGACCGATCTTCAGGCGCCCGGTGTGAAAATTTGTTGTGTACAAACGTTGCCGCGAGAATTCGCCGGCTCTCATTTCGGGGCACAAGAAATCCGAATCCTGCGGGGAGGGCTGCACGAGTCTTCTGATCGTATCCAAGAATTACAGTCACCGAGGAGCTATAACGAATCGCATTTAACTTGTCTTCCAATTCTGCGCTGGCGCTCGAGAGAAGCTCTGCAGCCACATAAGCCGGAGTTGCCACGATCACGGCATCGAATTCTTCTGTTCGACGTCCGCCACTGACCACCAGCCACTTGCCAGATTCCGGAGTTACGGCTTCAACCCGCACATTCAAACGTTGGGCTGTTCCGGGAATTCGCACGAGCAGAGCGTCAACCATCTGTTGCATACCATTTTGGAGCGACGTGAACAGGGGCCGCGTTGACATCTGGTCTGCGGGGCCTCTTCGCATGGCCCCCATTGCTCTGCCCAGGCTGCCGTGTTTGGCCTCCATCTCGAAGAAGCGAGGCAGAACTGACTCGACACCAAGCTCATCGGCGCTGCCACCGTAAACTCCCGTCAGCAGAGGGTCGGCGACCCGGTCGACCATTTCGCGTCCATAGTGGCGTTCCACAAATTCCGCGACCGTGCTTTCCGAACTGCTGCGGCCGGTGCGATAAAACCACTCGCGCACCATCCGTAACTTTGTTCGCCAGGAAAATAGTGGAGAAGCAAATACTGGCAGGAGTTTCGTCGGGACCATGAACATCAGCCCGTCAGGAAGCGGCACCAGGCGGCCTTTCACCAGTATGTAAGTTTTTCTTTCCGCATCCCTCGATCCGATCAGCTGGTCTGCCAGCCCCAGCTCGTGGCAAAGATCGGCAGCCCACGGCTTCTCGGTCAGGAAAGAGTCTGGGCCAGCTTCCACTACGCACCCATCAATCTGCTCGGTATGAATGACACCTCCGGAGCGCTGGCTTGATTCGAAGAGAGCGTACTCGAGCCGCGCTCCCCGGCTTCTTTGTTGTTCGAGTGCAAATGCGGCCGAGAGTCCGGAAATGCCGCCGCCGATGATGGCTATCCTCTTCATACGCAATTCATCGCGTTTCCCGCGAGGTCCGCAATCGCGAGTGCACGACCTCGTTGAGCGCGGAGATCAGGAGCGCGGAGGTGTTCAGCGACTCTGCCCTCCACATGCGCAGCCCTTCTTTTTCGGAAAACCGCTTGAAGGTGATGTCAATGTCGTAGAGAACTTCGATGTGATCACAAAGAAAACCAATGGGCTGGATGAAGACTCCCCCATACCCGCTGCGCTTGAGATCAAGAATCGTGGCTTCGACGGTAGGGCTCAGCCATGCGCCTCCAGACATTCCCTGGCTCTGAAAAGCGAATCGCCAGTCCGATCTTTCGAGTCCAGCCGCGGCTGCGACCAATTCGGCAGTCTCGCGGGTTTGGTTTTCATAAGGATCGCCCTCCAGGATCGTGCGCTGCGGAACGCTGTGCGCGGTGAAGATTACGGGTGCTGATGCACCCACCTCCTGATCCGTTTCGTCCCGTCCCGCGATCAGTTTCTCGGCGAATGCCTTAATCAGCAGAGGCTCGTCATGCCAGGACTCGACAAAATCGAAGCTCAATCCAGGGTCAGTACATTTCGCAAGCGAGTTGCGATAGAGCCCCACGCTGGTGCGGGAATTATGGGGAGCGAGGCATATCACAACCGCGTGCCTGATTCCGTCAGCTACCATCTGACGCAGAGTCTGCGAGATGTATGGATGCCAGTTCCGCATGCCGACGTAAACCGGCATCCCGAGCGCGGCCGCCAGCAGTTCACCCTGACGTAGCGTGATCTCAGTCAGCGGCGAGTGGCCGACAATTGCGTAGCGATGCTTGACCTCCTCAATCACTTCAGCAGGAAGCGGGCGTCCGCCGGTTACTCGCAACAGGAAATCGGGCACTTCATCCACGGAGTTGGGGCTGCCATGCGCAAGCAGGAGCACACCCGTGTGTTGGTGCGGATCGCTCATTTTTCTCCGGCGGCCTTCGCCGAATATTCCTGCATGTATGCGGCAAGAGCCTTCACATTTTCGACCGGAGTCTCAGGCAAAATCCCATGGCCCAGATTAAAGATGTGCCCCGCACGTCCGGCGGCGCGATCGAGAATTTCCTGGGCACGGAGCTTCACGTTCTTCCATGCAGAAAACAGCACAACCGGATCGAGGTTCCCTTGCACCGCTCCATCATTGCCCAGCCTCGACCAGCCCTCGTCGAGCGGAACTCTCCAGTCAAGTCCGATCACATCCGCCCCGGTTTCTTTCATGGACGTAAGCAGCGTAGCGGTATCGGTTCCGAAATAAATGACCGGAACGTCAGATCTTTTTAGACTCCGCACCAGTTCGGAGGTTCGAGGCAGCACATAGCGACGATAGTCTTCGACTGAAAGACATCCCACCCAGCTATCGAAAACCTGAATAACGTCTGCTCCGGCGCGGACTTGGGCGGTTGCATACTCCGAAGTTACTAAGACCAATTTCCGAAGTAGCTCATCCCAGTCCTCGGGCTGCGAGTACATCATCTTCTTGGTGTTGATGTAATGGCGCGAGCCTCCTCCTTCAATCATGTAGCTGGCGAGGGTGAAAGGCGCGCCACAGAAGCCAATCACCGGCAACTTTGTGCCGAAATGCCTGGTAACCAGGCGTACGCCCTCCGACACATAGCCCAGGTCAGCGGCCGAATCGGTACGCAGGCGAGCGACATCTTCCTGGCTTCGCAGCGGCCGTTCGATGATGGGACCTTCTCCCGCCGAGAAATGAAAAGGCAGCCCCATGACCTCGAGTGGCAGCAGTAGGTCGGCAAAAATGATTGCTGCATCCACGTTCAGAATTTCAGCGGCTGTGATAGTAACTTGGGCGGCAAGCTGCGGATTCTTGCAGATCTCGATCAGTGAATGCTTCTTGCGAACCGCCCGATATTCCGCCATGTAGCGTCCGGCCTGGCGCATGAACCATACCGGTGTACGGTCCACAGCCATGGCTTTGCAGGCGCGAACAAAGCGTGAATCAGGCGCTGCCATGAAGAATTAATGTAGCACCTGAAACGGTGGAATTTGGGCTCTATGGACTCGTCTAGAAGAAACAGAGTGCCGCGAAAGGCAGGCAAAATCTTGGTCTTTCTTTATGTCAAGGGCTCGATCTTGTCCACGTGGATCAAGTTGATGGATTCGTCCAGCGTTCCCGTGACCCGCACTCTCTTCCCCTCATATTGCTGCACATCGGACTGGTTGTCCAACTTGTACGAGGTGGTTTCGGAGACCTTCAACACAAAGCTGTCTGCCTCCTTGTTGATCAGCCCTGTAAAAGTCTGCGCGGTGGGAGCTTGGCCCTGCGACCCTTTTGCCGTCGACGAACTCTTAGGCTGCCCTGGCTGGTCGGGTTGCGGCGGAGTTGGATTCTGCGCCGGCTGTGTTTCCGGGCCTGGATCAGGAGTCGGCGTTTGGTGCGATTGATTCTGCGCCGGCTGAGGCTCTTGCATAAAGGACCACGCGATCAGGTCCGACGAGAATAGCTGATCGTGAGTTGAAGGCGGCTGCTGAGCATATGCCGCCGCACCCGAGAAAATGACTGCGATTATCGGAACTGACCAGCGTCTCATAATGGACTCCTTGCCGGTCTTTGGATGTACAAATCCGGAGATGTGCAAATCCGGAGACGTGCAAAACCGGAAACGTGAAAACCCCGTTCAGTCCCAAAAGATGATCAAGGGGCAGAACCCGAGCAGAATCTTAAGGTTTTTCTACACCTGGCCGGAGAGAATCGCTGTACCCAAGATGCTGTAGGCGGCCCTAAGGTGCAGATGCACTTTTGGGTAGGGCGCTTAGAAAGCGCACCTAAACAGTACACGCTTGACTCCCGATTCCGGCTCTATGATGTCGGAAAGAAACCCTGGAGGTTGTCCCACCATGGCAGCGAGTCAGGTCGTGCTCTATTTCGATAAACAGGAAGATGCCCTTCTATTCACGCTGGCTGCCAGCTCGGTCATTGCCGACGGAGGAGCGCCCATGCGCGAGGCCGCGCTCAAGGTGGCCAAGGAAGTCTGCAAAGCCACGCGAATCACCACGGAAGGCAGTTTCGATCCCGAGGGCAACAAGCCCAAGGGACGCAGCAAGCACGTCTAATTCTAGTCCCGCAGGCTAGTCCGACCAGGGCGCCGGTTTGCGGTCCCAGCGATGATGCTTCAATTCTTGCAGTAACTCTGGACTGAGCGGCCCCTTGTCACTTAGCCCGATGTTCTCACGCACGTGTTCGAGTCTTCTCATTCCCACGATCGTGGTGCTCACCGCCGGATGCGACAAGACAAAGCGTAACGCGAGTTCAGGAAGCGTCATTCTCGGCGGAAGGATCTGCTTAAGTTTTTCCACCCGATCAATAGTGTTTGCGAGATTTTGGGGATTGAAATAGCCAGAGCGCCAATCGCTGGCTGGGAATTTCGTGTCCTTCGTCATCTTCCCGCCCAGGCTGCCTTCATCGAGCGCGACTCTGACGATGACTCCGACATTCAGCTCCTGGCAGGCAGGAAACAGCTCATCCTCCGGCGACTGATCAAAGATGCTATAAATGACCTGCACCGCATCCACCAAACCCGTGTGGATGGCCTTCAACCCATTCTCTGGTTCCCATCGGTTCAGACTCAGGCCAAAGTAACGGATGACGCCATCGCGCTTCAGCTTCTCTACGGTTGAGCGGAAATCAGGTTCGCCAGCCCAGTGGTCGTCCCACACGTGGAACTGAAGAAGATCAATGGAATCGGTATCGAGTTGTTTACGAATGAGGTCGGCGTATTTGAAAACGTGGTCGGGCGGAAACACTTCCGCATACTTATACTTCGATGACGCAGGCCATTGCAGATTCTTCGGAGGGATTTTTGAAGCGGCGTAAAGGCGCTTCCCTTTGTTCTTCGCAATGGTTTGGCCCAGTAGGCCATCACTTTTGCCGTCGCCATAGGCCCAGGCGGAATCGAAGAAGTTGCAGCCCAGATCAACCGCGAGTTGCAAAGCTTCGAGTGATCCGCGATCTTCCGAGCCGCTCCAGCCGCCCATTCCCCACAAACCGTGAGCGATGTCACCGACTTCGAATCCAGTACGGCCGAACTTGCGATATTTCATTGTTGTTCCTCGGACGTTTTTGTTTGGGCTTCGATTGTAACGTCAACGACAGATCTCTTGCGGCTAAAACAGCTTGCCAAGAGAGTCGGGAAGCACGGCCTTCTACTGGAACCATGAATTTACAGTCGGAACGGGTCAATGATTCAATGGCGATCCCGTCGCCTTCTCCCTGTAAAATTTCTGCAAAACATAAAACACCTGTTTGTGCTGGCCGCGATCCGAGATCAATCCTTTGCGATTGTAATAGTCCTGAATCCCCGGCAAATGGCCGGCGCGGAGAGCGAAAACCCCAGTGCATTGAAAATCTCCCTCTCTTTTCTCATCTGCACCGCTAGCGTAGCAGCCGTGGAATTCCGAGCGAAAGCAATGCTGTGAGCGTTAATCACCTTCTTCAACGCGGCTGAATCTGGGGTACCGCTTCTCTTGAATGTATGGAAAAGCCGAGCCGTTGTCACGGCATCCGTAGAAGGGAAACACAGAAAGGGGCGAAAAAAGCCGGAGCACGTTGGAGCCCCGGCTCTGTGATACTGGTTCCTGCTTCAGCCCGTCAGGGCCTCCATGAAGTTCGGGCACACGGAAGTCTCGACGACATAATGCTTGAACGTGATTGCGGTGGTCAGATATGGCTTCACAATTTCTGCAACTCTCGGATACACTTCGCGCTCATAGCGCTCCGCATCCCGCTTCTCAGCCCAGAGCGTAACTGTGATGGCCTTCTCAGTGGTTGACTCCGGCAGGAACGGCAGGATCTCCAGGAAGCCCGGCTGCTTCTTCAGAATGGGCAGGACCTCGTTACGTACAACCTTAATCAGCTCTTCTTTCTTTTCAACTTTTGGAATGAATTCCACGATGCGTGCAAACATGACGGATTCTCCTCTTCTATTTTAGGATTGGTGCCACCTGCAAGCTGCCGTCTCGGTCCCAGCAAGCGCGATTTATGCGATTAGGGGGAGTCGCCGATGCATGGCGGTTTACAAGCCGACATCATGAAACGGCTCCACGCTATGCTTTGCGGCAGTCAGAGGTCGGTGACCTCAGGTACATAAGCAGGTACATAATGATGTGACTTCGGACACTGGCGGAAGTTCCGCGTTCACAACGTTCGTGAGCAGGAACAGGCAACTCTGTGCCCTCTCAGTTCCGACGAAGAGACGCGAATTTATGATTATTTCTGCGCAGCGGTTATGGAAGTTGGGCTCCGCGGTTCACAGACAAAAGGCAATTGCCTGACTTCCGCTAACTCAGATTCCAGCTCATGGGTGCGCTGATTGAGCCAAGTGCGCAGCGCCTCTTCTGATTCTGCTGGTGTCCCGCAGCGATAGAGGGAATCCACCGATACGCCGGTCGAGGTAAGCTCAATAAAGCGACAGGGTATCTGTTCTTCGCGCAGCTCGGGCGCAACAAACTGCAAAAGCCAGCACTCCTCGCATAGATGCGGCCGCGCGGGGTCGGAAGAATTCGGACAGCTAGGGGAGTCCTCAAAGATATACGGAGCGCGCCATGAGGAACGCGGGTAATGCTTGTAGCCTCCGCTGTCAAGAAATGCAAGTTCACGCCTGAGGAGTTCCAGAACGGTTTGGCGGCTTGTTTCCATTGTTGGCCTCGCCCAGAGCATCGCAGGGTTACCCCGATGGAGACTATGGCTCCTGTCACCCAGGCATGTGATTGCCGTCACAGCTTCCGGTAACAACTGTGCATTAGCATCTGGACATGTCATGTTCCTTGGCTGGCAATCTTCACTGTCCGCTCCATTGTGGCGATTTAGCACAACTGCCGCGGCAGTCAGCGCACAGGAGCACAGATCGTGAACCCATTAAGCCCGCGATTTCGACGTGCGCCCGCTGCTCGTCATCTGGGAGATGACTCAGGCCTGCGACCTGAACTGCGCCCACTGCCGCGCCAATGCCAGGCCGAAGCGC
>Ga0070717_10001522_pt1 | contig 16059 bp, 17 predicted proteins | sample LARL113metaG_FD_71366 | JGI IMG/M metagenome (GOLD analysis project Ga0070717, IMG submission 71366) | Corn, switchgrass and miscanthus rhizosphere microbial communities from Kellogg Biological Station, Michigan, USA - LAR L11-3 metaG | ecosystem: Host-associated > Plants > Roots > Rhizosphere ... | reverse complement strand
TCGCGTACGTAATCGTGGCGGGAGGAATGCTCGCGGGCAGCCTTCAGGCAGGTCGGAGAGTCACTACGGTCCTCGCTGAGAAGATCACACCGATGAACCACCGCGAGGGATTCGTTGCCAATCTGGTCACTTCACTTCTTGTAGGGTCTGGGACTTTCCTCGGACTGCCAATGTCAACAACACACGTCTCTACGGGCGCGATTATCGGACTCGGCGTGCAGAGCGACGCAGCAGTTGATTGGAAACGAGTAAGAGAGATGATTCTTGCCTGGGTTGTAACACTACCAGCGGGCGCGCTGTTTGGCATATTGGCATACGCGCTGCTGCGTTGGGTTTTTGGAATGGAATAAGTGCAGACACTGAATCTTACAATCGTTTTGATCGGGAACTCCTTGCAGCGGGTCGCCGTAGGAGCCAGCGGTGTACTGGTCGGCCTCTATCTGGCACAACTTGCTAACCGGGGTTCTGCAATCGGAGCTGGACTGGTAGGGATAGTAGGCGCGGTTTCGTTTGGCGCCGAGTTAGTTTCAGCCACCCCGATGGGTATTGCTTCCGACGCCGTTGCACCCCGCGCTCTAATGACCGGCGGGTCGCTGCTGGGAGCATTTGCGACACAGCTATTTGGCATGACCGGTCTAGTTGGTATCTTCTTTATGAGCCGTGGAATTGAAGGCATTGGCGCAGCGGCGGTAGCGCCACCGCTACTCGCGCACCTCACGGATGTCACCGATCACAAACCGGGGCTCCGTGCCAAGGTGATGAGTTATTTTGAGTTATCGCTTCTGGCTGGTCTGGCCTTAGGCGGTGTCCTTGCGGGAGAACTGTGGCGCTGGTTGGGGCCGCGAGCCTTCGGCGCTGTCGCACTCGTGTATGTCGTCTCGGCCGTGCTGCTGTTTGCCGGCGCCGTCGGCAGTCGCAGCCACGGGCGAGAGCAAGCAATTAGCGGCTTCAGGCGTGCACTACGCCACCCATCATTGCAGCGCCTGGCTCCTGTATGGCTCTGCGTGAACACCATTGTCGGTTTATGGCTAGGGCCAACGTTCATTTTTCTCCTCACGCATCGATCGCAAACATCACAATTTCTCGATGGCGCCTTTGTTGATCATTCCGACCGAGTCGGATGGGTCCTGCTCGGCTACTCCATCATTTTCGGCATCGGCGTAACCGCGTGGAGCTTTATCCTGCCGCACATTTCCCTACAACGGGCGTTGCACGTAACCCTGCTCGCGATGCTGGTAGTCTGTGGCGAGTTTCTCTTAATCAACCATCTGGGTTCTGGGATCGCACGTTGGATTGTGGGCGTGGTAACCGCGCTCACCATTATGATCGAGAGCGGCTTCACGCCTGCAGCCCTTTCGCTCCTGGCAGGAGCCATTGGAGCGCAGGCGGGACGCGGCGCTGCGATGGGTATCTATTCGGTCCTGCTGAGCGTGGGCGCAATTGTGGGTTCTCTGATTGCTGCCGTGCTCGGGAGGCGCTTCGCCGTTGATGGGTTGATCTACGGCACACTTGCAATGGCCATCGTCGCGCTGCTTTTCGTACAGCGACTTGATAGCACGACAGAAATCAGTATTGCGGAGAGGGCGTGATGAGCCGTTACGATCTCGTGATCGTGGGCGCTGGTTCGGGCGGCTTAGTGGCTGCGAGATTTGCGGCACAGCTCGGAGCCAAGGTCGCACTCGTCGAAAAGAACCGTATTGGCGGCGACTGCACCTGGACCGGCTGTGTGCCGAGCAAAGCCCTCTTGAAAGTGGCGAAGGTTGCACTCGAGATCCGGAATGCGTCTCGATATGGCATCTCTGTGACCAGGCCTGAAATTAATATGTTGTCCGTTCGCGAGTACGTCCGTGGGGCAGTTGCATCGGTTTATCAGTTCGAGAGCCCCGAAGCGCTGACTGCGGAAGGTATTGAGGTCATCTTCGGCGCAGCCAGATTTACAGATCCTTCGACGATTGTTGCGGGCGATCGCGTAATCCAGTCTAAGGCGTTTCTGTTAACCACAGGTGCTCGACCCTCCAATCCGGCAATCACTGGAATCAGAGATGTGCCATTCATCACCTACGAACAGATCTTCGACAATGACGTTCTGCCACGAGCAATGCTCATCGTGGGTGGCGGACCGATTGGTATCGAAATGGCGCAGGCGTACCAGCGGCTTGGCTCACAAGTCGCAGTGGTCGGTAAGGCTGTTCTGCCTAAGGAAGATTCGGATGTCCAAGAACTGATCAAAACCGTCCTGGAACGGGAAGGTATCCGTTTCGTTCGGGAGCGCGCGAAGGAAGCACGGCGCGACGGGAATGCTGTCGTTATTACTACCGAAGATCAAGTATTGACGGGTGATCTGTTACTTGTCGCTGCAGGCCGCAAGCCCAACACAGAGGGATTGGACCTAGAGAAAGCCGGAGTTAACCACTCGTCGGCTGGCATTTTCGTTGATGATCGTTTGCGGACCAATGTGCATCACATCTACGCTGCCGGCGACATCACTGGTGGATACCAGTTCACTCATTATGCCGGCTGGCAGGCTTTTCAGGCGGTTCGGAATGCCTTGTTGCCCGGCAGTGCTTCGGGTATCAGCGACGTTGTCCCTTGGGTCACGTTCACCGATCCAGAGGTCGCGCACGTAGGACTGACAGAGCAGGAGGCCCATGCGAAGCATGGAGATCGCATCCAGGTTCATCGCTGGGAGCTCAGCAAAGTGGATCGTGCGGTCTGTGAAAACGACGCAGCTGGTTTTCTAAAGCTAATCACAAACCAGGACGGTACGATTTTGGGCGCCAGCATGGTCGCGGCACGCGCCGGAGAAACCATTGTCGAATTGGTTGTAGCGATGAAGAACAAGATGAAGATTGCGGATCTCGCAGGGACAATTCATCCGTACCCAACGTATTCAACCGCAGTTCAGCAGATGGCTGCCGACATCACTGTCGAGCATCTGCTTTCAGGTGCATCGGGCAAGCTGATACGAGGATTATCGCGGGCGGTTCGTTGAAGAACTTGGAGATTGAAAAATCTTATGAGCACACAGCAAGTACCAGCCACTCAGATCACGCGACCCAGAAAGAAAGATGCCGATTTCGTGTTTTACGAGTTGACCCGGAGCATTTGTCCTGATTGCCGAAAGGTCATCGATGGGCAGGTCATCTTACGAGACAACAAGGTCTACATGCGAAAACGGTGTTCCGAGTGTGGACCATTTGAGGCGCTCGTTTATGGAGACGCCGCCGCCTATGTCGCACTGAGCAAATACAACAAACCGGGGACAATCCCGCTCGCGCATGGAACCGAGATTCACGACGGATGCCCATACGATTGCGGTCTCTGTCCTGACCATCAGCAGCACACATGCCTCGGCATAATTGAGGTCAATAGCAACTGCAACATGGATTGTCCGCTCTGCTTTTCGGAAGCTCGTCCCGGTTTCAACCTCACACTCGAAGAAGTCGAGGAGATACTCGATGAGCTGGTGAGAGCCGAAGGCAATCCCGAGGTGGTGCAGTTTTCAGGAGGCGAGCCTACGATTCATCCGCAGATCATCGAATTTGTACGGGCGGCGCAGGCGCGTGACATCCCTTTTGTCATGATCAACACCAATGGGACGCGGATCGCACACGATGATCGTTTTCTTGAGCAATTGAACGAGGTCCGGCCATCGCTCTATTTCCAGTTTGACGGATTCGAACCCGAAACATATCGCATACTGCGCGGCGACCCTGCCATCCTGGACGAGAAGCTCCGGGCCCTGGACCGCCTGGCGCAGATTGGGCTCAACGTGACCATCGTGCCCGCGATCGAACGCGGTGTGAACGAGCACGAGGTCGGGAGGATTATCGATTTCGCCATTCAGCATCCGGCGATTCATGGCATCAATTTCCAGCCTGCCTTCCATGCCGGTCGCCATGTGCAGCATGATCCGATGAAACGAATGACTATTCCCGACATCATCCGGCTCATCGAAGAGCAGACTACTGGCAAATTTGTGGCTAGCGACTTTGTGCCGGTACCGTGCTGCTTTCCGACATGTAATTCGGTGACCTATGCCTTCATTGAAGGCCAAAACGTCACACCACTACCGCGCATCCTGAATGTTTACGATTACCTCGACTACATCACGAACCGCGTGATGCCGGATTTCAGTCTAGAGGTCAAGAAAGCGCTTGAGGGCTTGTGGTCTTCGTCGTCAGTACCAGGTTCGCGAAAAGCAACAGACCAGTTTGCCTTCTCGTGTCAGGCCTGCGGCATACCCGACAGCGCCACTATCGGCGACCTCGCCGATCATATGCTCATGATTATGCTGCAGGACTTTATGGACCCGTGGACATTCAACCAAAAGAACCTGATGAAGTGCTGCAAGGAATTCCTGCTCCCTGGCGGCAAGCAGATTCCCTTTTGCGCATACAACACGCTCGGATATCGTGAGCAGGCGCGAACACAACTCGAAGCCATGGAACCGGAACGCCGTCGTGCGCGTGCCATCGGTACACGATACGAGATTAAACCTGTCAGCTTCGACTTCACATCGAAACATCTTGTCTAGGTGGAGAAATGACACCTGCGGAAACTTCGAGTCCAACCGCTGTCAAGCAGTGCTGCGCCAATCTCTACGAGAGCGACTTTGCCAAACTGCTTCTGGGTGATTCGTTTCATCCCGGCGGGCTGAAATTAACCGAAAGACTCGGCGGGCTTCTGCGACTCGGCGAGCACAGTTATGTTCTTGATGTTGCGTCCGGCAGGGGCGCCAGCGCTCTCTTTCTCGCTGAGAAGTTCGGATGCACGATCATTGGCCTTGACTACGGTAAACAAAATGTCGAGATAGCCAATGCCGCTGCAGCACAGCGCGGACTCTCATCCCGCGTGCGCTTCGAACAGGCTGATGCCGAAGAGATTCCATTTGCCGACGCTTCCTTTGATGCCGTCATATGCGAATGCGCATTTTGCACATTTCCTGACAAGGCTAAAGCAGCGAGCGAATTTGCCAGAGTACTGCGCCCAGGTGGAATGGTTGGCATCAGCGACTTAACCCGTTCCGCCGGACTCCCCAAAGAGTTGAAAAGCCTACTTGCCTGGATTTCCTGCATCGCTGATGCGCAGCCAATCCAAAACTATGTGGACTGGTTCAGTTCAGCGGGGCTCGTGCCACAAACGACAGAATCACACGACGAGGCGCTTCGGGAAATGGTGCGGCAGGTGCAGGCGACGCTGCTCGGGGCCGAAGTCCTCGTTGGCCTCAAAAAAGCGGACCTCGGTGGGATCGACCTGACGAGCGCCAAGCAGATGGCCTCGACCGCGTCGGATGTGGTCCAACGCGGGCATCTTGGTTATGCTCTCATAACGGCAGAAAGGAGCCGATGAAGGGTATTGTCAAGATCGCTGGCTTTCTCGGTATCTTGGGCGGGTTTTTCCTCCTCGAACGCCGTCGGCCGCTGCGAACGGAAACAGAATCAAAAACGCGCCGAAATGGAAGGAATTTGGCCGTGGCGGGACTTGGTGCGCTAGCCATTCACTTTGCAGAATCGCCTGTCATCTATCCGTTGGCCAAAATCGTTCAGCGCCGACGTTGGGGTCTTCTGAAATTAGTAAAACTACCCAGAATCACTGAACTCATCGCAGCCATACTGCTGCTCGATTACACCCTCTATCTCCAGCACGTGCTGCATCACCGCGTGCCTCTGCTCTGGCGCTTTCACGCCGTCCATCACGTTGATCTTGATCTGGATGCGTCGACCGCTTTGCGTTTCCACTTCGGGGAGATCGCGCTCTCGATACCTTACCGAATCGCGCAGGTTTTGCTGATTGGCGTTGATCCGCAATTGCTCCTCGGCTGGCAGATGTTCCTGCTGTTTTCCATCTTGTTTCACCACTCGAACGTTCGATTGCCAAAATCTGTCGAGGCCCGGCTCGTCCGCTTCATTGTGACCCCGCGGATGCACGGCATTCATCACTCGAATGAGCCGGAGAACCAGAACTCAAATTGGTCAGGCGGATTCACTCTGTGGGACAGCCTTCATCGAACACTGAACCTCGAAATTCCCCAGCACGAGATTGACATCGGCGTCAAAGGATTCGAGCGGCCCGAGCAAGTCACTTTGCCAAAGATTCTCACACAGCCCTTTCACTCCAATCCGACGCTACGGGATTTCTCGAAGAGCCCGGCTTGCCTCAGTAATTCGCAAAACACGAGCAACCGTCCGTGAGTTGCGTGAATTAAAATTGCGAAGAACTTTTTATGGCGCTAATCCGAGAGACTGGGACAGCAGCACGCAGAACGGACGCGATTACCACGGACTTCAGAGGCGTGCTCAGTTTTCTGGATTCTTCTCGCCGGACAGCCAGTGGGTCGGTTTCTTCGCGGATGGCAAGCTGAAGAAAGTAAACCCTCGGGGCGGCTTTCTTACCACTCTTTGCGATGCCACCACGGATGACCGGGGAGGCAGTTGGGGACCGGACGACACGATCATATTCGCGCCGGCAGCGACCTCTGGGCTGATGCGCGTCCCCGCATCGGGCGGAACCGCTCAGGCCCTAACGTCGCTGGACCCAAGCAAGCGCGAACGCACGCATCGCTGGCCCGAGATTTTGCCGGGCGGCAACGCGGTGATTTTCACCATCGGGAGCGTAGACAGCGCCGACTATTATCTCGATGCCAGGATCGCTGTGCAGTCCCTGGAAACCGGAAAAAGAGAGATCCTTCCGGTCGAAGGCACTTTCGCCCGCTATGATCCGTCCGGATACCTGGTGTTTGCCCAGCGTGGCGGGCTCTTTGCCGTGCCGTTTGATTTGAAACGCCTGCAAGTGACAGGCCCGCCTGTGCGCGTCCTTGACGACGTAGCCATGGACGCTTCGACCGGTGCAATAGACTTTTCGCTCTCGCACACTGGGTCGCTTTCCTACCTTCCGGGGGGATGGTCGTACGCTGACCTTGTTCTAGCCAGGGTGGACCGAAAGGGATCGGTGCTGCCACTCCCTGCTCCAACTCGTGCCTATGCTAACGCGCACTTTTCTCCTGATGGTAAGGAGGTAGCTTTCAGCGACCAAGGGACCGGAAGTTCGGGTATCTGGGTCTATGACATACCGCGCGGAACAATGATGCGGCTGACCTACACCACCGACGTCTCCCCCCTTTGGACACCGGACGGCAAGCGCATTGCTTATGTGGAGGAGTCAAATCGCACATTTGCGATCAAGTGGAAGCCCGCCGATGGGAGCGGACCGGAGGAAACGCTGATTGGTGCACAGGGCTTTGTTCAGATTCCAGTGTCTTGGTCGCCCGATGGCAAGTTTCTTGCCTACACCAGCATCCCTGGTGGTGCGGCTGCGGGCATACGCATTTGGATTCTGCCTCTCGAGGGCAAGCGTGAGCCGCAGGAGTTTGCAAAAACAGGTTCATTACAGGGCGCCGCGAGATTCTCTCCTGACGGCCATTGGATAGCGTACGCTTCCAATGAATCCGGACGTCCCCAAGTGTACGTCGAGCCTTTTCCCGGCCCCGGCGGAAAGTGGCAGATTTCGACCGAAGGGGGAAACTGGCCGGTATGGGCACGTGATGGGCGGGAGCTTTTCTATTTGAACGGCAGCAAGATTATGAGCGTGAGCGTCACCATCCAGCCTGGTTTTACAGCCTCTACCCCGCGAGTTTTGGCTGATGTGCCCATGCAAACATCAAGTTTCTACGGGAGCAATGGTGAATTCGATGTCAGCCCTGACGCCCAGCATTTCCTCTTCATAAAAGCTCGGGAACAGAATGCGCTTCCCGGCGAGGTGCGGGTGGTTCTGAACTGGGGAGAAGGCTGGAAAAGCCTCGTTCGCACGAGCAAGTAGCCTTAAGCCTTGTGGTCACTGGGCAAAAGACTGTAAGAAAGAGTTGCCAAATAAGCGCAGCGAACATCCGATCGCAAACAGCACAGAGTCGCGTGGAACCGGGATACATCGGTCGATCTCGCATTCTTGAGCGAATGACGAGCAAACCAAAAGCCAACTTCCCAATTGCCGAAAACAACCGGAACCCACCCTCGCTGCGAGCCGGCTGCCTTACCAGTCCGATCTTCTGATAAAAGCGAATCGTGTCGATGCTCAGACTAGTCTGCTCCGCGACTTTGCCGATTTGAATACCGTGGGACATGCAATAGACCTGACAAGCACAGCATAAACTATGGAGTACACTCCAGAGTCAAGCTGTAATCGCCAGGCATTTTTTCGTCGTCGGAACCAATGGTTTTCGAGTGAATGGTTGGAATGGCGGAGCAGACGCCGCCGCATACTCACCCGCTCGAAGGTCGCTGGCCTTCCTGCTCGCCCCGCCAACCTTTAGACTCCGTGACGGGGACGACTGTGACGAGAAGTTTGAACATTACCGATTGAGGGGGAGAACAGCAGCCGCGGACGACTATAGAGTTAAAAGACTATGGAGTAAATAGGATAAGCGGAGGAGCCGCGTTGCTGTGGGGGCAGGATCGGCCATAAAAATATCTTCCGAAACTTCGGTTACGGACCACGAGCGGCAGCTGGTCGCACAGGTCTTGTCTAAAGACCGCAAAGCCACCGCCGAATTTGTGGGGTTTTGCGTGGATTCGGTGTATTCATTTGTGCGTAAACGCTTAATACCTCGGGTCGGGATGGTTGACGACCTTATGCAAGAAATCCTTCTGGCTGCGTGGCAGGGGCTGCCGAAATTCCGCGGCGATGCCAGCCTACGCTCGTGGATATTGGGCATAGCACGCCACAAAGTTGATGATTTCTATCGGCGGCGGCTCCGTGATTCAGAAATAACCGAGGAGAACGAGCCCTCGGCTGAGCCCGTCATGGAGCCGGGGCTGGATCGGCATCTCGATGCCGCCGCGGAGCAGGACCGAGTAGAGCGTACCCTCGCACAGTTGCCAGAGGCCTACGCAATGGCGCTAATTTGGCGCTACAGAGATGAAAAAAGTGTTCGCGAAATGGCCGAGTTAAGCGGAAAAACAGAGAAAGCAATGGAACGAATGTTAGCCCGTGCACGAGAAAACTTTCGGAGGGAGTGGGACCATGCCTAGTCCTGAGACCGATCGGCAATGGCAAATCTTACTCGCAGATGATGAGGAGAGCTGGCGGCCTGCGCCGTCTTCTCTGAAAGCGCGGCTATACTCGGCCGTTATTCGCCAGCAGCAGGCAAACGGTCCGCTCGCAAGCCTCGACGTCTCCGTCGCGGATGGACACGATGTCTGCGTTTTTGAAAAACTGGTGCAGATCGCGCCCGTGAGTGGCGCGGCGAAGTCACCGTTTTTCTGCACCGCATGCCATGCTCGAGTTTTGGCTGAGCACTTGGACAATCCGCCCATCTTTTGGGCGCACTGCCCCTACGTGCAATTCAAAACGTAAAGACTGTGTTCGTGGTTTCTTATCCGGATGTTTGGGGTTCAGCGGCGGAGCCGTACAACAAAACCAAACAGGTTTTGGAAATTCTCCAGTCCGCGCGGACCCGCAGGAGAGAGATGTTTACTGATTTCATTGCTCCCAATCGTGTCGCTGAAACTGTAGCGAAAATCCAGCCTGCGAGTGAGCCGCAGATCAATTCCGACGTGTGCGCGGAAAGCTGGACTGGTCGAGGAGAATTGGGCAGGAGGCAGAACGGGAGCGCCTCCTGATGCAACCAACCGGCCCACGCGGCTGGAAAGATGAACAACTCCGACGCCGGCTCCGAGGTATGGCCGAATGCGGCTGTCAGTACGACGGAAGTAAATCATGGCGTTGAACATGACTGCCTGCTGAGAGCTTTTGCGGTCCTCTTGATAAAAGGTCGCGCTGTCTGAAGAAGTTGAGTTCAGGCGCAGATCGTTGCCGTTCCTGATGTAGTCCATCTGCAGCGTGAAATAGTTGCGAGTGTTTACTCCTGCGAATAGGTCCAGCGCGCCTCCGTTTGCAGGTGCATACGATGAAAGATTCAACCCTCCACTTGTCGTTCGTGATCCGGCATCGGCAGACAAGACCGCGATTCCTCCCATCGCGCCAAAATAGGGCGCCGTCTGTGCGCAGCTCCGCCATGCAAATGTGACAAGAAAAAACAAAACACCGAGAACCACTGCCAAAGTTTGATGCGCCGAGGGCAAATGAATGTATTGTCCAATCCTCATCAAAACTTTTTAGCACAGTCCGGCGTGCACCGGGGGATTGTTCGCGAATCATTCGACATTACTCTCGCTGGCTGTAATCCAAGCTGGCCTCCTAGGTAAGCGGGACCCCAGAGTGTCTTTGCCTGCCTTAATAACACGACTAACTCAAATGAAAGGACGAGGAGAATGAATCAACGTGAGAAAAGCAACGCAAAGCGGCGGGCAATGACGCGTGCCCTTTGGATTTGGTCAATCGTCGTACTCGCCATCACAGCACTCAACAGCAACAGTTATGCGGAGCAGCCTCCGGCGCCGTGTTTTCCCAACCCCCATGCGGCCCAGGACCGGGATCTCATTAAGAACCGCGGCGACATTCGCAACCTGCCAGCACCCTTAAAAGAGCGTATCGTTCGTATGGCCGACCGGCCGCATAGCATACTGCCGGTTCAGGCATTCGCCGAGGCCGATAAACCGAGCATGCTTTTTGAATACTACTTACTTGATACCAACGAATTTCAGCCGAATATTTTCACCAGCATCGTTCCTGGAATTAACGACAACGCAGTACAGACAGCGGCTAACCATGCCAACTGTGGTCTCTCTACCATCGGATCAGTTCGCGTCGTGCTCGAACCAAAACCTGGGTTGCCAACCGATCCGAATAATCCGAAGGCGTTCATCGATGTGTTCACTGACGTCTCGGGACTGTTTGTTATCAACAACGAGAGCGGCTGGTACGAAGGCTGGATGATCCATGACATCACCGTTCCTCAGGTTGCTCCCCCGCGAAACGATGGAAGTGGGAACGCGCAATTCGGGACCATCACCGCTGCCGACGCCGCAGCTTTGAAAGCTATGGGAAGCGGCAACAATGTTCGCGGCAATATCTTCACGACTGATGGCAACGCAGTGCATCTTCCCAGCCCGTCCGATCATTTTCCTGATGTCCAAACCAACACCGTTGGTTTCCCGGTGAGTATCGGGGATTTCAACGCACAACAACAGAGCGATATTCATGCCTATTGGGAGTTCAACCGGGGCACCGATTGGACCTTCCCCGCCTACGAACTTCCGTTCACCGGTGGCATTCCCGGCACTTTCGAAGCAGGGCAGGTAGGTGCCCTGAGTTCGATCGTTCCAGGTTCCGGGCCGTCAGGGGTCAAGAACAATCCTGTGGATTTCGGTGACGCTCCGGACAATCCTCGGGACCCGGATCGCTTCCTTGACACCGATCCAGCGCACAAGAAACAAACAGAGGTAAGGCTTCGTTTCATCCCCAGCGGACTTGCCAATGAAGTCTTCCTCGATGTTTTTGAGCGCGTGCAGTCGTTTGAGCCCGGCGTAGGCCTGCCCCAGCGGCTGTTCGATGCCTATGCAAGAGAAGTCGCCCGCGTAGACCAGGATGGCGATGGTGTTGTCTCTTTCGCCGAAGCCGACATTGACGGCACCTCCGACGGTCTGCCGAACACCCGACTGTACTTGCCGGCAACAGTGTTCGATCGTTTCGCTATGACTCGCGAAATCAACGATGGTCTGCTAGCCCCCAGATTCGCGCCGGGACAGAGGGGTTACGTCCTCGGGGGACTCCTCCACTTGGTGAATCCGGCAGTTCCGGCGTCAGAGGGCAGAGACTCTGACAATCGATAAATCCGATAAAGGCGATGGATAGAAAGCGCACTGATAGGTGCCTGCTTCTTAGCAGGCACCTTTTTCGCGAAGGAGCAGAAAATAATTTTTGTCTCAAGGGGGATTTTTCCACGTTGGGCGACTAAGTAGACAGTGGGTAAGGAGACGATGAGTCCAGCCACACTGCGTGGTGCGCGGTGCTAGCAATCAAAGCCCTTTTACCCGATGGCTAAGAACAGAATCAGACGCTCTTCCCCAATCTATAGCTCTCAATTCCGGAGGTAGGAAATGTACCAGGTTCGAGGTTTGTTTACACGTTGCGCGGCGGTATGCGCTGTAGTTCTCGCCCTCGCTAGTCTTTCCACTAAATCAAGTATGGCGCAAGGCCTAGATCAGCCCGGGGCGGTTTACGTTCTGAGCAATCAAAGCCCGAACAGCGTCTTGGTCTATGCTCGATCCGCAAATGGAACACTGTCATTTTCAGGAAGTTTCTTGACTGGCGGTACAGGCGCAGGAACTGGAGTGGATCCGCTGGGTTCACAGGGATCGATAGTGCTTGCAGGTGGAAACCGTTTTCTTTTTGCTGTTAATGGTGGAAGCAATGATGTCTCCGCCTTTGCTGTCGATGCGCAAGGTCTGCGACTGCGACTTCTCGATAGAAAGTCGTCGGGAGGCACAATGCCGGTCAGCGTCGCTGCTCAGGGGAATTTGGTTTATGTCGTCAACGCCAGCGGCAGCATCCAGGGGTTCACTTTCGATCCTGTTAGCGGGCATCTCTCTGCAATATCGGGCGCTACGCAAGCGCTTCCTGGAGGAGCATCGGCTGGCCCAGGTCAAATCGGAATTTCTCCGGATGGAGCGGTGCTGATTGTGACCGAAAAAAGCACCAACACTATTGATACTTGGCAGATAAATTCTCAAGGCGCAGCGGTGAACGGCACGACGACCGGCTCCGGGTCTGGAACGGTTCCGTTCGGGTTCACGTTCATTCAGCCCGGCTTGCTGCTCCTTACCGATGCCGGCCTGAGTGCGGTTGCGTCTTATCAAGTCAACGATGATGGCAGCCTGAACCTCATCACGGGTGCTGTGCCCGACGGTGGAAAGGCGAATTGCTGGGTCGTGGTCACCAAGAATGGGCGCTATGCCTACGCCTCGAATACTGGAAGTGGGAACGTATCGAGCTATACGATTGCGCGAGAGGGCTCCGTCACTCTGCTCAATACCGCGGCTGCGGGCTCGCTGGTCGCCCCAATTGACGCGGCGTTAAGTGAGAACGGGCAATTCTTCTTTATTCGCGAGGGGGCCACAGGCACGATGGCTGGCTTTCACGTGGAGAGTGATGGCAGCCTGACCCCAATTGGCACAACTGGTGGTCTGCCGAACGGCGCGCAAGGTTTGGCGGCGCGATAGCTCTTCCCCGGAAATGGCAGGCTGAGGCGTGGGTTGACGTACCGCTCCTCAGCAAGGCACCTATGAAACATTATCCCAATCCGCGCATCATCTCTGCCGTGAAAGCCTCTGCTGCGACGTTCGCAATTTTACTTTTGGCATCCGTGTTCGGTTCAGGCCTAGCCAATTCGTATCCCAGGCCTCAAATCCCATCGGCGGTCGGGCAGGTCGCACTTGACTTTACACTCAAGGATCAGGACGGTAAGGATTTCAAGCTCTCCGATCAGCATGGCCATTGGGTTTTGCTTTTCTTTTACCGGGGATATTGGTGACCATACTGCATGACCGAACTGCGCGAGTTCGCGCGGCAGAGTGAAGACTTAGCAAAGCGTGATGTCCGCTTGGTTCCGATCAGTGTCGATGACCAACAGCACGCACGTGAGGCTTGGGAAAAAGCAGCCAATAAGAAATTCACAATTCTTAGTGATCCTGGCGCAAGCGTCATCAGGAAATATGGTTTACTGCACGAACACGGAGCCGAAGGCGGGGAAGACATCGCATTACGCACCTCGATCCTCATCGGGCCTGATGGACGTGAGAGATGGCGACGCGTAAGCAAGTCGGTTCCTGATATTCCCAGCTGGAACGAGACATTGACACAAATCAAAGCCGCACAAGCCAGTGCCGATGCTAAACATTGAAAAAATTGTCTCCGAATCTTCGTTCAGCGAGCGTTTCTCGGTTCTCATTTTCAGATATGTCGAGAAGGCGATGAGGTGAAGCAAATATCGGAGAGGATTAATGAGTGAAGTCGTTTACATCTCGGGTGGACACCGCCAGGCTGGAAGAAATACCTGTGCTCCATAGATCGCCTATTTCGAGAGGCACGGCAGCAAGCCGGCCTTCCGAAAAAACTGGTCCTTTATTGCGCCCGCCACGACTACGGCACTCGGGTCCTTATGCGAACCGGGAACCTGTCTGCTGTCATGAGGACAATGGGCCATCGAGACGTGAAGACTGCGATGCATTATCAACATCCGGAACTTGATGTCGTCCGTGCCGCGCTGGATTGCGGCGCAGCAACGGAAACTGCTGAAATGCGGGCGTAGCGAAAAAGGTTACGACACCTTTTACGACACGCCCGCAAAACCTCAAGCTCGGCAAGTCATTGACAACTGTGGCGATTGTGCTCGAGAAGAAAATCCTTCACGAATAATCGGCCGGTATCCGACTATTTCGATGTGTTCACGCGACGCTCTCGCGTTCGGAGTCGCTGGTTGAATGTGGATCGCCAGCAAGCCGAACGAACAGGATTGGATTCCCTTCGTCCGATCGAGGCAGAATGCCGTGTCGTTGTCCATGTCGATAAACCAGGTTCATGACTTTTCGAATTTCGGTCAGGGTGCTGGTTTGAAGCTGGTGTTCCCGTTCGATTTTTTTGAACCAGTCTTCCAAAGCGTGAAGGTCTACTTGGTCATCATGACAAACGGAACAGGTGCCGGCCGTCTAGGTATATCTCCTGGTATTACGAACGGGCCTGAGGTCGCCCGCGTTCATGCCGAAGAAGCGCGGTGCTCCTCTCGTGAACTGGGGGATTGAGCCACCCGTAATTTTGGAGTTTGAGGAACTAGGAAGGGTGGTGAAGCCGCCCTGGGACTTCCTTGCCCGAGCCGAACGAGAACTCCGCCACCTCGTTGCGGAAACCAGGCCAGAGGTTGTTGTCACCTTCGGGCCAGACGGAGCCTACGGTCATCCCGACCATTGTCTGGCCGGAGATGTAGTTACGAGAGTCGTGCAGAGCGGGGCCGAAGGCGCGCCTCGCCAGCTCCTCTATTTTGGTTTTCCCAAGGACCAGCTTTCCCACTGGCACGGGCAGGAGCCGCTATCAGCAACAGAACCTTCGTATTTGACAGTGGGTGTTCCGTATTCGAAGGATGACCTCTTGGCTTTTCAAAAATCGCTCAGACGCTACAAGACGCAGTTTCTACCTGAGGAAATTGACGCGCTTTCAAAACAGGCTGACGATTTGTGGGGAGGGCGTATCTACCTGCGTCCCTGGTTTGGTACAGAAGAAGGCGACGACCTTTTTGCCCTGAAGGACCACTAGAACTTAGGAAGGTGGAACGGGCCTCCGAATGGCTGGCCATCTGGAATGGTTGAGCCGGACAAGAGCAGGATTGAACCAGACGCGGGTGCAGCCTAAAGATTTGGCGAGCACTAGCGTGAACGCACCTGTGACAATGTTCTCAACTGTTGCGCCATATCCTAGTCGTCGGTTCGAGCGGCCGACAATTCGCAGAGGGGATGAGCCTCTACCCGGTGAATCCCTGGAAAGCGACGAGATGCTCAGATTGTTACTGCCCCTCGTCCATGTCGTTAAAAACTCAAGCGCAAGGTCGAGGTGGTGGCACGCGAAGAAGCGGGTTTACGCTTCGAACCCTTTGCGACGCGAATGAATGTAAACCTTTTTGGGAAGGGCTTGGCACGTGATACACACGAAGATGGCAAGGTCCGCCGCTGGGATCAACTCATTTGTGAACTTTTAGGCAAACCTTCTCTTATGGAATTGTGGTGAGGCAGGGCTTCGAGTTCGGCACGCTCGGGTCAGAGCCGCCTTTCGTTGACTGGCGAATGCCGCGTCCGTAAGATGAAGCGATCCGAAAGACCAAGAATTTTCTGATGCTCGGCCAAACCATTTCGCGCTACCGCATTGTCGAGAAACTCGGCGGCGGCGGCATGGGAGTGGTCTACAAGGCTGAGGACATTGAACTGGGTCGTTTCGTTGCGCTCAAGTTTTTGCCTGATGACGTTTCCCGAGATCCGCAGGCCTTAGAGCGGTTCCGTCGAGAAGCGCGCTCTGCCTCCGCCCTAAACCATCCCAACATCTGCACAATCTACGACATTGGCAAGAGTGGTGAGCAATCGTTCCTCGCAATGGAGTTTCTGGAAGGCACCACGCTGA
>Ga0070717_10001521_pt1 | contig 16061 bp, 16 predicted proteins | sample LARL113metaG_FD_71366 | JGI IMG/M metagenome (GOLD analysis project Ga0070717, IMG submission 71366) | Corn, switchgrass and miscanthus rhizosphere microbial communities from Kellogg Biological Station, Michigan, USA - LAR L11-3 metaG | ecosystem: Host-associated > Plants > Roots > Rhizosphere ... | reverse complement strand
ATCGGCGGCCGGATTGTCGATCAAGACTTGAGGCGTAAAATCTTGCAACAGCGACGCCGCGCCCCCGATGTGCAGCGAATCCCCGTGGCTGAGCAGCAATCCGTGGATTCGATTCACGCCCGCTGCGTACAAGTATTGCCGCAGCAAGCGGTCGTAATCCCGCTCGCTCCCACAATCAAACAACCAATCCGCACGAGGCGCGCGCACATGCACAGCCGCGCCTGCGCCGGCGTCCAGCACAGTAATTCTTGTATTCGCTTGCTCAGGCCACTGCGGTCGAGCGACATAATAATGACCGCCCGGAAGTTGCGCGAACCAATGCACGAGAGCGAGAACGAGTCGCGCCAGACACCAGTTGGCATTGTTGAAAACAATGGAAAGCCAACCGAGCAGTGGCGCAGTCAATATAGACAACATCGCAATGGCAAGAATGAAAAATGCGATCGGGACAACCACCAGATTGGCGATCAACGAAACTGGCGCAATGAGATGAAAATACCAAAGGATGAGTGGCAGCGACCCGAGCCAGGCCGCCAGCGAAACCGAGCCGCCGCGACAAATGTATTCGAAAGTAACACCAAACAGGCGGCGCGCCCCGCTCAATAAACTTCGCGGCAAAAATGGATCTGCAGCGGTGAAGCGGCGCAAAAATTGAAAGAGCGGATCGGCCAGTAAAATAATCGAGCCGACAACAGCGAAGGAAAGTTGAAAACCGGTGGAAAAAAGTTCGTTCGTATCCCAGGCGAGGAGAAAGAATGCCGCAGCCGCCAGGCCGTTAAGCACGAAAACTTTTCGTTCGAAAAAGAAACCGCCTAGCAGTATCGAGCTCATCACCGCGGCCCGTACGCTAGAGACGTGCAATCCTGTAACGGCCGCGTAAAAAAGTAGAAGTGGAATGATTAACCGCGTCGCCCATTTGCGCGAAAGGCGGCCAACAGTCGCTAATACCCATAACAGTTGGGCCACAATCCCGACATGTAAGCCGGCTACCGCGAAAAGATGCAGAGTGCCGGTTTGTTGAAAAGGTTCCTCAATGTCTTCCGGCGTCTGATGCCGCAGGCCGAGCGCGATTCCACTGACGAAATTTTGCACGTCCGGCGAATCTTCCAAAGATCGACAAAGAATTCTTTGCATCCAAGCGCGCGAGGCTTGCGCAGCGCGCAGAATCGGATTCCCGCCATCGTGTTGAAGCAAGACTCCGTCCTCGGCATAACGAACGAATAAAGTCCGGCGAACATCGCGTCGCGCCAGATAGGAGCGCATGTCGAACTCACCTGGATTGCGCGGCGGCGAGATTGGCTCGGCAATCCCGAAAAATCTAAACTGGTTGCCAAACTGGGGCTCGCCGCGCCATCGGACCAATAACGTCGCGGCGGTCGGCAGAGTTCGTCCTTGAATCTCGATGGTTTCGAGCTTGAACATGAAAGTCGCGAACCCGTTGGTTGCGATCTTTGGTTCATCCGCCACAGATCCTGTCGCGTTAATGGCGCGCGGCCGATCGCCGAGTTGTGCAGCCAGACGCAGACCTGGCGTATCTTGGGTTTGGGAGCTGTGCAGCAGGAAGAATCCGAGACTCACCAATGCATATGTCGATCCTGCCGTTGGCCAGCGAAGCAACGCTAAACCGGCAGCGACAAACGCTGCCCCAACTGGCAGCCAGCCGGCTTGCGGGAGCGGAAAAAAATCCGCCGCAATAATCCCGAGCGCGGCCATCATTGCCAGACCGACAAACGGTTGGCGTGGCGCCCCCGTTTTTTGTGTCTTACCGGTCGCAGGTGCCCGGTTCGTTCGATTCGCCATCGATTCGGCGACTAAGATCGAGAAGCCGGCACCAACAACACGGGACGACCACTACGCTTCAACACGCCCTCGGTGACACTGCCGACTAACAAGTTATACATTGCACCGTGACCATGCCGGCCCATTACGATTAAGTCGGGTTTAATCACATCCCCGGTGCGCAGAATTTCTTCAACAACGTCGCCAACGGGTTCGTGAAGCGTTACTCGCACTCCGGTTTGCTCGATTTCCTTTTGCCAGTCGGTCAACTTTGCCCTGTCTCGCTCGTCGGTGGGAGCTGGCTGCGGGAGAGGTTCGGCAATCGGGAGGCTCGACATCGGCATGAGGTCGGGCATTCCCGCCACTCCGTAGCCAAACGCGCTGGGTGGGACGAGGGCGCTCAGTTCCTTCACGTGCACCAAATGGATTTCCGCGCCGAACGATTTCGCCACCTGGCCCGCCAATTCGAGCACGCTCGGCATGGCCGCCGAGAAATCGACCGGGACGAGAATACTTTTCATGAGCCGCTTGCACCATCTTAGGCTCCCCTAACCATTGCGCTCAACTGGAAATAAGCAGCCTGCGCCGTAGTTTTGAGCTGTGGACGATCTTTTCAGCGAGGAGGAAGATGTCGATCTTGCCGGCGCAAACAGCCCGGCGCCGCTCGCCACGCGCATGCGACCACGTTCGCTCGAAGAATTCGTCGGCCAGGAACACATTCTCGCCCCGGGAAAATTACTTCGGCGCGCGATCGAAGCTGATCATTTACCTTCGGTGATCTTGGCCGGTCCGCCCGGTACCGGAAAGACAACTTTGGCGCACATTATCGCCGAAATGACACACGCCAAATTTATGCGGCTGAGCGGAGTGGAAAGCAACGTCGCGGAGATGCGCCACGTGATTGCGGCGGCAACGAATCGACTTCGCAATTCCGGACAGAAAACAATTCTCTTCATCGATGAGATCCATCATTTCAACAAGGCGCAGCAGGACATTCTGCTGCCCGATGTGGAAAGCGGACATCTCCGGTTGATCGGCGCGACGACTTACAACCCGTTTTTCTATGTCACCAGCCCACTCGTCTCGCGCTCGCAGGTTTTCCAACTCGAGCCGCTCACCGTTGAGCAGCTCGAGCAACTGATCGATCGCGCGCTGGCCGACGAACGGCGCGGACTCGGCAACTACAGCGTTAAGATCGACAATGACGCCCGCCGGCATTTGGCGAAGCTCAGCGACGGCGACGCACGCAAATGCTTGAATGCGCTCGAGATTGGTGTGCTGACGACAAAGCCAAAAATGGCGCGACCGTCCCCGGTTGGGATGGGAAAAAAAGCAAGCGAGGACGCTCGTCCTGCCATCCATTTCACGCTCGCGATCGCCGAAGAAAGCATTCAGCAGAAAGCGGTCGTTTATGATCGCGCGGGGGACGCGCATTACGACACCATCAGCGCGTTCATCAAAAGCATGCGCGCTTCTGATGAAAAAGGCTCGATGTATTGGCTCGCGAAAATGTTGCATGCCGGCGAAGATTTTCGCTTCATCGCACGTCGCATCATGATTTTTGCGAGCGAAGACATTGGTCTCGCCGATCCAGAAGCATTACCGCTAGCTATCGCCACGCAGCAAGCGGTGGAATTTGTTGGCTTGCCGGAAGCGCGAATTCCACTCGCCCACGCCACCGCCTACATGTGCCGCGCAAAAAAAAGTCGCGAAGCTTACGATTCGCTCAACGCCGCGACGGAAAAGATCGAGATGGAACAAACCAAGCGCGTCCCCGAACATCTCAAAAACAAACACTTTCCGGTAAATCCAGGTCGGTAGGGCGCGACCGCGGGGCGCGCCGAATAGACAACAATTGGCACGCTTCGTTTACGTTTCTGTGCAATCATTCTTCGAATGCCGTGGCAACCACTGTGGCATTATGACCGCCGAAGCCGAATGAGTTGTTCATAGCGACCCGCACTTTCTTTTCTTTTGCCTTGTTCGGCGTGTAATCGAGGTCGCAGAGCGGATCGGGGTTCTCCAGATTGATGGTGGGCGGGATAACGCCGTCGCGGATCGACAGTGCGCAGACCGCTGTCTCGACTGCACCGGCGCCGCCTAACAAGTGGCCGGTCATCGATTTGGTGGAACTGATCGGGATTTTATGCGCCCGCTCGCCAAACACCGCCTTGACGGCGTGCGTTTCACTGATATCGCCCAGAGCGGTGGACGTGGCGTGGGCATTTATGTAATCGACCTCGTTAGGCGAAATGCGCGCGTGATCGAGCGCCATTTTCATAGCACGGGCGGCGCCTTCGCCGTCTTCCGGCGGTGCAGTCATATGGTAGGCGTCGGCAGAAAGACCGTAGCCGGCGAGCTCGCAATAAATTTTCGCGCCCCGCGCCTTCGCGTGTTCGAGTTCTTCCACAACAACGACGCCGGCGCCTTCGCTCATAACAAAGCCGTCGCGGTCGCGATCGAACGGGCGCGAGGCGCGCTCCGGCTCGTCATTGCGCCGACTCAGCGCTTTCATGGCGGAAAATCCGGCAAGACCGAGTTCGACAATGGGGGCTTCGGAACCGCCGGCGAGAAAAATCTCGCCGTCGCCGAATTTGATCATCCGCCACGATTCGCCGATTGCGTTGTTGGAAGTGGCGCAGGCGGTGACGATGCACATGTTTGGACCGCGCAATCCAAATTCCATCGAGATGACACCGCTGGCCATGTTGCTGATGAGCATTGGAATCGTGAATGCCGAGACACGCTGCGGACCTTTGTTCATCAAGGTGCTGAATTGTTCTTCGAGTGTTTTCAGTCCGCCGATGCCACTGCTAATTAGCACGCCGAAGCGATCCCGATTTACCCGCACAAGATCGATGCCGCTGTCTTGCATCGACATCTTTGCCGCGGCCATGGCGAGCTGAGCGAAGCGGTCGGTGCGCCGAACATCTTTTGGATTTTTGAAAAATTTCTTCGGTTCAAAATCGCGCACTTCGCCGGCGATCTGGCAATCGTAACCGGTAGTATCAAACGCCTGAATCTTGCGAATACCGCTGACGCCGTTTTTCAAGTTCGACCAGAACGTTTCTAAATCGTTGCCGACCGGCGTAGTTACCCCGAGACCAGTGATGACGACTCTGCGGCTGCTCATAAGAAATGCGATTGGTAATTGGTAATCAGTGAATAGCCGTCCGCGAAGATTATTTACCAATCACCGTCACAAATCGCCATTCACTTTCTCAACTCGTGCCCATCCCGACGCTTTGGACTGCTTGAAAAAGTTTTCCTTCGGTTTTGATCGAGGGCGCGATGATGATTTCAGTTTGCTGAAACTCCGCGAGCGTGCGCGCGCCGACGTTACCCATGCAAGTGGTGATGGCGCCGACCAAATTTTGGCTGCCATCATCGACTTCGGCCGGCCCGAAAAGAATCTGTTTCAAAGAACCTGTGCTGCCGACTTTTATGCGCGTACCACGCGGCAAGTTCGCATGCGGGGTCGCCATGCCCCAATGATAACCTTCTCCCGGGGCTTCGCGCGCCTTGGCAAACGCGCTCCCGACCATCACGGCGTCTCCGCCGCAGGCGAGCGCTTTGCAAACATCGCCGCCTTTGCTCATGCCACCATCGGTGATGATCGGAACATAACGCGCGGTTTTTTTGAAATAAGCGTCGCGCGCAGCCGCACAATCCACCGTCGCTGTGACCTGCGGCACACCGAGGCCGAGCACACCACGCGACGTGCACGCTGCGCCCGGGCCCACGCCGACTAAAACTGCGGCGGGCCCACACTCCATCACCTCGAACGTGACCTCGTAGCCGACCGTGTTCCCGACGATCACCGGAAGGCGCATCTCGCGGCAAAACTTTTCCAAATCGAGCGATTTGTATTCCGAAGAAATATGCCGCGCGGTTGAGACGGTGCTTTGCACGACAAAAACATCCGCGCCCGCTTCCTGCGCGATTGGGCCAAATTCAGCCGCGCGCTGCGGGATTGAACTCACGGCCGCAATCGCGCCGCCATCTTTAATTTGCCGAATCCGGGCGGCGATCAGATCGGGTTGCACCGGTTCCTGGTAAATCTTTTGTAGCAGCGCGGTGACCTCAGACTGGTCCGTCTCAACAATTTTTTGCAGAACTTCCTGCGGATTTTTGTAGCGCGTTTGCACGCCTTCGAGATTCAAGACGGCCAGACCGCCAAGCTTGCTCATGGCGACGGCAAAGCGAACATCGACAACTCCATCCATCGCGCTGGCCAGGATCGGAATTTTTAATTCAAGCGGCTCGGCATTTTTGCGCGGCAGACGAAAACTAATATCCACTTCGTTCGGATTAATCGTGATGCGTCCGGGCACGAGCGCGATCTCGTCGAACCCATAAGTAACGCGCGCCTTGCGATTGCGGCCAATCCACATTCCCATGTCTTAAATCTGCTCCAATCTGTATCGTTCGTTCAAGCTGCCGCAGCGCGGACAGCGTGGAAGCAGCGCCGCCGTTCGATCTTCAAATTCGAATGCGCAAATCACGCAACGCAGCCGGTAATGCAGCGCGCGCCGCTCGCGGCGGCGACGGCCCCACTCACCAACTAACCAGAGAACAAAAATCGTGGCAAGGGAAAGCAGCAGATAAATTGTGACCAACGCAGCGAGGCTGACTCGGATCACGGCGTGGGCGCGCTTGTCGACGTTGGCTTCGGGCGCGCGACGTCGTTGCCCCATTCAACGGTCGCGGTTCCCCAAACCAAAGCTTGGTCGCTCGTCGTGGATCTTGCCGGAAAACGGCAGAGCGCGAGATAACTTCGCGCCTGGCCATCGAGCGCCGGGTCGGCCGATGAATTCAACGGGAAAGAATAGAGAATCTCGCCGCGACTGCTTACTGCGATTCGAAAACGGACAGCCTGGGGCGGTTCGTTTGTTGAAGCGGTAAACTTCAATGAAGGTAGCGCTGGCACTCCGAGGTTCTCGATTTCTCTCGAAAACGTGACCGTGGTCGGAAGGACGCCGATTTTTTGCACCGCCGCGCGCGGACGGGCCATCGGCGCAGCGCCCGGTGGTTGCGAACTGGGCAAACGAAGATCGACAACCAGCGGCGGCGGCTCCTTTAAAACCGGTTCGCTCGCGACGTAGGATGGAACGTGCTCCACTTTTGGCAGGATGTACGCCCTTGCCTCGCTCGGACGTTGAGTACGCGATGCCAGCGCGGGATCTTCCGCCTCCACCCAGCGCAAGAGAGTGCGCCCTTCTTCTGAACCCGGTGTGATCAAGGTGAGTCGCGCTGGTGGTGGCAAAAGCGCCATGGTCGGCGGGTAAACAATTTGGAAAATGTAAAAACAAGCAGCGTGCGCGATTAAGGAGAGTACGAGAAACCCGGCAATGGCCAGATTGCGACGGCGGGGAAAGTCCCAAGTAAAAATGAGCGGCTCAAGGGCAGACGAAGACAAGACCGACATCTTATTTGGGCGGAGCTGTGGCCAATGCGACGGAACCAATCCCGTGCTCGAGGGCCGCGTTCGTCACGGCGACCACTAATTCGTAGGGCGTAAGCCGATCGGCCTTAATGACGATGGAACGATTCTCGCGTTTGGCCGCATCCAGCAGAGGACCGATTTTTTCGAGAGTTGTCTTTTGATCGCGAAAATAAATGGCAGGCGCGCCGCCGCCGGTGATGCTGATGATTTGCTGATTTTGCAGTGGGCCAAGCGTGAAACGTGAAAAGGGCAAGGAAACAGTAATACCCGGTTGCAAAATAAAGTTCGAGCTCAGCAGCAGAAAAAAAATCAAGAGAAAGACGACGTCGAGTGCCGGAACAATCATCAGCCAACCGAAGTCATGTTCCTTCGTGCGGCTAAGCTTCATGCGCTGAGAGCAGTTCCGATTCTTGCCGGTTGACGATTCTAACGGTCGAGGCGCGCCTCACGTCCTGGCGGGGTTTTTTCAGACGGCGGTTGAAAGCTGATTATGCCGCTTACCTCCTCGCTGTCTTTCAACAAGTGGACGATCTCAATGCCGGCGCGCTCCATTTCATGCAGCATTGTGTTGACACGCGACGAGAGGTAACTGTAGGCAACGAAAGTCGGCGTCGCGACGACGAGACCAGCCGCCGCGGTGAGCAGACTTTTGTAAACCCCGCCGGAAAGTTCCGTGACGGTGGCGTAGCCTCCGTGGGAAGCAATCGTGCCGAAGGCATCGATCATTCCGGCGACTGTTCCGATTAGTCCAAGTAATGGCGCAAGAAAAGCGAGCGTAGCCAGCACGCCGAGGAACCGCTCGAGCCTCGGCACCTCCAGTTGTGCGGCTTCCTGAACGATCTCGCGCAACTCTGATCGTGGCGCAGCGTGCTGAACAAGAGCGGCGTGAATGACGCGAGCGACCGGGCCGGGCGTTCCTGCCGCTTCATGTAATGCTTCAGCAAAATTACGACGCTGAATAAGATTCGACAGGCCTTTGAGAAATTCGCCCACGTGAATGTTAGCACGATGCAAATAAAAAAAGCGTTCGGCGAAAACGGCCATGCCGATGATGCTGCAGGCAAGGATCGGCCACATCAGCAATCCGCCTTTTTGGATGTAATCGATCACGCCCAATCCTCTAGACCGCTTTGGGCACAGAGGCAAGCTGTTGTAGCCGCGATAGGTGGATCGACCTGCCTGCTCGCGAAAGCTTTCCGAGCTCCAGGGGCGACGTCATCAATATGCGGCTTCGTCGCCAAATCTAACATTGAGTAAGAGACCGCTCGCTCCCAGCGTGTCGCTGCCGCGGCCACAACTCAGCGTATGACCCGGTTGTGAGGTTTGGGAGTCGGAGTCGGCGTAGTTGAGCTTGCGACGAGTTTTCCGGAAGCATCATATAAGGAGTAGCCCGTTCCCTTGCCGGCTTGGTTGTAGCTGTAAACAAACTTATTGATCACGGAGTCGTCCTTTGTGAGGTGGGTTTCCTCTTCCAGGCGACCGGCCGCGTCATATTTATATTGACTCTTAAACCGAAGCTTGTCGTCCGGGCCGAAAATGATCCCGCTGGAAAAACGGCCGGCATCGTCGATTTCGTAACGAATTCTGCCAAGCAGCTTGCCATCTGGTGCACTGGTGGTCGCAGTCGCTTTGTGGTGCACGTTATCAAATTCGTAAGTCGTGCGTGAGCCATCGGAATTAAGCGATACCCTCACCCGGACCGCATCAGTTAGACTTGGCTCTGGTGTTTGCGCCAAGCCGAAGGGCAAAAGAAAAACAACAGCCACGAATGTAATCGTCGAACCACGCAGCGGCGATGTCATGACTTGCGAAACATCCAACATCCATTATCGAACGTCCAACGCCGAATCCAACGCGTCGCTATAATACCGATCCCGCAATCGCGGGAGAGATATCTGACACAAGGTCGAAAAAGATTGAATTATTTTATTGACCGCTATCGGGGAAGGTGGTTAAAAGTGGTGGAAAGTGGGTTAGAATGGATCGACCCGCCACCCGCGCATGGATACGCCTTCTCAAACTTTCTACGCCGGCGAGTTCCGTCACTTCATCGACGAAAAAAATCGAATCACCATTCCCGCGCGCTGGCGACGCGATGGTGCCGAGGAATTCATCATTCTTCCGGAAGCGAATCATCAATTTCTCCTGGTCATGCCGCCTGAGGAATTTTCTCGCATGAGCGCGGCCGCCGAATCGGATACAAACATTTCGGCGCGCGACCGTCGCGTTTTTTTCCGCCAACTGCACGCGCGCGCGCAACACGGCGCCGCCGATCGACAAGGGCGTCTGGTCCTGCCGGAAGACCTTTGCAAAGAAATTGGATTGAAAGGCGAAGTGGCGCTGGTCGGGGGTCGCGGGCGTTTTGAAATTTGGAATTTACAACGCTGGAAACGCGCTCACGAGGAAGAGGCGCCCACGTATCAGCACGTGGCCAACCTGATCGGTTTGTGAGCAAGATCGAGATGAATGCATTGTTATTTGAGCGGCCCGTTTGGTTCGCAACCGGCCCATTGGTTTTGGAAGAGGAGGCGCAGGATATGGAAGATTTCACCTATCACCGTCCGGTGCTCGCAACCGAAGCTGTGGAATTGCTTGCGCCGCGTCCCGGTTCGCTCGTCGTCGATGCAACGGTAGGCGGGGGCGGGCATACCGAAGCGCTTCTGCACGCGGGCGCAGACATACTCGCACTTGATCAAGATCCAGATGCAATCGAATACGCGCGGGAAAAACTGGCTCATTGCGGCAGTCGCGTCACTCTGCGCCAGGCAAACTTCCGTCTCGCGGACAAAATTCTCGAAGAACTCGGAATCTCCAAGATAGGGGGGGCGATTCTCGATCTCGGCGTTTCTTCGCGCCAACTCGAAAACGCCGAACGCGGTTTCAGCGTGATGCGCAGCGGCCCCCTCGACATGCGAATGGATCCGCGAACGTCATTGACCGCAGCCGACATCGTTAACCGATACAGCGAAGAAGATCTCACTCGTTTGTTCCGCGATCTCGGGGAAGAACCGGCCGCACGGCGCATTGCCAGTTCGATCGTAAAAATGCGAAAGAGCGCGCCGTTTCAGGAAACTTTACAACTGGCCCGCGCCATCGAAAAAGTGGTTGGCCGGCACGGGCGCCGGCATCCGGCCACGCAAGTTTTTCAGGCACTGCGCATGGAAGCGAACGACGAGCTCGGCGCGCTTGAACAAGGTCTGCACGTCTTGACCGCACGTCTCGAACCAACTGCGCGCATCGCTGTCATTACATTCCATTCGTTGGAGGATCGGATAGTGAAGAATTTCTTCCGCGATCGCAGCCGCGAATGGATCGACAAGCCGGAATGGCCGGCAGCGCGGCCCAACCCGAAGCGTGATTTGAATTTGATCACGGCCAAACCAATCGAGCCTAGCGAGAACGAACGCCGCATAAACCCGCGCGCCCGCAGCGCCAAATTGCGCGTCGCGGAAAAAATTGCATGAATCATTCCCGCCGAAAAAATTGGAACACGGTCAATGCCCCCTCCCTCGCGCGTTGGATTGTGCTAACCGTGTTTTCCGCGCTGACCGGTTTAAGCTACGTCTATTTGACATTGCAACTCTATCACCTGGGTGATCGCAAAAAAGCGTTCGAGACGGAATTGGCCAGCTTGCGCACGCAAAATGACGTTGCTCGCGTGCAGATCGCGGCACTCACTTCACGCTCGGCCTTGCAACGCCGGCTGAAAGAAGGCTATCTCAAAATGATTCCGATCGCCGAGCGTAACATTGTTCGCCTAACGATGCCGGCCACAAATTCGGAAGACGCCCTCCAGCCTGTTTCGAATCGGCGGGTTGACAGATGAAATGGGACAGCCGGAACCGATGTGCACTTGTGTGCTTTGCTTTCACGGGGCTTTTCAGTGTTTTCTCGTTTCGACTGATCTACCTGCAAATGATCAAGCACGACGAGTACGCTGCACTTGCAGCTGAGAAACACGTTTACAAGCAAACCATTTTCGCCGAGCGCGGCGCGATCTTCGACGCCAACCAGGAGGTCCTGGCGCATAATGTTCCAGTCGAGACGGTAGTGGCCGACGCGACGCATTTGAATAACGCCGAAGCGATTGTCGATCTTGTCAGCAGCGCTTTGAAGGTTCCCCGCGCGGAGTTGGCGGAAAAACTGCAAGGCGATCGCCGCTACATCGTGATCAAACGCGAAGTGCCGGAAGCGGTTGCCGAGTCCCTACGCGAAAAATTGCGGACGGGAAATTTGCGCGGCCTCTATTTCGAACAGGACGCGACACGCATTTATACGAATGGCGCGATGCTTTGCCATGTCATCGGATTCACCGATTTTGACCACCACGGGATCCAGGGCGTGGAAGCGTCGATGGACGAATATCTGCGCGGCCAGGACGGTTTTCGTTATATCGAGCACAATCGCGCCGGCCAGGAGATCGTACTCTATCGCGGTCAGGAACGTGCGCCGCGCGATGGTTATCAGGTGCACCTCACCGTCGATCTGAATTTACAAAACATCGTCGAGAACGAAATCAACCTCGCTGTGCGCGAATACACTCCGCAAAAAGCGACTATCATTTTGATGCGACCGCAGACCGGGGAAATCCTGGCGATGGCCAATCGCCCAAATTTCGATCTCAACCAGCGCGCGGAAGCGAAACCGGAACAGATGAAAAACCGCGCCATCATCGACATGATGGAGCCGGGCTCAACATTCAAGATCGTGACAGCGGCCGCCGCCTTAAACGAACATAAAGTTGGCCTCGACTCGACGATCTTTTGCGAAAACGGTGTTTGGAATTTCGGCGGAACGGCGCTGCACGATCACGCGGCTTACCAAGATTTAAGCGTCAAAGACATTCTCGTGAAGTCGAGCAACATCGGTGCGGCCAAGCTTGCGGTCAGCCTCGGCGATCAAAAATTCTACGAATACATCCGCCGGTTCGGCTTTGGTGAGCGGACTGGAATTGAGCTTCCCGGCGAGATCCCCGGTTTGGTGCGTTCGCCGCGATCGTGGAGCAAAATTTCCATCACGCACATTCCGATGGGACATGAAATTGCCGTAACGCCGTTGCAGATGACCGTTGCGATGTCGGCGATCGCCAACGGCGGCAAACTTGTGACGCCGCGAATCGTCAAATCAATCACGACGGCCGACGGTAAAATGGTAAGCTCGCTTTCGCCCGTCGTTTTGCGTCAGGTCATCTCTGCCGAGACAGCCAGACAAATTGGTAATGCGTTGCGCGGAGTCGTCAGCGATCGCGGTACCGCCGCCGCCGCGGCCGTTCCGGGCTTCACCATCGCTGGCAAGACCGGGACGGCCCAAAAGGTTGATCCGCACGGCGGCTACGAAAAGGGCCATTACGTTGTGTCTTTCACCGGTTATCTCCCCGCCGACCATCCAGAATTTGTCGGACTCGTCGTTCTGGACGACGCGCATACGAGCAGGCCGGAATTAAATTACGGCGGTCTCGTCGCCGGGCCGATCTTTTCGCGCATCGCTGAAAAAGCTGCGCGCTATCTCGATCTTGAGCCGCATGAGGAAATTCGCAAAGCCCTGCCGGTGGAGCGGGTTGCCTTAACCAATGCCTCACGCCATTGAATACCGCACGCCCGCATGGTGAAACCTCATGCAGCTCAAAACTCTCCTCACCGCGATTTCCGTCCGCCAAATCATCGGCCAACCTGATCGCGCAGTGGAAAGCATCGCGTATGACTCGCGCCGTGTGCAAAGAAATGGCTTGTTCGTGGCGCTGCGCGGAGAAAAATTTGACGGACACGATTTCATCGAACAGGCCGTCGAAAAAGGCGCGTCCGTGATTGTCGCGGAGCGCGAACAAAAATATCCGCGTGCCACCTCCGTCGCTGTTGAAAACACGCGCACCGCGCTAGCGGATCTGAGCGCCGCTTTTTACGGCTACCCGGCGCGAAAATTAAAACTCGCGGGCATCACGGGCACGAACGGCAAAACCACGACTACATTTTTGATCCAACACATCTGTGAAAAAGCCGGCGTGCGTTGCGGACTGATCGGCACGGTGCGTTACCAACTGGGCGAGCGCGTTCTGCCGGCTGCGCGCACCACGCCCGAGTCGCTTGATTTGCAAGAATTGCTCGCGCAGATCGCGAATGCTGGCTGCCGCGCCGCCACCATGGAAGTCTCTTCGCACGCGCTCGCGCAGGATCGCACGCGCGGGCTCGAATGGGACGTGGCCGTCTTTACCAATCTCACGCAAGACCATCTCGACTTTCACGGCACCATGAAAAATTACTTTGAGTCGAAGCTGAAGCTCTTCACCCAACTCGCTTCTCAACAAAAAAAGCGAAAACCTGTGGCCGTCATTAACATCGATGACCGTTACGGCGAACAATTACTCGGCAAGATCGACAAGAGCATTTCGCTCATCACCTACGGAATGGGCGTGCGCGCAGATTTTCGCGCGTCAAATTATCGTATGGAATTTGGCGGGACATCCTACCAGCTCGATGCGCGCGGAAAGAGTTATCTCGTACGCATTCCGTTGATCGGTCGATTCAATGTCGCGAACTCTCTCGCCGCGTTGGCTGCGGCGAACGCGATGGGCATCGGTGTTCGCGAAGCGGTGCTCAGTCTGGGCAAGTCACCGCAAGTCCCCGGACGTCTTGAAATGGTGCCGGCGAAGCGACAGTTTCAAATCTTTGTCGATTACGCGCATACGCCGGACGCGCTTCTCAATGTTTTAAAGACTTTGCGCGAGCTCGAGCCGCGACGTCTCATCGTTGTCTTCGGCTGCGGCGGCAATCGCGATCGCGAGAAGCGGCCGCTCATGGCCCAAGTTGTCGATCTTAATGCCGACTACGCGATCATTACTTCGGACAATCCGCGCAAGGAAGATCCGGCAGCAATCATTTCGCAGGTCGAAAGAGGATTTCGTTCGAGTCATTACGAGAAAATCATTGACCGAGCAGAAGCAATCGCCCGCGCCATCGCGCTTGCGCAACCGCGCGACATTGTCTTGATCGCCGGTAAAGGCCACGAAACTTACCAGGAGTTTGCGGATCACACCGTGCCGTTTGACGACATTCAAGTGGCGCGGCGTGCGCTCGAAAATCGCCCACTGGAGTTTAAATCATGATCCTTTTCCTTTTGAATTTTCCGGCGTCTGATTCGCGCACGGTAAAACGGGGCACAGGGTTCGAGCCTGTGGGCCTCGCGGACGTCTCGCCTGCGAGTCGTCGTCCGACAGCCTCGCCACGGGACGAGTCCGTCCGACCGGTGGACAAGGTGCCTGCCTCCCCCACAGCCGTGACGGCCGTGCCACGATTGCCATGAGTCCACTTAGCCTTTCTCAAATTGCCAAATTTGGCGGCGCGAAATTGGAATCCGGCGACGGAAACGTGCGGATCGACAAAATCAGCACCGATTCGCGGACGCTAAAACGCGGCGAGCTCTTTGTCGCCTTGCGCGGTGAGAATTTCGACGGCCACCAATTCGTTGAAGCCGCCGCAAAATCGGGTGCCCTCGGCGCGATTGTCGATCTCGGCTGGGAATGTGCGGACGCCTCGCCGCGGCGCCCGGTCGGCGTAGCGCGCCGATCCTATCACGCGAAATTGCCTAACGAATTCGCGATTATCCGAGCAGAAGATACTTTGCGCGCCTATCAAAACCTCGCTGCGAATTATCGACGCTCTCTCCTGATCAAAGTTCTCGCGATCACCGGAAGCAACGGCAAAACCAGCACCAAAGATTTCGCAGCATCCGTCCTGGCGAGAAAATTTCGAGTCACCAAGACTGAAGGCAATTTCAACAATCATGTCGGTCTGCCCCGCACAATTCTAGAGGCAAGCTCGCAAGACGAAGTCGGTGTTTGGGAAATCGGCATGAACCATCCTGGCGAAATCGCGGCCTTGGCGAAGATCGCCGCGCCGGAGGCGGCCATTATCACGAACATCGGGATCGCGCACAGTGAGTTCATGGGCTCACGCGACGCAATTGCCTACGAGAAAGGCGCGCTCGTGGAAGCAGTCGGCCTCGAAGGCACCGTGATTTTGAACGCGGACGACCCTTTCAGCGAAATAATAGCCGCGCGCACGCGCTCAAAAGTTGTGTTTACCGGTATCAAAGGCGGAACGGTTCGGGCAACCGATATTCGACAAACCTCCGATGGCTGTGAGTTCACAATTCTTGAAGGTGCGCACCGCTGCCGTGCACAGTTGCCCGTGCCCGGTTTGCACATGGTGCAAAACGCGCTGCTTGCCGTCGCGGCCGGGCGCGTCTTTGGATTGTCGATCGAAGAAAGCGCGGCTGGGCTGGCTGCCGCGCCTCTGACCAGAGCGCGATTGCAAATCAAGGAAATTGGCGGCGTGCAATTCATTGACGACAGCTACAACGCCAATCCCGATTCGATGAAAGCGGCGCTGCGCACGCTCGTCGAACTCGATGCCGATGGAAAACGGATTGCTGTTCTTGGCGAAATGCGCGAGCTTGGCGAAGAATCGGAGGCCGGCCATCGCGACGTGGGCGAAGCGGCCGCGGAGCTCGGCATCGATCAATTGATCGCAATCGGGAACAACGGCGCAATCATTGCACGCGCCGCCGAACATGCCGGCCTGCAAAAAAGTGTTGCCGTAAGCTCGACCATCGAAGCTGCAGAACTTCTCGCTAATGTCGCGGCGCCGGGAGACCTCGTTTTAATTAAAGGCAGTCGCGCTGCGCAAACCGAACGCGTGATTGAGGAATTCAGCCAGCGTCGAAACGCGGAGGTGTAGCGCGATGATGTTTTACCTTCATCGCCTGAGCGATCGATTCGGCGGCTTCAACGTTTTCTTTTACGTTACGTTTCGCGCTGTCGCCGCCGCTGTGACTGCATTCG
>Ga0070717_10001517_pt1 | contig 16076 bp, 16 predicted proteins | sample LARL113metaG_FD_71366 | JGI IMG/M metagenome (GOLD analysis project Ga0070717, IMG submission 71366) | Corn, switchgrass and miscanthus rhizosphere microbial communities from Kellogg Biological Station, Michigan, USA - LAR L11-3 metaG | ecosystem: Host-associated > Plants > Roots > Rhizosphere ... | reverse complement strand
CCACGTCTGGGTGGCATATGTGCCACGAACGGGTCTTGCCGTACCGTAACCACGTCTCAGCCGGCGCTTGGGGTGGCGATGGTACGGCAAAGCCGCAACTGTGCCACAAGCAGCGCACTGGTGGCCGTTGCTGCGGGTGAATGTGGCCAAGCCCGACCAATGACCACTCTCACACGCGGCAAAAACCGCTCGTGCCCTGAATGCCACCCAGAAGTGGCACAATGCTAGCCCACCGGAGGCCCCCCTCATCGAACCGCTCACCAGGACGCCGCGCCGACGCCAAGGGTGCGCGGTCCCCGCCGCCCGGGGTCGGCCCGAGTCGCCGGCCAGGGAGGCTCTACGATGCCTCCGATGTTGTACGAGCTGAGGCAGTACCGTGCGCAGCCGGGCCGGCGCGACGACCTGGCGCGGTTCATGGAGGACGTGATCATCCCCTTCCAGGCGTCGAAGGGGATGGTCATCGTCGCCAGCTTCGTGGCAGAGGAGGAGGACGACCTGTACGTCTGGATCCGCCGCTTCGAGGACGAGGCGGACCGGGTCAGGCTGTACGCCGCCGTCTACGAGGACGAGCGGTGGAAGAACGAGATCGCGCCCAGGGTCGGCGAGATGCTCGACCGCCCGCGGATGCTGATCACCCGGCTCAACCCCACTCCCAAGTCCGTCCTGCACTGATCGGTTGCTCGGGGAGCGCTCCCACGAATCTGCGCTCGTCAAGCGCCTGACCGAACGTGGGAGCGATCCCACTTCCGCGTGACCTGACCCGGTATACCTCGGGGGCGGCCGCCGACCGCTGTGGGGGGATCGGCGCCCGGCCGCCCGAGCCAAGCCGAGGAATCCAGGAGGGAGTGGACATGGCGCAGTCGATCCTGAAGCGCCTGGCGCCCGTGCTGGGCGTCGTGGTGGCGCTGTTGGCGGCGGCGGCGACGCCGGCCGCCGCGACGAGCGGGACGCAGGTGCTCGTCTCGTTCGACCGGGCGTTCGGCAACACGGCCCCGTTCGTCGGCGCCGCCGGCGCGGTGCGCGGCGTCGGGGCGGCGGGCCTGCCCTGGGCGGTCAGGGAGGCCCACGCGACGGTGCTGACCGACGGCCAGCTGTTCGTGTCGGTGCGCGGCCTGGTCCTGGCCGACGACCCGTCCGTGCCCGCGGCGCTCCGGGGCGTCAACCCGGTCCCGGCGTTCGCGGCGATCGTGAGCTGCATGACCCCGGCGGCGGGCGGCGGGATCACGACGATGAACGTGACCACGGGCAACGTCGCGGCCGGCCCGGCCGGCGACGCGGACATCTTCCAGCAGCTGGCGCTGCCGTCGCCGTGCGTGGCGCCGGTGGTGCTCGTCACGTCGCCGAACGGCGGCGCCTGGTTCGCCGCCACCGGGAGCGCGACGGGCGCCGGCCAGGTCGCGATCCAGCGGTTCACGAGCTCGTTCGGCAACACGGCGCCGTTCCTGGGCGCGGCCGGGGCGATCCAGGGCGTGAACGCGGCGGGCCTGCCCTGGGCGATCGCGGGGATCTTCGGCAGCATCGCCGCGGACGGGACCCTGAACCTGAGCGTGCGCGGCCTGGTGCTGGCCGACGACCCGTCCGTCCCGGCCAACCTGCGCAACACCAACCCGGTGCCCGCGTTCGTGGCGGTCGTGAGCTGCCTGACGTCGACCGACGGCCAGGTGGCGACGGCCAACGTGGCGTCGATGAGCTTCCCGGCCGACGCGGCGGGGAACGCGTTCACGAACCAGACGCTGACCCTGCCCCAGCCCTGCGTGGCCCCGATCGTGTTCGTGGGCCCGAGCGCGGGCGCGTACTTCGCCGTGACGGGGGCGTAGCCGCCGCCGAGGGCGGGCGCCGACCCCACGGGCGCCCGCCCGCCCTACCCCGCCAGGGGCTCCCGGGCCGCCGCCCAGCGGGCCTCCGCCTCGCCCGTCGGCGTGGACGGCCGGCCGGCCGTGAACGGCCAGATCTCCTCCGCGATCCGCCGCCAGTTGGCGGTCGCCCGCAGGCTGCCCAGGACCGCCATCATGCCCAGGTTGATGCGCTGGAGCACCACGTACGTGCGCGGGATGTTGCTGTACGGGGCCAGCGGACTGCGGGTGTCGAAGAACCGCCGCACCAGCGCCGACGAGTACTCCGGCGTGATCGTGAGCGAGGTGTCGCGCAGGACCGGCCGGTAGAACGCCGCCAGGTGGTCGATCACCGCCTCCGTCGAGACCGGCGCCCCCGCCTGCAGGAACCCCGCCCGCTCCATCGCGCCCCGGAACGTGGCCCCGTCGTGGTCCACCGCGATCGAGCGCGCCGCGTCCTCCAGCGGGGCCAGGTCCTCGGCCGTGAACCACTTCGTCAGGCCGTAGTCCAGGAACGTGACCCGCCCCCCGCCGTGGAACAGGTAGTTGCCGGGGTGGGGGTCGCCGTTGAACGCGCGCAGGCGGTACAGGCTCCGGAACACGAACCGGTAGATCGTCTCCGCGGCCAGGTCCTGCTCGCGCTGGTCCCAGCCCAGCACCTCCTCGAACGGCGCGCCCGGCACCAGCTCGGTCGTCAGCACCCGCCGCGTGCTCAGCTCCCGCACGACCGCCGGTACGTGCACCACCGGGTGGCCCGCGTAGTACGCGCCGAACAGCTCCTGGTGCTCCGCCTCCAGGCGGTAGTCCACCTCCTCGGTGAGCCGCTCCCGCAGCTCCTCGACGAAGGAGCGGCTGTCCAGGCCCGGGAACGCCATACCGAACACCCGCCGGAGCAGCGCCGCGTTGCGCAGGTCCGCCGCGATCGCCTCGCCGATGCCCGGGTACTGCACCTTCACGGCCACCGCCCGGCCGTCCCGCGTGATGGCCCGGTGCACCTGCCCGATCGAGGCGGCGGCGAACGGCAGCGGGTCGAACCGCGCGAAGACCCGGTCGGGCGGCCCGCCCAGCTCCTCCGCGACGACGGACGCAGCCAGCTCCGGGCTCATCGGCGGCGCGTCCCGCCGCAGCCGCGCCATCGTGGCCCGAGCCGTCTCCGGGACGCCCTCGTCCAGGTAGCTGGCCATCTGGCCGAGCTTCATCATGGCGCCCTTCATGGCGCCCAGCTCCTCGGCCACCTCCTCGGCCGTGCGCAGCGCCAGGTCGTTGCGCAGCTCCCGGCGCCGCTCGACCGAGGCGAACACCAGCCACGGCCAGCGCGCCGCGTAGCGGCCGCCGGCGCGCAGCGCCAGCCGCGCCAGCACCGCGGCCCGGGCCGGCCGGCCCCGCGGGATGCTCACCGCGCGAAAGCGCGCATGCGGAGCTCGATCCGCTGCCTGGCCTCCAGGACGCCGGGCAGGGACTCGAAGCCCAGGTCGACGACGCCCAGCAGCTGCCGCACCGCCTCCCGCTCCAGCAGCTCCTCGGGCGGCATCGCGAACCCGTACAGCGCGCGCGCCCAGTCCGGCAGCGTGCCGACCGCCACCTGGCCCAGGTCGCGCCACGTCTCCCGCGTCTCGCCCTCCAGCTCGGGCGGGTCCAGGACGTAGCCCATCGCGTCCCGGGCGGCCGCCGTCGCCTGGACGAGCGGGACCGAGCGCAGGTACGCGTCCAGGTCGGCCACCGTCACGGGCACCTGCCCGGCCGGGACGCCCACGATCTCGGCGAACGGCGCCATCTCCGCCACGTACCGGTCGCCGCCGCCGGGCTCGAGCCGGCGCCCGTAGCGCTCGACCACCTGGACCACCGAGTCCACCAGCGCGGCGTGGACCCACAGGAGCAGGGCCGGGTCCTGCGCGTCGTACGGCAGGCCGGTCACCCCGTCCACGCCGTGGACGTGCGCGTGCACCGCCCGGACGCGGGCCGCGGCCGCGTCCGCGGCCGCCCGCTCGCCGTACGTGACGGCGAGCACGTACCGGCTGGTCGCCTCCAGCCGGCCGAACGGGTCGCGGCGCCAGTCGCTGTGGTCGGCGACGCCCGCCATCGCCAGCGGGTGCAGGGCCTGGAGCAGCAGCGAGCGGATGCTGGCGATCGGGAAGGCGCGGTCGCGGTGGAGCCGCCAGACGACGCTGCCCGGCCCGAAGAGGCCGTCGTCCGCCGGCCGCTCGGGCACGGCGGCCCGCAGCGCGCGGGCGAGCGGCAGCAGCGGGGTGGGACCGTCACCAGCGAGAGAATCCATGCCTTCGATGATGGCTGGTTCGGAGATCGGAGACCGCCGCTCGGGGCGGGCGAGGAGGTTTCCCTCCTCGCACCTCCACCGAGCATGGCTGCGGGGTGAGGTTCTCACTCAGGCACCGCGCATCGTGCGGTACGAGCAAGACCCTACGGCAGCCCGCGAACCATGGGGCGACGGTTTCATGTGCTTCGATGAAGTAACCGAGCCGTTACCTCTCGGCCCCGGAGGCGTTGCGTTCGTGATGAAGGGTCTGGCTCCGGCACTGACGCTGCTCGTCCTCCTGGGCCTCTGCGCGTGCGGCTCGGTCGCCCGCCCCGGGGCCGCGGCCCCCTCTCCACTCTCCCCCGCCGACCTCCAGTACCGCCTCGTCGATCGGGTCGGCTCGCCGTTCTTCTGCGACCCGAGCCAGGGCCCGGTGCTCCGCTCCGAGGACCCCGCCGACGTCGCCCGCCGGGTCGCGGCCCTGCGCGCCCAGAGCCCGGACGAGTTCGACGCCATCGTCCGCCACGAGCACCTGGACGCGGCCAGCCTGTCGCCGGCTGACGAGCAGCGGGTGCTCAACGAGGCCGGCCGCCTGGACGCGGTGAAGCTGACGCCCCAGGGCTCGGGCTTCGGCTTCGCGTACGAGCTGGTGGGCCCGCCGACCGTCGAGGTCACCGGCACGATCACCTCGGCGGGCGCGATCTCGGTCGCCAGCCGCAAGCCGGCGCCCCGCCGCCTCTGCCCCCTCGTATAATTCCAGTTCGCCTCTCTAGCCGTCGCGGACGGTTGGCGGGCTCACACCACTCGATTTTTGGAGAACAGCAGAGAACCGTGGCCAAGAAGAAGGTATCGAGGGTCCTGACGCTGAACATCAAGGCCGGTGAGGCATCCCCGGCCACGGTGGCGAAGGACCTGGGGCCGCTCGGCATCAACATCATGCAGTTCTGCCAGGCCTACAACGCCGCCACGACGCCGAGCCGCGGCCTGGTGGTGCCGGCGAAGATCACCGTGTTCGAGGACAGGTCCTTCCAGTTCGCGCCCAAGACGCCGACCACCGCCAGCCTGCTGCGCCGGGCGGCCGGTGTCGAGAAGGGCAGCGAGAAGCCGAACCGCCGGGCCGAGATGTCGATCAGCCGCGACCAGCTGCGCGAGATCGTGGACATCAAGCTGCCGGATATGAACACCTGGAAGCCGGAGACCGCCGAGAAGATGGTCGTGGGCGCGGCCCGCTCCATGGGCATCGAGGTCAAGGACTGAACGGAAGTCTCCTTCGCTGAGGAGGTCGCCCGCCGCCGGCCGTTCGGGCCGGCGGCGGGCGTTTTCGTCTCCGGGCCTAGAAGTGCCCGCTCAGGGTGGACGTGGCGCCGCCCGAGGTGGCGGACACCGTGAACGTGTCCCCGCTCGTCGGGTGGACCGTGCCGTTCCCGCCCGCCTGGGCGGCCATCGTGTAGGTCCCGGCCGGCAGCGTCTGCCCGCTGGCGAGCGTGAACGTGTACGTGATCGCCGAGGCCGTGCTGCTGTTGCTCTGCAGGATCTGGCCGCCGGCGGTGTTGAACTGGCTGCTGAAGCTGACCCCGGTCGTGCGCTGGATGACGATCGTCACCGTCAGCGCGCTCAGCGGCGAGGCGTTGGTCAGCCGGACCTCCTCGTCGTTGAAGAACGCCGTGTTCTGGGCGATGACCGGCGTCGCCGTCACCGAGCCGCCGGTGGGCGTGGGGGTCGGCGTGCCCGTGGGAGTCGGGGTCGGGGTCGGAGTCGGAGTCGGTGTCCGCGTGGGAGTCGGGGTCGGCGTGTTGGTGGGCGTCGGCGTCGGCGTGGCGCCGCCGTCCAGGCCGAAGAAGTGGATCGTGCTCGACTCCTGGATCGGGATGTTGTGCGTGACGCCCTGCTCGCTCGTCGCGTCCACCTCGACGACGCCGGCGGCGTTCTTGTAGGTCGTGTGGGTCCAGCCGGACTGCGGGCTGTCGGTCGTGCTCGGGGTCTGGCTCAGCCCGAACACGTTCGTCCACTGCTTGATCTCCTCGCCGAAGTTGTGGAAGACCAGCGTGGTGTCGGCCGTGCCGTGCCACAGCTGCATGCGCGGCCGGGTGCCGGTGAAGCCGGGGTCGGCGTTGCGGACCAGGTCGCCCCACTGCTGCGCGGTCATCGTGATCTGGCCCTGGGCGCACGTGTTGTTGAAGCTCGCCGTCCCGGCGAAGCAGCCGAACGGCACGCCGGCGTAGGCGGCGCCGGCCTTGAACACGTCGGGGTAGGACCCCAGCAGCACGTTGGTCTCCATCGCGCCCGAGGAGAGCCCGGTCGCGAACACGCGGTTGGGGTCGCCGTTGTTGTGCTGCTCGACGAACTGGACCATCGACACGATGCTCGACGGGTCGCTGCCGCCGTTGTGCGTCAGCGCCTGCGACGTGTTCACGTCGAAGCAGCTCCCGTTGCGCGTCGTCTGCGGGTAGATGACGACGTAGCCGAACTGGTCGGCCAGCGCGGCGTACCGGGTGTTGTTGAACATGGTCGGCCCGGAGCCGCCGCAGAAGTGCATGACGACCAGGATGCCCGGGCGCGCCGTCACCGTCGTCGGCACGTACAGGAACATCTGGTCTCCGCCCGGGTTGCTCCCGAAGTTCGTCACCTGCTGCAGCGTCGAGGTCAGCGCCGATGCGGGCTTGGCGGTGACGATCGCGCCCGCCACGGCCAGCAGCCCGACCACCAGCAGCGTGCTCAGGACGACCGTCGCTCTCGAGCGAATCACGGTTCCCTCTCCTTGCATGAATGCACGTTCTCTCCCTCCGGCAGACGGGCTCCGGAACTTTCGGAACCCTACCGGAATCCTAGTCACCGCAAGGAGGAGCGTCAAACCGCCAGTACGCGCGGCAGCCCTGCGATGGAACGTTCCATGGTCGGAGTGGACGATCCCGATAGTTTCGGGTTCAGTTCCGGAATTTGATCTCGACGGTGTCCAGGGTGCCCGCCTCGCGGCCCGGCGCACTCTCGTTGTCCCAGTAGAGGTTGGTGTGCGCGATCACCTTGTCCGGGGGCGGCGCGCCGTACTCGCTGATGTCCTCGGTGGTGTGCGCGTCGCCGACCAGCGTCACGTCGTACCCGCGCACGAACGCGCCGTGCAGCGTGGCCCGGATGCACGCGTCGGTCTGGGCGCCCGCGACGACCAGCCGGCCCACGCCGCGCTCGGCGAGCCGCGCCTCCAGGTCGGTGGCCTCGAACGAGTCGCCGTAGCTCTTGTGGACGACCGGCTCGGAGTCGCGGGGGACCAGCTCCGGCACGTACTGCCAGCGGTCGCTGTCCCGGGGGAGGTGGTCGTCGTTGTGCTGCACCCAGACCACGGGCACGTCCTCGGCCCGGGCCCGCTCCACCAGGGTGCCGATGTTCGCGACCACGCCGTCGCGGTTGTGGGCGTTCTCGACCACCCCGTTCTGGACGTCGACGACCAGCAGGGCGGTGTTCGGCCTGTCGTTGAGGGTTGTCATGTGGGTCCCATTGTGCCCGCGCTCCCCCCTCAGGGGCAGGGCACCGCCAGCCCCGCCGCCCCCGGCTGGGACGTGCACGCGGAGACGCCCGAGCGGGCCAGCAGGTCCAGGCCCAGCCGGGCCCGGCGCACCCGCTCCCGCGTCAGCCCCACCGTGAGGTCCTCCAGGTGACTGCCCGACGGGTAGACGTCGGGCGCGTTGCGCAGCCCGAACTTGAGGTAGACCGGCGCCGCGATCCGCACCAGCTCGGGGATCTCGTGCAGGCGGACGAACCCGCCCACGTTGTCGGGCGCCTCCACGTAGATGTCCAGCGGGATGTCCACCGCCGCCCGGATCGCGGCGATCTGGGCCAGCGTCAGGTCGGTGGGCAGGTTCAGGGTGTTCGCGCCCATCCCCTCCAGCACCCGCGCGGAGGCCGGGTTGGCGGCCGGGAGCATCACCGAGACCTTGGCCTGCATGTCCGGCGGCAGCACACCGGTGCGGCGCAGCCCGTCGAACGCGCTCAGCACGCCCAGGTCCGCGATCAGCACGCTGCGGAAGCCGTGCTCCGCCGCGCGCACCGCGTCCTCCAGGCAGGCGACCAGCTGCTCCTGCCCGCGGGCGGCCGGCGCCAGCACGGCGCCGGCCCCGACGCGCGCCATCGCCGACGTGTCCCATCCCGCGTTGGGACGGGCGAACAGGCTGACCTCCATGACGGCCCGGTGGGCCGTCCGCGCCATGTCGTCCAGCTCCTCGTCCGTCTGCATGAACACGCCGCTGCCCTGCGACACCCGGTGGATCGTGACCTCGTACCGCTCCGCCTCCTCGACCAGGGCCCGCAGGCAGCGCGGCCCCTCGGTGCTCGGGATCTCGACGCGGTACTGGGCGCCGTCGGGGAACCGCTTGGGCGAATCGGGCAGGGCGTGCAGGTCGCCGCCGGGCAGGCCCATCGCGGCCAGCGCCTCGCGGATGCGGCCAGCGGTCACCGGGCTCGCCTGCCCGAGGCCCGCGCGGCGCCGGCCTGCCGGAACTGCCAGTCCTCTTCGAACAGGTCGAAGTGGAGCTCCCGCATCGGGTGGGCGCGGACGACGGCCTCGTCCAGCGTGACGCCCAGGCCGGGCCGGTCCGGCACCGCGAAGTGGCCGTCCACCACCTCCGGGTTGCCCGGCGCGGCGAGCTTCACCTCGGCCTCGACAAAGTCATTGAAGTGCTCCTGGATCTTGAAGTTGGGCGTGCAGGCGGCCAGGTGCAGGGCGGCGGCCGTGGAGATCGGGCCGCCCACGTTGTGGGGCGCCACCAGGACGTAGTGGCTCTCGGCCCAGGCCGCGATCTTGCGCGCCTCCAGGATGCCGCCGACCGTGGTGATGTCGGGCTGGATCACGTCCGCGGCCTGGCGCTCCAGCAGCTCGCGGAACTCGTGGCGGACGTGGATGCGCTCGCCCGTGGCGACCGGGATCGTCACTCGCCGGGCGACCTTCTCCAGCGCGGCCAGGTTCTCGGGCGGCACCGGCTCCTCGATCCAGGCCGGCCGGAACGGCTCCAGGTCGCGGGCGACCGCGATCGCGGTGGCCGGCGTGAAGCGGCCGTGCATCTCGACCAGCAGGTCGGCGTCGGGCCCGATCGCGTCCCGGACCGCCTCGACCAGCGCGACGGCCCGCCGCTGCTCGGCCGGCTCCAGCTCGCCCGAGCCGGCGCCGAAGGGGTCGAGCTTGAGCGCCCGGTAGCCGCGCTCGACCACGCGCCGGGCGGCGGCGTGGAACTCCTCGGGGGTCCGCTCGACCCGGTACCAGCCGTTGGCGTACGCCTTGATCCGGGGCCGGACGGCGCCGCCCAGCAGCCGGTGCACCGGCTGGCCCAGCGCCTTGCCGACGATGTCCCAGCAGGCCATCTCGACGGCCGCGATGCCGGACATCACGGTGGCGCCGGCCCGCTCGTAGTCGGTGCGCCACATCCGCTGCACCAGCGCCTCGGTCTCGAACGGGTCGGCGCCCAGCACGTGCGTCGGGATGGCGTGGGCCAGGTACCCGAGCACGGCCCGCGTGTGGTTGACCATGCGCACCTCGCCGACGCCCTCCAGCCCCTCGTCCGTGCGGACCCGGACGATGGTCAGGTTGCGCCAGACGGTGCCCATCACCATCGGCGTGACCTCGGCGATCCTCACCGGCCCACCCCCTGTCCCATTCCCTGGCCCAACCGGCGCGACAGATCGGCGGCGCCCGTGCGGACCAGCCCGGTCAGCTCGCCCGGCCAGTCCTCGGCGGTCCGGCTGACCGGGACCGAGATGCTCATGGCCGCGACCATCGCGGCCCGGTGGTCGTAGACCGGCGCCGCCACGCAGCGGACGTCGCGGTTCGACTCGCAGTCGTCGATCGCGTAGCCGGCCCGGCGGACGGCGGCGAGCGCCTCCCGGAGCGCCGGCACCGAGGCGATGCTGCCGGGCGTCATGGCCGGCAGGCGGGCGTCGTCGCCGCCGAAGCGGCGGGCCAGCTCGTCGTTCGGCAGGCCCGCCAGCAGGGCCTTGCCGACCCCCGTGCAGTGGGCGGGCAGCCGGCGCCCGACCGCCGAGACCATCCGGACCGCGTGGATGCTGTCCACCTTGACCAGGTACACGACCTCGATCCCGTCCAGCGTGGCCAGGTGCACGGTCTCGCCGCAGGCGGCCGCGACCTGCTCGGCCACCCGCTGGCCCTCGCGGGCCAGGTCCACCTCGGACAGGTACGCGCTGCCCAGCTCGTGCAGGAGCAGGCCGAGGCTGAAGCGCCCCCCGCCGCCGTCGGCCGGCGCGATCGCGCCCAGCGTCGCCAGCGTGTGCATCAGCTCGTGGACCGAGCTCCGCGGCAGGTCCAGGCCGGTCGCCACCTCACGAACGGTCATCGGTCCGCGCTCCCGTATCAGGGACAGGATCTGGAACGCCCGCATCACCGCCGGCGTGCAGCGCGGGGACGACATCATCTCTGTCATTGTGCCTCGCCATGCCGTCGAAATTTCGACCATCCATCGATATCTTGACTCCCCCTCCACCAACGTTCTATACAAGGCAGCGTCAGCCGTCAAGCAACCAAGGGGGAGGGCTCTGAGATGACTGGTCGAGGAAGGATGACTCGGCGGGACGTCCTGCGGATGGCCGGGGCAGGCGCCTCGCTGCTCACGGTGGGGCCGGTGCTGGCCGCGTGCGGAGGCGGCGGCTCGACGGGCTCGTCGAGCGGCTCCGGCACGACGACCGCCCTGCAGGGTTCCACCGACTTCAACAATGCCAACTTGAAGAAGCTGGCGACGGCGATCAAGCAGGCGCTCCAGGGCAAGGACGTGAGCCAGCTCAAGATCGCCATGGTGATCAACATCCCGGGCGACTACTGGACGCCGGGCCAGAACGGGGTCATGGCGGGGGCGAAGGACCTGGGCTTCACCGCGATGTTCCAGGCCCCGACCGGCGGCGACCTGTCGAAGCAGATCTCCATCCTGGAGACGCTCAACGCCCAGCACTACGACTACAGCCTGTCGGCGATCGACCCGGCCGCGGCGCGCGGACCGGTGGACGCCGCCGTGGCCGCCGGCCAGAACGTGATCGCCATCGACTCGCCGCTGACCGGCACCAAGACGCCGCTCCTGTACCTGGGCACGCCCAACACCGACGCGGGCAAGAAGGCCGGCGAGGCGGTGAAGACGGTGCTCGGCGGCAAGGGCGACGTGGCGATCCTGACCGGGTCCCTGACCGCCGCCAACGCGCTCCAGCGCATCGACGGCTTCAAGAGCGCGCTCCAGGGCACCAGCATCAACGTGGTGCAGACGGTCAACGACCAGGGCGACCGGGCCAAGGCCGAGTCCAACGCCGAGACCGCCCTGCAGGCCAACCCGAACCTGGCCGCGATGTACGGCGTGTACTCGTACAACGGGCCCCAGGCCGCCCAGGCCGTGAAGGCGGCCGGGAAGTCGGGCAAGATCAAGATCATCGCCGACGACGTCGAGTCGGACGCGGTGGCGCAGTTCATCAAGTCCGGCGTGATCCAGGGGACGGCGGTCCAGGACCCGTACCAGCAGGGCTACATGTCCGCGTTCGTGCTCGCCGCCATGCGGCTGCTGGGCAAGGACGCGACGAACCAGCTGCTGCAGCAGTACGTCACGACGGGGAGCGACGGCGTGGTGACGCTCAGCTCGGGCGTCGGCCTGGTCACGAAGGACAACCTCGACACCTACAACAGCGTGCTGAACGGCGCCGCCTAGTGAGCGCCGGCGTCGCCGTGCGGCTGGCCGGCGTCGAGAAGAGCTACGGGCCGGTGCGCGTGCTGAACGTGCCCGACCTGGAGCTCCTCGAGGGCCAGGTCGTGGGCCTGGTCGGCGAGAACGGCGCCGGCAAGTCCACGCTCATGGGCATCCTGGCCGGCACGGTGGCGCCGGACGCGGGCGAGGTGGAGATCCTGGGCGTCCGGCTGTCGGACGGGCAGCCGGACCACGCCCAGCAGCTGGGCGTGGCGATGGTCTCGCAGGAGTTCCCGCTGGTGGACAAGCTCAGCGTGGCCGAGAACCTGTTCCTGAACCGCCGGCCGGCCGGCGCCGGCCCGCTGTTCGACCGCCGGCTGGTCGAGCGGGGAGCCGAGGCGCTGCTCCGCGACCTGGGCGTGCGCATCCCCGTGCACCGGCTGGTGGAGACGCTCCAGGTGCCCCAGCGCCAGATGATCGAGCTGGCCAAGGCGCTCGGCCGGGACCCGCGCGTGCTGGTGCTGGACGAGCCGACGTCCGCGCTCGGCCCCGTGGAGTCGGACGTCGTGATCCGGGTGGCACGAGCCCGGGCGGCCAGGGGCGACTGCGTGCTGTTCGTCGGCCACCGGCTGGACGAGGTCCGCCGGGTGGCCGACCGGGTGCTCGTCCTCCGCAACGGCGAGCTGGTGGCCGACCTCACGCCGGCCGAGGCGACCGAGGTCCGGCTGATCCGCGAGATGGTGGGCCGGGAGCTGGAGCAGCAGGCCGCGGAGCCGCCGCCCGCGCGGGACCCGCGGACGGTCCTGGAGGTGCACGGCCTGACCGCCGAGGGCCTCGGCCCGATCGACCTCCGGGCCGGCGCGGGCGAGATCGTGGGCGTGGCCGGGCTGATGGGGTCCGGCCGCAGCCGCCTGCTGCGCGTCCTGATGGGGGCGCAGGCCCGCCTGGACGGCGAGGTGCGGCTGCGCGACCGGCCGTACGCCCCCCGCGACACGGCCGACGCGATCGCGGCCGGCGTGGGCATGGTGCCCGAGGACCGCAAGCTGCAGTCGCTGCTCGTGGACGCGCCGGTCCGCTGGAACCTGTCGCTGGCCGTCCTGCCCCGGCTGGCTCGCCGGACCCTGGGCCTGCTGACGCCCCGCGACGACCGCGCGCTGGCGGGGCGCCTGGTGCGCGACTTCGGCGTCCGCTGCCGGTCGCCCGAGCAGGCGATCGGGACGCTGTCCGGCGGCAACCAGCAGCGCGCCGTGTTCGCCAGGTGGTTCGCGACGGAGCCCGGGCTGCTCCTGCTCGACGAGCCGACGCGCGGCATCGACGTGGGGGCCAAGGCCGAGATCTATCGCCTGGTCGAGGAGGCGGCCGCGCGCGGCATGGCGGTCGTCGTCGTCTCGTCCGAGCTGGAGGAGCTGATGCTGCTCTGTCACCGCATCGTGGTCATGGCGCGCGGCCGCATCACCGGCGAGCTGGCGCGGGGCGACTGGTCGAAGGAGCGAATCATGACGGCCGCGGCCGGCACGAGCATGGCCTCGTGATGCGCGGGACCGGGGTCGAGAGCCCGCCCCAGCCGGCGCCGGCCGCGGAGCCGGCGCCCGCCCGCGAGGCCCGGTTCTGGCGGCTTGCCGAGTGGCTGGCCGGGACGCCCGAGGCCGGCGTGGTCGCCGCCGTCGTGGTGATCGTCATCGTGCTGACGGCGGTGAACTCGTCGTTCATCAGCGTGGACAACCTGCAGACGATGGGCCGCGACCTGGGCCAGTTCGGGATCCTGGCGGTCGGCGAGAGCTTCCCCATGCTCACCGGCGGCATCGACCTGTCGCCCGGCTCGATCACGGCCTTCAGCGGCGTGTTCGCCGCGTGGCTGAACGTGAACGCGCACGTGCCCGCGCCGCTGGTCATCGTGATCGTGCTGCTGGTCGCCGCGTCCATCGGGCTCGTGCACGGGCTGTTCGTCACGCGGCTGGACGTGCCCCCGTTCGTCATCACGCTGGTGACGCTGGTGACGGGCCAGGGCGCGGCGCTCGCGATCACGCACGGCCTGCCGATCGACAACATCGACCCGCTGTTCAACGGCTTCGTGATCACGAACGTGCTCGGCTTCCCGCCGCCCACCCTGCTGTTCGCGCTCATCTGCGTGGCGGTCTGGTTCTTCCTGGAACGGACGTACCTGGGCCGGCAGCTGTACGCCGTGGGCGGCAACCGCGAGGCGGCGCGCCTGGCGGGCATCCGGTCCAACCGGCGCATCGTGCTCGCCTACGTGGTCAGCGCGACGTCGGCGGGGGTCGTGGGCATGCTCGTGCTGGGCCGGCTGAACGTGGGCGAGCCCGGCGTGGCGGTGGGCTGGGAGCTGACCGCGATCGCGTCGGCGGTGATCGGCGGCGTCAGCCTGTTCGGCGGGTCGGGGCGCGTGGTCGGGGTCGCGTTCGGGGCGCTCCTGCTGGAGGTGATCAACAACGGGCTGATCATCCTGCACGTCTCTCCCTACTATCAGCAGATCGTGCTGGGCGCCGTGCTCGCCATCGCGATCACGCTGGACCGGCTGCGGGCGCGGCGGCTCGCCCGGCGCCGCTGAGCCGGCCGATATACCGAATCCGGCGTACCTGTTCCGCACGCGAGGGGGGCTGTCGACTGGCGAACTACTCCGCCGGTGGCAGCGCTACGTCGCCCGGCCGGTCCTGTCCTCCCGGGCCATCTCGCCGAGGCGGTCCCAGGCTGGCGACCGCGTGTCCGAGGACGTCGAGGCGAGGCGGGCCAGGGTCGGGTCGGGCGTCACCGGGCTCGACGCCTGGCCCCGCGCGGCCAGCCAGCGCCGGGCGCGTTCGGCCAGCGCCGGGAGGCGCGGGTCGTCGGGGGGCCAGTCGAAGGCCTCGTCGTACTGGAGGTAGATGGCCTGGAACTCGGGGTCGGCCATCGCCTCGCGCTTGTCGGCGATCATGACGGCCGCCTGCCGGGGCGACGCCGACTGCATCAGGATCCAGCCGTCGCGCTCCATCTCGACCGCGCGCTCGCTGACGCCGAGCGCGCGCAGCCGCTCCAGGTACCCGGCGACCTCGGCCGAGACGAACAGCCCGTCGCCGGCCGTGAGCCGGGCGATCCGCTCGCGGGTGCGGCGGAGCTCCTCGGCGCGCTCCCGCAGCTGGCGGTCGATCTCGGCGATGGCGGCGGCGAACTCGTCGGGCCCGGCGGCGAGCAGCGCCTCGACGCGGGCCAGCGGCACGCCGGCCTCGGCCAGGGTCTTGATCTTGACCAGCTCGATGGCGTGCCGGGCGGTGTAGCGGCGGTACCCCGACGAGTCGCGGGCCGGCTCCTCCAGCAGGCCGCGCTGGTGGTAGTGGCGGACGGCCTTGATGGTCACGCCGGCGTACGCCGCGAGCTGCCCGATCGTGATCAGGTGCCCCGGTCGCTCGCGGTCCAACGGGGGCATCGTACCCGCGTCAGCGCAGGCGCGGGTCGAACGCGTCGCGGACCGCGTTGCCGAACAGGTTCGTCGCCAGGACCGAGAGGAAGATCATCGACCCGGGCAGGACGACCAGCCAGACCGAGTGCGTGAAGAAGCTCTGGGCCCCGCTCAGCATGTTGCCCCACGTCGGCGTGGGCGGCGCGACGCCCAGGCCGATGAAGTCCAGCGCCGCCTCCAGCAGGATGACCGCGCCCACGCCCAGGCTGGCCGCCACGATCGCCACGTGGAGCACGTTCGGGACGATGTGCCGGAGCATCACCCGCAGGTCGCTGGCGCCGATCGAGCGGGCCGCCAGCACGAAGTCCCGGTGCCGGACCGACAGCACCTCGGCCCGGGCCAGGCGCGCCAGCGCTCCCCAGCCGACGAACGCGATCAGGCACGACAGCGTCACCGCATTGACGGTGACCACGGCCCCGACGAGGATCAGCAGGTACAGGCCGGGGATCGCCAGCAGCACGTCCACCAGCCGCATGAGCACGTCGTCGGCCGTCCCCCCGTAGTAGCCGGCCGCGACGCCCACCACCCCGCCGACGGTGGTCGACAGCGCCACGCTCAGGAAGCCGACCCCGAGCGAGACCCGGCCCCCGTACAGGAGCCGGGCGAGCACGTCCCGGCCCAGGTTGTCCGTGCCCAGCAGGTGGCCCGGCCCGGGCCCCTGGAACGTCGCGTGCAGGTCCTGGCTGAGCGGGTCCTGGCGCAGGACCAGGCCCGCGATCACCGGCGCCGCCAGCGCCGCCGCGCCGAGCAGCAGGACCAGCGCCCCCGACGCCACGCCGGCCCGGTTGCCGAGCAGCCGCCGCCACGACTCCTCCCAGTAGCCGCGGGAGGCCCGCATCAGAGGCGGATCCGGGGATCGACCACCGCGTACAGCACGTCCGCCA
>Ga0070717_10001516_pt1 | contig 16086 bp, 22 predicted proteins | sample LARL113metaG_FD_71366 | JGI IMG/M metagenome (GOLD analysis project Ga0070717, IMG submission 71366) | Corn, switchgrass and miscanthus rhizosphere microbial communities from Kellogg Biological Station, Michigan, USA - LAR L11-3 metaG | ecosystem: Host-associated > Plants > Roots > Rhizosphere ... | reverse complement strand
TTAAAGCAGCCTAGCGGCTGCACCAATAGCACGCCAACGAACAAAAAGGAGACCTATCCATGCCCAAAACAGCCAAGCGCGTCACAACGAAACCTGAACCCATTTCACCAACACAACTCTTAACCGCACGGCAGGTCATGACCTGGCTCAACGTGAGTCGTACCGAACTCTGGAAAATGATGTACGGCAGAGGGCTGCCCTACATCAAAATGGGGAAAAATCGCAATGCCGCCTTGCGGTTCGATACGCAGTCCATCGAGCACTGGCTTGCACAGTACAAGCAACAACCCATGCTGTAGCACACAGGAGGGGGTCATGAAGCAAACATCTGACGCTCATTGCTCAAAGGGTAGAACACCTTGCGGAACGCCCTCCGCATTCCTCCGGGGGAACTGGATATACAACGCATATTCGCTAATGCAGCACGAGAGGTTGCGCTTGAGGTGGTATGTGAGTTGCTGCCCCAGGAGCTAGAGCCAACCGTCACATGCCTGGTCGAATTGCGTCAAGCGATCTGGCATCGTGGAGTTGAAACAGAGGAGGTGGAGGCATGAGGCAATCCACTCAGCCCAAACGAGTCCGGGGCTACCGGATCCACATCTTTCGCGGAGCCGCCTATCAGCCGCCATCGCTTACGACCCCGATCTTGTGGCGAGATAGCCCCCCGGTGATCGAATGGCAACGAGTGATTGACGATCCGGCGACGCTGCAGGCCTGGATGCTCCGGAGCGGGCGCAAAATGCTACACTTTCAATTTCGTCGCAACGTGTGAGAGAAGGAGGCACAGATGATCGCAAATCCCTATCAACAAGCCATTTACGACTGGATTGCGTTCGGGACGGGCAACGCGCTGGTGGACGCCGTCGCCGGGGCCGGGAAAACGACGACCTTGCTCGAAGGGGCCAGGCACCTCACGACAACTAACGCCTGCTTCGTCGCCTTTAACAAGGTGATTGCTGACGAAATCGCCACCCGCCTGCAGGCCAGTGGGTCGGTGATGCAGGCCAGTACGATCCACAGTCTGGGCAAGCGCTGCCTGGGCAAAACGCGTATCGAAAGCAATAAGTATGCCAAGCTGTGCCGGAACTATCTCCAAGGCATGCCAGAGCTGGCTACGATGTTACAAGACACGCCAGAGAGGACAGCAGCGAAGCATCTCCGCCTTCTGGTGAATTTCTCGCAGTTAACCATGACAGAACCCACTGAAAGGAACCTTCTCGGACTGATTGCCCATTATGCGCTTGACGACCTGGAGCGCATCATTGCGCGGAACACTCCCTTGTGGGAGGTCATCTGGCGGGGTGTCAGCGCGGTGATTGAAGCGGGCAAAGAACAGTACCGGCGCCAACAGATCATCGATTTCAATGACATGGTGTGTCTGCCGACCATCCTGGGTGCCTCTACCCCACAATTTGCGTTCATCTTTATCGATGAGGCGCAGGACTTGAACCGAGCGCAACTGGAATTGGTCCTGGCCTGCCTGAGTCCGCAGGGGCGCTTGCTGTTCGTGGGAGACAGACGGCAATGCCAACCAGCAGGGACGATGATCCGCCTGGCGAATGGTGACGAGTGCCCTATTGAGCAACTCCACATCGGAGATAGCGTTATCACCTTTGATCGCCGGTCAGCTGCTTTTGTGAAAAATGGGAGAGTGACCGACATCGCGATCAGACAGTACGACGGCGCACTGTATGCTATCCAGGCTGGCGGCAAACGTTCACAATGTACCGATTCCCACAAATGGCTCGTTCGTTGGGTCAATACGGACCAGGATGCCTGGGTCACGTATCTCATGCAACAAGGAACTCGTTACCGTGTGGGGCAAGCACGCCTCTTCCTCAAGGGTTCGGGGCATGGAGATTTCGGACTTGCCTCTCGTGCTCGTCAAGAACGAGCAGATGCAGCTTGGATTCTCAAAATCCATGAGAGCCTGGCTGAGTCCCTTGTCTATGAGCAGATTGTCTCTGCCAAATACGGCTTACCTGAAGCGGTTTTTACGGAGTCATACGGCATCAGATGTTTCACCCAAGACATGATCGACAGCATCTTCGAAGCCTTACACCCTCAAGAAGCGGCTGCAAGACGCTGCCTGGAAGATCATGGACGCAAATTAGAATATCCCCTGTATACGCGAATTGGAATGAACGGCAATGAAATAGGAGGGCAACAACGTCAAGGGCGCACCACACTCTTCGAGACTCAGGCCTGTAATCTATTCTCTCATTTCATGGCTATTCCGGTGGCGCCACAGAGTGTTCATTCCACAGACCGTTTAGCACGATGGGAGCCAATTCAGGTGACAACGGAGAGGTACGTCGGCCTCGTTTACTCTCTTACTGTTGAGAGGTATCACAAATATATCGCCGATGGACTGCTGACCTGCAACAGTTTGTACGGCTTCGCAGGCGCTGATACCGAGAGCATCAACAACATCATCGCGCGCACCCAGGCGACGGTGTTGCCCCTTTCCATTTGCTATCGCTGCCCCTCACTGCCCATCCAGTTAGCACAGCAAATCTATCCGAGCATTCAAGCCTCGCCCACAGCAGAGCGCGGCATCGTAGAAGTCATTGCTCAAGCTGATTTCCTGAGACAGGTTCAGCCAGAGAGCGAGGGCTGTGCAGTCATTGGGCGCTGCACGGCTCCCCTGGTGGAATTGTGCTTGAAGCTGTTACAGCAGGGAAAACGGGCCAAAGTCCGCGGCCGGGATATTGGCGCGGGCATCCTGGAGATCATCGAGCGACTGAAGCAGTCGAAGCGTTTGCAGTTCGCCACCCTCTTGGAGATGCTGGACGAGTACCGGGACAGCCAACTGGAGATCCTGGGAGCCAAACCAGACAACGAGCTGGCGATTGATGCGTTTCTCGACAAAGTCGAGACGGTGGTTGCCTTCTACCAGGCCTATGGCGATGAGGCCAAGCGGCAAGAACGGCTCACAAGCATAGAGGACTTCCAGGCATACGTGACGGACTTCTTCAGCGATGAGGACGAAAAGACGGTGATCCTCTTTTCCACGATCCACAAAGCCAAGGGTCTGGAATTCAACGTGGTCTATCTGCTCCCTGACAAGATCCCGCATCCCTTAGCCAAGAACGCCTGGCAGCACGAGCAAGAACTCAATGCGGAATATGTCGCGCTCACCCGCGCAAAAAAGGCCCTGTACTTCATTGGGAAGGTGATCAGTAACCTCGCTCTTCCCTTCGAAGAGCCAACCCCTGAGCCTGCGGTCATTGCCGAAGCTGAGGCGGTAGTAGCACAGTACGATGAGTTGCGCACGGCCCCGCTTGCTCAAGAGGAACCTTCCCACGAGGCAAAGAAAGCCGCCGGAGGCAGGCCACGCAAGCAGAAAGAGCGCTTGCAGATCAAAGTCAGCCATGAGGTTGCTGCGTACTTACGCTCACGGAAAGGAGGGGATGCTGAAGGCTACAGCGGCTACCTGGAAGCACTGATCCGCAACGATCCGGGTTTCGCTGTCTTCCTGGGACACCCATCCATTTCGTGTGTATGAAACTGCATGACCGGTGAGCAAGTGAAGCGTCGGGGGCCTTGCCATGAGCAGGCTCCCTTTTTTACGACCATGCTGGCGGTCTTTGGAGCCAGCGAAAGGAGGAACATGCAGCAACTCAGGGCAACACCCACCATTCCACCGATGACTGAGCAAGCCTCTGTCAGAGAAGTGCTCACAACGTATTCCGGTGCTCAACATGAGGATCGAAAGCTCTCTCTGGGAGCCTTGGAACTGGCAGGCGAGACGGAAGAAGATGCTGATCTTGTCAAAAAGCATCTCTTCCAGGGTCATGTTATTGATCGAGTCAAGCTGTTGGATGAGCTGGGAGATGTACTATGGTACTCCATGCTGATCTGCCACACGCTCGACTTCTCGCTGCAAGACATGATGCGCAGCACTGGTGAGCAACTCTGGCGGCGCTACCCCAACGGCTTTGAAGCTGAGCGCAGTCTCAACCGATGCGTTGCTTCTCGCTCACGAAAGGAGGCGATATGGACTGGATTGTCTTGTTTGATAGCAAGATACCCATGATTACGCTGTGGATCGTGTGTACGCTTGCCTTTGCGGCGCTGGTGTATTTCGGGCACGCTCGCCCGAGGCATTGAATGTGTCAGGAGAGCAGCACATGGGCTTCGTAATCAGTATCATCCTCATACTCTGCATCTGTGCGTTCGCAGAGTTCCTGCTTCGGAAGGTATTCAAGTAGAGCGATCCATTTGCTCTCGCGAGAGCAACCGTCATGAGGTAGTGAGCAAGAGCCCCTCTGTCTGCTATGGCGTGTGGGGCTTTCTTTTGTGGAAAGGAGGTCATGCTTTGCAGGCTGTCCCGTTTTGGAAGAACATTCGTTTTTGGTTCGTCGTTGTGGCAATCGAGTTTGTCTTAGTTGCTGTGTTTGCTCCTGGGCTGTATGTGCAGGCGTTCCAGATCATTACAGTGATCTGCTCATCACTTGCACAGGTTGGACAGCTTCTCGGAGGTCACTGATTCCGTTCGCTCGCTCTGTGTTGTACGACAATACGGAATCCCACCTCCTCTGCTTTAGCAGGCAGAGGAGGCGTTCTTCTTGAAAGGAGTTGCATTGATATGCTCTATAAGTCTCCCAAATCACCCATCACCCCTGGCAAGAGATTACTTCGCAAGGTCCTGTTTTGGGCAGTCGTCATTGTGTGCTTATGGCTGCTTGCCTCAACATGGCCGCACAACCCCGTGGCCTTATTACTTCAGGCATTTTTCAATGCCAACCAGACCAATCCTTTTGTGCAGATCCTCTGCCCTTTCACACATCTGGTATGTAAGTAAGCCATGAAAGAACAAAGGTGATGTATGACCAGACAGCGATCTCACCACAGGCTCTGGAATAACGAGCCTCCGCCTCACGTGTCTTGCCCTCCAGGCGCCTACCTCACCTTCGACGGTGAACGCTACACCTGTGAACCTTTGACCAAGCGGGGAGCCAGAAGCAGAACCGCACAAGTCAGTATGGTCGTAGGAATCTTCCTGATTCTCTTCAGTAGCGGTCTGCTGTGCTACCTCGTGTTCGCCATGCCCCATCCCTAGACATTCCCTTGCACCATCGTCTTGATACAGCAAGAAGCGGCCCCTGTGCAGTTTCCAGGCCGACAGGAGCCGCGAACGGAGAGTACCCGTCTCGCTACCAGTAGAGCAGACGAACGGATACCCTCCATCCTCACGAGAAAGGGGAGGACGTGCGTGAAAAAACTCGGATTCTTTGTAGTGATCGTCTTGGTGGTGATCGTGGCAGCCCCGCATAGGAGCACTACCACCAGCAAGAAGGCAGGCCAACTTCCTGACCCTGGTGCTATCCACCATTCTCTCCTGCGGATCAGTCAACTCGATCCACGCCAGTACGACTCCACCAGGGAGTTCGTCTCCTGGGCGAACTCGGCATGCTCTGCCGCAGCGATGACCGAAATCGCCAACTACTATGGGGGGCGCTATCGCATTCACGATCTCTTGACCGTCGAGTCCCGCATTGGAGCGATCACACCGCAATTGGGGCTGTTGGAAGATGCTGGCATTGCCCGGACCATGGCCTTCTTTGGCTTGCGCACCTTCTGGGGATACGGTCGCTCTCTTGATCACGTCATGCAGCTTGCCAGGCAGGGCGAACCGGTGATTGTCAGTTGGCCACCTGATCACTACACCGGTGGGCACCTCGTCGTGGTCACTGGCGGGAACAGTGACGACGTGTTTCTCGCCGATTCGTCCATCTGGAATCGGCATGCCATCAGCCGCGCTCAATTCCTGTCCTGGTGGGAGGGCTTTTCTGCGGTGATAACGCCGCAGGGGAGGCAGGTATGAGACGATTGCTCAAGCGCATTGGTCTCTTGCTCGTGTTGTTCATGAGCATCAGGTACGCGATGACGACGCCTGGGGTGCTGCATACCCTGGGGACAGGAGCCTCCCTGCTTGCCCACCAAGCAGAGGGTTCAGCATCGCATGCAGCACAGCCAGCAAGCACGAGTGACGCGAACTCCAGCATCAGTGGCACACCGACGATCAGCGCCGCGCAGATCGACGCCATCCTTGCGGCCTACCATTCTCCAGCGGCAGGTCTGGGGCAGTACATCTATGACACCGGCGTGCGGTACCACATCGACCCGGTGCACGTCCTTGCCATCTTTTTACACGAGAGCCGCATGGGAACGACCGGAGAGGCTACGAAAACGATGTCACCCGGGAATGAACGGTGCATTACAGACAGACCATGCATTGATGGCGGCTACGCGCAAATGGAGAGCTGGCAAGATGGCTTTGCCCACCTCTTCTCCCTCCTGTCTGATGGGTATATCAAAGGGCACGTCTCCAGCAAATGCCCTTGTACCACGGTCAGTCAGATCGTGCCGGTGTTTGCCCCGAGTGCTGATGGCAATAACGTTCAGGCGTACATCCAGGCTTGGGTGCATACTGTGCAGGCCTGGCGCTCCAGGGAGGTGATGGTATGACCGATGTGCGTTGCCTTGAGCCCTTTACTACGGCGGCACTGATCCAGGAGGCACATGACGAGATCCAATGCTTTCTCCGCCGTCAGCCAACGGAGGGTGCCTGCGCATTTGAAGTGTTTCGCCGCGCTATCGTGTTGCGCAACGAACAAGCTTGGTCGGGCATCTACGAGCTGTATCACGGGCTGGTCAGCTCGTGGATCTTACGCCGGACACGCGGATGGTATGGCGATGACCATGAGCTACTCGTCAATGAGGTCTTTGCCAAATTCTCCCGGAGCATGAGCCCGCAGAAGCTGGAACACTTCGGCTCAGCCGCAGCAATCCTGGCCTACCTCCGATGCTGTGCCGGCAGCGTCGTTGTTGATCATCACCGGTCGCAACAAGCGCGGCTGCGCGAAGAACCGTTGGCGTCCATCGACCAGGAGGCCCTGCTTGACGATCCTGCCGAGGTGGTTGCAACACAGCTGGCAACACAAGCGGTCTGGCAGATCATTGACAGCGAGGTAACCAGCTCAGAAGAGCGGTTGATCCTGCGGGCAGTGTGCGCCCTGGGCCTCTCCCCGCGTGAGCTGCAGCAACGCTATCCAGTCGTTTTTCCGACTGTTGAGGACATCTATCGCATCAAACGCAAGCTAGTTGACCGACTACGTCGGAACCAGGAACTGCAGGCGCTGCTACGTGGGCGAGCGAGATCACCTGTGAAAGGAAGTATGCTATGAGCAAGCAACAGCTCCATCTTCTAGCCGTCTTCGGACTGTTTCTCGTTCTCAGTGTTGCGGCATGTGAGCACGCCACTCCTTTTGGAGCACCTGGCATGCAGCCTAGAGCACCAGAACCGGTCATTGGGTCGGAGCACACCGAAGTCTTGAGCAATGCCGATGTCGCCGCAACGGTTCAAGCTCTTGCCCAGGGTATCCCTCCCAATGTACCTGCCGACTGGATTCCCAACGGCTGTTCGGTGTATGGTCACTCATGGCGACCTGATCACCGACTGCCGTGGTTCCTCGTGTTGCCAAACACCCCCAACTTTGGCGATCAGGTGCTGCTGTGTCCAGGTGGGTATCGCATCCTCTCCTGGGATGTGTGGCGCGACCAGAGCAAGCCGGATGACCGGTACTACTACGAGGTGTCCGCTATGATGGTGATTGGGTGTTGGCAGAAGAAGGCTCGATTCGATGAGGTTCCAGTGGGAATCCATGACCCGAACGTCCCCAGCATCGATTTGGAACGTATATAGCACAACTCACCGAACGCCGAACGAGTCCCCCTACAGCGGAATCACTCTTCGTTGGCGAACAGGAAGGTACCCCCAATCCTCCCTGCGGCTGTACGGGATGACGAAGGTGCGGTCCAAGCGAAGTGAAAGCCTGGATTGCAACACCGCCAACAACCATGACGGCAATTCCTCTACCTACCCGAGCCAACGTGCTCGCTCACCGAAAAGCACACACATCGTATGGAAAGGCCTCGGAGCTATGACACCACACGCAGACCGTTCGTCCACCCGCAACCTCCCAGCACTGCAAGAACTCCAACGTCGCCCGCAATGGGTCTGCTGGCGTAAAGAGCCACGCAAGGGCAAACTGACCAAAGTCCCCTACAATCCCATGACAGGAAAGAGGGCCGAATCCGACAACCCCGCGACCTGGGTCAGTTACGCGCACGCGCACCAGGCGCTCCATGCTGGCACGTACCACGGCGTGGGCTACATGTTCTGTCGCGACTATACCGGCATCGACCTGGATCACTGTGTGAGTCGGGATGGAGCGATTGACCTCTGGGCACAAGCCTATCTTGATCGCCTCAAGAGCTATGCCGAATACTCCCCGAGTCACACTGGAATCCATATTCTGGTGCATGGCACGATCAAGAGCGGCATCCGCCGGCGCGTGCCCGATGCGCCACACCCCGAGGCTGCCATCGAGATGTACTGTGAGAAGCGCTACTTTACAGTGACCGGCCAGCACCTGGCCGGCACCCCTCCCACGATTGAGACCTGCCTTGACCTGCAAGCGATCCACGCGGAACTGACTGGATCGAGGCCAGCACCTCACCCCGCTCGAACTGAGCAACCCGGCGATCTCTCGGACACCGCCCTGGTAGACAAGGCCATGCGCGCGAAGAATGGCGCCACCTTTGGGGCCTTGTGGCACGGGGATTGCTCTGGGTATCCCTCTCAGTCAGAAGCGGAGTTAGCCTTGTGCACCCTGCTGGCCTTCTGGACCGCAAAAGACGCAACGCGCATGGATCGCCTGTTCAGACGTTGTGCCCTCTATCGTGAGAAGTGGGATCAGCCTGCACGCAGCGGCGAAACCTACGGGCAAGGCACCATTGCGCGCGCCATTGCCGCCTGCACTGAGGTGTATCGCTCACAGAGAGAGAGCAAGGTGATTCCGTTTCGACGTGGATCTACTCCTTCGGGCGAGGATCGTGAACTACCTGAAACCGACGTGCACTTCATCCTGGACTGCCTACGCGACGAAGAAGAAGGCGATGCCAGGCTCTACGCGCACCTCTTCCGGGGCCGGTGTATCTACGACCATACCGAGGGCGACTGGTATGAATGGCGCGGCCACTATTGGGAACGCGACGAGCGCAAGCATTCGCTCTTACTTGCCAGTGGGCCACTCGCACGCATGTACCTCCAAGCCAGCGCTATGCTTTCTGAAGAGGCAGCCGAGGCCGAAAAGCAGCTTGACCCCAACCTGCTTAAAGGCATGGACAGCCAGCAAGAGCGCTATCACTGGCTCAAGGCCATCACGGGCAAGCTCATCGAACGCGCCAAAGCCCTCAAGAAATTGAAACGTGCTCAGGCTGTCCTCACCTATGCCCAAGCGTTTCTGAGCATCACCTCTAGAGAGTGGGATAGTAATCCTTGGCTCCTAGGAACTCGTGAGGGGGTCATTGACCTCAAGACAGGTCAGGTACACGAGGGTAAGCCAGACGAGTATATCCGTACCATCATTCCCACCGCGTGGCACGGACTGGATACACCCGCCCCACGTTTTGAACAGTACCTGCGTGAAATCTTCGCAGATCGTGAAGAGGCAGAACGCGATGTCTTGATTGCGTTTCTCCAGCGCGCTTTGGGCTATGGCATCACCAGCAAGGTCAATGAGCATATCTTTTTGATGCTCTATGGTGAAGAGGGACGCAACGGCAAGGATACCCTCATGACCGTGTTACATCGCGTGCTGGGGAGCACTGTCGGAGCCGTCTCCAACGATGTCATTATTGCCAGCGGCAAATTTTCCACCCCAGGCAGCGCCAAACCACACTTATGCGCCCTGCAAGGCAAGCGCATCGCTTGGGCCAGTGAAACGGACAAAGGCGCGCGCTTCGATGTCGGGCAGGTGAAGTTTCTCACCGGCGGTGGTGACATTCCTGCGCGCCAACTCTACGGACGCGACTACACCTTCGAGCCATCCCACCTGCTCATCTTGCTCACCAATAACAAGCCGCATGCTGATGCCAAAGATTCCGCTTTCTGGGATCGCCTGTGCCTGGTCATCTTTAACCTGCGCTTTGTGGATCAGCCGCTGGCACGTAATGAACGCCAGCGAGATACGACCCTCGCGTATGCATTAGAAACGGAGGCCAGCGGGATTCTTGCCTGGTTAGTCCGGGGGTGCCTGGCTTGGCAACAACAGGGACTGCAGATCCCAACCTCCGTGCTGCTCGCGCGAAGGGACTACCGGGAAGAAGAAGATACTCTGGGCCAATTTCTCAAAGCGTGTTGCGTCATGCATGAACGGGCCCGTGTCAAAGCCAGTCGCCTGTATGAACGCTACAAGGAGTGGACGCTGGCTAATAATCTCAAGGCCATGAACGGCAATGCCTTTGGCCTGGAAGTGAAGAAGCTGTATGAGCAAAAACGGAGCAATGAAGGCATGGTCTACTACGGCATTGGACTGCCTGAGGAGTGTATACCCCCCGTCTACCCCCAGGATGGGCTGTGCGTAGGCAGTGTAGGCACTTTCCAGAGAGTGCCCTCTGCAGAGCGAGAAAACGTACAAAGGGAAAGTGTGCAAGAAATGGGTACACTGCCTACACACAGCTCGTCTCTGCAAAGCGACCAACCAGTGTACCCCCCGAATGAGGGACTACACTCCGTCGAAAGCCCATCAGAAGCCACTTCATCGGCTTCTACACATGGGCTTAGTGTAGGCAGTGCAGGCACTTTCCGAAAAGTCCCCTCTATAGGGGAGGAAAATGTGCAAAGGGAAAGTTTACGAGAAATGGGTACACTGCCTACACTAAGCCCATCCTCTCCTGTAGATAAAGCCGCCTTAGAAGCAGGTTCAGCGGCGTGTAGCCCCTCATCCGGAGGGGAGCAAGGGACTACACGCCCGCAAGAGTGGGAGGAGTTCATCCTATGATGTTGATGCTGCTGTTGACGGAACTCGTCCGCCTGGGCGTGAAGCTTGCAGCTGAACCCGATGGCTTGCATGTGCAGGCTCCCGCTGGGGCGTTAACCGAGGACCTGCGCCGGGCGATGATCGCACACAAAGCGGCCTTGCTGCGCTTTGCGGCCTGCCCGTATGTGGAGACGATGGATGGTCTGGGCACGCTCACCGGCACCCGTAAAGAACAGGATCTCACGTTTGTGGTACCGCAACGCCAGGAGGCCTGGCGCTACAAGATTGGCGTGGTCAGTCTTAACGATGACATGGAACGCTTCTACTGGCCGCGCATGGTCCTGCTGGCGAGCTAGGAAGACATCCAGACCAATGAAAGGAGGTGAACCCACGTATGACCTTGCAGCAATGGCTGAGAACGCCCGTGTTCAATGGCTTGCTCGTTCTCTCCGTGTTCTTGCTCGTGCTGGGCCTGTTGGTCTCAGTCATCACGCGGTCCTGGCGTCTGGCGCTGCTGACCCTTGGTAGCGTCGTCGGGCTGTTTGTGCTTGGCATGATCCTGGTCATGCTGCACCAACGAGTAGCCTTGTAGGAACAGCTGATCCACTTGCCCCTTGTTTCCCCAGGTGTCTGCATGCTCTACTGCATGCTGTCTCATTTCGTGTCAAATAAGCGCTCATAGCAAAGGAGGTGATCTGACAAAACATCGAAGATTTCTTGACACACTAGGGTATACATACATAGCCTCCTTTAAAGGCATCAGTTCTAGTAAACACATGAAAGGAGTACGACCTATGGTCACAAACAACGCAACCAAACTTCCCTACAAACCGGCTGCCTGGATGGTGCAGGAGGAAGACCTGCAAGCCCTGGAAGACCTCCTGCACGAGATGCAAGGACGCGTCGATAAGTGCTACCAGGATGGGCATGTCTACCTCATGTCCGTCTATGTGCGCCTGGTCGCCCTGGTCTCGCCGGAGATCGACCGCATCGAGCGCCGCTTCAAGCGCGAGAACCTGGCTGCCATGCGCAAACAGGAAAAACAACTCAAGCAAGAGGCCAAGACTGCAGCGGACGATCAGCATACCCCCTAAGCGACTGCGCGCGAAGGCGAAAGCTGCGGCTGAGTCCAATGGCGCCTGGCGACGGTAGCGCGTCGAGGGATCGGCGTCACTTCCGCGCCACAAATCAGTGGCGCATCCCTGCGCATGATCGCCCATTGTGGGCACGGAAGTGACGCCGATCCCTCGATTTCGTCCCCTGCCTTGTGCAGACTTCGGGCGCTCTTGTCCGATGAAACTGAAAGGAAATTAATCCGTGAAGTGGCAAACCTTTAACCCCATACAACTTGCCGGAAAAGGCATTTCGACGGCCCTGGATAAAATGGGCGACCACGACCCCAATGAGCAGGTGCAGCCGCCTGCTTCGGCTCCGACACACCCAGCGGCACCACAAGACGCTCCCTCGCAACCTGGTATCCCTGCCGTGCTAGATGAGCACGGTCAGGCGCTCGACGCCGCGCCGGTCGCAAGCGGGATCTGGATCGACGCCAGTCACATGATGACTGGTGGCGCGGCTACTACCCAGACGGAAGCATTCAGGCGGATCGTGAACAGCTTCGACGAGGACAGACAGGACAAACTGGCCTGGCTTTTCGGGAAGGTGTTCATGGTGCTGGCGTATCTCCTGCCGCCCATCCTGGGCTGGTACGCGGGCGCAGCGCTCGGTGATGCGCTGACGGGCCCGTTTTCGCTGGCGCACGCCACCAATGTGTTCATCCACCTGATCTCCATTAGCCTGGAGCTCGGTGTGCCGATGATTGGCTATGCAGTGGCTACCACCTTCAAGCGTGCCTCGCGGGATCGCAACCAGGTCAGCAAGTGTGCGGTGTTGCTGCTGGTCTTCCTGGTGGTCGCACTCGGGAGCGCGGTGACGCAGGACGTCTTGCTCTATAGCTCGCTTCCCCAAACCACCCTCGGCCAGCAGGTTGCGGTCTGGTTCCGTTCATTCGGGCCGAGCATCGTCGATATCTTGAGCGCCGTGTTTCTCTCCGTGATCGGCGTCAAGAACCTCAAGAAGTACCTGGCCGACCAGCGTGAGAAGATCGCAGCCGTGCGCGAGGTGAATCAGGTGCACATTGAGATGGACAAAACTACCTTACAAGCCGCGATTGACCAGCAGAACGCGCTTCAGGACATGAAGAGTAAGGCCAAGCGCGCCCAGACCTGGAACAAGATCGAGGAGATGCAGTCGGAAGCCATGATCGAGCAGGCCAGGCGTAATATGCTCGGTGATGGCAGAGACAGCAGCGGGTACAGGAGGTCACGCTACTAATGGACAAATTGACAGAGAGACGCAAGCGCGAGATGGCGGCCTACCAGTTTGAACTCCAAGCCAACCGGCTCTATCTCTCTGTCGTGCGCAAACTGCCAGGCTACACGTATGTCGTGACCGATGAAACCACCACCCAGGAGCGTACCGCCCTCGTGCTGGCGACCTCCTGGGACTTCTATGAATATCGGTTGCATCGAGGCCATCAGCGCGCTGATCTGTTGATTGTGCAGCGCCATAACGCTGTCGTGCCCTTGCCGGTGATTAGCCTGGACACCGGCAAAGAATACACCCCTGGTGCAGAGCCGGACATCAAACGTTCCGCAGCGAAACGCCCTAACCATGAGGAAACGATGCTGCTGGTCTCCAAGCTCCTGCTCGGTGTGGACGGGGTGGAAGCCGAGTTAGCAAAGATGTCGCCCCGATCCCGACAACGCTACTGGCAACGGTGCAGACACTATCTGCGGCCTCGCGTCGGGCGCCCCTGGGCCTCATAAGACACATGACACGATTCTGCCTTGATGGCACCCGGTGAAGAGGAGCCGCCGCAATGGAAGTACCCCGTCCTGACAATCTACCACGTCGGGACGGGGCTTTTCTCTGCACACCGAAAGGAGATCAGGGCTTCGCAAAAGTCGACGACCCAGGCAAGCGTCTCGTCAGGGTGAGAAGCGAAGCGCCGGAGTTGGCGAGCGACGTTAGAGACTCGATGCACATCCATCAAGGAAAGCACCACGTTGATCCGACAGTCGCAGCTGTCTATCGGCTGACGCAAGACTTTGGCCAACTGCTGCGCAAGCGGGAAGGGAAGAGCCGGCTGGAACACTGGAAAGCGGCTGTGCGCGCCTCGGGGGTCAAGGAACTGATCAGCTTTGTGGATGGGCTGACCGATGATGCTGTGGCGATTGCCAACGCGTGCACCGAAGTGTGGAGCAACGGGATGGTGGAGGGGTTCAACCACAAACTGAAGTGGATCAAACGCAGTTCGTATGGACAAGCAGGCTTCCCGCTGCTGCAACGCCGCGTCCTGCTGCATCCGGCTCAAAAAGCTCCAACCGGACGTCATCCAGAGGACAAGCAGGACACGCCTGCATGCTCACTTGCCAGAGCCGAGGAGGCTTCTACCAGCGAGCAGCTGATGGCCTGAGCACAGGCTCTCATGACTGGCTACGCAGAGCGGTGACGAAAAAGGTGCGTGGCACCCCTGGCTCCGAGCGTGGGATGACAGGGAACGGCCAGCGTCCAAAATGCGCCCCATCTTCACCCGGCTCGACCACTCGCGCGCGCCAGCCACGCTCTGCCAAGAAGGCTTCGGGCTTGTCGATGCTGGAGATCCAAGCAGCCCCTTCTCTGGCGAGCAGTTCGATCCAGGAGCGCGTTTGAGGTGAAGTCAGCATCTCCGTATTCTTGAGTTCGCATCCCAGCCAACTGCCCAGGACCGACAGGGCGGTTATCCTCTCCAAGAGAGAGGTGACTACCTCGGCAGGAAGATAGAACAGGAGCCCTTCCAGGAGCCAAACCACGCGCTGGCCTGGGTCAAAGCCAGCCTGGTGCACCGCATCGACCCAGCAGGCATCGGCGAGATCAACAGGCACGACGTGGCGTTGACAAGCGGGTACCGCCCCGGCGGTGGAGAGCAGCGGCTCTTTGCGCACAAAAATTGGGGGCAGGTCCAATTCAAACAGATGCGTTTGCGGCGGCCAAGTCAGGCGAAAGGCACGCGTATCCATCCCGGCAGCCGCAATCACGACCTGGCGCACCGCATGTTCCCTGGTCACCTCCACCAGGAAGTCATCAAAAAAGCGTGTCCTGATGGCAAGGCCGACCTCGTTTTCCTCCTTGCCTCCTGTAGTACGCTGCCGCCAGGCTGGGCCTTCTTCTCCTGCAAGCCCGGCGGCCCAGGGGTCATTGAAGAGGCGATCTGCACGCTCGCTCTCGCGTGCTCGTACCGCCGCTATCCAGCAAGCGGTCGAGATCAACGTATCTGTGTGGAACGGTTGAGAAGACATGTGCTCTCTTTCCTTCTTGTCTGTTGTCTTGCAACTCCTGATCCAGCGCCTTTCCTTCGTTACTGCATAACAGTGTAGGCGCGTAGGTGTTCTTTGTCCAGATGCACAGCCGATCATGGAGCATGATGTCCCGTTGATCCCGTCTCTGAGCTGGGTAAGATCCTCCCGGCTCTCCTTCTTCCTTTGTGCCTCTTTCATCTTTCGATGAGGGACAGCTCAGAAGTAAAGCACACGTTTGGCTCCTCTGCAAGCAAGCAGGCACACTGAATGTGTCCAAGAGCCCAGATAGATATACGCTGGTTGTCGATCACCAGCTGTTTCACAAGGGGACCTACATCGTGACGCTGCAAGCAGAAACGGGGGACATTGTAGAACAGCAGGGGTTCACGAGCCAGGCAACGGTGCTGCTGCTGGCTCTCCTTGAGCACTATCCTGACTACTGTCCTCTGGAAGTGCTCTATGCGGCATTCTACGCCCTCGATGTGGAGGATGCAAGAGAGGTGATCCATGATGCCATCGAGGAGCATACGTTGACTGAGCTCTTGCACCCGTTGCGCACTATGCTGTATCTGGCAAAGCCAGGCCTGCGCGCTTTTGTGATCGAGGTGCAGACGGTAACTGATACTGGGTACATCCTGATCCCTCAGAGGCGGGTTTACAAAAATAAGCGAGAGTGAGCGATGCATATCAAGAGGTCACGCGCAACGACTCTGGCGCTTCTGCCTCTCATAAGGCCACGAGCGACATACCAGCTTTCCAACCATCACTGTGAGCTACATCTTGCCTTGTTCACTGGCTCCTGCCAGGTGCAAGGCTTTTTCTATTTCTGTCAACGTTAGGGACACTCCCCGAAAGAACACAGTACCAGACCCTCAGTACAGCCCATTTTCGGGCGGATTGTGCCCAAGTGGTAT
>Ga0070717_10001514_pt1 | contig 16098 bp, 10 predicted proteins | sample LARL113metaG_FD_71366 | JGI IMG/M metagenome (GOLD analysis project Ga0070717, IMG submission 71366) | Corn, switchgrass and miscanthus rhizosphere microbial communities from Kellogg Biological Station, Michigan, USA - LAR L11-3 metaG | ecosystem: Host-associated > Plants > Roots > Rhizosphere ... | reverse complement strand
TCGAACCCGAGCGTCGAAACGTCGTTTTAACCAAGTACCGAACGGGGCCAGAATGGTTTCGTCGGATCTCGACGATCGATATGGTCCCTCAATCAACCTGCTCATACTGAAAGATCCAAGCTTATCCCGCTAGGTAATAGCGATGAGGGCGATATTCAGCGAGGCAGGTTTTGCCGCTTCCCCTAGAGACCACGGCTGCATAAATCTTGTAGGGCGTTATCGGAGGGTTTGTGATGTTAATTTTTCGACAATTGTTCGATCCGCCATCTTCGACCTACACCTATCTCCTCGCCGACGAGCGAAGCGGCGGCGCGGTCATCATCGATCCGGTATTCGAACAGGTCAGGCGTGACGCGGCGTTGATCGAAGAGCTCGGCCTGCGCCTCGTCCATGCGCTCGAAACGCATGTTCACGCCGATCACGTCACTGGTGCCTGGCTGCTGAAGCAGCGAACCGGATGCCGGATTGCGCTGTCGGCGAATAGCGGCGCGGAAGGCGCGGACCGTTACCTGGTGCAGGACGATGTTGTCGCGTTTGGTGGTCGCAATCTCCAGGTGCGCCAGACAGCGGGCCACACCAGTGGTTGCCTGACCTATGTCCTCGACGACCGCAGCATGGCGTTCACCGGTGACTGTCTGTTTGTCAGAGGCACCGGGCGCACCGACTTTCAAGAGGGTGACCCGCACGCGATGTACCGCTCGGTTCACCAGCAGATCTTCACGTTGCCGGATTCGTGCCTCCTTTACCCGGCGCACGATTATCGCGGGTTGACGGTCACCAGCGTCGGCGAAGAGCGGCGCTTCAACCCGCGTTTGGGCGGCGAGATCGGTGAAGGCGATTTCACCGGCTATATGATGAACCTGCGCCTTGCGCATCCGAAGAAGCTCGATGTTGCCGTCCCCGCCAATTTGAAATGCGGGCGGCCTGAAAGCGACATCGCAACCACCGAGGATCCGCGATGGGCGGTGCTCAGATATTCATTCGCCGGGATTTGGGAGATCGACCCGCATGGGCTCGAAGAGCAGGCCCGGGCGGTGCAAATCGTCGATGTGCGCGAACCGCAGGAGTTTGACGGTCCGCTAGGGCATATCCACGGCGCGATCCTCATTCCGCTCGGGGAGCTCGCCGAGCGGGTCGGCGAACTGTCGCGCGACCGCCCGATCGTCACCGTATGCCGTGCCGGCGGCCGTTCGGCACAAGCGACCGTCATTCTGCGCGAGGCTGGGTTTAGCGACATCGCCAACCTCGCCGGCGGCATGCTCCGCTGGCGCGCCGAAGGTCACGCCGTCGAAGGCGGCAGCGCCTTGGAGCACATCGCAGAATATTCGATCTGACCCGCGCTGTCAGAGTTGGCCCTTGTTAGTCTTCGAGGCTCAATTCTCGTAACCGCCGAATGACCTCACATGCATCGCTCCGATTGGCTTGCGACGTAAGACGGGGTGTTGGGTGGCCGAGCTATGATCGGTTCACCGAGGGGTTCGAGACGGCCAATCTGAGAGCGGCAAAGGCGTGATCGGGGAATTGCGGTAGTCGCCCGAACTCCTTCTCTTCAGCCGCCTCATAAAGGGCCAACTTTCGCGATACGACTGTACTTGTGTGGGACGAATGCCGCGGCCGGAACATTTTCCCGGATAATTCCCGGTTCGTGGAATTTGCTTCCCGGTTAGGCGGCGCAAATTCCCGGTTCGGGCGGCTACGGGAATTCGTCCGCAAGCGATTGATTTACCCTACCTTTTTCTAGGACAAACGGCAGTTCCAGGCGCGAAATCGACGAAATTCCCGTCTCGACGGGAAATACCGGGAATTCAGCTCGCACCGAGGCCCATCCCGTTGAAGGCGGCAGCGCATAAGGCGCATATCAGCCAGACGCGACAATTTGCCCTGAAGGTGCGACAACACATGCTACAGTGCTTGTCGGGTGATCCCAAAAAGAAAGGGGTAGCGATGGCGTATGATCTGCTGATTAAGAACGGCCGGATCGTCGACGGCTCCGGCATGCCGGCATTCCGAGGGGATGTTGGCATCAAGGGCGGAAAGATTGCCGAGATCGGCAAGCTGAGCGGCCCGGCCAAACGCACGATTGACGCCGAGGGGCGCGTGGTCGCGCCGGGCTTTGTCGACAATCATTGCCACTATGACGCGCAGGTCACCTGGGACCCGCTGTGCTCGTTCTCTCCCGACCATGGCTGCACGACGGTCGTCTTTGGGAATTGCTCGCTGGCCTTGGCACCCGTACGCCCGGGTAGCGCGAAGCGGGTCGCCGAGTTCCTCTCCTATGTCGAAGCAATCCCGATGGAGGTGCTGAACACCGTCGAGGTCGATTGGGAAACTATCCCGCAATACATGGATCGGCTCGACCAGCATCTCGGGGTCAATGTCGGCAATCTGATCGGCCACTCGACGGTGCGTTACTATGTGATGGGCGACGAGAGCCAAACGCGCGCCGCGACCGACGATGAGATCAGTAAAATGCAGGACGTCGTGCGCGACGGCATCAAGGGTGGAGCGCTCGGCCTGTCGGTGTCGCGCAACAAGGGCCATTACGACCCGCAGGGCGTCCACATTCCGGCGTTGTGGGCCGACGAGAAAGAGATTTTCGCGCTTGGCGACGTCTTGCGTGAGATGCGAACCGGCATCATCCAGAGCGGCGGCGGCCGCGCGGCCGAGCTCAAAGATGGTTTGATGGCGCGTCTGTCGGAGGCGACCGGCCGCACCGTTATCTATAACAACCTCGGGCAGACCGTGCGGGAGCCCGACGCGTGGAAGCGGCACATGGAGCGGGTCGAGGAGACCTCGAAGGCCGGCATCCGCGCCTATCCGCTGTGCAGCCCGAACCGCGTCACCCAGACCTTTACGATGCGCAATTGCCAGATCTTCCGCGGCTCGCCGACTTGGCACCCGATCCTGTTGTCCTCCGACGAGGAGAAGCTCAAGGCCTATGCCGACCCGGCGATCCGCCAGAAGCTGCACGACGAGGTGATCGAGCACAAGGTCGAGGTCCCCGCCGCCGGGTACTCACGCCGCTGGTACGACTACATGTGGGTCGAGACCCCGGTGTTGGAAAAGAACCAGGGGCTGAAGGGCAAGACCATCGGCCAGATCGCCAAGGAGCAGGGGAAAGGGATCATCGACGCCTTCCTCGACCTCGTCGTCGAAGAAAACCTCGATACCGGCCTGATGCAATCGGAGAACAATGTCGACGACGAAGCGATGGCCAAGATCCTCACCTATCCGAACGCCATCGTCGGGCTGTCGGATGGCGGGGCGCATGTGCAGTTCCACGGCGGCTACGGCTACAGCACGCGGCTGCTTTCAGAATGGGTGCGTGAAAAGCAGGTCATGACGCTCGAACACGCGGTTCGGCGGCTGACCTTCGACTCCGCTTCCGCGTTGGGGCTCTACGACCGTGGGCTGCTGCGGCCGGGCATGGCCGCGGATATCGTGATCTTCGATCCCGATACTGTGCGGCCGCTCCCCGAAAGCGTCGTGCATGACTTCCCAGCAGGCGGCTGGCGCGTGAAGGAACCGGCAGCCGGCATCATGGCGACGATCGTCAACGGCGAGGTCCTGATGGAGAACGGCAAGCACACCGGGGCACTACCCGGCCGTGTCCTCCGCAACACTTACTACCACGCCAACACCTAACCTCGGCTGATCACCGAGCGCGACCGCCCGCAGCGTAACCGCTGCGGGCGGTTCTTTTTGGCCGGGGAGGTCCTGGCCGGGCGGTGAGGTCACTCCGCCGCCATCAACGGTGCCAGCGAGCTTGTTGTCTTCTCCAGCTCGGCATAGGGACCCTGATCGACCAGCCTTCCCTGCTCCATAACCAGGACCCGGTCAAAGGTTGACGCGAGCCGGGCGCGCTGCAGACTCCACACGAGGCTGCGTTCGGCGAACTCAGTCTTCAGCCGTTCCAGGATGGCGGTTTCGGTCGCGCCGTCGAGCACTGCGGTCGCATCGTTGAGTGCCACCAGATCCGGCCGTTTGAGAACCGCTCTCGCAATCGCTAGTTTTTGCCGCTGCGATTCCGAAAGACGTGAGCCGCCGGTACCAACTTGATAGTCCAACCCGACCTCGATCAACGTTCCGCGTAGGGCGAGCTCGGCGAGCACCGTCGTGATCGCGGCGTGGACCCGTTCCCTACCGCCCGATTCGCCGCGCACGATGGTGCCGAAGAGGACATTTTCTTGCACCGGCGCTGCTGCGTTGTAACGCTCGGGGTCGAAGAACTCGACCGAAGCGCGCAGATCGTTCGGCAACCCCTCGGCAAAGACACGGCGCGCCTCCAGGATCCGCTGCTGCATCTTTTCGTCGATCAGATCGAGGGGGTCTCGCGCCGCAACCAGTTTGAAAGCGATCGAGAGGAGGCGTTCTCGCGGCGGTTGCAGCAGGCTCTCGACCCCGGCCATTTCCATGCGTTTCAGGATACTCTCATAGTCAGGCAGATCGTCGGCGCTGATAAAGCCGAACTCCTCAAAGAATTCGTGTTCCGGGCGCAGACCGGTGAACAGCTCGATCATCATGCGGGCGACCTGGGCACCGACCTCGATCAAGTCGTGCGCAAGCCCAACCTTGTCGAGCACGCTCTGGATGTAGGTGTTGCGGGCCAGACCGTCGCCTTCGAAAGCGGGTCCGATGGGGGTGCCGAACAGCAAATTGACGGAAACCGGCGAGTTCGCGTTGTAGCGGTCGGGTTCGAACCGCTCGACGAGATGCGCGATATCATTCTCATGAAGGCGCTTGGCGAGGACCCGGCGTGCCTCAAGAAGGCGTTGCGCCGCTTCGGGCTGGCGTCCCGGATCGAGCCGGCCGCGTAACCCAAGCAGATGAACGTCCTCATCGAGATCGACGATCCGCAAAACCTCGATGATCCGCGTCTCGAGTTCGGCCGCGTCGGCCACTCCCGCCTGCCGGTAATCGATCCAGTCGGCGGTGATATCGAGCTCACTGTTGCCCGATTGGCGAGCCTCCTCTATCGTGCGGGCACGCTGTTTTTGGTTCACCAAATCGTCATCCACCAAAGGGGTTGGCCGGTGACGCAATCCGAGCAGCAGATTTTCCCGCACGCTCGTCGCGAAGAGATAAGTCGCCGGCCCGACATAGCCGATACGTTGGCCGGAAACCGCGAGCGGGACGTTGTTGATGTCGGTGTCGCCAATAAAGAGCCTCCCGCTCGTCGGAGTGGCGAGCCGGGCGAAGAGCTGCGGAATGAGGTGTCTGCCGCTGCTGCTCTGACCGACCACCGCAACATCGGCGCCAATCGGAAATTCGAAACTGACTCCTTCGAGTTGATGGATGCCGTCGCCATCCACCAGGCTGAGATTGGCAGCACTGACCGCGCCCCGGAACGGTTCGACAGTTTCGGGATGTTCGAGGAGTGATCGCTTGTCGAGCATATCCGGGACGTGGAACTGCTCGACCACCTGCTCATACTTTATCGCGACGTCCTGTTGGTTCTGATAAAAGTCGAGCAGCTCCTTCCACGGTGATGACAATTCCTTATAGGCGGCGAGCACGGCGACCAGCGCGCCCCAAGAGAGCTGGCCCTTGATGACAAAATAACCACCGATCGAAAAGAAGAAGAAGGGGGTTAGATTTCCGAGGAGGTTATTAAGAAATTTGACGAAAAATTTGCGGTTGTAGATCTCGAACCGAATATCATAGATTTCACCGAGGCGATAAGAGATATCGGCAAGCTGATAGGGGGCTCCGTCATTGGCTCTAATTTCGTTTCGGGCAGCTATCGTCTCGGCGATGCGGTCCGAGAGTCGGCGGACCTTGCGCACCCGTTCGCGACCGAGGCGGCGGATGACGCGCTGCATCTTCGGGATCAGATACCCTTGTAGCGGATAGAGCGCGACAGCGGCGGTCCCGAGGATCGGGTCCTGTACGAACATAAAGAAGAGGATGGTAAGGAGGGTCCCGCCTTGCGAAATAGGCAATGCGAAGGCTTCTCCGACAAAGCCGCCGACGGGCTCGAGTTCGCCCGTCATCATCGCGATGACCTCTCCGGTGGCCGTCCGATCGAAATGGTGTAATGGGAACCGCAATACCCGCTCATAAAGCTGATACCGCAAGCGGCGCAGCATGCGTTCCCCGACCTGGCCTTTCTTTACGTTTATGTGCAGCTTGAACCAGCCGTTGATCAAGACAAGAACTAGAAATACTCCGCAAAGAACTAAAAGATATGGAATTTGATCAAGTTCCACTCCGAAGAAGTTTACAGGAAAATCCTTTCCGGAAATGGCATGGTTGACGATCTGCTTTGGCAGATCCAAGGAATAATAAAGGAATGGAAACGAGAGCAGAGTTACGATGACGAGATAAAGCTGCTCCTTCAGACTATAATGGACAATGTACCCGTAAATCGACCGATCAAGACCGTCCGCCCCGCTTTCGGGCCGCCAGCGTCGCAAAAATGCGGGAACGGGCGGCTGAGCCGATTTTACAAGGGCGGCAGCGTTACGGAGGAGTCGCATGTAGAGCTCTTGGGTCTGGGGAAACACGACACTTTTGGCTTCGTGCATCAACACCGATTTGGTCGGTGCTATTCTAGGCAAATAGTCGCGCCTGCGGAAAGGCGGGAGGGGCGGCGGGCCATTCCCACAAGAAATTGATCATTTTTAGAGGTGGTGCAGACGAGCGTGACCCGTGCCCGGATCCCTTTTTAGTCGACGAAGGGGGCGCCGCGTTTATTCTGTTCCCGACCTCTCCCGGAGCAAAGTTTGCCGCCGATCAGGCCTCATAAAGCCCGATGCAATTTGCCGTCGCAGGCATGGGGCGCGCGGTTACGCCCCGAGGCCTCACCCTGCTCGCCGAGCGAGTTATGACGGAGACGTTTCACTCGCGATAAGCAAAGAGCGGTTTCTTGCCGATCAATCGAGCCGCCGCTGAATTGGCGACTTCACCTCACGGCAGATGGGTCGGCGCGTAATCGGACATCATCATCCGGCAGAAATACCACGCCGACATCCTCGAAGGCACGCTGAATAGCATCGGTTGTTGCCGCATCTGGGGGCTGACGCTCCAGCTCGAAATCGTGGACCGCGCTCTCGGTAACCGATGCAGCGCTCGCTAGCTTGCCAACCGACCAGCTCAGCAATGTGCGTGCGGATCGGCATTGGGCGGCGGTAATCATAATTCGGAAAATTCCTTCCGTTTGCGTGGTGGTGAACTCCATTTCGCCACATTTATCAAACATGCGCCATACCCGAACGTTGCATCAGCTGAACGAGCTTGCGGAAGAGCGTTGACGACGCTCTAAGGTTTGGTAGCGCGAGCGTTTCTGGAACGAATTCTCCAAGCTCCTGCTGCTGGAGCACAACCTATGTGAGCCCTCTCCCTCACTGCTGGCATAGGGATTCAATCGGCAAATCGAGCCGTAAGGGACGACAAAATAGTAACGCAGAGCCATCAGGCCCTAACTCCTCTTGTTTCTTTGCTATTTATTAAGGTTAAATTTTTTTAATCCGATCGGTATTGACTAATCAATATTGCTCTGTCGCCTTGCGTTGTAAGATAATCTCCCAAGACTACTGGACGTGTTCGCGATTTCCTGCTATGGTTCTGCTGTGACCTGCGCCACTGCTCGCAAAGTGCATTTGGCAGCGGCAGGGCGCTGACGCTTTACAAACTCGACATGCAGCTCAGGCTATTCCGACATTTTGTTCCGCTTTCGGTCTTGCTTCTTGTGTCGTCGGACACCCCGCTGATCGCTGGCACCTTTTATCAGCTCCTATCTGAATCACAGGCCGGTCCACCGATCGCATTCGTTGGACAGGGGGCATGGCATTGATTCCGCTCGGTTCGGGACGCCAAGGCCGGGTAGATTCAGGGCTTGCGCTGCGGCGGGCGCTGATCGCCGCATTCATGACCCCGCTGCTCGCGCTGGCTATGGGGCGCAATCGCGAGTGGCGGGTCGACATGCATGGATCCCGTCAGGTGGTACTGCACACCGTGACCTTAGGCGCGAGTGGTTGTTTTCTCCTCGCCGTCGCCGGGGCAGAGACGCTGTTGCGCGGATTTGGTGGGGATTGGGCGCTAGTGCTGCGGCTTGCGCTGCTCTTCGGCAGCGTCGTCGTCCTCGCGACCCTGTTGTCCTCCAGAGATATCCGCCGGCGGCTCAACTTTTTAATATCACGAAATTTTTTCTTTCACCGTTACGATTATCGCGTCGAATGGCTGAAGTTTATGGAGCTAGTTTCCGAGCCAAAAAATACCGAAGAGCTTCCGGTCAGGATCATCCGTGCTCTGGCGGAGTTTGTCGACAGCCCGGCAGGAGTGCTGTGGTCGCTGAGCCGCGGCATCGGCCATTACCCGACAGCCTCATGGAAGCGCTCGCTCCCCGACAACGCGAAGCTGCCGGTCGATGACCCGTTTATTACGGGCTTCCGGGATGGCGGCTGGATCCAGCAGCGGACGCCGGAGACAGCCGGGGGAGCGGGGCCGTTGGTTTCCGACAAAGCCTGGCTGGCTGTCCCTTTATCGTATCGGGAAGAAATCATCGGCTTTGTAATTCTTGATCGCGCAAAGCATGCCGTCGACCTCGACTGGGAGGCCTTCGACCTCTTGCGAGCGACCGGGCGGCAAGCAGCCAGCTATCTTGCCGAGGAGCGCTCGACAAAGGTTTTGCGGGATACCGAACTATTAACCGAGTACAGCAAGCGTTTTGCGTTTGTCGTACATGACATAAAGAACCTGGTAAGCCAGCTCGATTTGATTGTGTCTAATGCGAGACACTACATCGACGACCCCGAATTTCGACGTGACATGCTCCACACGGTCGAGGATTCGGTGGCGCGAATGAACAACCTGCTCGGCCAGCTCAAGGCCGATGCGGCGCCTCGCGTGCCGCGCCGGCTCAATCCGAGCACGGTCATTGGGCGGGTTGCAGCCGAGTTCGGCGGTGGCAGTATCGCGGTCGAGATTCGCGACGATGTCAGGGCCTGCACTGTAGCCATCGATCCGGACCGCCTCAGATCCGCTCTGACCCACCTCGTCCAAAACGGGATCGATGCGTCGCCGCCGCAGGGTCGGGTGACCATCGCTTCGTGTCGGCTTGGAATGCAGCTGTTGATCGACGTCACCGACGAGGGCCCGGGAATGAACGAGGCTTTCATCCGCGACGAACTCTTCATGCCTTTTCGTTCGACAAAGTCGGGCGGTTACGGAATCGGCGCTTTTCAGACCCGCGAGTTGATCCGCTCGGCGGGCGGCGAGCTTGAAGTAATCTCCGAAAAAGGGGTTGGCACTACGATGCGGGTAATCCTACCCATGGCTCTCGAGAGAGAGCCGGCAGCATCCCTGGTCCAGTCCTAGACAACTACGCATGCCTCCGAACGCGAAACCGCTGCTGATCGTCGACGATGACATTGGGCTTCTGCGCCAGCTGCGCTGGGCCTTCGCGGACCACAGGGTATATCCCGCAGTAGCGCGTCAGGAAGCAATCGATCTGATCAAGAAAGAGGCTATCCCCGTCGCTGTCGTCGATCTCGGGCTTCCCCCCGATTCCGGCGGAGCTTCGGAGGGGCTGGCGACATTAACGGAAATTCTGGCGATTGCGCCAGCGACCAAGGTCATTATCGCGACAGGCAACGAGACCCGCGAGCATGCATTGCAGGCGATTGCCTTGGGCGCTCATGACTTTTATCAAAAGCCCGTTGACATCAAAACCCTGCGGCTGATCGTCAGCCGTGCGGAGCACATCTTCGAACTGGAAGCCGAAAATCGCAGGCTCAGCGAGGGCGCCGCAACATCTCCGGTCGACGGCATCATTGCGAGCAGCCCGGAAATGCTGCGGGTTTTGCGTAATATTGAAAAGGCCGCGCCGACGGATGTTGCGGTGCTGCTGCTCGGCGAAAGCGGTACGGGAAAGGAATTGCTGGCTCGAGCAATCCACAAGATGAGCAGGCGGGCGGGCTCGCCTTTCGTCCCGATCAACTGTGCCGCCATTCCCGAAACGCTGCTCGAAAGCGAACTCTTCGGTCATGAAAGAGGTGCGTTTACGGGCGCCGTAAAGCAGAATATCGGCAAGATCGAAAGTGCCGATCGCGGCACCCTCTTCCTCGATGAAATCGGCGACGTGCCGTTGGTGATGCAGGTCAAGCTGCTGCGTTTCCTGCAAGATCAGATCGTCGAGCGGATTGGCGGCCGCAAACCCGTGCAAGTCGACGTGCGGATCGTCTGCGCGACGAATCAAGATCTCGACAGCATGATGGCTGAGGGCCGCTTTCGGGAAGATTTGTATTACCGACTGAACGAAGTGACGGTGCGCGTACCGCCGCTTCGTGAGCGGCTCGGCGACGCGGTTGTCCTGGCGAGCTTCTATCTCAGACGCTTCGCCTCGGAATACGGTCGCCAGGTGCGCGGCTTTGCGTCTTCAGCACTGACGGCGATCCAGGACCATCAGTGGCCCGGCAATGTGCGCGAGCTTGAGAACCGGGTCAAACGCGCGGTGGTAATGGCTGACGGACCATTGGTGTCGGCCGGTGATCTTGGTTTCCCGAGCCCGGCAGCGGAGCCGCAGTCGCTCGGAATCCGCGCCGCCCGCGCGCGCGCCGAACGCGAAGTACTGCGATTGGCTCTCGCCCAGACTGGCGCCAATTTATCAAAAGTAGCAAAGCTGCTCGGCATCAGCCGACCCACGCTCTATGACCTAATGCAGCAGCACCAGATTGGTCTCGATGCGTAACGACCACCGGCGACAGAAAGGAAGGTACTGCCCCAGGCTGAGGGTGGCGCGGCTCAGGGTCTAGCGAGCAGCCTCGATTTCTTTCAGCAGGCTTTGAAGCTCTCGAGCAAGGTGGGGTGCTGGAGTTTCGCTGGGAACGGGGCTTGCCGGGAGCGGAGCCTCTCGGGTTTCCCCAGGCGCTACGCCCCAACGTCGAATGACGGCCGTCAGTTCCTCCACTGCTCCTCGCAGCTCCGAAAAGCCATCGATCGACTGCTGTGGCGCAGCGGCCATGTGTGCCGTAGATGCGACAAATTCGACGGACGATCGCACTGTAGCTTCGAGGGCTTGGGTATTAGCCGTCAGCCGATCGACCGCGTCCAGTAGGGCATGATGGTCTTGTTCGAGCAGCCCCATCAGCCCTTCCGGTAGCTGAGACGGTGCGGATGGCGCCATGTTGTTCTCAGAGGCGGTGGTATTGTAAGCCATTTCCAGCAATTCTACAGCACGGCGCAAGAGCCTGATTTCGGCGCGCTCGGCGGGCAACTGTGCAATCGTTTCGATCAAAGGCTCTACGGTGACATCGACGACGATCCGGCCGAGGGCCGCGAGCAGCATCAAGCCGACAAGGATCAGAATGGCGGAAGCGGTGGGTATCGCGGCTGCCAAAAAGGGAAGTGCACCGCGGTCTTGCGCGAGGCCGAGGCCAACTACGCCACCCAGCGCGATCAGCGCGCTGAAGAAATGGCTGCGCGCCAGCGATATGTAATAAAGCCGCGCAACCTCCCTCCTGGTTTCGTCCGGATCGAACCGGGTTTGCAGGACAAATCGTCCATCCGCCCCCGCCGACGGAGCAAGCATTGGACCCAGTCGTGACGCAAGCTGGCGAAGCCCATTCGCGCTGAGGACGGCGACCCAGTGGCGCCGGGTTAGCGTACGATCGATTGCGGCGCGGGCAAGATAGTCGCGCACGCGCAGACTACCGCCGACCAGCGTCGCCGTTGTTAGCAACATTGCGCAAAGCGCGTAGACGGCAAGGGCGGCAACCGCGAGGGCGAAAGAACGGGGCACCAGTATCTGCCCGATCTGTTGCTGCGGCGCGTTCGATATCTCGGGGACGGCTAATGCCGCCGCTACTACAATCGCGCCGAGCGCGCTCGACAAGACGATCATCCATGGTCGCATCGACGGTCCTTCCCTTGGCCGCGATCCAGATAATGAGGCAGCTTCTTTTGCAATACCTGAGGATTTTCGCCGCAGTTGCTGGGGTCCTCTCGACGTCACCGGACGTCTAAACGTCGGAACCGCACTATCAAAGGATTGCTGCAACTTTGCTATCAACTCGCCGGCGCGGCTGAAAATAAGGCTTCCTCTCACAGCACTCGACCGCTGAGGGCTTGGGCTTTCGCCCAGGCGTCTCGCAGTCCGATCGTGCGGTTGAAGATCAATCCGTCACGGGTACTGTCGATGTCGAGACAGAAATATCCCTGCCGTTCGAACTGGATCGGCTCTCCGGGGATCGCGGCGGCGAGCGCGGGCTCGACCCGGCCTTGAGGCATGGTTTCGAGCGAGCGCGGGCTGAGGTCGGCTATGAAATCGCCGGCGGCACCCGGATCGGGGCGGGTGAAGAGCGGGTTATAAAGCCGCATTTCCGCCGGAAGGGAGTGGGCTGCCGAAACCCAATGCACGGTAGCTCTGACTTTGCGGCCATCAGATGCGCGGCCGCCGCGGGTCGCTGGGTCGTAGGTGCAGATGAGCTCTACGACCTCCCCCGCCGCATTTTTCACCACTTCGCGGCAAGTGACAAAATAGGCGTAACGCAGCCGAATCTCGCGCCCCGGCGACAGCCGATAAAAGTTCTTGGGCGGATCCTCCATAAAGTCGTCGCGCTCGATATAAAGCTCGCGGCCGAAGGCAATCCGACGCGTGCCGGAAGCCGGATCCTCGGGGTTGTTGACCGCATCGAGCTCCTCGCTGGCGCCAGCCGGATAGTTCTCGATGACGAGCTTCAACGGGCGCAGCACCGCCATTCGCCGTATGGCGGTCTTGTTGAGGAGCTCGCGGATCGAGTGTTCGAACATTGCGACATCGACGATGCTGTTCGCCCGGGCGACACCGGCGTTGCGGACAAAGTCGCGGATCGCGGCCGGCGGCACGCCGCGGCGGCGCAGGGCGGCCAATGTCGGCATGCGGGGGTCATCCCAGCCGCTGACCTGGCCTTGGCTGACGAGCTGGGTCAGAAAACGTTTCGACAGCACCGTGTAATTGAGGTTCAAGCGGGCGAACTCGTATTGGCGCGGCCTTGTCGGCACCGGCAGATTGTCGATGAGCCAATCATAAAGTGGCCGGTGATCTTCGAATTCGAGCGTGCACAGAGAGTGGGTGACGCCTTCGATCGCATCCGACTGACCGTGCGCAAAGTCGTAGGTAGGGTATATGCACCATTTTGTCCCGGTACGGGGATGCTCGGCATGCAGAATTCGATAGAGGACTGGGTCCCGTAAATTGATGTTGCCCGACGCCATGTCGATCTTGGCGCGCAACACCCGCGCGCCATTCGGGAATTCGCCCTCCCGCATGCGGCAAAACAAATCGAGGTTCTCCGCAACGGACCTGTCGCGGTACGGGCTGTTGTGCCCGGGCTCGGTCAGGCTGCCGCGCATCGCCCGCATCTCTTCGGCCGGCAGATCGTCGACATAGGCCTTGCCTGCGCAGATCAGGTGCTGGGCCCACTCATAGAGCTGCTCGAAATAGTCGGAGGCGTGATAAAGGTGCGGGCCCCAGTCGAAGCCGAGCCAGTGAACGTCGCGTTTGATCGCGTCGATATACTCCTGCTCCTCTTTGGTCGGGTTGGTGTCATCGAAGCGCAGATGGCAGCGGCCGCCATATTCCTGCGCCACCCCGAAATTGACATAGATCGCTTTCGCGTGCCCGATATGGAGATAGCCGTTCGGCTCGGGCGGAAAGCGGGTCACGATCTCGGTGTTGCGCCCTGCGGCGATATCGGCATCGATGATGTCGCGGATAAAGTCGCGACCCGGCTCGGCCGCCGTTTCTTTTGTCATCACATTTCCCGGTTCTCTCACTCTGTTTATGTGGCACACCCCGAGGCGGCGGCCAAGATTGGAGAGAGTGGCCTCAAACCTCTCTGATCCGCCCGTCGGATCTCACCGCTTCGGCGATGGCTTCGAACGCGTCCACCGTGGCGAGCATCTCGCTCGTCGGGATCGGATATGGTGCGCGCCCGGCGACGGCATCGGCAAAGGCTTCGAGGTTGGCGCAGACCGAGTCGACCGGAGGGAAGCCCAAATGTTGAGGCTCGGCGCCACTCTTCCGCAACACGAGTTCGGTGCGGCCGAGTGCTTCCGCTGAGGCGTTGCGGCCGAATGCGTGGACTCGTAGATACATGGGCGTCGAGCGTACCGCGGCTAACGTTCCGCTCATTCCCGAGGCGAATTCGAGCAGGACCGCGAGGCTGTCGAGCGGATCGGGGGGTGGTTTGTGCGACAACAGCAGCCCTTGCACCCGGAGTACCGGGCCCGCCATCGCGATCAGCGCATCGAGCACATGGATGCCGGTTCCGGTCATCCCTCCGGCCGGCGATTCCTCGACCGAATAGCGCCATTCCATAAAGGTCCCGGCGACCTCGTTGCTGAAATGCGCCTCGAGGTGCAAGATCCTTCCGAGTTCGCCGCTCTTAACCAGCCGGATGAGCTCGCGCAGCGACGGGTAGAAACGCTTGTCGGTGCCGATTCCGAGCACGACCCCGGCGGCGCGGCACGCCTCGATCGCGCGCAATGCCTCGCCCTTTTTCAAGGTCAGCGGCTTTTCGCAGAAGACCGCCTTTCCTGCTGCTGCAGCCGCGATGATCTGCCCGCCATGTAGCGAGTGCGGCGTCGCCAACACGACGGCATCGATGTTCGGATCTACGAGCACCGACTCGAGTGTATCAACGGCTTTGAGCCCGTGCTTCGCCGCATAGTCGCGAAGTTTATCCGGCTCGCGGCTGACCGCATGCGTAAAACGCAGCGCCTCGCTCTTGTCCTGAACCGCCTCGACGAGAGTCTTACCCCATCGGCCGAGACCGACGATCGCCGCCTTGATCATCGGCCGGCCAAGTTCATGTCAACCGGGCGGCGCCAAACTTAGTGGGCTGGAGCACCGAGGTGCTTGTGAAAGAAGGCAAAGACCTTGTGCCAGCCGTCAACCGCCTGCTCGGGGCGGTAATTCGGGCGATAGTGCGCAAAGAACGCGTGCCCGGCGCCGTCATAGCGGTGGAATTCATAATTTTTGCTGTGCTTCTTCAGTTCCGCCTCGGTCTTGTTGACGTGTTCCGGGGTGGGGTTGGGGTCTTCGTTGCCGAACAGGCCTAACAGCGGGCAATTGATCCCTTCCGTCAGATCGATCGGCGCCACCGGTTGGGCTTTGGTCAGCCGCGACTTGTCATCGACGACGACATTGCCGCCCCAGCAATCAACCGCGCCTTGGATCAGGTGCGAGAGTTTGCAGGCGACCAGATAAGTCTGCCGCCCGCCGGAGCAGAAGCCGATCACGCCGACCTTGTTGCTTGCATGCGGCTGTGAGCGCAGGAAGTCGATCGCACCGGTCACGTCGCCGAGCATCTGCTCGTCCGGGATGCCGCCGCCCTCGCGGATCTTGGCGACCACCGCCTCGTCGGCGCCATCGCCAACCCGGAAATAGAGGCTCGGCGCGATCGCGGCATAGCCGTGATGCGCGAATTTGCGTGCAACCTCACAGGTCCATTCATCCCAACCCGGCATGTGATGAATCACCACGACGCCGGGATGCGGCCCGGCATTGGCCGGGTGCGCGTAATACGCGTCGCCGCGCTCGCCGCCGTGGCCACGATAGGTCGCCATCCCCGCCTGTATGTTCCGAAACGCCATGTTGGACCTCCCTCCAAAATGCCGGCCGCTCTCTTGGCACCGAACCTGGCTAATTGCAAGCGTGCATCTCCCGAGAATGGCTGGCAAGCTCTCATAAAAACGTATCGCTGTGAGCTGAGAATGAACAGATTTTGACGTGGTGACCGAGCAGTCAATTGTCCGAAGAGACGAAGGCGAAACGCGGCCTTCGGAGGCTATCGATGAACACTCGGTCTATACCGTTCGCGCTCGTATCGTCCATCACCCTGGCGTTGGGCGGCATCTCTCATGCCGGGGACAATGACGACGCGATTTCCTCATCACTGGTTCAGCAAGGCTTCGACATCTCGCCAGTTCCGAAGGCCAAGCTGAATCTCGAGGGCAAGGACCCCGCCACAGTGGGGTTGGGCAGCTATGTCATTAATGCCGTCGGCGGCTGCAGTGGCTGCCACACTTTTCCGCAGTACCTTGAAAAAGGCGATCCGGCTGGCAGCAATCCCACTGCGGGTGATCCCTTCCAGGGCATGCCGTTGACGCAGAGCC
>Ga0070717_10001512_pt1 | contig 16106 bp, 15 predicted proteins | sample LARL113metaG_FD_71366 | JGI IMG/M metagenome (GOLD analysis project Ga0070717, IMG submission 71366) | Corn, switchgrass and miscanthus rhizosphere microbial communities from Kellogg Biological Station, Michigan, USA - LAR L11-3 metaG | ecosystem: Host-associated > Plants > Roots > Rhizosphere ... | reverse complement strand
TGCTCCGCGCTTCTTTCCGGCCCCGCCTCGCGGCGAGTGTGATTTCACCGTTGCGCTTCGCTATCACTTCACGTCCATCACGTTGTGAAGAGGACTTGCACCTCCAAGCTGTCGAACATGTTCGGCACACCCAAGTAAAATGCCCCGCTTTCCGGCGGGGCATTTATTTCGATGGCTCTCGATTTGAATCAAAACTAGGAGGAATCAAATGTAGGCTGCGAAGATCGGAAGGCTCCGAAAACGGGAAAGGCGCTGCCTCCACACACACCATCGGACGACGTTGGATCTCTGCTTTGATCCTACGCTGCGTGCTTCGCCAGTTCAGCCAGACGTTCGCGATGACGCTCCGGCGAAGTGATGACCTTCATCTCCTGCCAGTCATAGGCAAACTCTTTGCCGCATTCGAGGCAAACCACATACGTTCCCGTGAGCATTGCGGCCTGAGTTCGACGTTTTGCGTGGCGAACGGTTACTGGAAAGCTGTAGCGGGGGTGCCGACAGCCGAAGAACGCGTCCAAAAGTCTTCCAATCATGACCCACCTTTCCATACCTGAGCGTGTATGCCGAGTCCCTGGGTTTACTGAGTGCTTCTTACAGAGAATGTCGCGTTCCCCCCTTCATGCAACGCTACATCCAAACGGTTAGATTCACCGACCGCCAAAAGGGTTGAGGTTTTCGTGATAGAGGTTTTAGTACCCTCTGCTAAGAGCCCGAAACCCTTATCCAAGATATAGTTACGGAGGAAGGAAGAACGTTTCATGCCGCCGGCCGAATCTTTTTGGCCGAGCCGTCTGCGCTCTTTTACCAACGGGTGATGGGGATTACACGCTCTGCGGCCCGCGCTTCTTCTGTTGCTGGCACTTCGTCATGATGGCTGATCGGAGGCGGCTGCGCAGGTCGTCTGGGAGTTCGTAGAGTTGGGAGTCCCGGTAGATCTCGATGGTCTTCTTGGTCGTATCACAAACAACGTAGCAGTTGTGGCACCAGGAAAGATGATTTTCTAACTCGACCTTCGTCTTCTCGTCGAGAACGCCGTCCAGATAATTGGTCAGCTCGTGCAGGAATTCAGCGCATTTCACTGGTTGCCATCTCCGCTCGCATTGTCCGTTTTAACCTCAACCGTTTTGTCATTGCTCTTGCCATTTTCTCGTCTCTGAAAGTATCGTCCCAACCGTTCGCGAAGCTGCAGGCGAGCCCGCAGCAATCTTGATTTCACCGCGGGAACGCTCAACTCCAAAGCGGCTGCGGTTTCTTCCGTCGAAAGACCTTCTACGTCCCTCAGCACGAACACCGTCCGGAAACCTGGGGGAAGGCCCTGGATGGTCTTGCTCAAAATCTCCCGCAACTCCGCTTGCGTGTACTGCTGCTCCGGATTCGGACTCCAGTCCGCGATCTCGCGGGGAAGGGAATCGTCTTCCGTTTTAATATCTTCGTCGAGCGATACCGTGCGCTCTGGCTTGCGCCGGCGCAACTTCATCAGCGCTTCGTTGACTGCGATCCGGACCAGCCAAGTATAAAACTTCGACTGCTCCTGGAACTGCGCCAGGTTGCCGTACGCCTTCAGGAACGCTTCCTGCACCACATCTTCCGCGTCTTCGCGGTTCTGCGTGATGTGTTGCGCGATCCGAAAAACGTTGCGATCGTAGCGCCGCACCAGTTCTTCGAAGGCCGAGTCGTCGCCGCGTTTTGCGGCCTGTACGAGCGTTAGCTCTTCGCTTACTGGTCCGGCTACTTTGTTTTGGATGGCTCCCATGCGCTTGGCGATGCAGTATTTTCCGGCGATTCAAAAAGCGGCTTCAGATTGAACCGGACCGTAAAATTACCAAATCGGAACTGTTATTCTACTTGGTAACCGGGCTCTTTGCCCATCGGCTTTCAAGTAGGCGGCAAGAAAACTTTGCGATAGAGTTTTAAGCGTTAGACGTAACCCGAACGAGCAGGTACCGAAGTACCCTGATGTCACAGCGCAAGTACCGTATAATCAGCGATTAGGACACTGTCCTTTCGGGTAGACATCGTCCTGAGAAAAGACTCGTGGCTGGAATGGTTCCCTGAGAATGGCGGACAGCAAGCAAATTCAGCAAGTCGTCGAGCATGCGGTGGCGCAGGTGCTTGATCGCCAACTTCCCAAGTTGCAAGCGGAATTAGTGGCCCGCGTCACCGCCGAATTGCCTGCGCTCTCCGCCGCGCCGGCGGGCCGGGGAGGTTCAGCTCACGGTAACCTCGTTCAGGCTGTCGGCAGCATTCACGCCGGAACCACGCAAAAAGAAATTCTGCGAGCGCTGCTCGATGCCGGCGCCCGCTACGCGTCGCGCGTCGCACTCTTCGTCGTAAAAGCTGGAGCGGCAAATGGCTGGCAGGGCCGCGGCTTCGGCGGGGAGGACGCAGTTAAAGATTTTCCTCTCGATTTGAACGCTGGTCCCCCCGCTCACGCTTATCACAATCGCACCGCGGCCCCGGCGAACATTGCCGAAATGGATCGCCGTTTCGTGGATCAGTTTGGCGGTCCGCACAACGAGCAGATCCTGGTGTTGCCGCTCGTTCTCAAAGATAAAGTTGCAGCCATGCTCTACGCCGACGCTGGCGCGGAGGGCATGCTCGACGGAGCTTCGCTGGAAGTGCTGGTGCTGGCTACCAGCGCATGGCTGGAAGTGGTTTCGCTGCGTAAGCAGGCGATGCGCGACTTCGATTCGGCGCCCAGTGTCGCGCCGCCTCCCGTGGCGGCCCCGGTACAGACCGTCTCTTCTTTTTCGGATCCCTTCGCCGCACACTCTCCCCGGCACATCGCCAAGCCTGCGGAACCGGCCGCCGAGGTGGTCGAAGTCGCGGCGCGTGGTGCCGCAAGTGCCGCAGGATCTGCTCCGGCCGCGGCTGCCGATCCGTTTGCCGGAATGTCTCCCGACGACGCCGACACGCATCGCAAAGCGCAGCGCTTTGCCCGCTTGCTGGTGGATGAAATCAAGCTTTACAACCAGGCTAAAGTGGCGGAAGGCCGCCGCAACAAAGATCTCTATGATCGCCTGAAGGAAGATATTGAAAAGAGCCGCTCCACGTTTCAAAAACGTTACGGCAACACCGCCGCAGCCAGCGGCGACTATTTTCAAAAGGAAGTCGTGCGCAGCCTGGCCGAAGACGACTATGCAGTCATGGGCGCCAACTTCCGCAAGTAATGTTCAGGTAGGGCCAGCCGCCTCGCCTGTCCGTCGAGCGAAGCTCGATGATTTTGGCAAGGGCATGGCCGCATTAGTTTTGGGAAGGATGCGCTGTATTTGCTTTGGGGAAGGGTACGGCTTCAGCCGTGCCGCTAAGCGCCAAGAAATACGCGGGCTTTAGCCCCTGAGGTCGCTCCTCTGCGGAGATCTTTTAGGACTGTTCTCGCATCACACGACAAGGTTCTGGCTCTCGCGCCTCAGCGCGAAAATGAATGAGGTGGTCGATTGGTTTTCAAGTGGTGGTGGCTAGTTGCCCTCGGAGTTCTGTGCGGACTCCTGAGCAGCACTCATTCTTTTGCTCTTCCTCAACAGCCTTCACCTTCCGCGTCCGAGGCACAAACTCCGTCCCCTGTCGCGAAGCCTGCGGCGCAACCGAAACCGGCGACGCCAGCAACGAAACGCAAGACGGCCACCAGAGCCCCTGCAAAGAAAGCCCCAACTCACGCAAGAAGAAGACGCCGCCCGATGTCTCCCCGCGTGCGCCGTATCCACCAGGCATTCGTCGCGTCCACGACTTTACGTCCAATGGCGCAGCAATTGATTCTGGACCGGACCCCCGCGGGATACGCCGGGGTCCAATCCTACGCCCGCGTCCACTCCAAAGAAGATGCCGGAGCTCTGGCGTGGCTCGTCCTGGGATACGCTCACGTCCTCGACCATGACTGCGCGAAGGCCATTGATCCCCTGAGCCGAGCCAAGCCGCTCGCCGGAGATCTTGGAGACTATGTCGCCTACTACCTGGGAACCTGCTACCTGCAAACCGGGCATCAGGCCGAGGGTCTCGCCGCGCTTGCGAACTTCAGCAGCAACTACCCCGATTCACTGCTGGTTCGCGATGTGCATCTGACCTTCGCCACTGCGCTCTTGTCTGAGGGCCGCGCCGCCGAGGCAGCCGAGCTTTTGGAGAAAGACCGTCTGCCTGTACGATCCGACATCGAGTTCGCGGTGGGACGAGCCTACGCAGCGATGGGGCAGACCTCGAAAGCGGCCGAGGCGCTCGCGAATGTCTACTACAACATTCCGACAGCGGCCGAAGCGGACCCGGCCTTCGCGGAGCTAAAGAAACTTCCATCCGTGCCGCCTCCGACCCCGGCGCAGCGCAAGACTCGCGCTGACCTGCTGATGAAAGCGAAGCGTTACAACGATGCGGTAGACGAATATCGCGAACTCGCGAGCCACGCCGATCCGGAAGCCCGTCCGGCGGCACAACTCGCGCTGGCCGACGCTCTGCATCGCAGCGGACGCAACCGCGAGGCCAAGACAGAATTGACCAACCTCCCGGGCGCGACTCCCGACCAGATCGCTCAGCGCCTCTATATTCTCGCAGAAGTTGCCTGGGCCTCCGACGACAATGACACTTTTTACCGCACTGTAGAGGAACTCCGGCAAACCGCGCCCACCAGTTCTTGGTTTGAGCAGGCATTGCCCCTGAATGCCAATCTCCATCTGGTGCATCACGAGTATGACAAGGCGCTCGACGCCTTTCGCGAACTGCAGCAACGGTTCCCTAATGGAGCGCGCGCCTCTTTCGCGCACTGGAAAGCGTCGTGGCTCACTCTGCGCTTTGGGCGAAACGACGAGGCCAAGAAACTATTCGACGAGCAGATTGGAACGTACCCCGGCGGCAACGAAACCTCTGCGGCCCTCTACTGGCGCGCGCGTCTGGCGGAAGAAGACCACGAGTTAGGCATGGCTCGCGCCTACTATCAGAAATTGTCAGACCGCTTCCGAAATTATTACTACGCCGAACTGGGGCGCGAGCGTCTGCAGAAACTTCCCGAGACTGCCGATCCTCCCGGGCAGTATCCGCTACTAGATCACATTCCGCCGCTCGAGCATGGTGGTGACAAGGTGACGTTATCGCAACCGCCGGCCGACGATCTTCACCTGCAGAAGGCAGCGCTCTTGGGGAACGGAGGTCTGGTTGATTTCGCCGTGCGCGAATTGCAGGCTGCCGCCAGCGCCGACCCGGGAAACTGGGCCCCGGCCGAGACCGCGCAGCTCTACATCGATACCGGCTGCTACGATCGTGCCATCGAAGTGATGAAGCATTCCGTCCCCAGTTATTTCGCCGTCGACATTCCCACTCTGCCGCGAATTTACTGGGAAGCGCTGTTTCCGCGCCCCTACTGGTCCGACGTGAAAAAATATTCCATGTCCAATGGACTCGATCCCTATCTGGTGGCCTCACTGGTCCGGCAGGAATCGGAGTTCAATCCCCTAGCGGTTTCTCGCGCGAATGCGGTAGGCCTCATGCAGTTGCTGCCAAAAACAGGCAAGACCGTCGCCCATGAGGAATCTTTAAAACATTACAATCCCACGCAGCTGTTTACGCCGGCTGTCAATCTGCAACTGGGCACGCGCTACTTCCGCGGCATGGTCGACAAGTTCGGCGGATCGTTCGAGCACGCTCTCGCCGCTTACAATGCGGGTTCCGACCGCGTCGAGGAATGGATGGGACAGGGCCCATACCGCGATTCTCCCGAGTTCGTCGAGTCGATCCCCTTCACCGAAACGCGCGAATACGTCCAGGCCATCATGCGCAATGCCGCCGTCTACAAACAGCTCTACGGCACTCCCTAAAATTCGTCAGCAGGTTTTGTCATTCTCAGCCGATGTTCTCTGCGGTCTCCGCGGTTAAAAGCTTTTTGATAGCGACGCAAAGAGAGCTTCCGGTGTGCCTAAGATACGGGAGTTTCGTGCGCCCCAGATTTGCCCCAGAGGATCTCAATCACCAGCAACGCCGCCCCTACCACAATCGCGCTGTCCGCCAGATTGAAAACCGGCCACTGATACTGTTTCACATAGAAGAGCAGAAAGTCCACCACCCGCCCGCTGGCCAGCCGATCCCAAAGATTTCCCACTGCCCCGCCCAGAATCAGCGAGAGCGCAATTCCCGTCATCGTCAGCGCCCGCGTCTGCTTCCACAACAGCACCGAAACGATCCCCATCGCGATCATGGAGAACCCAATCAAGAGCACCGTCTTCCAATGCGAAGGCGAATCCGCAAACAGGCTAAATGCCGCACCGGTGTTCTCGGTATGCGTGAGCCGGAAAAATCCGGGAATGATCTGGATTTGGGCGTACATCCCAATGCGAGCGGCCACCAGCCGCTTTGTCCACCGGTCGAGCAGGACGACGAGCAGCGCCAGCAAAAAATGGACGGTGCGCGCGGAGTTGGTAGTCATCAATTAGCGTTGCGCTTCCAGTTCTTTCAGCACCGCGCTGCAGCGCTCGCAAACTGTGGGATATGCCTTGTCTTCGCCAACGTGAGTGGAGTAGTTCCAGCAGCGGTCGCACTTGGCTCCATCGGCCTTCTTCACTTCGACGTGCACGCCGCCTGTGCCGTTGCCCGACCCTTGCACTAGCGTCACCGACGATACGATGAACAGGTAGCGAAGCTGGTCGGCGTAGCGCTGCAACAGCGAGTACAGCGGATCCGACGCGGTGATCGCAACCTGCGCCTCGAGCCCGGTCCCAATCAGCTTGTCGTTCCGAGCCTCCTCCAGCGCCTTGAGCACTTCGTCACGCACCGAGCGCAGGCTCGCCCACTCTTCATCTGACTTCGTACCAGTCGCGGGACCCGCCGCCTCGCCAAGAATTTCCGTCGTGACCGGGAACTGCGCCACGTGCACACTCTCCTCGCGGTCTGCTACTTTCGGCAGATAAGGCCAGATCTCCTCACACGTGAAACTCATGATCGGCGCTAGCAGTCGCACCAGCGCATCACCGATCCGCCAGATTGCAGTCTGCGCGCTGCGTCGTGCCCGCGACTTCGGCGCAGAAATATACAGCCGGTCCTTCAGCACATCGAAGTAGAACGCACTCAGGTCCACAATGCAGAAGTGGTTCACGCGATGGTAAATCTTGTGGAAGGCAAATTCTTCATACGCATTGCGCACATCGGCCGCGAACGCGCTCGTCTGGCGCAGCATGTGCTGGTCCAGCGCTTCCATCTCATCAAACCGAACCGCATCCTTCGGCGGATCGAAATCGTACAGATTCCCCAGGATGTAGCGGAACGTGTTGCGAATCTTGCGGTAGTTCTCCGCCACCCGCAACATCAGCGCTTCCGAGCCCACCACATCCTCGCGGAAATCGACCGAGGCCACCCACAGCCGGACAATCTCTCCGCCCAGCCGGCTCGCAATGTCGACCGGGTCCACATCGTTTCCGCGCGACTTAGACATCGCCTGACCTTTTTCGTCCAGAGTCCATCCGGGCGTCACCACGCCTTTGTACGGCGGCGTCCCATGGGTGCCCATGGCGCAGAGCAGGGAAGACTGAAACCACCCGCGGTACTGGTCGCCGCCCTCAAGGTACAAATCAGACGGCCAGGGATAGTCCGGTTCATCCGCGATCAGCGCCAGATAACTCGCACCCGATTCCAGCCACACGTCGAAGATGTCGGTTTCCTTTTCAAACTTCGTGCCGCCGCAGTGTGGACACTTCGTTCCCGCAGGAAGAAGCGTGTCCGACTCCGGCGTGAACCACGCGTCGGCCCCGGCTCGCGCGAACAGCTCCACCACCTTGCGGTTCACCGCGCGGTCGTTGAGGGGCTTGCCGCAGTTCTCGCACAGAAAAACCGCGATGGGCACTCCCCACACGCGTTGTCGCGAAATGCACCAGTCCGGCCGCGTCTGAATCATGTTCGACAATCGCTCTTCGCCCCACGCCGGATCCCACTTCACTTTTTTGATTTCTTCCAGCGTCCGCGTGCGCAGCGTGTCGTTGTTCGACCTGCCGCCCGGCATCGGTGTTTCCATGGAAATAAACCACTGCTCGGTCGCCCGGAAAATCACCGGATTGTGGCAGCGCCAGCAGTGCGGATACGAGTGCTCGGTCTTCTCCGTGTGCAGCAGCGCCCCGCGACTCCTCACCAGATCGACAATCGGCTGGTTCCCATCCCACACGCGCTTGCCCGTATATTCCGGCAGCCCGTTGCGCAGGATGCCTTTCTCGTCGACATTGCTGGTCGCGTCGAGTCCATATTTCATGCCGGTGATGAAGTCCTCGGCGCCATGGGACGGCGCCGTGTGCACCACGCCAGTTCCCGTGTCCATGGTGACGTAATCCGCCAGCACACCAAGAATCTTGCGATCCAGAAAAGGATGCTGAAAGTTCAACCGCTCCAGCTTCCCGCCAGGGAAGTGCGCGAGCGGTCGCGGATCGGACAGCCCGCATTTCGCCGCAACATCCGCCGCCAGCTTCGATGCGACGATATAAACCTCGCCGCCCGATTCCAGCGCGACATACTCTTCATCCGGATGAAACGCCACAGCCATTGACGCCGGCAGCGTCCACGGAGTAGTCGTCCAGATAATCGTCGAAACTCTTTTCCCCGCCAGCGCCACGTCAATCTTCGTCGGATCGTCGAGCAACGCGTACTTCACCCACACTGTGATGCTGGTATGGTTCTCATACTCGACCTCGGCCTCGGCCAGCGCCGTCTCGTCGTGCATGCACCAGTAGACGGCGCGCAGCCCCTTATAAACGAATCCGTTTTCGTAAAAAGAAAAGAACGTGGAAAGCACCACCGACTCGTACTGCGGATCCATCGTGGCGTAGGGCCGGTCAAAGCGCCCGAAAATTCCGATGCGTTTGAACTGCGTCCGCTGCAAGTCGAGATATTTCTGCGCATATCTCCGGCACGCCGCCCGCACGTCGGTGGGCCGCATCTGCAGTTTCTTCCCGCCCAGTTCCTTGTCGACTTTGATCTCGATTGGCAGCCCGTGGCAATCCCACCCGGGCACATAAGGCGCGTCAAAACCCGCCATGATCTTCGATTTGACAATGAAATCTTTCAGGCACTTGTTCAGCGCCGTGCCCAGGTGAATGGGCCCGCTGGTGTACGGCGGCCCGTCGTGCAGGATGTACCGCGGCGCGCCTTTCCGCGATTCGCGAATGCGCTCGTAGATGCCCCTCTGCTCCCAGCGCTCCAGCATTTTGGGCTCGTTCCGGGGCAGGTCGGCCTTCATGGGGAAGGCAGTCTTAGGCAGATTAATGGTCGCTTTCAGTTCGAGCGGCACTCGGTCGCGTCTCCCAAATGATTGAATCTTTTCATTATAACGGCAGCCCCGCAGGGTACGTCCACGCCGCTCCACGCGCAACCGTAGCGCCGGCATCCTGCCGGCTGTCGCGGGGGCGTCTGGCCCGCGCCTCGCCGCATTGGTAGTAATGCCAGTGGCGTTAAGAGTCTCCGCGAGTCATCCTAGCCGTGCCCGTTCTAACGGGGGAGAGAAGGATCCCGCGCGCAGACCGGCGCCCCACCTACGGCAAAATTAGAGAAAGGACATGTCTTCCCGGCACTTGCTCAGCCCCGCGAAATGCACTGTCGGAATCTCTCGACTGGAGGTACAATTTGGGTGAGCAAGAAACCTCCGGCCCGATGTGTCCGTGGGGGGACGGCCGACGGTTCCTCATTTTCAAATCGGGCTGAATTTGAAGCAACTTACCGGGTGCGTTGCTCATCTCTGTAAAGAAGGTGATACCCGGATTTCGCCTGGGAAGTTACCTTAGGGAATTTGCGGAATTCTAGCGAGGACGTCCAGACGGGAATTATGGGATCCGAATCGATCAATCCGAACGCCCCGAACGAGCCAGAGTTGCAGCTGCTTCTGGCCAGAGATAGTTTCGAAGAGCCCCTCTGGAAATCTCTTTCCCGCCAGCTCGACGAGTTCTTTTTTCCCAAGAAACTCCCGCCTCTCAAGTTGGAGTCGAAGCCCGAGCCGGTTAAAGATATCTGGGGCTTCTACAACTACAAAAAGAACGGCGCCCTGGGTTCCACGGGCGTTCACGTTCTGATCGCTGCCGTGGTCATCGCCGGTACGCTGGTTGGACGCCATGTGGTCAAGGCCGCGCCTGCGCAAAAGGTGACTGTCACTCTGGTCGATCCTGCAGATCTGCCGGCGCTGAAGCCTTCGAAGACGCAAGTCGGTGGCGGCGGTGGTGGCGGCGATCGTGATGTACTGGCGGCGACCCGCGGCAAGCTTCCAAAGTTCTCCATGGAACAAATCACGCCTCCCGTGGTGGTCGTCCGCAACGAGCATCCGAAGCTGGCGGTCGAGCCCACGGTAGTGATCCCACCGCAAGTGCAACTCGCTTCCAATAACATGCCGAACCTCGGCGATCCGATGGCGCACGCGCTCCTGCCCTCCAACGGTACAGGTTCCGGCGGCGGCATTGGTTCCGGCAGTGGCGGTGGCGTTGGATCTGGCAAGGGACCGGGCTTTGGTCCCGGTGAAGGCGGCGGTACCGGTGGAGGCATTTTCCATGTGGGCGGAGGTGTTTCTCCGCCACGCCAGATTTATGCGCCCGAGCCGGAGTTCTCCGAAGAAGCTCGCAAGGCAAAATACCAGGGTGTATGCACACTCGGCCTGGTTGTCGGAACCGATGGCCGCCCCAGCAACATCCGGGTGTTGAGTAGCCTCGGCATGGGTCTCGACGAAAAGGCCATCGAAGCAGTCAGAACCTGGAAGTTCGAACCCGCCATGAAGGACGGTCATCCGGTTCGCGTAGAGATCGCAGTAGAAGTCGACTTCCACCTGTACTGAGATCGGCTGTGCTAGTCGTAGCGCCGCCGTCCCGGCGGCTGTGGTGGCGGTGTTCCGCCGCCACAGGGGTGAGCTATCACGCTGTTGAATTTCAACTCTTCCGCAACACCGCATAATGCACCGTGATACGAGTCCGAAATCCCAACCGTTCATACAATGCCACGGCCCGCGCATTGTCGCACCGCACGTGTAGAAACGGAACCTCTCCGCGCTCGCGTATACCGCGCATAATTTCCCCCATCAGCACCCGCGCATAACCCTTCCCGCTGTGATCCGGATGCGTGCAAACAGCGCTGACTTCCGTGTAGCCCGGCACCTTGAGTCGCTCGCCAGCCATCGCCACCAACTTTCCCTCGCAGCGAATGCCGACATACAAGCCCAGTTCATGGGTTCGCAGCCCAAACGGTCCGGGCCTGGTCAACGTCGCCAGTTCCACCATTTCAGCAGCGTCCTGCGGGCCCAAGCGCAAGATCTGAGGCGTGATGGTCTCCGGAACAGAATCGGATCGCACTTGTCGGCCGTTGTCGCAGACCATCTCCAGCAGCGGAGCCCCCGTTACCAGTTCCCAGCCTGGACGCGCTTCGTAAGCGTTGTCGAGAAACACCGCGGCCGTACCTCGAACTCCGACCAATTCTCCCAGAGCCGCATAGCCCTGTGGGCTCGGTTCCGCGAACCCGCACAGCGACGTCACCTCGCGCACAAACCGGCGCGCCTGCTCGAACGACTCCGCAAACCGCGCCTGCCGCGTGGTAAGCGCCTGCCAAATGCAGTTGTCAAGTGCATGCATAAAATATGCCTGAGTTCTCTGGTCCTCAATTCGATCTGGTCCGAGATTTCGAGGATAGAAAAATTTCGAGACAGATTAATTCCACGCAAGTAAGCCCGCTATCCAAACCTTGCGCGCAAATCCCCAGACGCGAAGCGGCCAAGGAAGGCACGCGCCAGCCGCCGGGATTTCTAAGTGAAAATCGAGTGAGTCGCGTCGCCCATCGGCATGGAGGGATTCAGACGCAACCCGGTCCTCAAGGGACCTCTGACAATAGCCCGGCGTTTTCAACGCCCGGTAACCAAGAACGGGATTGCACCGCGTCCCGGAGGGACGCCTGAGACTTGCTGAGCCGGCAATTCCGATCGCACACCAACAGCGTGAAAAGCACGGCTCGACTCGGATAAAACCGTGACCCCAGGACTTCAGTCCTTTACAGCTTGCTCAAAAAATCTGTAATCTCCGGCTCCGTCCAATCCACCGCCCCAATGAACTTGCGCCGCATCACGCCCTTGCGATCAATGATGAACGTCTCCGGCCAGCCGTGCGTTCCGTAAAGCGCCGGCGTTTTCTGCGCAGGATCGCGCACGGTCAGCAGGTCTACGCCATGCTGCTTCAGGAATTGCCGGTAGGCATTCTCGTCCACATCGATGCTCACCGCCACCACCGTCACGCCCTTCGCTTTCATGCGCCGCTGCATTTGAACCAACGATGGCATCTCTTCCACGCACGGCGGACACCAGGTCGCCCAGAAATTCAGCACCACGATCTGCCCGCGAAACTGGTTCAGCGCAACCGTGCGATCCGAATCCTGCACGGTGAAATCCGGCGCGTTCGACCCGATGCGCGGCGGCCGCGATCCGCTATAGCAACCGCAAAGCGCAATCAACAGGAGATAGGCAACATGAGAAGGGAAGTGGGCTATGCGCGACACACAGCTATAATAATAGATTCGGCACCGACTGTATTCCTTATGACCGCGACGGCAGGACAACAGCAGCGTCCCTCAGTGTCGATGATTATTCCCGCGCGCAACGAGGAAGCTTGCCTCGGCGATTGTCTCCAGTCGCTGGTCGCGCAGTCTGGCGTCGTCTTCGAAATCATCGTTGTCGACGACCACTCCACCGATCGCACCCGCGAAATCGCATCATCCTTTCCCCAAGTTATTGTGATCGAAGCTGGCCCTCTGCCCGAAGGCTGGACGGGCAAAAACAACGCCGTCACCACCGGCGCCCGCCGCGCCCGCGGCCAATGGCTCCTCTTCACCGACGCCGATACGGTGCATCTCCCCGGATCGCTCGCCCGAGCCGTGGCCGAGGCCCAGGAAAACAACGCCGAGTTCCTTTCCTATTCTCCTGAACAGATAGCCGTTACTTTCTGGGAGATGGCGACCTTGCCCGTAGTCTTCGCAGAACTGGCCCGAAAATATCCTCCGTCGATGGTCAGCGATCCCGCCTCTCCCATCGCCGCCGCCAACGGCCAGTTCATCCTGGTAGGTCGGAATACCTATGACGCGGTCGGCGGGCACGGCGCGGTTGCAGGAGACATCCTCGAAGACGTCGCACTAGCCCGTGCCGTGAAGCGGACTGGCCGGAAGATCCGTTTCCGCTATGCCCCCGACGCCGTCCGCACCCGCATGTATCGCAACTACCGCCAACTCCGCGATGGCTGGACAAAAAATTTAGCATTGTTGTTCCCCGAGCCAGTCTGGCTCGCCGCAAAAATGCTGGCGCTCTGGGGAACCCCGTGGCTCGCGTTGCTCCTCGCGGACGCGACGCATTCCTGGTGGTGGAGCATGGTGTGCGCAGCGATGTTCGCGTATGTCGTGACACGACTCATGGGTGCCAACTTCACCTGGGGCAAGCTAGTCCTCGGAGTGCTGTTCGGCATGCCCATGTTCGCCTACTTGTTGCTGCGCTCAAAGCGAGCCCACGCAAACGGCCGCGTCCCCTGGAAAGGCCGCACCTACTCCGACAAACCCGCGTTACTGGCAACTGGCCGCTGACAACTGATTTCTATGGTTTACTTAACCCGCAAAGCCGAATTCTCCGCCTCGCACTACTACCACAATCCCGACTTCACTCCCGAAGAAAACCGCCGCATCTTCGGCAAATGCAATAACCCAAACGGCCACGGTCACAACTACACCCTCGAAGTCACCGTGAAAGGCGAGGTCGACCCGCGCTCCGGTTTCGTGGTCGATCTCAAGCAACTCAAAGAAGTCATGCACCATGAAGTCCTCGACGCCATGGATCACCGCTTCCTCAACAAAGAAGTGCCAGAATTTTTCACCCGTATTCCGACCACAGAAAATCTCGCGATCGCCGTCTGGCAGCGCCTGGAAACAAAACTTCAAAAAGCGCGCCTGCACCGCGTCCGCGTCTACGAAACCCCGGACCTATTCGTCGATTTCTACGGAGAAGCCTGAAAGCTAGAAGCTAGGAGCTGAACATGAAAGCCCACCTCACCCGCCGCTACCGCTTCTCCGCCTCACACCGCTTGCACAGTCCCGAGATGTCCGCCGACGAAAACCGCGCCACCTACGGCAAGTGCAACAACCCTCACGGACACGGCCACAACTACGCGCTCGAAGTCACGGTCAGCGGCCCGGTCGACTCCGCCACCGGCATGGTCTGCAATCTCGTCGACCTCGACGGCTTCGTCGAAAGGGAAGTGCTCTCCCGCTACCACGTGGCGAATTTGAATATGCTGCAAGAATTCGCCCAACTGGTGCCTACCACGGAAAATCTGTCGGTTGAGATCTTCGAAATATTGCAGCGTGGCTTCCGCCAGGCGCATCTGGAAAGAGTGAGATTAGAAGAAACCATGATGAACTCCTTTGAATACACAGGAGGAAATGAACCGCGGCGCTAGCCTGTCATCCTGAGGCGCGCTGTTTGCGCTGAAGGACCTATGCAGTCCGCGTGCAAAAGCAAGGGAAGGAAACCGGCCATCTTTATGAAACCAACTTCGCTCGAACAAGCGAAACAGTCACCCACGCTGACCAGCGCACGATTCGAAGATCTCGTCCACGAAATGCTGATCCGCCTCGGCGAAGATCCCCAGCGTGAAGGCCTAGCCGCCACGCCCGAGCGCGTCCACAAAGCGATGAAGTTCCTCACCAAGGGCTACCAGGAAGATCCCGAAGTCCTGCTCAAGGGCGCGCTCTTCACCGTCAGCTACGATGAAATGGTCATCGTCAAAGACGTCGAAATGTTCAGCCTCTGCGAGCATCACCTGCTGCCGTTCTTCGGCAAAGTGCACGTAGCCTACATTCCCAGCGGCCGCGTCATCGGCCTCAGCAAAATCCCGCGCCTCATCGAACTCTTCTCGCGCCGCCTGCAAATTCAGGAGCGCCTCACCACCCAGATCGCCGAGACCATCCAAAAGGTAATCGAACCGCAGGGTGTCGGCGTCGTCATCGAAGCCCGCCATCTCTGCATGATGATGCGCGGCGTCGAAAAGCAGCACTCCGCCGCCGTCACTTCCTCGATGCTAGGCTGCTTCCGCAACGAAGAAGAAACGCGCTCGGAATTCCTCTCCCTGATCCGCCAGCGCCCTAACGGCGTCTAATTGTGTTGCCGAGTTTGTGTGGGATGGGCACTGCTGCCCGCGCTTTTGACATTGGTTGTTTTTGTGCTGTCGTAGACACTCCAGTACAATGCTCATCGCTACTCATCCTGGAGGACCTCACAATGACGAAAGCACCATTCGTAGCCGCGGCCGTTCTCGCCGCTGCAACCTTTGCAATTCCCGCGCATGCTCAAGACGCCGCGAAAAAAGATGCCGCCGTGAAACCCGCGCCCAGCCCGTCCCAAGCCGTACTTGAAACCTGGAACTACGTAGGAAAAAAACTCATCACCATGGCCGAAGACTTTCCCGAAGACAAGTACGACTTCAAGCCGAACAAGGACGAGCGCTCGTTTGCCGAGCAGTTGCTGCACGCTTCGAATGCGAACTATTTCTTTATCAATCCGGTGAAGGGCGTGACCGCTCCGCAGGGCGACCCCAAGCGCTCCGACTTTAAGTCGAAGGCGGCGATCGTGGAGTTCGTTCGCAAGTCTTTCGCTGAGGGGGCGGAAATGATCAAGAGCAAGGGCGACAACGGGATGAGCGACCTGTTTCTCGACCCGTTTGCCAATCAGAAGAGCCGTTTTTCAGACGGCGCGTGGGGGCTGATTGAGCATTCAGGCGAGCATTACGGTCAGCTGGTGGTGTACTACCGCATGGCCGGGCTGGTGCCACCGGAGTCCAGGCCGAAGAAGTGATCTGAGCGCGAAATCAAGCACCTTTCAGGTGGCTGGGGTGGGGCGGCTCTCAGCCGCCGGCCCATTTACACTGAAGAGTGATGGCGGAAGATAAAGAACTTCGTTACGACCCGGCGACAATTGAGACAAAATGGCAGGCGCGATGGGCTGCGGACCCCGAAATGTACGCGGCAGAGCCCCATTCTTGCGGCAAACCCAAGTACTACGTGCTGGAGATGTTGCCGTATCCGAGCGGCCAGCTTCACATGGGCCATGTGCGCAACTACTCCATCGGCGATGCGCTGGCGCGGCATATGTGGATGCGCGG
>Ga0070717_10001511_pt1 | contig 16120 bp, 17 predicted proteins | sample LARL113metaG_FD_71366 | JGI IMG/M metagenome (GOLD analysis project Ga0070717, IMG submission 71366) | Corn, switchgrass and miscanthus rhizosphere microbial communities from Kellogg Biological Station, Michigan, USA - LAR L11-3 metaG | ecosystem: Host-associated > Plants > Roots > Rhizosphere ... | reverse complement strand
GGGCCAGAACATCCGCAATGGAAGATCCCTCCATCGGAATGGCCGACCGTTCTTCGTCGTATTGATCAGGGCGAACCACTTCGCAAGATAGCCGGAGAGTATACCGTCTCCTATGAGACGATACGACGTGTGATTCTTGCTGCGCGTAAGATGCAAGCAAGCTGAGGCGAGGCTCCCCAAGAATGTGCGAAGAACACACCTGAACCTGTCTTTTCCTCCCACTCTGTGGGGGTGTCATGAAAACGAGTTCCTCCCCCTTTCGTGCGTTGTCAGGTCATCGATGCCGATGTCGACTCATGGAACGATCCGTCGAATCAAGATTCGTGTCCAGAAGCAGCGTGGACAGCAAGAGGTATAACTAGACCATGACTCTTTATTAGACAGAGGCACGATGACGTCCTGGCAGCAAGAGAGCTTGCGGAGGGCGCGTGGTCCCCAACTACACATCGATCTTTCCCTGCCTCTTCCTTGCACAGTGGCAGCAGGCGCGGAGAACGGACGCAGGTGGATCACTGTGCACTACAGGGCTCATCGGCACACAACAAGCCTAGCACAGGAGGATGGTACAACAACGGGTAACACCTGGACAGGGAACGGAAAATGGCAGCAATACTCCAACCACACAAAAGGTGTGAAGTGCCTTAAATGGCCGGTTTTTGTCTGTTATCGCTAAGCAGCGGTTTTCATATCCTTGTTCTCGCCCGCCAGTTGCCACGCCGCCTGCACGCATTGCTTGAGCAGCAGGACATTGGTGAGGGGTCCGACGCCGCCCGGGACAGGTGTGATCGCCCCGGCGACTTCGCGCACGGAGGCAAAATCAACATCGCCAACAATGCTGCCATCGGAAAGCACGTTCATGCCCACGTCGATGACGATCGCTCCGGGCTTGACCATCTCAGCCGTCACCATCCTGGCGACGCCAGCTGCCGCTATCAGCACATCCGCCTGGCGCGTCACCGTCGCCAGATGTGTTGTGCGCGAGTGGCAGATCATCACGGTCGCGTGTTTCTGCAACAGCAGCAGAGCCAGCGGCTTTCCCACCACGTTGCTGCGACTGATGACCACCACTTGCCTGCCCTCAAGCGGAGTCCGAGTTCGCTCAAGCATTGCCATCACCGCTGCAGCCGTCGAAGGCAAGAAAGCAGGCAGACCGAGGAAGAGATTCCCGGCGCTGTGTGGGCTGGTGCCATCGATATCCTTGCTGGCAGCAATCGTAGCCGCCACCATCGTTTGCGAGAGGTGCGTCGGAAGTGGCATCTGCACAAGCATTCCGTGTACGGCCTGATCATGGTTCAACTGCACCAGCAGCGCCCGCACTTCCTCGGCTGACGTATGTACCGGTATTTGTGCCAGACGAGCAGTGATGCCCACCTCCTCGGCCATGCGCAGGATCGCCTTGCTATAGACTCCTGAGGCCGCGTCAGCCCCTACGCGTACAATTGCCAGGCCAGGAGCCTGCCCCTGTTGCTCCACATAGCCCCGTACCTCGCAGTGCACCTGCGCCTTCATCTCCGCGCTCATAGCCCGTCCATCCAGAATCGCTGCTGTCATGCTCGCTCTCCCATCATAGCCGTCACGAGTTGGTTGTCCACCGTCATGCCATCCAGTGCTATGGCCAGCCGCGAACACAGCACGTCCAACAGGTGTGCGCCTTTCATCGCCTGCACATTGATGCGCGCCATCCAGCAAGCTCCTATCGTGGGAAGGAATAAGCCCTTTGTACACGAAGTTCTTACGTGCCAGATGATAGCTTCGATCTGCTCCAAAGAAATTCTGCCACATGCGCTGCAATTCTTCCTCCCGATAGGCTTGCAACGGCTTCTTTTCTTCATCTTTCTTCCTGGTGTGACGCTTTTCCTGCAACAGGTGCGCGTAGCGATGGCTGCTGGCAAGCTCTTGTGCAAGCTGGCTGATGTGCTCACGGAAGCTGGCTGCATCCACCTCAAAGGCATCATCAAGTAACCCAATCCGTTGCGCAGTCCTGGTGCTGATGGGCAGTAACGCTTCGGTCAGTTCGCGCGCCATTGCTTCTCCAACCCGTTTGGGTAATAAGTAGGTCCAGTATTCCGAGCCATACAGATTGCCCATGCTTTTATAATGAGGATTGAGCACAATGCCTTTTCTGGCATAGACATAATCCGCCGCCAGCGCCAGCATCACTCCCCCTGCCGCGGCGTTGCCTTGCAGGGCAGTGATCACCAGGTGGGAGTCGGTGGTGATGATGTCCCGCACCAGGTCATTCATGGCCTGGATGTTGCGCCAGGACTCGTGTGCCGGGTCCTGAGCAGCTTCAATCGTGTTGAGATGAATGCCGTTTGACCAGAAGTCGGTGCCACCCATCAGCACAAGCACTTTGGTGGGTCGCTGACGTACGAGTAGGAACGCTTCGCGCAGGCGCTGACACTGGTCGGTGCTCATGGCTCCATTGTAGAATTCAAAATGCAGGTACCCGACCTCCTGCCTTTCCTGATACCAGATCTCACGGTAGGTTCGTCTGTCGTACACGTGGTCGAACGCTACAGGACCCTCCGGAACATGGGCCAGGCGCTCGCCCAGCACCTGCGTGGCCGGTAACTTGAAGGACAGCTCTCCATCGGGGCCTTTATGCTTCAGATGCGTGATCCACACGGCGCCATCTCCCGTTGCGCGGCAGATCGCTCCATCGCGTGTGGCAATGATCTCACCAGGTGTCCCTCTGAGCACGTCTTCTGCATGGGCACCATACAGATAGCACGGCATGCCCAGCACCGTATCCAGGATACCCGGAAAGCTATCGGCGCAGCGAATCTTCCTGAGAATAGAGGCGCCCGGTTCTGTCCAGTCAATGGCCCGATCAGCTTGCTTCATGGCGGCTTGCAAACGACCTTTGACCTCTTCCCTGCTATAATCCAGGGGTTCTGGTACAAAGCTGTGGCTCTCAACTTTTGCGATCGTTTCTAACAGTCCTCCGATGGCCGCTTCCGTGACCTCATGTCGGTAGAGGTGACTTTTACTCGCTGCTCTCATGGAAAAGGGACGCCAGGCCCAGATAGCTCCAGCATCCATTTCAGCGTCTGCTTGCAAGAGGGTGACGCCCCATTCCTGGCATGCATTGAGGATGGCCCAGTCCAATGAAGATGGTCCTCGGTCTCCTTTGATCCCTGGATGGATGATAAGACACGTATGGCGTTGCCAGATGGAGGCAGGAATCACTTTTTTTAACATAGGAGCAACGATCAGATCGGGGTGTTCACGCTCGACCGCTTCGAGCATCACTTCTTCACTTGAGGCAATCACAACGACAACGGTATGCCCGCGATCAACCAACTCCACAAACGCACGTTGACTTAAGCTATTATGAGCAGTAGTTAGGAAGACTATTTTCATTGGATATCACTCGCTGTTGTTCTTTCTATATTTAAAGCAGTGGAGGGCGACTCTTAGGCTCTCCTTCACGTTTGTAAAGCTGTTGCTCGAGCCAGCCATCTCTCTTACAGCTTTTACCAGTGATTTAGACGCTAGCAGACATGGTTTTTGCGCGTACAATCTCAGTCTGAAGCAACGGAAGATGGAGTTAAAGAACAGTCTACGGCACAAGTTCACCTCGTGCTCGCAGGGCTCGCAACTTCGTCCAGGCCAGCACAGGCATGTTGGAGGCAGGTACATTTGAGGAGTAAGGACAATCATGATCGCCTCCTGCGCCGAGGTCCATCTCCAAACGCCTTACCTCTATCCAGTTCATAGAGCGCCTGTCCCAGAGCTGTTCGACAGTGATGGCGGTGGAGAGCAACCCCTGGTTGGCCCGGCTAAGCATCGCATCCATCTGTTCGGGCGATGAGGATAGAAACACGCGTATATGCTCGCTGGGCACACAGCGGTACAGGTGGAGCCACCCCAGCACGCCACCAAGCGAAGTGAGCGGGCTTGACTTCCAGCGCCAGGTGGCTGATTGACTCCCCCGTAAGGCCACTCGAAAGTAGATCATAAAACACAGCGCCTTTCATCAGCAGGGCTACGCATAGCAGAGAGCCATTCTGCTCTTACGCATCAAGCGAACGGAGCTTGCGTCGCATAATCTTCCCCGTACTAGTCCTTGGCAGGTCATTCACGAACTGGACTGCTTTAGGCACCTTGTACGCCGCAAGGTGTTCTTTACACAACGCAAGAATCTCCGCCTCGTCTGTTTGCGCGTCATGTCTGAGCACGACATACGCTTTGGCGACCTCACCCTTTAGCTCATCCGGTTGACTTCCTACAGCCACCATGGCGACGGCTGGATGCTGGGAGATGACCCTCTCTAACTCAGCGGGATAGACATTATAACCGGCGGTGAGGATCATCTCCTTCTTGCGATCCACGATGTAGATGTAGCCATCGGCATCCATATATGCAACATCACCACTATGCAGCCACCCGTCAGGTTCAATCGTCTCATGTGTTGCCTCGGCATTCCCGAAATAGCCCTGCATCACGATGGGACCACGCACCATTAACTCTCCTACCTCACTTGCTTCAAGTGTTCTACCAGGGTTGGCGAGATCTGCTATACGGCACTCTACAGTGGGGAGCGTTATCCCAATGGAGCCGAGTCGGTGCGGGCCATAGTAGGGGTGAGTCGTGCCTGCCCCAGCGATCTCCGTCATGCCCCACACTTCCAGTAGCGGGCAATCGAAGCGCTCCTCCACCTCCTGCATCTTCGCCACCGGCATCGTTTGCCCTCCGACTGTGCAGCGCGTCAGCGAGGAGAGATCGTACTTCCCCAGGTCGGGAGAATTGAGCAGATACAAAAACATTGTTGGCACACCCTCGAACATGGTCGCATGGTACAATTGGATTGATCGAAGCGCGTCGGCTTCGACGAAGCGCTCGAGTAGCACCAGGGTCATGCCAGTGAGGAAAGCGCCGTTCATGATGATATTGCCGTAGACATGAGCGCACGGGAGAGCGGTGACGGTGGTATCTGTCTGCGTGCGCACGTGCATATTGGCAAACATCGCTGAATTGAGCAGCACCGCGCGATGACTGAGCATAGCCCCTTTTGGGTAGCCGGTCGTGCCTGAGGTGTAGCCGATGGTTGAAAGATCCTCGGGTTCTGAACGTACATCGTCGCGCGCAGGAGCACTTTCCTCCAGAAGCGCGTTAAACGAACGCGTGCCTGACGGCACATCGTCACCAAACACGATAATGTCTTGTAGCGGTGTGTTCTTTTTGAGGTCGATGAGCGGCCTTGCCTTAACTGATGGTGCCAAAATGACCCTGGCGCCACAGTCCTTCACGACGTACAGGACCTCTTCCGGTGTGAGCATGACGTTGATCGGATTGACGACTGCTCCGAGCCGAGCGATGGCATAGTAGCTGACAATCCATTCCCAGCAGTTCTGAGCGTAGAGTGTTACACGGTCACCCGCCATGATTCCTAGTCCATGCAAACTACTAGCTAGTCGGCCTGAGAGGTGGTTCAGATCGTTGAAGCTGAACGAGCGGCTTCCGATCACTAATGCGGTCTTGTCACCGTGTTTCTGCGCTCCAATGGGCAATACCTGTCCAAGATTCTCCAGCATGTCTTCCTCCTTCATCGTGGCTCAGTACTTTACACAGAATATACTGCTACTCACTTCATCGATGTGTCGGCCTTTTGCTCACCAGGTTCTAACTACAAAGCCCTTTTCCTCTCTTTTCTTCACGAAGCCTTTTCATTTGCTCACATCGTGATCATGAAAGTGTGGACGCCATGGACCCGAAGCAAGAATGAAAGGCTGCATCATAGCACGTTCGGCCTGTACAGTGTGCATCAAATCATGTGCCGCCCATTCATGCACCAACTCCCCTAATGTGACTGTCCCAAGCTCACTATGCTGGGCAGTACGGATCAAGTCCCCGCTAGTTACTTGATCAAACTCGACGAGATTGGCCTTACGGAGCCTTGCAAACTCCCTGGCTAGTTGCTCTGGGCTCTGTGTGGTGTAATGTGTTCCCTGTGTATCTGGATCAAAGGCAACAAAATTTTTCCCAGACAACAGCGCCTGCACGCGTACTGAAAAGACCCAGCGCTCGGCATCAAGTAAATGGCACAGACAATCCATAGCTGACCATTCACCCGGTGCTGGAGTACGAACTAGCACTTCAAGTGGCACGTTTTCAGTCAGGCTCGACCAACGCGCTGCTGTTGTCGAGAGGATAGCCCTCACCATTTCAAGCTGGTTACCCATCACTGTATCTCCTCAGTTTTTTATGAAATAATTCACTATGGTACGCTCTTAGAACTCCCCATCCTGAATATAGGGCTGGCTCCACAAGATGACCTGGAGCAGCACTGACTTCAACCAGGCCTGGTGCATCTTGTCCACCTCCTCCGCACTGTGCCCCTTCCTGGCAAGGAAAGGCTTGAGGGTGGTCGTGATGGGGTACAGCAGCGCCGGCAGGTAGCGATAGCTCACGTTGTCGTAGGACAAACGCAGGGACTGGCTATCTTCGTCGCTGAACAGGACCGACTGCTTGAGCCGTTCAAAGTCTTCGAGGCTCAGCGGGGAGCGGGGAACGGCACCGGTGCCGTAGATATAACCAGGGATTGCTTGTTGACTCATGGATGTTCCTCCTTTCCGTACATCATGTTCTTTTCATTGTGCTCTCAATGGGAGTTTTTCTGTACCAAATCTACCCGGTTGGATGGCGTGAGCGCATCGTCAGAACTGACTATTTTTCTCCAGACCGGTGCTGGTGATCAGTGGCAGTGAAATAGCTAGAACCGACGAGTCGAGGAAGGGATGGCGAGCAGGAAGCGAAGCGTATCCGCTGCGAAAGGGATGCCTGAGGTGAGAGAGAGATAAGAATCAGGAGCGGTTCAAAGCAGGTGCTGTTCGATCGCATAGCGGGTCAGCGCGCTGCGCGAGTTCAGCTCGAGCTTGGTGTAGATGGACCGCACGTGCGCGTTGACCGTGTGCAGGCATTCCAGTCCATACTCCCGCAGGGTCTCCAGGATGCTGAGGCGCGGCTCCCCTGCCTCGTGCTCGCTCTGTTGCAGCAGGCTCTTGTCAAGGAGCGAGGTCACGCCTTCCAACACCTGCCCCACCCCATCAGGGAGCGCAGCGCAGACGGCCTCTATCGCCTCCAGGGTACAGCCACCCACGAAAACGCAGAGCCGCCGGAAGAGGCGTTGCTCCTCGGTGGTGAGCAGGTCGTAGCTCCACTGGATGGTATTGCGCAGCGTCTGCTGGCGGGCGGGCGCATCCTGTACCCCACCAGTCAAGACCTGCAAGCGCTGACTCAAGCGGGCCAGCAACGCCTGAGGTGAGAGCAGCTTGAGGCGTGCTGCTGCCAGTTCAATCGCCAGGGGTAAGCCATCCACGCGCAAACAAATCTCCGCAATGTCCCTGGCATTGCCAGCCGTGAGCAGGAAGTCCGGTTTGATGGCCTGGGCGCGCTGGAGAAGAAGGGCCACCGCCGCATACTCCAACAGTGCCTGATCTCATCAATTTCGCGCTCTTGCTGAGTTTCTTACCGTATTTTACAACACCTGCTTGGGTGCAAATGGTTCTCAGGGTAGAGCCCTTGATTTTGCTATGATTGGGCAGTGTTAATGGAGTCCTCGTCCCATCAGCGTTCTCACGAATCATTGCAATATGCTCTCGTTCTCTTACCAGAGAAAATCCAAGCAGTTCAAATGCCTTGATGACTTTCACCTTAGGAGCATCAACAGGGAAATGTATCACGAGAGAGCCACTCCTGCTTCAGCTACAAAAGCTTCCAAGACAGGAGCATCCGTATCGAAGATAGCGGGACCAAAGGTCTCAAGATGAAATTGTATAGCTGATTTCACGCCGGCAAGTGCCTCCTCATAGGTATCACCCTCTCCGACAACAACGCCTTTCAATCCCAATGGATAAGCCACATAACCGTCCGCATGTTTTTCTACAATGATTTTGATGAGTTTCATGGTCTGCTCCTCTTACTTCTAGTAGATAGGCCCTGGTTGTAGCGATGGGTAATCTTCAGAAGCTTCTGAAAAGGACCTTAGCAGGCAATCTCAAGGATGTCAAGTACTGTACGATGTCACCTTCAGGTGCTCCACCTTGGAGTCTGCACTCCAAGTTTGCTTGTTACCGTGGCTTGCTCTGTCTAGAAAGACACCTGCTACCACCCCTTGGGAGGATGTTCTTATCAATGCAGCTCTTTGCTTAGTCCAAGCAAGCAGGCTCACTTAATTTGGAGGAGAGCCGATATTATTATCGTCTATCAGTTTACTACCATTTTCGACGCCTGCGCCTGAAAGGGAGCTGGTATCTGATCTATAGAGGCTTACGAACCGCCGAGCGCGAACGTGTAGCTAAGAACGCGCAGCCCAGCGCAGCTCTCATGGATGCGAAGACGCGTGAAGACCGTCGAGGAGTCAGCCAGCATTCGTGGCTACGCTGCCCACAAGTGCGTCAAAGGACGCAAGCGCCACCTGTTGGTCGATACGCTTGGCCTGCCGCTCTCCGTCTACATCACCCCTGCTGATGTGCATGATACCAGAGGCGCCCGTTGCCTCTTGGCGGGATTGGCGCCGTTGGTGCCCCGTCTCAAGAAAATCTGGGCAGATGGGGCCTATCGAGGGCAAGAGTTGGCCGACTGGTGCAAAGCAGAAGGCGACTGGGATCTGGAAGTGGTGGAACGTGACCCTGGCACGCGCTGCTGTTGGCGCGCCTGGGGCGGAGAACATGACCTGGTTGTTCTCACCCCCCCTTTTTCATGCTGCGGCTGTCTAGCTGCCCATGCAGAGATCCAGACGCCAGTCATTGCACCGCATGAAGCTGCCCCGCGGGTACTCGAACTCACATTCCTCGATCAGTGTGAACCCCAGCTTCCGGCAGATCGCGTTGGAGGGGAGGTTGTCAACAGATGGGAAGGCGTGCAGAAACCGATGTTTGCCGTCCGACCTGGCCATGGCAATAGCCTCTTTGGTCGCCGCGCTTGCGATGCCCCGCCCTTGGAACGCAGGGAGCACCTCCCACCCGATCTCATAGACCGGTTCGCCACGCCAGGTGCGTTCCCAGTAGACGACCGACCCAGCCGCCTCGCCGCTGGCCTGGAGGACAATCTTGAAGACCCGGGCCGAGCCTTCCTCGGCGAGCCGCAGGAAGCGGGCGTGGCGCTCGGTAATCTGTTCGTCGCTCTCGGGGCCGCCCAGATGCTTGGTCATCTCCGGGTCCCCCATCAGCTGTTTGAGCAGCGCTAAGTCACCCTCGCCCCATGGCTCGAGACGCACGGCGCTCTGGTTGGACCCGTCGCTCTGTGGCTTGCTGCTCGAAGGCATTCCCATTTCCTTTCGGGCGCCGCTGAGAGGCTTAAGCCACAGATGCCGCCGGCTGATCCAAGTCTCGCGCCCCTTCCTTTCGATGCCAGTTCCTCGTCCGGTACAGAGATCTTTCCTTCATTTTATCACACAGCCTCTCTCCACCAAACAGGTTCGAGAATCTCACTCTCTGTCATTCCCAAACACGCTCTTAGAAAACGACTAGTTTTTCGAACGGATGTGTCAAGTAGCCAGCACAACGGCTGGTAACGTATGTTTGAGGCGACTCGTCGCGGAAAAGAGCCACAATTTAGAACGCATGCCCAAGATAGCCAGCACAGGTTACTCCTGCCTCAGAACTTTAGCTCCGGCTGTATAAACCAACCAATTCGGCCTGCTCAAGAATATGATCCTTCATGCGTTCCTCCACCATCTTGGTATCAACCCGTTGCGGTCGATCGAACCCCAGCATCGCATCAAGAGCATATAGTTTGAAGAAATACCGATGCGTTCCTGACGGCGGACAAGGCCCAGCATAGCCAGGCTTGCCAGAACTCGTCATCCCCTCAATGCCACCTCGAGGCGCACTGTGCTCTTTCACTTCCCGCACGTCAGGAGGGATATTGTACACGAGCCAATGCACCCACGTCCCCCTGGGCGCATCCGGATCATCCACAATCAAGACCAAACTTCTCGCCGCCTGCGGCACGTCCACAAAGACCAGGGGAGGATTGATGTTTTGCCCATCACAGCTATATTTCCTCGGGATCTGTTGATGATGCTGAAAAGCAGAACTGGTTATTTTCATACCATTCCTTTCTAGAGTTTGTTCGTTCTTGTCGCCGACTTCAGATGGTCAAAACAACACTCATTCCAGCACAGAGATCTACTCCCTGAGACTATTACGCCTGCTGGATGAGAAAGGTGACATTTCTGAGCATGCCTCCCGCTAACTCTAGAGGGGAGGCATGTGAGCAACTTTCTTTTCCTCTGATAGGTTTGTCAGAGAACAGAGGTAGCTTACGCAGCGAGGAGAGCCGCAAGAGCGAACTCAACTACGAGCTTCTTTCCTTCCGCCATCTCAACAACGTTCGCAAAAAATCAAAGGTCCAAGGTGTATCGACTTCTACAATGATATGTGTTGCCCCCACTTGCACATAAGCCTCAAGCTGGGAGAGACTCACACTTCTTGGCAGAGAAATAGAACGTTCAATCTCATGTGGATTCCGACCAACTTTGGTACACCAATTGTCTAGAACCTGCATTTTATGGGCAACTGTGGGTGGGTCACCGAAGGTATTTGAGATATTCGCATATTGTGCGACGAGGCGTAATGTTACCTTCTCACCCCCACCGCCAAGCAAAATCGGGATGGGATTGCGCATGGGCTTGGGAGCACACACCTCCCAGTGGTGTCTGATCATTTCCAGTCCCTTCTCCAGTGAGGCCAGGCGACTGCCAGCAGTACCGAACTCATACCCATACTCCTGGTAATCGCGCTCAAACCAACCGGCACCAATACCCAGAATGAGCCGACCATTGCTGATGTGATCGACAGTCTTAGCCATATCCGCAAGCAAGGTCGGATTGCGATAACTGTTGCAAGTGACGAGACAACCTATCTCTGCTCGCTGGGTCAGCGTTACCATTGCCGTGAGCAGCGTCCACCCCTCGAAATTGCTTCCTTGAGGGTCGCCAGTAAGTGGAAAGAAATGATCCCAATCCCAAATGGTATCAACCCCCAGATCCTCGGCGCGACGAACAGCATCCGCATACGACTGGTAGGTCGTATGTTGTTGGCGTAATTGCACACCAATACGTATGGGATGACGAGTGGTAGATTGTGTCACAGCAGCATATCCTCTCTTAAAAACTCGTTTTGCTGATTCCTCCTTGCTTGATTGTAGGCCTGTTTTTATCGAAACTGCAAGTGTAGGTCACTTGCCTGGAAAAGCGCGGTACGCTTCCTCCTACCCAGAGAAGCAGACCTTGTGATAGCATGTAGTATGCTCGAACCAGGAGCTATCATCTTCTTTCTCAAAGAAGGACGACGGATAGCAGCAGAAGTATCCGGTGAAAGTGCTCTGTCGCGTGTTGGAGGTGTCGGACAACGGCTATTACGCCTGGAAACGGCGTCCAGCCAGTATTCGCGCATGCGTGGATAAGGAACAAGGAAAATATCTTTTGCGAAAGATACTGGCAAATGTTCTATTGGTGTTCATTCTTGAATAAAAAATAGAGAAGAGTATAAATTAAAAATGCTCTTCTCTATTAATAGTTTTACGGAACCGACGGGCTACGGCTTCGCTCTCACCAGTGTTGATTCACTTTATAGAGTCGCATGGGAAGCTCTATCTAAAACTCATCTCATTTGAACATGAACGAGGTAGTATTCCTCTCGATCCTAACCGCACAGCCAGGCTACCACTGATTCTAGCGTGCCCCGCCAGATAACCAGGCGTCTTCTCGTGCTGATGGCAAGAAAAGAGGAGGACACACTTCTTGCATCCTTTCCCGGCAGCCATATGCCTCCTCGCCAAGGGAGAAGGAATACCATGATGGTATAATGAAGCCAATAAAGCAACAGGCGCATGTATCATCATATCAGCCTGGAAGGCGATGACAGTAGAACTCAGCGCACGAGAGGATGAGCCAGCTTCAGGAAACCTGAGAGCTGGGCATGAGGAGAAAGGAAACCAGGATGACTATCGGGCAGGCATACTCCGAGGTACTCACGCCACGCGAACAGCAAGCACTCCTTCAGGCCTGTGATTGGCTCATCGATCATGCTTTGGATGAATTTGCCAGCATCAACGAGCCGAAAGATGTTCTTGAGACTGTCCTGGGCAGCCATCTTCCAGAGCGTTATACCTATCGATATACACCCTTGTTCTACAAAAAGTTTGCCGTGTGTCTGATGACGGTTGCCTGGAAATTAGCGCAACCGGAACATCACCCCCTCTCCTCTCTGGCGGAAGAGTTAGCAGCGCATGCCATTATCCGGGAGGCCACAGCGCGTCTTGAAATGGAAGCGGAGGAAGATGCAGAGGAAAAGGGAGATCAAGCGCAGACGCACGAGCCATTAGACGCCTTTCTTGATGCCTATTTTGAAGACATGGATTTTGAACTCCTCTTTGAGGATCGTTACGATGGTCTTGATGAGACGGAGGTCGCCAAGGTGTTAGGGATGTCTTCGTTCGCATTTGGTGACTGGTTTCTTCCTTTTTCTGAAGAGCCTTCGCGCGTAGCGCATCCCTATGTACTCTAAGCTCATCATTGGAAGAACGAGTTGCATCGCTATGTCATCTAAAGAGAACGCTCAACTGAAGCGTATCCTTCACTCCTATCACGAAGCAGGTCACGCGGTGGTCTGGCATGTGGTTGGCGGCCTGATTGAGGAGATCTCGATCGCCTCCAGTCAAACAGGGTATGGGGGATATTGCCGCTTTGGTTTTCTCGTTCCTCCATCCAATGATCGGCAATCGCCCGATGAGTGGCTCCGGCGAGGTAGGATTGATCCCAGGACAATCACGGCGTATTATGGTGGTATGCTTGCCATGGCCTATTATTGTGCCTCGTATGGAGGAGAGGACGAGTATCTTGAGGGCAGCGAGCGGGACGATCTAGAGCAAATTCATACCCTGCTTCTCCGCCTGGGCACTGACGAACAGGAGCGTTCGACTCTCCAAGAGGCATGCTGGAAAGAAGCACAGCAGATTCTCTCGGACTATTGGCCAGCTGTTCAAGCGCTAGCGGCGAAGTTATTGAAGCAGCGGACACTCGATGGGAGAGATGCTCATCTCATCATCTGGCGAACAATTGGCTATCCTGATGCCGATTGGCGATTCGGGGCGTTGAATCTCCCATGAGGGCAAGTCACGTGGACCTGGGGGAAAGCGCTGATTGCCTTTTGAAAACACGACCGCACAGCTAACCTATGGTATTATAGTAAGTGGAGATGCAACGTTCGAGAGCGCAGCGCAATCACGCCATAGAGGAAGGCAGGAAACACATGTGGTATGGCAAAGAACCCGAGACGCCCACCCTTGCTCACTTTTCTTTCTGTGGCAAGAGGCAAGACCAGGTAACTCGGCTCACTCCAGGGCCAGGACACCTACATATTTGCGATGAATGTGTCGACTCCTGCCGGGAGGCAGTTGAACAGGGACACCCGCTTCCCCAATGGCAGGAGCGGCGAGAGTGGCAGACAGAACGTACCGAACCAACCGTGATCAGTGAGCCCATCCACACCGCTTATGAAGCGATCAGACAAACAGTGCTTGACTATATTGAAGGCATAAAAGAGGGTGATCCTGCCAGGATCGAGCGCAGTATCCATCCAGACTACAAGGCAAGGGGCTTGCTGGTAGCACAAGAAGGCGCCCAGAGCCCGATCCCCCTGACGTTTACCGAACTCCTGGAGCTGAGGAACGCCTCCCGGCAAAAGGGGAACATGCCGCAAGCTGCTCGAGCAGATATGCTCATCTGCGATCTGGGAGACCGGATAGCAACGGTGAAGCTTACCGCGTGGTGGGGAACCGATTACCAGCACCTGGCAAAAGTCCAGGAGCACTGGATGATCGTGAACCTCCTGCGAAGCGTGTGTGCCCAGGACAGCAACGGCTCTGATAACCTACACGAGTCCGTGTAAAGAGGAACCCCTTGGAAGCACGCGACATCAAACGCTACCTGGCTGATTTAGGCGCAGCATTGAAAAACCGAGGAGTCAAGACACCGCTTCGGATGATGCTCATAGGCGGAGCCTACATGCTGCTTCTTGAGAATGCACCCCGTTCCACGGAGGATATCGACATTTTCTGGCTCGAAGAAGACGCGTTTGAGAGCATGCGTGAGGTTTTAAGTGCCTGTATGCTCGAAGTCGCGAGAAAGCATAGGCTGCCGCCCAACTGGTTCAACTTCCTCACCCAGGTGATCCTGATGCAGGATATCTATATCCCTGACAGTACGCTCTGGAAACGGTTTGGGCCACTCCATATCTATATCCCGCCGAGAGAATACATTCTTGCCCTCAAAATCACAGCCGGAAGACCCAAAGATCTTGATGATTGCGCTATCCTCCTTCCGAAATCCGCTATTCAAACGATCGAACAAGCACAGGAATTGCTCAACAAGTACATTCTTCCCGAAGCGCAAGAAGAAGAGATCGCACAACTGAAAAAGGAACGAAGTCTGGTACTGGAGCGGGTCAGTGAGATGGGGGAGCACCTGAGCAAAGCTCAGGAGCGGGAAGGCGAGTAGCAAAAGCAGTTGAGCGCCATGCAGGCCGAAAATCAAGCCCTCACTGAGCAATTGGTGAGGGCTCACCAGCGCATCGAGGAACTGGAGAAGCTGAAAACACCCCCACCAGCCTTCATCAAAGCGAACACGAAAAAAGCGCAAGAAGAGCAGAAGCAGGCGCGCAAAAAGCGTGACGCCAAGCATAATCGTGGGAGGCCACGCTCTGCGCCAACCCAGGTCGTGGAGCATCGGCTGCTCAGTTGCCCGGACTGCCATCTGCGTCTAGGTGGCATCAGTTTGGCCCGCACGCGCGAGGTCCTTGATGTGCCCGCGCCTCCACCCATCGAGGTGACCGAACATCGGATCTACAAAGGCTGGTGTGCGGGCTGTCAAAACTGGCACGAAGCCCCGGTGGATTTCCACGAGCAGGTGGTAGGCCAAGGACGGATCGGAGTGCGACTGGCGAGCCTGATCGCTACCTTGCGCACGCTGAGGCGTCTGCCCATGCGACACATCCAGGCCTATCTGCTCACGCTGCACGGGGTCACGAGCAGCGTCGGAGAGATTGTGGAACTGCTGCATCGGCTCAAAGACCACATGCAGCCCCACCTCGCTGCGCTCAAGAGGGAGATCCGCGCCAGTCCGGCTGTCCAAGCCGATGAGACGGGGTGGCGAGAAGATGGCCTCAATGGCTACATCTGGGCAGTCAGTACTCCCACGCTTGGCTACTACGAGTACCATCATTCGCGTGGCGGGGAAGTGGTCAAAGAGCTGATTGGCGAGGACTTCGGCGGCGTCCTGGGCAGTGACTTTTACGCCGGGTACACCAGCCATCAGGGCTTGCATCAACGCTGTTGGGTGCATTGCTTACGCGATGGGCATGACCTCAAAGAGCAGCATCCGCACGATGAGCAACTCTTGCGATGGGCCAAGTCGGTGAAAGCCATCTATGACGAGGCCGTCGCCTGGCTGGACCATGGCCCCGATCAGCATACTTCACCACGCCAACAGAGCCTCGCTCGCGTGGCACGACAGCATGCCTTCGAGCAGCGCCTGTGGCAGATCTGTGCCCCTTATGTGAACTCCTGCACTCCTATGCAGACCCTCTGCAAGCGCGTTGAGAAGGTTCTCCCAGAAGTATTTGTCTTTGTCGCGCTTCCTGGTGTCCCAGCCCACAACAATCTGGCGGAACGCAGTGTTCGCCCGCTCGTCGTTGCTCGCAAGATCAGTGGGGGAACCCGCAGTCCTCAAGGCTCACAGACCCGTATGGGACCTGCCAGTCTCTTTGGTACCTGGATGGCACAAGGCCTCAATCCTTTCCACCAATGTCTGGCTACCCTCTCCATGAAATCTTCTTTGGGTCAAGTCTGAACAGTTTCTTTGATATCATGTGCTTGATCTTGGAATGTTTGGCCCAATAACTAGGGTATGCTACAAAAGTGTGGATACCATTGTGCTGGCTACTTGGGACATTCGTTCACAAACTCGTCGTTTGCATCAATGTCCTGGCTACTTGGGATATCCGTTCCAATAAATGTGCGCTGACGATGAACTTCACCCATATCTTTTCCTCTTTATCCACATAATGGGCAAGCTTTTCCACATTGCTCTTTACCCTCTTATTTTAGAACG
>Ga0070717_10001510_pt1 | contig 16122 bp, 23 predicted proteins | sample LARL113metaG_FD_71366 | JGI IMG/M metagenome (GOLD analysis project Ga0070717, IMG submission 71366) | Corn, switchgrass and miscanthus rhizosphere microbial communities from Kellogg Biological Station, Michigan, USA - LAR L11-3 metaG | ecosystem: Host-associated > Plants > Roots > Rhizosphere ... | reverse complement strand
GGGATCGGGTGGCGGCTGGTCCGGACCTGGTCCGGCGGCCGGGCGGTGGAGCGGGCGCTCAAGGACCTGCACGCCGGGCGGAAGCTGTGCCCCGAATGCACCGCGCACCCGCTGCCGACCCGGAAAATCACCGCGGCCGCGGAACCACGGGAAACCCGTCCGGCGGCCCCGGTGCAACCGCGGCCGTCAGCTGCCGAGCGGGGCACTCGGACGGCTGACTTCCAGATCGGCCCGCGCATCCTCGCCGGGCACTCCGCCGACCAGATACAAGCCGCGGTCGATTACATCACGGCGCCCTTCTACGACATCGAGCACAAGCACACGGCCGACCAGATCGCGGAACACAGCGCGTTCCTCGCACAAGCCGCCGAGCTTATCGCGATGGTCCGCAAAGAAGAGACCACCAGGCAGGAGGAAGCGTCAGGAGCCAGAAAACCAGATTACGTCCAGCGCACCTATGCGGAACGAACGGAGCGAGAGGAACGGCCAATGTCCCCGACCACCACGCACCCAGCTACCGAATGGCAGAAGGGAGCCCTGACAGCACATCAGATCACGACCGCCCAGGTCGAGGCGGGCATGTCACCCGGCGCGATCCAGGCAAAGCAGGACACTGCCCTGGCGGAATTCGACCCGGAAACCGCCACAGCAGAACAGCGGGAATGGGCACGCGGATACCGCGCAACAGCCGCTGACCTGCTGCAGACATACCGAGACGCGGAGCGCTCAGAGGCGGAACTGCCCGAGCGGGAAGCCGAGGCAGGCTGAGATGACTACGGACACAACCCGCGGGGGCATTACGGCAGCGTGCACCGCGGTGGAGGCCGCGCAGCTGCTGTCCGTGCTGGAGAGCGGGGAACGGGCTGCCTGGCACGCCGCGCACGAGGTGCGGGGCACCCCGGAGTGGCCATCGCGGTTCGCGGCGGCCGCCGAGGTCGGCGCCGTGAGCACTGACGCGATGACGGAGACATTCGAAAGCGGCATGCGCCAGCCCGGGGAGACGGTCGAGCAGTTCACCGCCCGGGCCGGGCACGAGGCCGAGCACCTGGACGCGGCGGAGCGCGAGGACCCTGATCGTGAGCGGATCGCGGAAGACCGCTACGCCCACGATCTCCCGGCCCGGGACGACATCGAGGCGGACCTGTTCCGCGACTTCACGGCTCACGACCCTGCGGGCGCGGCCGAGGAGCGGCACGTCCTCACGCTCGAATCTGAGACTGACGAGGTTGACCCGAGGGGCTACGACGCGGAACGGCGGCTCGGCTATGAGGGGGTCGCTGAGCATTCCCTGACTCACGACCCGTACGAGGCGACCTGGGCCGGGAAGGGCTTCACCAGGCCGGGACCTGAGCATGAGGCTGAGGCGGGCTGACGATGAAGATCTACAAGTGGTCGAACCACAAGGTCGATAAGGAAGTCAGCATCCTGCTGTCCGACGCGGCCTACCACGAGTCGCAGCGGAATGTGACCGCAGCCCGGCAATACCGTGACGAGGCGCTGCGGATCGAGCGCAACCGCAAGGAGATCCGCAGCGCACGCCGGTGGGCACCTGTCCGTGAGCCGGAACGGGGGACCACCCGGGCTGAGCCAGCGCAGGCCGAGGACGAGCGCGAACCCGAGGTCGGCTGACATGGCCACGCGGCCAGGAGAGCGCTGGTTTGACGGGTACAAAGCGCGACGGCTTGAGCCTTACCAGGCCGGGCGCAACCTCGGCGACCACCAGCCAGCGCAGGCAAGCGCTGCCCGAGATCCCGTCCGCGAGCACTACGAAGCCACGCACTGGCCACAGCGGGAACACGTCCGGGCTGAGGCAGTACGGGCCGAAGACGAGAGGGAAGCGGAGGCGGGGCGCGTGATAGACAACGACACGCTCCGCCGGGCACTTTACGACGCTGCCGAGTACCGCCGGGATAACGCAGAGCCGGAAGACGTGGCGCTGGCGGACCGGTACGCGGCCGCGCTCGCGGAGCTCGGCGGCATCCCGGAAAGCTCAGCAGGACCACAGCAACAGGGCCGGACCCTGGAGCGGGAAGCCGAGGCAGGAGCATGAGCGCAGAAACCAGCAAGGCCGGGCATGGCGGAACCTACCAGCCCGATCCCACCTGGGCACCTGACCAGGACCTGAGCCCGCGTCCTGTGCCAGAGGCGGACGCTGACGGGAACGAATGGCGGATCACCGGCGACGGCCGCCACGTCGGCACGCACAACGGCGACACGTACTGCCTGGAATGGCTCCCGGTTCACGCTGACCGTCAGCCAGATTTCGGCCCACGCGAAGGACTGGAACCCGAGCGCGAGGCCGAGGCTGGCTAGCTGCTCCGGCTTCCGTCCCGAACACCGAGATCAGATACCAGGAAAGGACCGGGCTAATGACTACAGATGAAGGCTGGACGCAGCAGGTCGTGCCTAGCTACGGCGATCAGCAGAAAGCGCTCGACGCAGAGCGGGCCGCCCACCCGTACCACGACATGACTGGCCCGGGATACACCGAGCCGGAAATCGCCTGGGACCCGCCGGCGTCAGCCGAGTACGAGGCGGATTCGGGCATCCTCTCCACGGTGGAGCAGGATGCAGCCCGCCAACTGGCACAGCGCACTGGGCACCCGGTGCTCGTGATGGACGTGCAGGCGGAACCGGAGGCGGGTTGACCGACCGGCGAATGGCTCGATCGGCTAGCGGCCACAATGGCAGCGAGGCCCGGGCCCCTGATCAGGGGCCCGGGCCTCGCGGTGTCCAGTCCCGGATAACTCCGTCGTTGCCAAGTACCCGCCGCGGCACCTGCCAGTAGGCGTCCGGTGGCTCCAGTGGGCTTACCCTCTCGGCACGGACGGCCACGACGTGGCGGCGCGGCCGGTCACGGACGGTCCGTACCCACGTCACCCAGGCGTGCCACGAGCCGTCCCGCTCGTGCTGTTCCCAGCACAGCAGGTAAGCCGTGATCTCCTCGCCGACTGCGACGATCGGCGGCGACCAGGGTTCATCGGCTCGGCCCACCGGCCCCAGTATGCGAACGAGCATTCGAGATGTCGAGCACAGGCAGTGCCGGGACTGCTATAACCCTCTGCAGCTGGCGCCCGGCCAGGTGCCCAATCATCAGCGCGGTCGGAGGGAATGTACGGTCATCGCCAGCGCGCCGCTGCCCGCAGGCACGATCACCGGTGTGCCGCCGCCTCTGCGGCTTCCTTGCGGCCCCCGTGCCGTTGTCGTTGACGAGCTGCAGCGCCGAGTTGAGTCATTTACGGCGTGTCGTATTACCGGCGCGACCTGCCAATAGTCCCATTCGTGCGCACAACTCGGCGCGCCCCCTCTAGGCTCACCCGCGCACGGGTGCTCAGTACTCGGTACGGCAGGCTGCTGCTTGCAGGCCTTCCCGCGGGTCGGCCAGCCGACCGGCCCGTTCCGAGGAAAGGGCAGACAATGCCCGGAAACCGCGGGAAGCACCCGCGCAGTGGGTCCCGTTCCGATGCCGGCCGCTGGCTGGCAGTCCTCACCGCGGTGAGGATCGCCATGTCGCTGGCTAGCTGGTGGTGGGACGGGAACGGGGCTAGGTACCGCTTCTAGCGGCACCTAGCGCCCGGCCCGCATGTAGGCGGCTCTCCGCTTCTGAGTTCTTGTCTAGGCCTCGGAGCGGGGGGTCGCCTTCTTTGCGTCACGAAATGTTACTCTTCGTGACCGCAAGGTAACGCGGGCACAGTGTTGCACCCGCATACTCGTAGGCGCTACCTAAACGGGCAAACCCAGCGTTTTGAGACCAGGACCACCAAATACGGGGTTTCGCGGGGGCTTCGCCCGGTTCAGGCGCGGGGAGGCCCGTAGCGCCGCGTGGCGGCTTGGCGGCTCATACCAGCGGACCCGGCGAGCGCGGCATAGGTCTCGCCGTTGGCCAGGGCGTCACGGACGGCGGCGCGCTCACACCGCTCGGCCGTACCACGGAGCCGCCGGGCCGCCGACAGCCGCGCCAGGGTGCAACTGGCGGGCCGCCAGCAGGGGCCCGCCTTGCTCGGCGTCGTCCCGGCTGTAGCCGGTGACGGTCTCGGCGTAGTGCCACAGCGCGGCGTCGACGGCGGCCTCCAACTCGCGCCACGCAGCGGATTCGCCGGTCTCATCCATGGCCGTCAGGTTAGGCACCGCGCCCGGTGCCCGTCACCCTAGGGTGACGTAAGCACACCTTGTGCATATCTTGCTTCCACGTGGTTCCGGTTTCATCTGATGCGGCGGAAACGCGCCGGGCGGCTATACGGTGACCAGCCCGGAGGGATTCCTTTCGCTCCCGCCGCGCACCTGGAACACACCGGGACGGATCTCGGCTGAGCGGTCCCGGATGGGGCCAGCCACGCCGGGCGGCCAGATCGTCTCGGCCGTCCATATGACGCCCTCAAGGACGTCCAGGTCGCGGAAGTCGGCGCGGGACAGGTCAGCGCCCGAAGCGTCAACCTCGATCAACGCGAGCTGATAGATCGGCTTGATGTCACCGATGGCGGCCAGAGCTCCCTCGATACGCCCGGCGCGGATGCGAACGTCACCAAGGGCACTGTCGATGCCGCGGTTGCGGGGCGGGAAGAGCCGGGGTCCTTGCCAGCGGGTGTGGCGGGCGCGGATGGCAAAGAGGACATCGGCGAGAGACGCGATGTCAGCGCGGGCAAGGGGGAGGCCACGCTTAAAGGCGTGGGCGCGATCGACAGCGTGGGCGAGTGTCGTGGCCAGGCCGATGGCGAGGTCCGGGTCGGGGAAGGCGCGGGCGAAATGGACGGCGAGGGCGTAACGGAGGGCGGTGGGAGTGTGGCTGCCAGGGTCGGCGTGGAAGCCGTCGAGAACGCAGGCGATGGCGCCTGTGATTCCCCCGGCGGAGCGGAGGAGAGCGGAGACGTCGGCCATGGCGAGGTCGATGTCGTCGCCGAGTTCCCTGGCACGCTCGATGGCGTCGGCGATGGCGTCGGCGCGGGTGCCCCCGAAGGCGCGCATGAGAGCGTGGTTGAGGGCGTTGATCATGGTGCTGGCGTCGGCGCGGGTACGGTCGATGGCGCGGGTGAGGGCGTGGGCGATCGAGCGGATTTCGATGACAGCGATTGCGTGGCCATCATCCCGGATGTCCGCAGGACCAATGGCGAGTGGAATATCTGCGGCGCTGGCTGCCATGATCGCCAGGAGTACCTGCTCAGGGTCCGCATTGGCCCTGATGTAAGCCAGTAGTTCGCCGTCTGCGGCGGACAAAACATCATCCAGTTCGCTGTCGCTGAGTTCGTGGTGCTGGGGATCGCTGTGGTGCGAGGTCACATGGACCGCCCCCTCTCCTGGTCCCTGGTCCCGGCGAGATCGGCGGCCAGGATCTTGCGGGCTTTTTTCAACAGGTCCCGTGCCTGTTGATCTGTTATGCCGAGTTGGGCGGCGATCGCGGGTCCTGGGAATCCGTCTAGATGGAATGCCATGACGGCTCGCGCCTGGCCGTCGAGGCTGCGCAATGCTTCGAGCACGAGCAGGTTCTCGTGGGTCAAGTCAGGCTGCGGGGTCTCAGGAAGGTCAGGGATGGGCACGATCACCGGGCGTCTGCGCGGGCCGGGCGGGCGGCGGTACTTGTTAAGCGCCACCGTCCGGATCCACGCCTGCGGGTCAACGACATCCGACCACTTGCCCGGCGTGACGGCGAGGGACCAGGCGTCAACGAACGCTTCTTGCGCCGCATCCTCCGCGGCGTGCAGGCTCGCGGGGCCACAGCGCATCACGAACCGCACCACGTAGACGTACTCACGGTCGAAGAATTCGATGAAGTCGGCGCGCATCTCCACCATCTTCGCGGGGTCAGCGACCGGCCTGCTACCGAGCGCAGGGGCCGGGCCGCCCCCGGGCAGGCGCTGCTCACCGGACTGCATCGCGAGCTTTTTCGGCCCCGGCGGCCTGGCCGCCTACCTCGATCACCACACCGTGCTCACCGAGGTCGACGACGCGGCTGCCCGGCGGGAGATGGTGCAGGTGGTCCCGGCGCGACTCCTCTCTGGCCTGCTGCCATTGGCTGCGTGACCGCAGCCATGCCGCGGCAACCGTTGCCGCGGCGCCGGTGACCGCAGACGCGGCAGCGGTCACTGTTATGGCGTCCATTCATCGTCTCCTTCCCGGCTTCACGCCTGGGGGCGGGGGGCGCCCAAGCCTCTTGCCGGTCTGGTGATTGAGTGGCCAAGGACGAGCATGATCGGGAAGGAAAACCCAAGATTCTTTCGGGCTGTTCTCCGGCGCGCCGCCCACGTGGCCGCGGCTCACCCCCCGATCTTCAGCCGACCCAACCCAACAGACCATTGCATTACCGAGCGATCATGGTCAGCCTGGGGCCGCCTCGTGCCGAGGCTGGTACCAGACCGACTGGCAGCCAGGTGCCTGGCAGGTCATGGTGTAGTGCCCGCTGCCGGTCGCGTTCGGCGCGGGCCGGAGGGCACGAGCATGGGAGCCAGGTGGCGATCACTTTGCCCGGTCCCCACCGGTGGCCGTTCTGGCACTCGCCTGGGGTGTCCCGCAGCGGTTCGGTGGGCATGCCTGGCAGTAGAACACGGCCGTACGAGCAGCCGCCGCGAGCCAGTTACGGGAACACGCGTCGGCGACGAAGAATGACAGCCGCGCAGGTCAGCGCAGTCACGCCGGGCAGGTGAACCTGCAAAACACTAGGGCAGTACGAACAGCGGAAGCTCCGTCGCAGCCCGGAAGCCAGATATCCCTAAGGAATTCCTTTCGCGGGCTTCGGGCCCTGCCCGGCCATGATCATTGGTTAATGCCTCGGTGTGCAGTTCGGTGGAGGGCGCGGGGCGGGACCCCGGGTTCCGTCAGAAGCGGCTGAGATGATCCGGTAATGGATTCACGGGAGTACATCGAGGAAGCGGGGCACAGCGTCGCCTTAGGCTCAGCGCACAACGATCACGAGACCGCCGCCTTGTCGATGGCCGAGGGTCAGGTTCACGCCCTCCAGGCCATCGCGGCCGCCATCAATCACCTGGCCGACGTGATCGACGCTCAGGGAGCACCGACCCGGCGGTCCCGGCTGCGCCAGTAGCGGTATGCGGCCTGCCTGGCAGTTTGCCGCCGCAGTGCCCCGGTGAGCCCCTGAGCAGCGGACCCAGACTGTCCGGGCGCTCCGCTAGGCTCCCCGGCGTGACCACGGCCAGCGTGACCGAGCCGCCGCGAGATGATCCGGGCGAGATCGCCGCCAGGGTTGGCGCCATGATGGGCGTCAGCGCCGCCACAGCCCGCCGCAATATGCGAGGCTCAGTGATCCTGCCTGGCGGCCGCATCATCCGCGGGGCGAAACCGGGCATGGCTGGCGTCACCCTTGAAGAGCACCGCCTGCGTGACGCACTCGCCCGCCAGCTCGGCGGCATCACCGAGGCGTGCCTGCCCTACGGCCGCGCCGACGTCATGACCGGGGCCGCCGTCTTCGAGGTCGAAACCGCCCCGAAGTGGCGCACCGGCGCCCGGCAGGTCCTCGCCTACTCAGCGCAGTGCGGCCTCCCGCCCGCGCTCGCCCTGTTCGGCCCCATCCACCGCGACGACCTGCTCCGCTTCTACGTCAAGCTCCGCGACAGCCGCCCACCGCTGGCCCTGTGGTGGTGGAACGGCTACGGGTGGGAGCAGATCAACTCTCGCCGCGCCTGCCGGAACATGCCAATGCGAACGTCCTCATAAGGATAACCGCCGCCGCGGCGGGGTCAGGGCAGGAGCTCGACGTCGAGCCCGGCGACGGGTTCCGGCGGCGGTCCTCGCTGGTGATGCGGTCCAAGACCCGGCCCACCAACTACGACCGCGCCGAGACACTCGAACGCATCCTCACCTGGATGCACCTCAGCGGCGCGGCCAGCTACGACCCGGCCGCCCACGCGGCTGGCGACCCGGCCGCCCTCCTGCTGGTCCGGTGAGGCCCCGGGCCGCCGGCCAGCTCGTCGGGCCCGCGCTCCGGCTAGCTGCTCAGGCGGTCGATTGCGTTGCCCAGGCGGTCAATCGCGGCGGTCACCTCGTCTATGCCAGGGCGGGGCCCCGGGCCGCCGGTGAAATGGTCGGCGGTGTCGGCGAGTCGGTTGACGCCGATAGCCAGGGAGAGCACGGCCCGTCCCATGCCGGCTACGGCCAGGGCCAGCGCCGCGGGGGCGGCAGGGTCCTTGGCGGACTTGTCCAGCAGGCCGTCAGCGGCCTGCGCCGCCTGGCGGGCATAGAACCCTTCGATTTCGATATTCATGGGCCCGATCGTCCCATCGGCCACAGCCTTGCCAATGTGTGCGCGTGTCGGGTGGTCTATGTGTTCGGTGAACGCCGTGCGCGGGGGGGCCCGGGGGCCCCGCGCAAATTGGCGGGCGCAACATCGCCACTGACAAATAGCTGGCAAGCGCAGGGGTACCCGCCAGAGGGGGACTCCTCGGCTGGCTTGGCTTCTGACAACGGGGACCGCCTGGCCCGTGGGCAGGCTTGGACCCCGGGCCGGGTTGCCGCAGGAAATGCCGGATTCCCTGCGGCAACCCGGCCGGGCACCTGGCGCACTTGGCGGCCGCCGCCCGGCGGACGTGGGCCGGGCCGGAAATGTCGGCCCGGCCCGGCATCCTTGACCCGTACGCATTTCCTGCGACGACGGACCGGAGGGGCTCATGGGCACGGTCGTCTCGATTTCCGGCGCGGCCGCGGCGCCGGCGTTCGGCCACGCGGCCGAGACGTTCCTCACCGCGCACACCATGGCGGCCGCCTGGTCGCCGGGCACCACGGTGAAGTACCGGCAGACCCTCGGCGACCTGGCCGGCCAGCTCGCCGCCCTGGACCCGGGAACGGCGGCGGACGTGGCCCGGCTGGACACCCCGGCCGGCGCCGGCGCGCTCGCCGCGGCGTTCACCGCCGCGTTCGGCGCGCTCGCCCCCGCGACCCGGGCCCGCCACCTGGCCGCGCTGCGCTCCGCGCTGGCCTGGTGGCGCGAGGCCGGGTGGCTGGCCGGTGACCCGGCCGCCGGCTGGGCCCGGCCCAAGATCCCCGTCGATGCCACCAGGGCGCTGACCCGCGGGCAGGTCGCCACCCTGTGGCGGCTCGACGTGCCGCTGCGCGAGAAGACGCTGTGGAAGCTGCTGTATGAGACCGCCGCCCGGGCCGAGGAGATCCTCGGCCTCGACGTGGAGGACCTGGAGCTGGCGGGCAAGCGGGCCCACGTCATCTCCAAGGGCGGCGCGACCGAATGGGTGCACTGGCAGACCGGCGCCGCCCTGCTGCTGCCCCGGCTGCTCGGCGGCCGCCGACGCGGGCCGGTGCTCCTCGCAAGCCGCAAGCCCGCCCGGGCGGTGGCCACGGTCGACCTGTGCCCGGTCACTGGCCGGGCCCGGCTGTCCTACCGCCGCGCCGCCGAGCTGTTCGAGTGGTCCACCCGCCGCCTGGCTCACCCCGGCGCGGCCGCCGCCGAGCTCGCCGGGCTGGGCGGCTGGACCCTGCACCAGCTCCGCCACTCGATGCTCACCCACGAGGCCGAGGATGGCACCAACACGCCCACCCTGCTGGCGCGGTCCCGGCACGCCTCCGTCCGCTCCCTTGAGCGCTACGCCCGGCCCGGGCCCGAAGCGGTCGCCCGCCACGTCGCCGCCACCGACCCCGCCGCCCGCCGCCGCCCGACGGCCCGGTAACCGCCCCTCCTCTCGTCGTAGGCAGCGCGGCACCCTACGGCCAGGCTCGGCCAGCGGCGCCAGCGGCGCTTATGCGGTCACCGCGTACCTTGCATAGCAAGCGTCAACCAGGGCACACCTGACATGCAGGGATTAGAACAAAGTTTCGCAGGCTGCGCCAGAAGGGCTAGCCTATGTCTATGGACAGCGCGCGCACCGCAGCCACCTGGGCGCCACACCAGTCCCGGCCTGGCCGCCGTGTGCTCGTGATCAATGACCTGGCGGACCTGCGCGGGCCCACCTCCGGTGAGGTCGTGCTGCCGCTCCAGCTATTTTGGAGCCCGGCCGGGCGCGTTTTCGACCTGGGCAAGCTGCACAGCCTGCGAGCCATGTACCAGGTCGTACTGGGGGAATCGGCCAGCGCCGGAGAACTCGCCGCCTACCTGAACGCTGACACGCTGGCCGCCATCTGGTCGGACCTGTATCTGCCCAAGGGCATACGGCAGGCCTGGGAGGAACGCCACGCTCGCCTGCGTGCCGCAACAGCGGCCGCCTAATGCCATGCCACTCGACGAGCTGCATCAACGGGTGGCCTCGATCGCACTCCGGGCCGCCAGTGAGCATGGCTTCGCACTTGGCGGCGGGAACGCATTAATCGCGCACGGGCTCATCGACCGGCCCACGCAGGATGTCGACCTGTTCACCGACCAGGAACACGGCGTGGAAGCCGCCTCGGGGGCAGTAGAAGCCGCGCTGAGTGAAGCGGGCTTCCAGCCGGAGCGCCGGGACAAGACTGGCGGGCTCGGCGACATTTTCTACGGCATGGGTCAGGGCTTGGCCGAATGGTTCGTCACCGGCGGGGGCGGCGAGCAGATGTTCCTGCAAATGGCCTACTTCGAGCGCGGGCGGGCCCCAGTCGTCATGGAGTTTGGGCCCGTCCTGGACCTAGAGGACGCGATCGGGGGCAAGGTCTGCGCGCTGGCCAGCCGGGCCTACGAGCGTGACTACCTCGATACCGCCGCCGCGCTGGAGCGCTACACCCCCGGGCAGCTCATTAGCTTCGCGCGTCGCCTGGACCCGGGCCTTGAGGGTGAGGACTTCGCCGACGCAGCACAGCGGCTCGATCGCACACCCGACGAAGCATTCACTGACCTTGGGCTGAGCGAGGCAGATGTCACTGCGCTGCGGGAACGGTTCGCGGGCTGGCCCAGGGAGGCAGAGACCAGGAGCCAGGAGCAATCGGCCGGACGGGACGGCGGCCAGGGTGAAGAGGTCAACTCTGCCCAGCCCGAAGCCGCCGAAGAGGTCGCCTCTCCCCAGCGAACCGGACAAGAAGAGTTTGCGGCTACAGACCGCCGCGGCGAACGCAGCATGACCTATGGCCAAGACCGGGGGTTCCAGCAGTACAGGTACGAGCGCGGCGCCGTAGCCGGACCGGGGCCCGAGGCGTACGTCTCGGGTCCGCGCGACCCGGAGCCCGAGGCCGAGATCTGAAAAACCTCACGCCGGGTCAGGGACGCATGGGGCGGAGGCCGGGTAACGAGATGACGGGGACCACGGGCTACCAGCGCGACACGCCGTGTAGGGGTCCCAGTAGTCCTGACGAAAGATCCAACGGATGTGCCACCTGAGCTGCGTTGATGTGGAAACCAGCATCGCGAGACAGGCCACTTCCGCTACGTCTGGGTGTTGGACCGAGAGATGGCGGCAGGTCGCTAGCAGCTCCGTCCTCTGGCGAGAGTAATAACCCTTGACTGGGTCTGGGATTAATGATGTAATCCCTGACGGAGACAGCGTTTCATGGATCTGGAGAGGAGACCTAGGCGATGGAAGAACATGAGCCTTCACAGCCGCTGATCGACGTGGTCGGCTTGGCGGAGATCGCCTCGATGCTGGGTGTCACGAAGCAGCGGGTCCAAGAAATCGCCAGGACGGACGGGCTCTTCCCGCCACCGCTCGTTAGGGAGCGAGGAAGTGGCGCCCTGTACTACTTGCCTTCCATGATCGAGGCGTTCGACTCGCACTGGAAGCGCGAGCGAGGTCGGCCAGTCAAGCTTCAGGACCAGGTCGTCGACGAGCTGGCTCGCATCCTGAAGGACCGGCAGGACCCCGCTCAGCAGACCTTGCGCATGATCTACAACATCGTGCGGCTGCATGACCTCAAGGTCGATCGCGCTGGATCGCGCCACCAGAGCTTGTTCGTCGCGATCAAGCAGACCGAGGAGATCTCCGGCAGTCCCGGTTTTGTGGCTCGGTTCGACCGCGAGTTCTTTCAGCCGGAGCCCCCGGACGAGCGGTACAGAGCGCTACATGCTGCATGCGGCGTCGGCCACGAGACCCGCCTCTGGAAGGCGGCGTGAGGCTTGCGGCCTGCCTCTGGGAGGGTCTACGAAGCAGCCTTCCCTCCCCCACCCTTCCCCTCTCAGTCAGGCAGCTGACCGAGGAATTCGATCGGCAGCTCTGCTGACTCGACGAGCTGATCGTGGCCAACACCAACGACGGCCTCGCCTCGGCCCGCGCTCGCGGCCGCCGCTCCTCCCCAGGCGGCGGCCTTCTCGTCGTGATCGCGGAGCATGCCGTCAGGCCGTGGCACGCCCGAGGTCCATGCTCGTGTCGAGGTCGAACTTGCCAGGCAGCGCGACGTTTGACCAGAACAGCGGGGTCATCCAGCGCCGGTCCGTCTCGGGTCAGCCGCGCGGACAGCAGGTTGGGCAGCATGACCCATCGCAGGTCAGAGGCATATCCGTTGGATTTTTTCGTCAGGGCTACGGGGACCCCATGGTGTTCACGTCGTACTGCGCGAAGTCAGTGCTCACGCTTTCCCGACACGCCGGCTCCGGCCCGTTACGCGGGCATCTGCGCGGCAGTGCGGGAGGATCGTCTGTCGACTGAACCCCCGGCATTGACGGAGGACCCCAGACACGAAACAGGCCCGCACTAAGGCGGGCCATCACAACTTCATCCACCAAAGGCCCGCTAGCCACCAGCCGCCAAGCACGAGCTAGCAGAGCCACATCACGACGGAGACGACGATACCGCAGTCGCCAGCCGGTCAGCTAGCTACACCCCGAATAGGCGTGTCGGCTGGCCGCACCACTCCCCCGCCCGCCGGTCCTGGCAAGGCGGAGATCTTCGCCGCCATCCCTGGTGGCTCGCGCCGCTGCCGCAGCCAGCGCGAGTGGCTCCGCGCCGCCCTGGCCGAGGTCGAGGGACAGGGCTGGTACGCGAATCGCAGGGCGCATTACGCGGCCATCTGCCGCCGCCTGGCCCTGTCGATGGACTGGCGGCTGCGCACGTCCTGGCCTGGCCACGAGCAGACCGCGGCCTCCGTGGGCGTGTCGGCCGACACCGTAGCGCGGTGCGTGGCCTGGCTCCGCGGCCGCGGGCTGATCGGCCTTGTCTCCCCCGGCACGACGCCGGAGCTCCGCCCGGGCGTGCTGTACGCCGGGACCGGCAATCTGGCCGCGGTTTACGTCCTCACCGTGCCGAAACGAAGGCCCAGACTCCGCCGCCCCGATGCTGGTCAGCAAGATTTGCGGACCCATCTTGGATCACGTAGTGATCCTGGTACAGCCCCTTGCACGCGCGAGCCGAGACCAAAGGTCAAGACCTGGACGGACCGCCCTCCGGGCGGGCTCACCATGCTGCCGCGCCATGGTGAGCACCGCGCGGGCACCCGCAGGCACAAGCGCAGCAAGGCCAGGGCGGCGGCAATCGAGGCGCAGAAGCGTTCCCGTGAGCTTTCCCGCTTGTCCCCTGAGCATGTGCGCCACCTGGCCCGCGCGTTCATCCTCGCTGGCTGGCTCTCCGGCGATCTCGTTCACGCGCTCGACTTCGAGCCAGGTGGCCGCCAGCACAGGTACACCGCCGCTGTCCGCTCCCCCGCCGGGTGGGTCCGTAACCGCCTGGCGCTATGGCTCGGGCCGGATGGCGCGCCGTTGCCATCGCGGAGCCAGCTCGCGGCCGAGGCCCGGCGCCGGGTGCTCGCAGAGCAGGCCGCGCGGCGAGAGGCGCGGCGGCCGCCGTCCGGGTACGCGGCGGGCGCGGCGCTGGCCCGCGAGCTCCTGGCCGCCAGGCTGGCCGAGGTCCGGGAGTCTGTAGTTCCGGAGTCCGTTAGTCCACCAAGCCAAGGGAGCGCCGTAGTTCGTCCTCCGTGGCCCCGGCCAGCTCCCCCGCCCGGGACAGGCCCGCCGCGACGAACACCCGGATGAGCGTGTTCGTCGTGATGCGCTCCCCCTCGCCGCGGCGCTTGCGGTTCAGCGACCGGGCCAGGATCGACAACTGCGTGATCTGGTCCGGCCAGATCAGCAGCTCCTTGCGTTCAAGCCGGAGATACTTCGGCAGTTCGGGAGTCTGTACCTCCGGAGTCCGGGAGCGCTGTGCTCGGGCAGGCCGCTGCGATGGCGCAGCTTCCCGGACTGCCAGGGTCTCTTCCTTCCGGTCTCCGGGAGTCTGTACCTCCGGACTCTGGTCCTCCGGAGTCTGTGCATTAGCAGGTGGTGCGGCTGCCCGGCGCGTGGGCATGGGCGGAGCGGATGCCGGGGCCGCGGGCTGGAGCCCTGCCAGGGAGCCACGCTTGGCGGCGCTCATGCCGGTGTTCTCTCGGCCAGCCGGCCAAGCTCGATGAGCAGCTCGACCTGGACGCGGCGCACGTCGTCCACTGCGGCGCGCCACGAGCGGTCGCCGCGGTAAGCGGTCAGCGACGTGCCATCTAGTTGCGCTTGCGTGTGGGCGACGTAGCGGCGGATGAAACTGGAGAAGTAGGGGAGCTCGAGGCCATCCAGCAGTTCCCGCAGCTGCTCGACGGGCGCTGCCCCGCGCAGCGGGTCCACGAGGTTAATCAGGATCTTGTACGGGAGGCCCTGGGCTGCGATGATCTGCGCTGTCCGCTGGGTCGGCGTGATTGCCGCGCGCTCCGGTATCACCGGGATGATTGCGAAGTCCGTGGCGGCCAGGACCTCGCCGAGGACCGGAGTGTCATCGAGATTGCCGGGCAGGTCGATGAGGACCGTGTCCACCCCGCGAACGTCCCTGATCGACATCAGTTCGGCGGCGGACAGGGCACGGAGGACTTTGAATGGGAGCAGGCCGCCGCTAGCGATCTCCATTGCGCTCTGCTGCGGGTCGGCGTCGTAGACAACAACTGTGCCTGAGCTGTCCTCGATGGTAGCGGCAAGATCAAGGACCATCGTGGTCTTGCCTACTCCACCCTTCTGGCTGGCGACCGCGAGGCACCAGGGCCGGGATCCAGGTATCTCTGTCATGGCCGGATGTTACAGACTCCGGAGGCACGGAGTCTGTAACTCAGAGCGCGCAATTCCGGTGCCCGCCCGATAATCGCCGTACCGTTGCCATATGACCGTTCTCCGCCTGCAGTGGCTGGCCAGGCACACGCCAGTGCCCGGCCGCGAGGCGGGGGAGTGGGACCGGCTGTACCGACTGCCGCCCGATCTGTGGTGGCGCGCTCCCGGCCGACGCGGAGACCGTTGTGCGCAAGAGCTGTGGTTCTGGTTGGCCGCAGGACGCGGCGCGGCTGGGCTCTTATGTACGATGGCACGCGATAGGATGGGGTCAGTACATAAGAACCTGACCGGGGGTGGATCTCGATGGCCAGACCCAGCCGGCCGGTAGTGATCGGGGCCGATCAGCTCCGGGTCATGTACCCGGCTGGTGCGAGCGCGTCCGTGCACGCCCTGGCCGACAGCGAGGTACGGGCTGTCATCGAGGCACTGGCGGGGGAGATGGAGCGCCGGGCCGAGGCCCCGGAGCTTGACCCGGTTCCGGTCTACCGGGCGCGGGCGGCCGACGCCGGCACCGTGCTCCGCGAGGTCGGCCGCCTCTCCAAGCCCGAGCGGATGCAGTTGCTCGCTGACCTGTGCTGCCGGGTCCCGGACGTCGTTGCCACGCTCCTGGCCGAGCGGGCCGAGATGCTCGCGGATGACCTCCCGGAGAGCCCGCCGACCAGAACGACGCTCACGAGCCAGGCAGCGCCCGGCGGCGGGCGGTACCGGCTAGAGAAGGTGCTGTGCGGCAAGCAGTGCTCGACATGCGAGAAGGGCCCTGAGCATGGCCCGTACTGGTACTGGTACGGCCGCCGCGGCGGGAGGCTGGTGAGCCGGTACGTCGGCAAGAAGCTTCCGGGGGGAGGACGAGCCCGGGAGCACGGCCGCGGACTCGGAGGCGGCCTGCGCGGCATGCCAAATGTGTTGACACGTACGTGTCAAAGATGAGACCATGGAGACATGACAGGGACACAGGCCGCCCACCGGGTGCGCGGTACCACCGACGACGTGACCGAGTGCCAGATCTGCGGCAAGCCCGAGCTGAAAGGCACCGTCATCCTGGACATCCTGGACGCGGATGGCAACGTCGAGGACATCACCTACGCGGGCAGCGCGTGCGCCGGGCGGCTGGCCCGCACCCCCGCCAGGCGCATTCGCCAGCAGGCCGGCGCGGCCGACTACGCGGCTGCGCGGCGGGTTGAATGGGCGCAGGAGAAGATCGCGGCGTTCGCGGCGGC
>Ga0070717_10001509_pt1 | contig 16123 bp, 18 predicted proteins | sample LARL113metaG_FD_71366 | JGI IMG/M metagenome (GOLD analysis project Ga0070717, IMG submission 71366) | Corn, switchgrass and miscanthus rhizosphere microbial communities from Kellogg Biological Station, Michigan, USA - LAR L11-3 metaG | ecosystem: Host-associated > Plants > Roots > Rhizosphere ... | reverse complement strand
ACTATCGATACTTCAACCTCTCCGGCCGCACGGAGACGTGCAACTGTCGACACTTCAACGTCTCAGTCCGCAACCTGGGCTCGATGAGCCGGAGGGTAGTGAGGCATGGTCGGCCGGCACCCGACGGCCGAGCCGCGCCGGGCAGCGCCGCGCGCGCCGAAACCCTCCCCCACGTTGGGGGAGGGCCACTCCTACCTCAGTCCCGGTCTCCGCGAGGCTGTTCGGCCGCGGCGTGGGCGCGGTGGTGCACCGCCGCCACGCCGAGTGCGCCGCCGATCACGGCGCAGACGATGCTCATCGCGAGCCATCCGATGCTTTCAGTCATGAGGTTCGACTCCCTCTATCCATGCACGCTCTCACACCCGGACCGCCGTGCCGCTCACGGTGACCATGAGCGCGGTGCCCTCGCTGCTCACCGGAATGGACTCGTAGCCGAGGTCCACGCCGATCACCGCGTTGGCGCCGCGCTCGGCGGCCTCGCGCAGCATCTCAAACATGGCGGTGTCGCGGGCGTCGCGCAGGTCGATCGCGCGCGGCCCCGATTCGCAGGCGCCCACCGGGCGCCGCACACCCGCCGCCAGTGCGCCGCCGGAGACGACGCCGAGATACCACTGAACTGGCCGCCCCTCGATGGCCGACACGGTCGCGACGAGCATGGACGCCTGACTTGCCTGCATCACCATCTGAGGGACTACGCAGCGGGCGCCCGTACGAGGCGCCCGCTGCCGTGGGGGGAAGGAACTGCTGAGTGAACCATCGATCCGCACCCGAACCTCGACTATCGTGCGGGTGCGGGCGTCCCCCGGACATCGGGGGAACTACTCAGTTACTACTCATTCTCCGCGGCCTGCAGCGTCACCCACCGCGTGAGCTGGGCGCGCGAGCGCAGGCCGAGCTTGACCAGGATGTGGCTCACGTGATTCTCCGCCGTCCGGACGGAGATGTGCAGCCGGTCCGCGACGTCGCGGTTGGACAGCCCCTCGGCCACCAGGTCGGCGATCTCCCGCTCCCGCTCCGACAGGAGTGACTCGACCGCGCGCCGAGCCGCCCGTGCCGGCGACACCGGCCGCCCCGACGCCAGCGCCAGGGCTGACTCCCGGTCCAGCCCCGCCCCCCGGTCCCACGCCCGCTGGAACGCCGCCTCGCCGATCGCGGCGACCGCGGCGGCGCGGCAGCGATCGGTCCGCTCCCGGTCGCCGCCGTACTGGCTGGCCGGCTCGTCCCCCCGCACCACCGCCGCCGCGCCCAGCAGCACCGCCGCGTCCTCGCCCCGGCCCTCGGCCGCACGGGTCCACGCCAGCCCCTCGACGCTCCACACGATCATCCGGTCGTCGCCGAGCTCGCGCGCGATGCGCAGGCTCTCGCTGCCCAGGCGGTACGCGCCCGCGTGGTCGCCGAGGTCGGACATCGCGATCGCCAGCGGCAGCAGCGCCCGCTGGCGCAGCCAGCGCTCGCCCGCGTCCCGGCAGAGGTCCACGCACTCCTGGTAGAGGATCATCGCCCGCTCGGGGTCGCGCCGGCCGATCGCGATGCGGGCCGCCTGCGAGAGCGCCGTCGCCAGCGTCTCCGCGTGGCCCGTCCGGCGGGCCACGGCCACCGCCTCGGCCGTCGCCGCCGCCGCCCGGTCCAGGTCGCGCCGGGCCGCCGCCACCATCGCCAGCCGGCCCAGCACCTGCGCCGTCGTCCGGTCCTCGCCGAGCTGCCGGGCCAGCGCCTCCGCCTCCTCCAGCAGCGGCACCGCCAGCGCCGCGTCGTTCTGGAGCATCAGGATCGCGCCCAGCGCGGTCAGGCCGGCCGCCCGCCGCGGGGTCGGGTCGGGGGCGCGGTCGAGCAGGACGGTCAGCCAGCGCCGGCCCTCGCTGGCGTGCCGCTGCGCGTGCCAGAAGAACCACGTGTCGGCGCAGATGGCCAGGCCGCCCGCCGCCTGGTCCGCCTCCTCCTGGCAGTACGCCAGCGCGACCCGGAGGTTCTCGTGCTCGGCGTCCAGCTGCTCCAGCACCCGACGCTGCCCGGGGCCCCACCAGCGCGCCGCCTGCTCGGCCGCGAACTCCGCGCACCAGTCGCGGTGCCGGCGGCGCAGGGCAGCCTCCTCGCCGGCGGCGCGCAGCCGCTCGCGGCCGTACTGGCGCACCGGCTCCAGCAGGCGGTACCGGGGCCGCGCGCCGCTCGCCTCCCCGGGGCCCCACCCGGGGTCGCGGACGACGACCGAGCGCTCGACCAGGCCGACCACGCCGCCCAGCACGTCCGACGTGGACAGCTCGGCGTCCGCCGCCACCCGCTGGGCGGCCTCCAGCTCGAAGCCGCCGGAGAACGCGGACAGCCGCCGCCAGAGCACCCGCTCCGGCTCCGACAGCAGCTCGTGGCTCCAGCGCATCGTCGCCCGCAGCGTCTGCTGGCGCTCGGGCCGCCCGTAGCCCGCCGGGCTGGGCACCTCGACCTCGCCGGCCAGGTGCTCCACGATCTGCTCCAGGCTCAGGGCCCGCAGCCGGACGGCGGCGAACTCGATGGCCAGCGGGATGCCGTCCAGCGTCCGGACCAGGCGCCCGACGACGTCCTGGTTGTCCGGCGTCACCTCGAACCCCGGCGTCGCGGCCTGCGCCCGCTCGCGGAACAGCGACACCGCCTCCGGCGCGGCCAGCGGCGGCAGCTGGTAGACGACCTCGCCCTCCAGGCCCAGCGGCTCGCGGCTGGTCGTCAGCACGCGCAGCCCGGGGCCGGCGCGGAGGAGGCGACCCACCAGGCGCGCCGCGGCCGGCAGCACGTGCTCGCAGTTGTCGATGACCAGCAGCAGGCGGCGGCCGGCGACGTGCTCGGCCAGCTCCTCCTCCAGGTCGCGCGGGCGCTCGTCGGTCAGGCCCAGGCCGCGGGCCACGGCCGTCGGGACCAGGCCCGGGTCGGACAGCGGCGCCAGCTCGACCAGCCAGACCCCGTCGGCGAAGACGCGCTCGGCCTGGCGGGCGGTGCGCAGGGCGAGGCGGCTCTTGCCCACACCGCCGAATCCGGTGAGCGTGACCAGGCGCGCGTCCGCGAGAATCTTGCGGATCTCCGCAAGCTCCCTCTGCCTCCCCACGAAGCTGCTCAGCTCTGCCGGCAGCGACCTCTTACCGGGCACGTATTCGGATCCCCCACGGCGTCCCGGCGCCCGTCTCAGCGGGCGCCGAGCACCGTGGATCGTACCCGAGGCAGCTGTCAGGTCGCCGCGACAGGCGACGGGCGCCCGGCGGCGAACGTCAGCTCGCCGTCCGCGACGTCGATCTCCACCGTGTCGCCCTCGGCGAACTCACCGCGCAGCAGCCGCGTGGCCAGCTCGTCCTGCACCAGGCGCTGGATCGTGCGCTTGAGCGGACGCGCCCCGTACACGGGGTCCCAGCCGCGCTCCGCCAGGAGCGCCCGGGCGGCGGCCGTCAGCACCAGGCTGATCTTGCGCTCGGCCAGCCGCTTGCGCAGCCGCTCGACCTGGATGTCCACGATGGCCGCGAGCTGGTCGCGGGTGAGAGGGCGGAACACGATCACCTCGTCCACCCGGTTCAGGAACTCCGGCCGGAAGTGCTCGCGGAGCACGGTCGTCGCCGCCTCGCGGACGTCCGACCAGGGCCGGCGCTCGGCCAGCTCCTGGATGTTCTGGCTGCCCAGGTTCGAGGTCATGATCAGGACGGTGTTGCGGAAGTCCACGGTCCGGCCCTGGCCGTCCGTCAGCCGCCCGTCGTCGAGCAGCTGGAGCAGCACGTTGAACACGTCCGGGTGCGCCTTCTCGATCTCGTCCAGCAGCACGACCGCGTACGGGCGGCGCCGGATCGCCTCGGTGAGCTGGCCGCCCTCGTCGTAGCCGACGTAGCCGGGCGGCGCGCCCAGCAGCCGGGCGACGGTGTGGCGCTCCTGGTACTCGGACATGTCCAGCCGGATCAGGGCCTGCTCGTCGTCGAACAGGAACTCGGCCAGCGCCCGGGCCAGCTCGGTCTTGCCGACGCCGGTGGGGCCCATGAAGATGAAGGAGCCGACCGGCCGGTTGGGGTCCGACAGCCCGGAGCGCGAGCGGCGCACCGCGTTGGCGACGGCCTCGACCGCCTCGTCCTGCCCGACCACCCGGGCATGCAGGTTCTCCTCCATGTGGAGCAGCTTCTGGATCTCGCCCTCCATCAGGCGCGAGACCGGGATGCCCGTCCACTTGGAGACGATGGCCGCGATGTCGTCGTCGTCCACCTCCTCCTTCAGAAGGGCCCCGGACGTCTGGATCTCGGCCAGCTGGGCGTTGGCCTGCTCCAGCTCGCGCTGGATGTTGACCGCGTCGCCGTACTTCAGCCGGGCGGCGGTCTCCAGGTCGCCCGCGCGCTCGGCCCGCTCCGTCTCGTGGCGGATCTCCTCGGTCCGGGCCTTCAGCGCCCGGATGCGGCCGATGACCTCCTTCTCGCGGTCCCACCGGGCGCGCAGCGCGTTGCGCTTCTCGGACAGCTCGGAGACGTGGCGTTCCAGCGCGGTCAGGCGGTCGCGCGACGCCGCGTCCTGCTCCTTCTTCAGCGCCTCGCGCTCGATCTCGAGCTGCCGGATCTGGCGCTCGAGCTCGTCCAGCTCGACCGGCATCGAGTCGATCTCCATGCGCAGCCGGGCCGCCGACTCGTCCACCAGGTCGATCGCCTTGTCGGGCAGGAACCGGTCGGTGATGTAGCGGTTGGAGAGCACGGCGGCCGCCACCAGCGCGGAGTCCTTGATCCGCACCCCGTGGTGGACCTCGTAGCGCTCGCGCAGGCCGCGGAGGATCGAGATCGTGTCGTCCACCGACGGCTGGTCCACCAGCACCGGCTGGAACCGCCGCTCCAGGGCCGCGTCCTTCTCGATGTGCTTGCGGTACTCGTCCAGCGTCGTCGCGCCGATGGCCCGCAGCTCGCCCCGGGCCAGCGCCGGCTTGAGCAGGTTGGAGGCGTCGATCGCGCCCTCGGCCGCGCCCGCCCCGACCAGCGTGTGCAGCTCGTCGATGAACAGGACGATCTGGCCGTCGCTCGACGTGATCTCCTTGAGCACGGCCTTGAGCCGGTCCTCGAACTCGCCCCGGAACTTGGTCCCGGCGACGAGCGCGCCCAGGTCGAGCGAGATCACCCGCTTGTTCTTCAGGCCCTCGGGCACGTCGCCGGCCGCGATGCGCTGGGCCAGGCCCTCGGCGATCGCGGTCTTGCCGACGCCGGGCTCGCCGATCAGGACCGGGTTGTTCTTGGTGCGCCGGCTCAGCACCTGGATGACGCGGCGGATCTCCTCGTCCCGGCCGATGACCGGGTCGAGCTTGCCCTGGGCCGCGAGCGCGGTCAGGTCGCGGCCGTACCGCTCCAGCGCCTGGTACTTGGACTCGGGGTTCTGGTCGGTCACGCGCTGGCTGCCGCGGACGGCGCGCAGCGCCTTGAGCAGCGCGTCGCGGGTCGCCCCGGCGCGCTTCAGCGCCGGCCGCTCGACGAGGGCCAGCAGCAGGTGCTCGGTCGAGATGTACTCGTCCTTGAGCTGCTGGGCCTCCCGCTCGGCCTGTTCGAGAACGAGGTTGAGGTCATTGGACAGGTAGGGCTGGGGAGCGCCGCGCATCTTCGCCAGTCGCTCGATCTCCGACACCAGAGCGACTTCGAGACCCTGCGGCGACACGCCGGCCGCTTCCAGAAGGGGGCGTGCGATGCCCTCGCGCTCACGAACCAGCGCCAGGAGCAGGTGCTCCGGCTCGACGGCCTGCTGGCCGCTCTCCTGCGCGGTCTGGGCGGCCCCCTGGAGGGCTTCTTGAGCTTTCTCGGTGAATCGGTCCAAACGCATGTCTGCCACTGTGATTCCCGCTTCGGCCTATGTTTCACACATGCCCGAGCTGCCGGAGCTGGAGGCTCTGCGGCTGCAGCTGGGCCCTCGGCTGGAGGGCCGGCTGGTCACCGCGGTGGACGTGAACCCGAAGAGCGGGCACCTGCTCCGCTACCCGCCGGACAGCTTCGCCGAGGAGGTGCCGTTCCGGAAGTTCACGCGCACCTGGCGGCGGGGCAAGCACCTGGTGTTCGACCTGGAGCTGGCCCGCGGCGGCGAGCTGCGCCACCTGGTGATCAACCCGATGCTGGGCGGGCGCTTCCAGCTCGCGGCGCCGGACACGAAGGCGCCGGCCACCCGCGTGTTCTCGCTCCGGCTGGACGGCGGCGACGAGCTGCGCTACCTGGACTTCCGGGACATGGGCCGCATCTACTGGACGGCGGACCCGGCGGCGGACGTGCTGGCGTGGCGTGAGATGGGGCCGGAGGCGGACGCGGTCGCCGAGGAGGGCGTGGACGCGTTCCGCAAGCGGCTGCGGCGCTACCGGGACGAGGTGAAGGACCTGCTCCGCAACCAGGCGTTCCTGGCCGGCATCGGCAACGCGTACTCGGACGAGATCCTGTGGGAGGCGAAGCTGCTGCCGCTGCGCCGGCGGGCGTCGCTGAAGCCGGACGACGAGGAGGCGCTGTACGAGGCGATCCCTGCGGTGCTGGGCCGGTCCATCGAGGCGATCCTGGCCAACCCGGACTACGACGAGTCCAAGCAGAACCGCAGCTTCATGAACGTGCACGGGCGGGGCGGCAAGGACTGCCCACGCTGCGGCCACCGGGTCTCCCAGCTGGGCTCGAACCGGGAGCCGCTCAACTTCTGCCGCGGCTGCCAGAAGTAGGGGCGTCGGGCTCCTGATCCCTTTGCCGGGCGTGAGGGACGCTATTCGGCGTCGATAAGGTCCCTCACGCCCGGCAAAGCCAGCCACCGCACGTCAGCGGCCGGCCACCTCGAACACCTTGTCGCGGCCGCGGTCGCCCGACACCAGCGTCACCGCCGACGCGCGCACGCCCAGCGCGGCCGCCACCGCCTTCGCCAGCGCCCGGTTGGCGGCGCCCTCCACGGCGCGCGCCGTGACCCACACGTGGAGGACGCCGCCTTCCCACTCCGCGCGCTCGCGGGATGCGCCAGGATGAGCACGTACGGCGATTCGCATCGCACTCGCATTGTCGGAGGTGGCACAGTGGCAGAGCACGTCCTGGAACGCGGCAGGGTGCACTACAAGTGGGACAACAGCCTGGCGCCGGCCATCGAGGTCGCGCCCGGGGACGTCCTCCACTGCGAGACGCTGGAGGTGACGGACGGCCAGGTGACGCCCGGCTGCCCGGCCACGGCGCTGGGCTCGCTCGACTTCAACCGCCTCTACCCCCTCGCCGGGCCCGTCCACGTGCAGGGCGCCGAGCCCGGCGACGTCCTCGAGGTCGAGATCCTGAGGCTGCAGCCGCTGGAGTGGGGCTGGACCGGCATCCTGCCCGGCCTCGGCCTGCTGTCCGAGGACTTCACCGAGCCGTACATCCGCCACTTCGACCTGAGCAACGGCGAGTACGCGGAGCTGCGCGAGGACATCCGCATCCCGATCCAGCCGTTCTGCGGCACGATGGGCGTCGCGACCGACGAGCCGGGCCAGCACGACGTCCTGCCCCCCACCAAGGGCGCCGGCAACATCGACACCCGCCACCTCGGCGTCGGCACGAAGCTGTACCTGCCCGTCTTCGTGCCGGGCGCGATGTTCTCCGCGGGCGACTGCCACGCCGCGCAGGGCGACGGCGAGGTCTGCGTGACCGGCATCGAGTGCCCGATGGCGTTCAGCCTGCGCTTCGACGTCGAGAAGGGCCACCACATCAAGCCGTGGCACTACCGGTTCGTCACGCCGCCCGGGCCGCTGCAGCCGAAGTACGACGCGAAGGGCTACTTCGCCGCCACGGCGCTGGGGCCGGACCTGATGGAGAACGCCCGGAATGCGATCAGGGACGTGATCGACTGGCTGGTCTCGGAGAAGGATCTCAGCCGCGAGGACGCATACGTCCTGTGCAGCCTGGCCGCGGACCTGAAGATCAGCCAGATCGTGGACCAGCCGAACTTCGGCGTCTCGGCGTACCTGGCCCTGAGCGTGTTCCAGAGCTGACCTACGCCGGATCTAACCGAAGCCCGTCCCGTTGTGGCCTCCGGCAGAGTGGACCCGGTTAGATTCGGCGGCGAACGGCGCCGGCGCCCGGCGATCCCGGTCCTGCCCTGCCCGGCGTGTGGCGACGTCCGCCACGCGGCCGGGCCGGACGGGCCGCCGCAGCGCCGGTGCTGGGCCTGCGGGAACGTGTGGCTGCCGGGCGAGGCACCGCCGCACACCGCCGCCGCGCTGAACGACCCGGCGGTGCGGGCCGCGATCGAGAAGCTGGACGGCAGGGTGGTGCGAGTACGCGGCAAGTTGCGGCGGCACGGGCGGTGACGCAACATCCAGCCATGGTCGAGACCGAGCGCGTCGAACCGGCGCTGCCGTCGCCCCGCACCAACCGGGGCCGGCGCACCCGGCAGAAGCTCCTGGACGCGGCCGAGGTTGTGTTCGGCCGCGACGGCTTCCACCGCGCGTCGATCGTGGACATCACGCGCGCGGCGGGCGTCGGCCAGGGCACGTTCTACCTGTACTTCCCGAGCAAGGAGGCGCTGTTCATCGAGCTCGTCCGCGCGATGGGCCACGACGTCCGGCGCCGGCTGCACGAGGCGAGCCGCGGCCTGCCCGACCGGGCCGCCGCCGAGGCCGCCGGCTTCCGCGCCTTCTTCGGCTACGTGGCGGAGCACCCGAACCTGTATCGGGTCGTGCGGGAGTGCGAGTTCGTCGCCCCCGACGAGTTCCGGGCCTGGTACCGGCGGCTGGCCAGCCGCTACGTGGCGGGCCTGCGCGCGGCGGCCGCCGCCGGACAGGTGCGCGACGACCTGGACCACGAGACGGTCGCATACTGCCTGATGGGCATGGCCGACTTCCTGGGCATGCGCCTGGTCCTGTGGGAGGGCCGGCGCCGGGTCCCGGCGCAGGCGCTGCGCACGATCATAGAGATCGTTCGCCGGGGGGTGCTGGTGGACCCGCCGGCGACGGGTTGACCGGCTCCCGCCACATCAGCAGCACCGGCGGCCCGCCGGCGCCCATCCGGTGCTCCTCCAGCGTCCGGAAGCCGTTCCGCTCGTACAGCGGGGTGTTGCGCGGGTTCGAGTTCTCCAGGTAGGCGGGCACGCCGTCCCGGTCGCACAGGGCGAGCCGGTGGGCGAGCAGCGCGCTGCCCACGCCCCGGCCCTGGGCCGGCGGGTCCACGGCCAGCTCCGACAGGTACCAGTGGGGCTGCCGCGGGTGCTTGGCGCCCATGGCCGCGATCGGCGGCAGGATCCCGGGCAGGCGGCGCAGGCCGACCGCGCGCAGGAACCCGGGGAACCGCCACGCCTGGCGCCACTGGCCGGCGCCCAGCTGCCCCGGCGGCGTCCACAGGGCGACGCCGCACCGGTCGCTGGTCGTGTACACGTGGCCGAGCGGCGTCGCCATGTCGAGGCTCAGCCGGTACAGCCAGGCCAGCGCCCACTCCCGGCCCCCGTCCTGGCGGATCACCCAGTTGACCACCGGGTCCCGGTCGAACGCCCGCGCGAGCACGCCCCGCAGGTGCGGCAGGTCCGGCCTGGCCGCCAGCCGGACCGCGACGTCCCGACTCAGAGGAACGCGCTCCCCGGCGGGCCGCCCGCCAGCACGTCCTCCGCGCGGCGCCGGACGCTCTCGCCCATCTCGGGGTGCGTCAGCACGTAGAAGCGGTGGCTCCGGATCGCGTCCACGACGTGGCCGGCCACGGCGGACGGCTCCATGCCGGTCTGGATCAGCTCGCGGAGCACGTCGGCGATCGCCGGGTCGATCTCGGCCGGCGGCGTGAGGCCGGCCGGCCGGTTGCGGTCCGACTCTCCGATGCGCGTCCGCACCCAGCCGGGACAGAGCACCGACACGCCGACGGTGCCGCCCTGCTGCGCGAGCTGGAAGTAGAGCCCCTCGGAGAGCGCCACCACCCCGTGCTTGGTCACGCTGTACGGGCCGAGGACGCCGGTGGTCAGGCCGGCCATCGAGGCGGTGTTGACCACGTGCGCCCCGTCCTGCTCGAGCAGCACGGGGATGAACGCGCGGATGCCGTTGATGACGCCCCACAGGTTGACGCCGAGCACCCACTCCCAGTCGCGGGCCGACATCTCCCACATCGACCGGCCGCCGCCGGACACGCCGGCGTTGTTGCACAGCACGTGGACGGCGCCGAACGCCTCCAGCGCCCGGTCGCGCAGGGCGTCCACCTGCTCGCCGCTCGACACGTCGGTGAGCACGGGCAGGACCTCCGCCCCGCGGCCGGCCAGGAGGTCGGCCGCCTCGGCCAGCGCCGGTCCCTCGACGTCCGCCATCACCACGCGCATCCCCTCGCTCGCGAACCGCTCGCTGAGCGCGAAGCCGATGCCACTGGCCGCGCCGGTGACGACCGCCACCCGGCCCGGCGCCAACACGTCGCCGCCTCGTTCCATCGACCGTGCAGTATGGCGCCCGACCTGGGGACGCCGGCCGGTTCAGGACTTGACGAGCCGCTCGATCGCAGAGGTCAGCTCGAGCACCTTCTCCGTCCCGTCGCCGGCGCGGATGGCGTCGGTGACGCAGTGGTCGACGTGGTCCTCGAGCAGGAGGAGCGCGACGCTCTCCAGCGCCGCCTTGACGGCGCTGACCTGGGTCAGCACGTCGATGCAGTACCGGTCCTCGTCGATCATCTTCTCCAGGCCGCGCACCTGGCCGCCGATCCGGCGAAGACGGCGCCGCACCTCCTCCTTGTCACGCGTGTACCCTTGCACCGCGGTAATCATACTGCCGGGGGGTATGGGTTCGAGCCGATCGATCACTCTGGGTCCCTGCCGCGTCCCATGGATGCATGACTGCGACGGCCCGAGGAGAGGCCGTCACTGGAGGTCCACCATGGGCAACAACGTCTGTTCGCATCGCGGCTGCTTCCGGCCGGCGCCCCACGGGCTCGGCTGGGGCCTGTCCACCGGCATGGTCCAGTGGTTCTGCCCCGAACACTTCCCGGCAGCCCTCGGGCGCCTCGCGGGCCTGCTGCGCGCGGTCCGGACGGTCGCTCCGGCGCGGGCGAAGGCGGCCTGACCCGGGGAGCGCGCACCGGCGGGAGAGAGCGGCGGCCCCGGAGCCTCTAACATCGAGGCCCGTGATGCTCGTCGTGCAGGGTGTGGTCGGGACGCTGCTGATCCTGGCCACCCTGCTCGACGTCTTCCAGTCCGTCGTGACGCCCCGGCCGGTCGCCGGCCGCGTCCGGATCAGCCGGTACCTGACGCGGGGGACGTGGGCGGCCACCCGCTGGCTGGCGAACCGCACGACGGACGGACGGCGGCGGGAGGCGCTGCTCGGCAACTTCGGACCGGCCATCGTCCTCGTGTACCTGCTGGTCTGGCTCGCGCTCCTGATCCTCGGCTACGGCCTCCTGGTCAACGCGCTGGCCGACCAGGTCCGGCCCCGTCCCGCCGACCTGGTCACGTCCCTGTACGTGGCGGGCACCTCCCTGTTCACGATCGGCTTCGGCGACTACGTGGCCACCACGCCGCTCGCGCGGGTGGTGGCGCTCGTCTCCGCCGCCACCGGCCTGGGCGTCCTGGCGCTGGTCGTGACGTTCCTGTTCAGCCTGTACGGGGCGTTCCAGCGCCGCGAGGTCGCCGTCGTCACGCTGGAGGCCAGCGCCGGCGCGCCTCCGTCCGGCGTCACGCTGCTGGAGACGTACGCGGCGGCGGGCATCGTCCAGGAGCTGCCGGCCCTGTTCCGGCGCTGGCAGGAGGCGGCCGCCGAGATCCTGGACAGCCACCTCGCGTACCCGGTGCTGGCGTACTTCCGGTCCAGCCACGACAACGACTCGTGGATCAGCTCGCTGGGCGCGGTGATGGACGCGACCACGCTGGTGCTGACGACCATCGACGGCATGCCGACGCCGGAGCTGCAGGGCGTGAAGGGTTGGGCCAAGCTCAGCCGGGCCGTGCTCGGCCACTGCATCGAGGACATGGTCATCTACTTCCGGCTGCCCGACGACCGCGAGGCCGGCGTGGAGCTGATCGACTACCAGCAGGCGAGGGAGCGGCTGGCGGGCGCCGGCTACCGCCTGCGCCCGGAGGCCGAGGGCTGGGAGGCGTTCCACCGGCTGCGGGCCGAGTACGCGGGCAGGGTCAACGCGCTCGCGTTCTACTGGGCGTCGCCGCCCGCGCTGTGGATCGGGGACCGGTCGATCCTCAGCCAGAGCGGTCACGGCAACCGGCGCGCCGTGCGCTGAATCGGCGTCGCTCGCCTTTAGAATCCACTCCGAATGCCGAACCTGCTGGCTGGCGAGAGCATGGTCCTGCCGCCCATCAAGAAGCACTGGATCGTGCTGGTCAAGGCGACGATCTGGCCGACCCTCCTCGGGACCGTCGTGCTCGTGGTCCTCGACGGCCTGCTGCTGGGCGTGCCGATCGGCGACGCGCCGCGCGTGATCGGCACGCTGATCGTGCTGGTCGTCGTGGCCGGTTCGTGGTACATCGCGTGGCTCGAGTGGCAGGCGGCGACGCTGACCGTGACGGACCAGCGGGTCATCCAGGAGCAGGGCATCATCCGGCGGAGCACGAAGGTGATCCCGCTGGACCGGGTCCAGGACGTGTCGACCACCCAGACCGTGATCGGGCAGTTCCTCGACTACGGCAGCGTGGAGATCGACACGGCGGGCGCGATCGCCAACGAGCTGTTCACGTACGCCGTGCACCCCGAGATGCTCCGCGACCAGGTGTTCGTGCTGTCCGAGCAGCTCCGCCGGGGGCTGTAGGGCCTACCCGAAGAAGGCCGCCACCTCCCGGGCCAGCGCCTCCGGCTGCTCGTAGGGCACCATGTGGCCCGCCTGCGCGACCCGGGTGACCGAGGCGCAGGGCAGCAGCTCCGCCCACCGGTCAGCGTGGGCGGGCGGCACCAGGCGGTCGCTCTCGCCCCAGACCACCCGCGTGTCGACCGTCGCCCGGTACAGGCGTTTGGACACCCGCCGGTTGGGCACCGGGAACAGGATCTTCCCAGCGGTGCCCAGGCGCCGCGCGTTCACCACGAGGAACTCCCTGAGCGCCTCCTCGTCGGAGAAGTCCAGGCCGCCCGTCAGCAGCGCCGCGCCGCGGTCGGGGTCGTGGAACAGGACGTCGCCGAACTCGAACGGGAGGAACGAGAACAGGTCCGGGACGGGGTGCTCGTCGAGCCACAGCCCGAGCGAGTCCACCAGCACGAGCTTGTCGAGCGCGCCCGGCGCCAGGCAGGCCATCTCGGCGGCGATCATGCCGCCCATCGAGTGGCCGACCAGCAGCGGGCGGCTGCCGCCGAGGCCCAGCGCCTCGACGACGTCCCAACCGTGGAGGGCGAAGTCGAGCATGTCCTCCAGCAGCTCCTCGCCCGTGGACTCGCCGTAGCCGGGGAGCTCGGGCGCGAGCACGCGGTACCGCTCGGCCAGCAGGTCCAGGAAGGTGTGGTCGTCGAGCAGACCGGCGACGCCGTGCAGGAACACCAGGGGCCGCGCCTCGTCCGCCCCGCCCTCGAGCAGGCGCACGCGGGCGCCCTTCCTCGTCTCCAGGGTGCTGGCGTTCACCGCTGCACCCCCACGGTCTCCTCGGGGCGGACCCGGTTCTCGATCGGGTGGATCCACCAGCGCTCGTCGTGCTCCCACTCGGGCCACAGGTTGCGCAGGTGCGGCATCACGCGCTCGGCGAACAGCCGCGTCGAGTGCCGCGTCTTCTCGTCGGTCTGGTTGCCGTTGTGGAGCAGGCAGAACACGTGGCCGACCCGCAGCGTCTTGATCAGCTCCTCCATGCGCTGGCGGACGGTCTCGGGGCTGCCCGCGATGACCATGCCGCGCTCGATCAGGTCCTTCCACGTGACGTTCTGGAAGAGCTGCTGGTTCTCGCGGCGCAGGACCGTCAGCGTGCCAGCCCTGATCGTCTTGATCGTCCGGTAGCCGGGCGGATCGGCAAAGCCGGGGTAGACCCGCAGGCACCGGTTGTAGAAGTAGAGGATGTGCTCCGAGTAGAGCCTCTCGGCCTCCTCGTCGGTGTCGGCGACCGCGATGAGCTGAGCGAACGCCGCGCGGTACGGTGACTCGTCCTTGCCCCGCTGCGCCACGCGCTCCCAGTACTGGTCGAGCAGCATCTTGCCGGCCTTGTAGCCGCCGAACGAGAGGTACGAGTAGTTGTAGTCGTGGTCCAGGCAGAAGTCGTACGTCTCGACCGAGCCGCCGCCCGGGATGTAGATGGGCGGGTGCGGCTTCTGGATCGGCTTGGGCCAGCAGTTGACCCAGCGGAGCTGGTTGTACTTGCCGTCGAACGCGAACGGCTCCTCGGCCGCCCAGGCCCGCATGATCAGCTCGTGGGCCTCCCGGTACTTGTCCCTGGTCAGGGCCGGGATCTGGCCGTAGCAGAAGTTGGTGTCCATCGGCGTGCCGACCGGGAACCCGGCCACGAGGCGGCCGCCCGAGATCACGTCGAGCATGGCGAACTCCTCGGCGACCCGGATGGGCGGGTTGTACAGCGCGATGGAGTTGCCGATGACGCAGATGGCGGCGCGGGAGGTCCGGCGCGCCAGGCCGGCGGCGATGATGTTGGGGGAGGGCATCAGGCCGTAGCCGTTCTGGTGGTGCTCGTTGACGCCGATCCCGTCGAACCCGAGCGAATCGGCGTACTCGAGCTGGTCCATGTACTCGTGGTACACGGCGTGGCCTCGAACCGGGTCGTAGAGGGTGTTCGGGATGTCTACCCAGACCGACCGGTGCTTCTCACGGAAGTCCTCCGGCAGGTAGGGCCACGGCATCAAGTTGAACCACGTGAACTTCAAGGGAACCTCCCCCTCAGGTGATCTCCTCTGGCGGTGCCTTCGAGAGCACTCTATCGCTTTGCGGGGTCAGAAGTTCGAGGCGATCGAACCGGTCGGTTCCAGGCTTGCGCGGCGCCGGGGTACCAGCCAGCTGGCCAGCGCGGCGACGCCGAGGATGACCAGGATCGCGCCCAGCGACATGGCGGGCGGGACGTCGCCGGGGACGAGCGGATCGATCAGCATCTTGATGCCGACGAACGCGAGCAGGGTCACGAGCGCGGGCTTCAGGTAGCGGAAGCGGAGCACGGCCGCCTCCAGCAGGTAGTAGACGGAGCGGAGCCCGACCACCGCCATGGCGTTCGACGCGAACGCGATGAACGGGTCGCGCGTCATGCCCAGGACGGCGGGGACGGAGTCGGTGGCGAACATCAGGTCCGTGACGGCGACGGCGAGAGCCGTCAGGACGAGGGGCGGGACCGGCAGGCGGGAGAGGAGCCGCGGCGTGGCGGGCGGCTCGGCCGCTGCCCTGGGCTGGCCGCCGGCCGAGGGCTCGCGCAGGATGCGCACGGCGGCGACCAGGAGGAAGGCGCCGAAGAAATAGGTGAGCCAGCCGAACTGGCCGAGCAGGGCCGAGCCGGCGAGGAGGAACCCGAGGCGGAGCACGATGGCGCCCAGGGAGCCGAAGAACAGCACGGCGTAGCGGTGGCGGGCCGGCACGGCCAGGCCCGCGATGAGGGCGGCGAAGACGAGGACGTTGTCCACCGAGAGGGACCACTCGACGGAGTAGGCGGCCAGGAACTGCATGAACAGCTCGGAGCCCTTGAGCAGCCAGACGGCGGCCGCGCAGACGGCGGCCAGGCCGACCCAGACGGCGGTCCAGCGCAGGGCGTCGCCCAGGCCGAGCTCCCGGGGCCGGCGGTGGGCGTGCAGGTCGATGGCGAGACAGCAGGCCAGGAGGGCGAGAAAGCCGCCCCAGAGCAGGTGCGGGTCGACGCTGAGCATCACGAGCGAACCTCCAGCATGGCGTTGTTTCGCAGAGGTCACCGTCGCGTCGTCACTATGCCCCGCGCGGCCACCCCGAACCGGACGCTGAGTTCTCTCCTCGCGCCTGCCGGGTGGGACGGGGCTTCACACTCCTCCGCGCCGATTCCAGCGTAGCAGAGGATCGGTCCCGTCCCGATGGACCGCCCCGATCTTTACAGGGGGCGGCCGCCTGGCGGCCCGGCGGCCCGGGCCGGAAGGGTTGAAGTGTCGACAATTGCACTTGTCAGGACGCGGTGAGACGTTGAACTGCCGACACTGCAACGTTTCCCGCCACCGGGCATACCCATCTACCTCCCTCTGAACGGGTTAGATCGACCACCCCTCCGCCCGCCCGTACCGTGGGCCCGCCCCCCGGGGTGGGTGGGGGCGGCTTCTCTGCGTGGGGGCTGGCTGGAGACGGTCGGCGCC
>Ga0070717_10001508_pt1 | contig 16126 bp, 17 predicted proteins | sample LARL113metaG_FD_71366 | JGI IMG/M metagenome (GOLD analysis project Ga0070717, IMG submission 71366) | Corn, switchgrass and miscanthus rhizosphere microbial communities from Kellogg Biological Station, Michigan, USA - LAR L11-3 metaG | ecosystem: Host-associated > Plants > Roots > Rhizosphere ... | reverse complement strand
GCTGAAGGAGAGCGAATTGGGGCCGCTCGCACGCGATGAAGCGACGCGCGCTTATTACTGGCATCAGCTGCGCACGCTGTGGGGTGTTTCCGGCGTTTGGCAAAACCACTGGGAATTCAGCTTTGTCGCATTCCGCCAATCGTTGCAGACAGGTGGCGACTGGTGGAAGGAACTGGTGCGGAGCCTTGTTGGAGAGTAGGGAAATTTTGACCGTCAAGTTGGTTTGGATTTGACTCGCAATGTTTGCTCATCTTGGGCCTGAAGCTCTACTAATATCGATTGCGCTGTTAATGGCACTGGTCTGCCCGCAGCTGGGCGATGATTGGTTCAGCCGGATAGAGCGAGGCCTAAGCAACATCGCACGGCGCCGCGGGCTGGCTGTTCTCACGTGCGGCCTGTCGGCACTCGGGCTGCGGCTGGCGCTGCTCCCCTGGTTGCCGGTGCCGCTGCCGTACATCAACGATGAATTCAGTTTTCTGCTGGCCTGCGACACCTTTGCCCACGGGCGCGTTGCCAATCCCACTCATCCGATGTGGGTGCATTTCGAGACTTTTCACGTCATCTTTCATCCCACGTACGCTTCGATGTATCCGCCGTTGCAAGGTCTTATCCTAGCGGCTGGACAGGTGCTCGCGCATAGCCCGTTCTGGGGTGTCTGGTTCAGCGTGGGCACAATGTGCGCCGCGTTCTGCTGGATGCTGCAGGCATGGCTGCCGCCCTCCTGGGCTTTCCTGGGAGGCATGTTGCCGGTGCTGCGCTTCGGCGTTCTCAGCTATTGGGATAACGGCTACTGGGGAGGCGCGCTGGCGGCAACAGGGGGAGCTCTCGTTCTGGGAGCTCTGCCCCGCATCATGCGTCACCAACGCGTACGCGACGCCATTCTGATGTCGTTCGGCGTTGCGATGTTGGCCAACACGCGCCCGTACGAAGGGATGATGCTAAGCGTTGCGGTAGGTATCATGCTTGTGGTTTGGGCAATTCGCAAAAGACCTGCTGCAGGACCGCTGCTGCGCCGCGTCGCGTTACCCATGCTGCTGATATTGGCGGTCGCGGGAGTTGCCACCGGATATTACTTCTGGCGCGTAACGGGCAGTCCCACGAAAATGCCCCAGCAGGTGAATCGGGATACGTACGCGATCGCCAAGTATTTTTACTGGCAGGCGGCTTATCCGGAGCCGGAGTATCACCATAAGGCCATTCGTGACTTCTACCAAGGTGCAGAACTCAGACAGTTCGACCAAGCCCACGCCTTCAAGGGCGTCGTGAGACAGATAGCAATAAAAAGCGCTATGGCGTGGGTGTTTTACATTACCCCCGTGTTCACGATCCCATTACTGTTTTTTGTGGGAGTGCTCAGACATCGCCGAACCCGCTGGTTATGGATTGCGGGAGCAGTTGGAATTGCGAGTTCTGCTCTGGTCGTATTTTTCAACTTGCATTACATTGCCCCCGTCGTATCAGTTCTCATAGCCGCAATAGTTCACGGGATGCGAAACTTACGGCTTTGTGCTTTTGACGGCAAACGTTCTGGTCAGTTTCTGGTGCGTGCGGTGGTAGTTCTGTGCATTTTGATGGTACCGATTCAAACGCATCTGCTCGCCACTGCTCCTGCGCCCAGATCATGGGCGGCAATTGGCCCAGAGCGCGCGGCAATCGCCAAGCAATTGAATGCTCTTCCCGGACCGCAGCTCGTGCTTGTTCGCTACGGCTCTAATCACGACCCCATGCTGGACTGGGTGTACAACGGCGCCGATATCGACGGGCAGAAGGTTGTGTGGGCGCGGGATATGGGCGAAGCGCAGAATGCAGAGCTGTTGCGCTATTTCAACGACCGCAGTGTCTGGCTGTTGGATGCTGACGATTCGCGGCCAAGATTGGTGCAGTATGCTGTGCCTCGCTTGCACAATACGGCTCAAAATCTCGTCGGCAAGCAGCAGACGTCGTCAGTTCGGAGAGTTGAGCCATGAGGTGCCGGAGAGCGATTACTTTCGAAATCGGGATCGCCTTCTGCGCGGCAGCCCTGATGCTTGTAGCCGCGCTGTACTGGTCCGCCAAAGAACCTTCGGTGGAGAAGAGGGATTTTTCAGTCACCTACCTGGGCGCCCGCATGGTTCATCTCGGGCTGGGGCCCAAGGTGTATGACATATCGGAACAAAGAAAACTCAAAGCTACACTGCTACCCAATAGCGAACCGTTGATTTTTGAGCACCCTCCTTTCGAAGCACTCCTGCTGAGTCCACTGGCGGCCCTGCCCTATAGGACGGCCTATCTGGTTTGGGGGGCAGTTAACATTGTGATCTGGTTGGTACTTCCCTGGTTGCTGCATCCTTATGCGCCTGTCCCGCAAGAGCGATTAGCCTACTTCGCACTATGGTTTCTTTTTATGCCGTTAGGTGTAACCCTGTTTCAAGGCCAGTCCTCGTTGCTCGTATTGCTGTTGTTCTCGCTCGCATTCATATCATTCAAACGTGGGGAAGAGTTTCGTGCTGGTATCGCACTGGGCCTAGCGCTTTTCAAATTCCAGTTTGTCATTCCAATGGTTCTGATCTTTCTTTTTTTGGGCAAATGGAAAGTGATTCGTGGATTTCTCGGCATGGCTTCGGTGCTGGGCATCCTATCCTTTGTCGCGGTCGGCTGGGCAGGGCTTGCGAACTATGTCCACTTGCTTACGGCAATTGCTTCTCAGCCCGACAATTCGAGCTTTGGCGCGGCGGTCGACATGGCCACCGTGCAAGGCTTCGTTCATGCTGTCCTGGGCCGAGTTTTGAATCATGTTACGGTTTCCCTCATCGTTTCGTTGATCTCCGGGCTTCTAATTGTTTCGACCGCATGGCAATGGAAGCGTGCCACACACTCAGGACTCGATAAAGCCGATGATGTCATGTTCGGTGCCGCTATAATTGTGTCGCTCGTGACCGGGTTGCATATGTTTACGCACGATCTGAGCCCGCTAATCCTGGCGATGCTTGTGGTCTTACCTAATGTTGTCGAGAGCAGAGGTACGCTTCCGAGAGTGCTGACCGGATGCCTGATTCTACTCTGGATTCCGCCTCTCTATTTCGCTCTTCTAGCCTCGCACCACATTTACCTTCTGTTCCCGCTTTTGCTTTTCCTCAAAGTAGGGCTGATGAAGATCGTTGTCTTGCCCCAGCGGACTTCGTTTCCTCTTACCGGTGTGCGCCATCTCAGGGAGGCCACGTAAGCATGAGGGTGCGTGAAGCGTTCGATCGGCCAGAAGATTGCCGCACAGATCTCGTGCTGGCGCTTGTGACGCTTCTGTTGGCATTTTTATATCTCTGTATATTCCGGCGCCACACGTTTCTGGATTTGGATGAAGGCATTATCCTACAGGGAGCTCAGCGCATTCTCGACGGTCAGGTTCTCTACCGCGATTTCTTCGCATTCGTAACGCCCGGATCTTACTATTTGCTCGCCCTCGAATTCTGGTTGTTCGGGAACACGTATCCGATCGCCCACACTTGCCTCGCAGGTCTCGGATCAGTCTTTGCCCCTGTTACTTATCTATTGTCCAGACGTGTATGCGGGCGGCAAGCCAGTCTCCTCGTTACCGGGTTGATGACGGTTTCTACTGTTCCGCTGGTATTTGCCATATTGCACAACTGGGACAGTACACTCTGGGCATGTTTAGCTCTGTACTGCGCAGTACGTTTACAAGAACGCCCACGGACCGCATGGGCTCTCGCGTCAGCATCATTTACGTCCCTCACGATACTGTTCGAACAATCGAAGGGTGCGGGCCTTTTGCTCGGACTCGGCATCGGGCTGCTGATCGTTGAATTCGGCAACTCGGATACCGAACTCTTCAATCACAAACGCATCGCGGCAGTAGTGGTCGGACTGAGCTGGCCCTTTGTTGTTACTTTCACCTATTTCGCCATGCACCATGCACTTGGCGTGATGGTGGCTGACTGCCTGTGGCCACTCCAGCACTATTCGGCTGCCAATCGAGTCCCCTGGGGCTACGGGAACATGTCTGATGAAGCGCAGCACATCATGTTCGGCACCGGACCTCTTGGGTTCCGATTATTCGTCATGCTCGTGTACAGCGCTACATTCTGGGTGCCGCTGCTGCCGCTTCTGGGACCCGCCCTCTTGCTGCGTCTCACCTATTTAAAGTGGCAGAAGAAAACAACACCGCCCGAGTGGCGTTACTATGTTCTCGTTTCCGCGACCATCACCGGTTTGATGCTTTCGGTAATCGCTGGCAGGCTGGATTACTTTCATTTTATGTACCTGCAGCCGATCTTCTTTCTGGGGCTTGCCTGGTTATTGGATGGAAAAGGCATCCGGAATAATGTGTTCACGAGAATAGCTCCGGTTGTGGGTCTTTGCGTCTCGGTCTCTCTGTTGGCCGAAGCTAGTCAGCTGCTTTTTCAGGCTGGAACGGGCCAACCCATTTTTACCAGGCGTGGGAATATCACAATAAAAAAGAGAGATGATGTCATTGAGCGCGTACAAAACTTCGTTGGAGCCCGTGAACGGATTCTGATCTACCCGTATCTCCCTACCTATTATTACCTGACCGAGACTTATAGTCCGACCCGCTATGAGTACTATCAGCCGGGAATGCACACTTTCCAACAGTTGGATGAAATGGTTGCTGATTTCTCGGCAAATCCGACACGGTTTGTATTGTACGAGCCCGATTTTGCCGAGCATATCCACGAGGCTTGGCCAAATACGCCCGCAGCCGCACTAGCTCGGGATCCCATGGCCGACTACATCCAACGCGCGTATCATCCCTGCTCAACACTTCAATCTTCAACCGATTGGCACTTCCTTCTTATGGCCCGCAAGGATCTGGCCTGCCCTGGAAATGAAAGGAGTGCCCGATAAGAACATGAAGATGTTGAAGATTGCCCTAAACGTGGCCTTGCTCGGAATTCTGATCTGGTTCCTGGCTGCTCATCAGCAAAGGATAGGAAGAAGCATACTCGGCCGCGACTCACTTGCTTACTGGGCGGCCGGCAAATTCTTGGTGCATTCGGAGAATCCGTACTCTCCAGCCAACGTCATGGCCCTGCAGCAGAGCCAAGGATATGCTGCTGCGCGTCCCCTCATGCTGCGTACCCCGCCTTGGTCGCTCTGGATGGTGCTTCCCCTCGGATGGCTCAGCTCGTTTTGGGCCTGGGTTGTGTGGGAGGGTATCCTTCTATTTTCGCTCATTATTGCACTCAGATTGTTGTGGCGAATCTACGGTACTTCGCAACGACCTCCCGTGGTTTTCTTGCTGGCTGGATATGGTTTCGCGGCTGTACCGGCTTGCCTAGCCGCGGGTCAGATGGGCATTGTTTTGGCCCTGGGTATAGTTTTGTTCTTCTTCTTTGAGCAGGATGACGGTTTTCTCGCCGGCGCGGCCCTACTTATTCCATTTACAAAGCCACACATTTTTTCGCTTATATGGCTAATTCTCGCCGTCTGGGTTGTTTCGCGAAGACGATGGTCCGTGTTAGCCGGATTCGGTTCGGGTTTGCTGTTATCGACAGGAGTAGCGATATCTTTGGATCCCGCGGTGTTCTGGCATTATCGAGAAATGCTGTCGCAGGCTGCGATTCAGAAGGAGTTCATTCCTTCATTTGCTGGAATGGTACGCCTCTTGTTCTTCCGAAGATTCTTTGTGGCTCAATTTGTGCCCCTATGCGCAGGTCTGATTTGGTCGGGAGCGTATTACTGGAGAAATCGAGGCGATTGGAGTTGGCGCGAACACGGGCCCGCGCTCCTCCTGGTTTCCGTGGTGACGACCCCGTACTCGTCTTGGATGGCAGATGAGGCGATCTTACTTCCCGCAATCTTGGTGGGAGTTCTCTGGATGCATCGGGCCAAATTGAACATCCGCTCTCGTCTAGTAGTCTTGATGTTCATCTTGCTGAACGTGTTGCTGCTGCTTATCTTACGAGCTCAAGTACAACCTTCTAGCGGAATCTACTTCTGGAGCAGTCTGGTTTGGTTAGGATGGTACTGTTACGCGCGTAGTTTTCGCTGCGGCCGAGAGGCGGTTCGCCAACCTTCGCCAGATCTCCTCCAGGTGTAGGCAATCCGCCGATCTCTCGATTCTCTCAGGCTAGCGACCTCATCGGCATGTAACACTTCCGTGCCATCAGATCAGATTCAGTGTAAACAAATGTATTCGGTGCTCCGCAAAAACTGTTCCGCTAAGTATCAGCAGAACGATGACGAATGCGGCGCACGCTCGCATTGCGCCTGATCTTCCTTAGCGAGCACTCACAGCTTCAAGCATTTGAAGAGCATCCAACGATTTCCTTCTCGCTAGGCGTTTGGTCCCCAACCTGCTTCTAGTAGTGCCGACAGTAGTAACCGGCGCCACCCCCGGGTGACGGAAGTAACACACATTAGGAGACAACAAATGAAGAACCTGATTATGAAGTCTTTGAGCAGCCTTCACAAGGACGAAGCCGGGCAGGGTTTGGTGGAATATGCGTTGATCATCGCCCTGGTTTGCTTCGGTGCTGTGATCGCCATGCAGACTCTCGCTGTGGACATCAACGCCGCGTTCACAGGGATCGGCAGCCTGCTCACCTCGTACGTGACCTAGTACAACTTTTCGGCTCGTCCGGGCTCCTGTGCGAAAACCATTGCACCAGGAGCACGGACAGACGAAATGAATCAAGTTCGCTCCCCTCAGCTGTCGCACTAGCAAATACCTCGATAGGAAGCTCATGAGCTACTGGACGAAATTATTAGTAGGGCTGCACAACCGTGAGACGGGTCAGGGCCTGGTGGAGTATGCGCTCATCATTGCTCTCATGTGCTTTGCGGCCGCGGTTGCGATGCAGACCATAGCTGTCGATCTCAACAATGCCTTTAGCAGTATCGGCAAGGTTTTGAGCGCGTACGTTCCGTAGTGTCGTCGAAACTCTGTTCAGCGGCCGTTTGAGATTTGAAGATTCGCCGAGTTCGCAACTCGGATCGCCAAAAGAAATCATCGTGGAAAAGTACTTATATTTCGGGGCGGTAATCGTGGCGGTGGCGGGGGCGGCTAGCGATGTGCGCAGTGCGCGCATTCCTAACAAGCTCACCTACACGGCCGTTGCGGCGGCCATTGCGGCGCGCACCGCGGCGCTGGGACTACCCGGGCTGAAGAGTTGCGGGCTTGGCATTCTCATTGCCGGCGGCTTGTTCGCCGTGCTGTTTGCGCTGGGAGCGATGGGCGGCGGCGATCTGAAGATGATGGCCGCGATTGGCGCGTGGGTGGGTAGCACACACATTCTAACAGTGGTAATTGCGATTGGGCTGGCCGGTGGAGTGCTGGCCCTGGCATCGACCATATTCAGCAGAAATACGATTCAAACGGTTCGGAACATTGCGCGGTTGATCGCATATCGGTTTACCTCCGGACTGCAGCCACATCCTGAAATGAACGTCCAGGCGCCTGGATCGAAGCGAGTTCCGTTCGGCTTGGCCATCGCGCTGGGAACTCTGTTTTGTGCGGCCAACGCGGCCTGGTGGAGGTGATTTACGAACCCGAAACGCATCATGCTTGCATTCATTATGGCTCTGGTTCTGGCCGGAGTCTTTACCTGGATCGTCTTCAAGCGCCTGCGCGCGAGTATGGGCGATCGCAACAGCGTTAAGGTCGTGGTGGCGGCAACTGAGCTGCCGGCTGGCGTCGCTCTCGCCGAGAAAGACGTCACGCTGATGGACTGGCCCAGCGACTCGCCAATGACCGGAACTTACTCCAAGGCTCAGGACGTCTTGGGGCATCCCCTCATTCGCTCGCTCGGTGCTAAGGAACCGATCTTCCAGCGCGATCTGGGATTGGAGGGATCCGGCGTCGGCCTGGCCACCAAGATTCCGCCAGGAATGCGCGCCACGGCGGTGAAGAGCAATGAGATCGTGGGCGTGGCAGGGTTTCTGTATCCCGGATCGCACGTGGATGTGCAAGCCACGATTCAGTTGCCCGGCGGGGGCGGAAGCCTGACCCAGACCGTGTTGCAGGACGTCGAAGTCTTGACGGCGGGGCAGACGATCGAGCCCGATCCGCAAGGCAAGCCGCAACAGGTGGACGTCGTAACGCTGCTGGTTTCTCCGGAAGATTCGCAAAAGCTGCAACTGGCAAGCACACAGGGAACGATTCAGTTCGTGCTGCGCAACGGCACCGATACGACGGTGAACAAGAATCTCCGTCCGGCGCGCCTGGACCAACTGGTCGAGTTACCGGCGAAGCCTGCGCCGGTGATACGCGCGCGCGCCAGCAAGCCGGTGGCCGCCCGCCCAACCTATGTGCTGGAAGTGATCGAAGGTACCAAGAAGACGGTGCACAAATTCGACGAGTCCGTAGCTAAAGAGCCTGTGGCCAAAGTACAAGGGACCGAATAATGAAATCACGAACGGTACGGAATTCAGTTGTTCTTGCAATTTTCGGGATTGCTTTGAGTTTGACGCCGGCGCTGGCGCAACAACCAGCACAGAATCAAACTCCGGGGAAAACTGAACCAGGCGAAGGGCAAACGCTTCACGTGCTGGTGGGAAAGTCGGTGGTGATCAATGTAGCGGCGCCGCTGACGCGAGTACTCTCCAGTAATCCGACTGCCATCGAAACCATGGCGACCTCTCCGACTGAAGTTGTGTTGGAAGGGAAAACGCCCGGCGTGAGCAGCGTCATCCTGTGGGACAATACAGGTCATTCCCAGGTGCTGGATGTGGAAGTGGACCTGGATGTCGCTGGACTCCGTTCCGCCATCCAGCGAGCCTACCCCAATGAACACCTCGAAGTTGAAGCCGACGGCGGACACCTGTTGTTGTCGGGCAGCGCCTCGGATTCTCACATGCTTGAAAATTTGAGCAAGATGGCCGGCGTGTATTCCAAGGACGTTGTGAACTCGGTCAACGTTCCCCTGCTGCATGATCGTCAGATTCTTCTAGAAGTGAAGTTCGCCGAAGTCGATCGCACGGCGCTATCGCAACTCGGATTCAACTGGCTCGCTACCGGGGCAGGGAACACGATCGGGTCTACTACGACCGGCCAGTTCGGCCAGGCACCGAGTCACGAGATCACGGATGTTTTTGGCGGCGGCTTTCCCCATTTCCCCTTCCAGGACAAGACCCAAGCCAGTCCGCTGAATGTTTTCGTCTTCCGCCCGGACCTACACCTGGGTGTCGCCATTCAGGCCCTGGAGGCAAGGAATGTGTTGCAGATACTCGCGGAGCCTAACCTGATGGCGATCAATGGACAGAAGGCGACATTTCTGGCAGGCGGAGAATTTCCGTTTCCGATCGTGCAACCGAGCCAGACGTTCACGTCGGTCACGATACAGTTCAAGCCCTTCGGCGTGAAGCTTGACTTCACGGGAACGGTTTCGCCGGATAACACAATTCGTCTGCACGTTGCACCCGAAGTTAGCACGCTGGACTTTAGCAACGCACTGACGCTTTCTGGATTTGTGATTCCGGCTATCTCCACCCGTCGCGCGGAAACGGAGATTGAACTGAAAGACGGACAGGCGTTCGGGATTGCGGGCTTGCTCGATCACCGGGCTACGACCCAGATGAGCAAAGTTCCCGGAATTGGAGACATTCCGATTCTGGGCCAACTGTTCCGGTCGAAGAACATTAATAAGAACAATACCGAGCTGCTGGTCATGGTGACGGCCCACATCGTCGATCCCGTGCACCAGGACACGCAGCCACCAGCCATTCCGCAGGCGCCGGTGCCATTTCTTGATCAACCGAAGTTCGATCGCCAGGCGCCCGGCAATGAGCAACTGCAGTCCAAGCCTCAAGATGCGGGAGTGAAATAGATAAAGATGCCGTTCAAAGATTCAGTGGGCACACAAACCACCCGGGAAAGTTTCTATATGAGCGAGCCCGTCTCAGTAGTCGCGGTGGCAGCGGATGACGAGATTTGGCGCTTTCTCGAGCTCTTTGCCGAGTCCACCGGGCTAATTCAGTTGCGCTCTCGGACCGGGGATCGCAGAGGCTTAGACCAGGACGCCATACTGGAGCATCTCGGCAACTCTGGGCCGGACATCTGCTTGGTGGATTTCGATAAAGATCGTCGCGCAGCCGCAATGATCGCCGAAAGAATTCACACCGCGTTGCCGGAAACCGCAGTATTTGCGCTTTCCGCCCAGACGCAGCCCGAAGTCATTCTCGAAGCGATGCGCTCAGGCTGCGGAGAGTATCTGGTAAAGCCGATAGATCGCGAACAGCTCATCAAAGCCGTGGCTAGGATTGGATCACGGAGAAGAGACAAGCAAGATCAAAGCCGAGGGCAGGTTTTGGCCTTCATGGGAGCCAAAGGTGGCTGCGGGACGACCACCCTGGTCACCCAATTCGGAGCGCTTCTATCCAGTTCCCTATCTCGCAACACGCTGTTGCTTGATCTGCACGCAGACTTTGGCGATGCCGCGTTGTACCTCAAGCTGACCAAGACCAGTTTCCATCTCTTTGATTTGCTGGAGAACACCGAGCGGCTGGATGACGACTTTCTGCAGAGCTTCATTATGAAGCACTCCAGTGGGTTGCAATTGATTCCCGCGCCCGAGGGGAGCGTAGCTCACCGGGATTTGCCGAGTGGCTCGGTCAGCCACACCTTAGGATTCTTGCGCCAGCGTTACGACTTCGTTCTGGCAGACCTTCCGGCATCTCTCAATGCGGAGAATCTTGCCCTGATCAACGACTGCGACCAGCTGTACTTGATCACGGTCGCTGAAGTTTCGGCCATACGCAATGTTGTTCGTCAATTGGAGTACTTCGCCGAGAAGGACATTCCCAAAGACAAGATTCGGGTGGTGCTGAACCGGCAGGACAAAAAGAACGTTCTATCGGACGCGCAGATCGAGAAGGCTCTCCAACAGAGGATTTACTGGCGCGTGCCAAATCATTATCCCCAGGTAGTGAAGACGATTCACGAAGGCGATCCTATCGCGCACCTGTCCACCTCCGAAGTCACCCGCAGTCTGGAGGCTTGGGCCGACAGCATAGGAAGAAAGTCTGGCGCGGAAGTAAAGAAAGAAAAAAGCGGTGGATTACGTGGGTTCTGGAATCGCTAAACGTTTCTAAGACCGGAGTGTATCTATGGGAGATATCAATCAAGTTTCACTGACCGCCATCAATCCCCTGATCACGGGCGAAACGAAAAAGCGCGGGGGATTGGATTTCCGTGTTTATCAGGAGCTGAAAACCGGAATCCACCGCGATTTGCTGAACAAAGTCGATCTCGAGAAAGTGGCCACGGTACGTGACGACCGGACTCGGCGGCAAGTGTTCGGGGTCATTCAGGATCTGGTTTCTAACCTCAAGACGCCGCTGAGCGGGCCGGAGAAGGAGCGACTCTCGTTGGAGGTCCTCGACGAAGTGTTCGGCCTGGGGCCGCTGGAGCCGTTGCTTCAGGACCCGACGATCAGCGACATCCTCGTGAATGGTGCAAAAGAGGTTTACGTTGAGAGGGCCGGATTGCTGGAAGAAACGAAGATCTCGTTCAAAGATGATGCTCATCTCATGCACATCATCGATAAGATCGTGTCGGCGATCGGCCGCCGTGTAGACGAATCGTCGCCCATGGTCGACGCCCGTCTGGCAGACGGGTCCCGCGTTAACGTAATCATTCCGCCACTGGCGATTGACGGCCCACACTTATCCATTCGTCGTTTCGGACACATCCCGATCGTCGAAGATGATCTTCTGGCGAATCAGACATTGACTAGGCCCATGCTGGACGTGCTCAAAGCCGCGGTGGCTTCCCGCCTGAACATCGTGATATCGGGGGGAACCGGCGCAGGCAAGACCACATTCTTGAATGTGTTATCCGGCTACATCTCAGACAGAGAACGCATTGTGACCATCGAGGACTCCGCCGAGCTGCAGATGAAGCAGAAACACGTGGTCCGTTTGGAATGCCGGCCCGCCAATGTGGAAGGTAGGGGTGCGGTCGCGCAGCGCCAGCTCGTAATCAACAGCTTACGTATGCGGCCGAACCGGATCGTCGTTGGCGAGGTGCGCGGCGAAGAAGCTCTCGACATGCTTCAGGCGATGAACACGGGCCACGATGGTTCGCTCACGACCATTCACGCCAATAATCCTCGCGACGCAATCGCCCGTATGGAGACGATGGCGATGATGGCGAACCTGAATCTGCCGGAGAAGGCGATTCGTAAACAGATTGCGTCCGCCGTGACCTTGGTGCTGCAGGTGTCGCGCTTTAGCGACGGCTCCCGCCGGCTTACCCACATCACGGAAATTACTGGCATGGAAGACGATGTTGTAAGTATGCAGGACGTGTTTTTATTCGAGAAGCACGGTGTATCTCCGGACGGCCGGACGCTCGGAACGTTCACGGCAACTGGCATTCGGCCGAAATTTGCTGAGAAACTGAAAGCCTCTGGTTTCGATTTGCCGGCCAACATGTTTGAACAGACCAGCAGGCTGTGGAACTAGGAGGATAGCGATATGGCCTTGGTACTCGTGTTTCTCCTGCTTCTGGTATTACTGTTCGGCGCACTTCTCTATTTTTTGAAGCCTACATCGATGGAGAAGGCAGTCGAAGAACAGCTGGCTGGCATTAAGGGAGAGCCGTTCGCAGGCCGGCAGACGACGAACATCCTTAAAGAGAACGCCGTTCAATCTGGAGTTTTGGATGACATTGCTCGTTGGTTGCCTTGGTCGGGCGCCGTTACGCGCTTGATTAAGCAATCGGGCCAGCAGTGGCCGTTAAGCATGCTCACCCTCGCGTCAGTAATTGCAGGCCTGGTGGTGTCGTGGGTCGTCTCTTTTTTTGAGACACCGCTAGCCTTAACAGCAGCGTTTGGGGTAGCTGCGGCAGTGTCTCCATACGTGTACTTGTACGTCCTGCGAGAGATGCGGTTCCGACGCTTTGCCAATCTTCTGCCGGAAGCCGTCGACCTTATGTCGCGCGGATTGCGGGCCGGCCACTCTATCTCAGCAGTCCTGGAAATGGTTGGGAATGAAATAGCCGATCCGATTGGCTCGGAATTCCGCGCCCTGCAAGGTGAGCAGAGTCTCGGCCTACCGATGCGAGATTCATTGCGCGCTCTGGTGGAGCGCGTTCCGATCGATGACTTGCGCTTTCTCGCAACCGCCATCTTGTTGCAGAAAGAATCCGGCGGCAACCTGGCGCAAATCCTGGATAAGACATCCGCTGTGATTCGCGAACGCGCTCGGCTTCGTGGGCAACTAGCTATCTACACGGCACAGGGACGCGTTACTGGCTACGTACTCTGCGCCGCCCCGTTTCTGATGTTCGGCATCATCAGTCTGGTCAACCATCAGTACGAAAAGCCACTGTTTCACGATTCCCTCGGTATCAAGATGCTCTACTTCGGGTTGGGTGCGATGATCGTAGGCATACTTGCAATCCGAAAGATCATTGACGTTGAGGTATAGAAAATGACACTGGTCATCGTTTTCGGGGTGAGTGTATTCGCGGCGCTGATGCTCTGCTTTTTGGTGCTGATGGGACGCTCGTCCGCCCAGAGCGCCCTTCTCGAACAGGTTACCCGCGAAGCTCGCAGCACAGGCCCGGTAACCGCGTGGAGATCCGGTGTGAGGGGCGACATGCTGGCCAAACCCTTTACCGCTTTCCGGCGTTCCTTCGCTTCTGAGCCCAATCCGGAGATCGTGCGCCGTTTACTGCTGGCCGGCTATCGAAAGCCCTATCATGCGGACATCTTTTTGGGATCCAGGTTGGCCGTTCCGGTGGTCTTGGGATTGACCGTCGCGCTTGTATTCACGGACAACGTTTTCATTTTCTTCGTCATTGCTCTCATTGTTGGATACTTCGCACCGGACTTCTGGCTTTCTCACGCAATCAACCGCAGGCGGCATGAACTGAAGCTGAGCCTACCCGACGGTCTCGACCTGATGTCGATCTGTTTGGAAGCGGGGCTCGGTATGGATCAGGCGGTAGTTCGTGTCGGTCAGGAACTGGAGATGAGCCATCGCGCGCTGAGCGAGGAACTGTTGCTCATCAACTTCGAGCAGCGAGCTGGCGTGCAAAGAATTGCTGCCTGGCAGTCGTTTGCCACGCGGGCTGGCTTCGAAAGCGCGCGCTCATTCGTCGCGATGCTGATCCAAACTGATCGGTTCGGAACACCAATCGCGAAGTCTCTGGGAATCTTTTCTGATGCCTTGCGCACGCAGCGCCGCCAGCTCGCCGAGGAGCGAGCTGCCAAGACCACGATCAAGCTGGTTCCTCCGCTGGTGTTCTGTATCTTTCCATCGATGGGCGTGGTGATTGTCGGGCCCGCATTTGTCACGATCAAGACGTTTTTTGCTCATTTTTTGCACTAAGGTTTGCGGTCAAATTTGCAGTCAAATCAAACGAGGTGAAATATGGATAACGTTACGCTGATTCGAGTCATTGCTGGGGTTTTAGCTGTCTGCACCCTTGTTCTTTTGGTCTATCGCATGAAGAAAAAAGCTCCTCGTTAGAATTTCGTCAATTCAACTGAGGATCTATCTGCCCAAGGATGGCTATGTTCGCAAACCCAAGGGAAGTCTTTGTCTACAACAAGTCGAAGGAAACTTTTCTCTCTTTCCGGGTCAGGGTCGCAGACTCGTTCTTGAGCCGAATGATCGGCTTGCTTGGCAAGAGATCTCTGAAGCCCGACGGTGGTGTGTGGATCGTGCCGGCGAACTCCATTCATACCGTCGGGATGCTTTTTTCCTTTGACCTTGTAATGATCGATAAGGATTTTCGGGTTGTGAACGTGAAGGAGATGGTCCGGCCTTTCCGAATTGTTCTGCCAAAGCTGCGCGCCGAAAGCGTCCTGGAATTGCCAGCACACACGGTGTTTCGCAGTCGCACTGAGATTGGGGATCAGCTCACCATCGACCGATATGAAATGAAGCGGTTACCGAAGCCCCTTGCAGCTGTATTACCTATGCAGCCGGCACTGGGCTTGCATAAGCCGGATCCGACGATGGTAGCTGGCGGCGAGTAAAGTGCCGCTGTGACTTGTAGCCGAGCCCCGAGGCTGTGAGCCAAGACATTCATCGCTGAACATCCACGAGAATCCCATCCTTTTGTTAAACGGATGTGTTGGAGAAAACGAGGATGGAAGCGCTGAAGTTCTCGCGATCAGGCTGATCAACCCGCCGGCTAGGTGGGTTGAAACAAGGACGCTCAAGTTATTCATCAGAGCTTTGGGAAACTCCCAGTCTCTTTCTGAGATCCCAGCATGACTCCCCCAACCGACTACGGAATGGCAAATTGCGTTGTGCCGGAACCGTGTTTGTCTGAGCGGCTCTGTCGAGGATATGATCCGCCGCGCACCGTACGTGCAAAATAGTCGCGTGGTTCTTGTAAACTCGACAGGCCACGGGCTTTTGCCTTTGCTCGGAAATGCTGCAAACCCGCGAGAGCCAGATCTGAAACATTAATAGGGACACACTCCGCACGGCTGGAACGTCGCGAAGTGCAAATGGCTCTGACTTTTCCAATTGCGTCCCTCCGCTCGGAATGGAGTTCTATGTGGAGAACGATCAAGTAGACCGACTCCGCGAGATCCTCGCGAGATCAGCGGACCGACGCAGGCCGGGTGTGTGGCGATTCGTTCGCAAGTTTGGGGCGCTCCTGGGAGTGTGGCGACGGCTTAGGCCGCGCAGACGTGTCAGCGGAAAGAACTAGGAAGCCAAACCGGGCGACGTGCTCACTAAAGAACTGCTAAGAACAGTCTGCCCAACTTTGAGCAAACGGATCGACCTCTATTTGGGGAAACTCAGGTTTACAACCGACTTTGGCGGGGACGGCCCTCCTGCGGCAATGCCGCATGCTTGCTGTGGCGACGCCGTTACGGGAGCCATTTGTGCGTATGCTGAACTATCAGCTTTGGTGTTCGACCTGCCAGACGAAGTGCTTGCCGCTTGTGGTGGAGGCTGGACTGCAGCGCACGGTTTGCTTGTTCCACGAATGGAAGTGATTACTAACGGACCTGACGATTGCTCCCCTTTGCCAGATGGCAAAATCTTGCGCGAAACACGAGGCAGGTGCCCGACTTTGGGTGAAAGTGATTCCATGTTCTCCGCAGTGCCGCTCATCACATGGCTCAGAGCATTCCCCAATGCGGAACCCACCTTGGTTGTCGCTGCTGCCGAATTCGCATGAACCATGGCACCTTCGGCCACT